>WPCJ01358317.1_pt1 | contig 12303 bp, 17 predicted proteins | sample 5399831 | NCBI WGS metagenome assembly WPCJ01 (sample SAMN12869470, study PRJNA574797) | sludge metagenome | isolation source: wastewater treatment of pH10 | place: China:Beijing | collected 2019-05-20 | reverse complement strand
GGTCATGTGCTGCCGCTGCGGGCCCGTCCCGGCGGTGTGCTGGAGCGTCCCGGACATACCGAGGCGGCCGTCGACTTGTGCCGGCTGGCCGGGCTGGCGCCGGTGGCGGCGATCGCCGAACTGGTTCACGACGACGGGACGATGATGCGCACCGACGCCGTGCTTGCGCTCGGCGCAGAGTTCGGATTGCCGGTGCTGACCATCGGCGACCTGATTGCGTGGCGGCGGCTGCACGATCGCGTTGCCGAGGTGGCCCGGACGTGGTTGCCGACCCGGCACGGACGGTTCGAACTGGTCGGCTACCGCGACCTGCGTACCGGTGATGAACACCTCCTGCTGATCAGTCCGCGCGGGCTCGGCGCGCAAGATGAGCCCCCGCTGGTGCGGCTGCACTCGGAGTGCCTCACCGGTGACGGGTTCGGTTCGCTGCGCTGCGACTGCGGACAACAGCTGGACCGGGCCCTGGCGCTGATCGGACGGCGGCCGGGGGCGCTGGTCTACCTGCGTGGGCAGGAGGGTCGCGGCGTCGGCCTGCTCGCCAAGCTGAAGGCCTATGCGCTGCAGGATGCCGGCCGGGACACCGTCGACGCCCAGCTCGACCTCGGCCTGCCGGTCGACGACCGTGAGTACGGAGCGGGTGCGGCGATCCTCGCGGCGTGCGGGGTGCACCGCGTGCGGCTGCTTACCAACAACCCGGACAAGGCGGCCGGGCTGATCGATCACGGCATCGAGGTGGCCGCCGTGGAACCGCTGTGGGTCGAAGCGAACCCGGCCAACCGGCGCTATCTGCTGACCAAGGCCCAACGAATGGGTCACGAACTCGCCCTGACCTTCGCTGACGGAGCCTGACATGAGCCGATCCGGAGCCCCCGCAATCAGCGTCACCGCACCCGATGTGCGCGTGGCCATCGTCGCCGCGTCCTGGCACGAGCAGGTGATGGACGGGCTGGTGGAAGGCGCCCACCGCGGCCTCACCGCGGCAGGAGTGACCGACATCACCGAGGTTCGCGTGCCCGGAACCTTCGAGCTGCCCGTCGCCTGCGCCAGCCTGGCTGGCCGGTTCGACGCCCTGGTCGCGCTCGGCGTCGTGATCCGTGGCGGCACCCCGCACTTCGACTACGTCTGCGCGGGGGCGACCCACGGGCTCACCGAGGTCGCGGTCCGCACGTGCACGCCGATCGGCTTCGGCGTCCTCACCTGCGATGACGAGGAGCAGGCCATCGCCCGGGCGGGCCTGCCCGGCTCGGTCGAGGACAAGGGGTTCGAGGCCGCCACCGCAGCCATCGCCACGGTGCTGGTGCTGCGGTCGGTCCACTGAACCCTTCGATCCGGCGTCCGTCCGGCCATGAGGTGCATCCTCGAGCCGGTAGCATTTGTGGTGAGGGAGCGTCGCATGAACAAGGTGTCTGCGGTTGGGTGCGAATCTTACGACCTGGACGTGGTCTGTGGGGCGATGGGCGCGGTCCTAGACCAGTTGGGGTACGTCTTGCCGCGTGGGCAGACGGTGCTGATCAAGCCCAACGTCATGTCACAGAATCGGCCGCAACAGCACACCGTCACGCACTACTCGGTGGTCGCAGCGCTCTGCCAGCTGCTGGCCGACAACGGCTGTCGGGTTCAGATCGGGGATTCGGAGGCCTTCTTCGAACGCGGCATGACCCGGAAGGCGTTTCGGGTAACCCGATTGGAGCAGGTGGCCGCCCGCTACGGCGCCTGCCTGGTGCCGTTCGAGGAACAGCCGCTGGTCGAGGTGGCGACGGGGCTGGCGTGGCTGCCTCACCTCTACCTGCCGCGCGCCCTGCTGGACGCCGACGTGGTGATCAATGCCCCCAAGCTGAAGTCCCACTCCGGGATGCGGCTGTCAGGCGCCCTGAAGAACATGTTCGGCTGCGTCCCGGGCGGCCACAAGCAACGCATCCATGTCCTGTCCGCCAACGCGTTCGAGTTGTCCGACGCCTTCCTTACGATCCATCGGCTGGTCCGTCCTGCGCTGGCGGTGATGGACGCCGTGGTCGGCCTGGACGGTGGGCCGGCCGCGATCGGGCGTCCAGTACAGGTCGGACGCCTGCTGGCGGCCACCAATGCGGCCGCCCTCGATGTCGTGGCCTGCCGGATAATCGGCTACGAGCCGTCGGAGGTGGCCACGCTGGAACGCGCCCAGGCGTCCGGGATGATCGGCGATTTCAGTGACGTCGAAGTGCTGGGGACGATCGAACCGCACCACTTCAAGCGCTTGGTCAGGGGTCCCATCGCCAGATCGAAGGACTCGGACGGGTTCTTCGTCACCGCGACGTCCGTCGATCTGAAGGTGACGGCTGCCTGCACCCGCTGCCGGGCTTGCATCGGGGCCTGCCCGGTGGCTGCGATCACCGACTCCGGGCGGCGTGTCGCCATCGACCGGCAGCTTTGCTTGAACTGTTACCACTGCCTCGCGGTCTGCCCCGAGGACGCGATCCGCATCGACCCGTCGCCCATGAACAGCGTGGTCCGGGGTGTGCGGGCCGTCACCGGCATCTGACTCCGCGGCGTGAGGGGTCGGTCTTGCCCGGTAGCCTGCAAGGGTGATCACCGGGGAGCTGCGCCCGATCTCGGCAGCAATCTGCTTCAGGGTCTTCCCGGCCGCCGCCTCCCGCACGGCCCGCACCCCACTCAACTGCCGCGATCGGCGCGACTGTCAGACGGCTTTGAGTGGTTCGATCTGGTCGAGCGTGTTGCCGAGTTGGTCTTTCTCGACTTCGAGGTCGTAATAGGTCTGGAGGTTGAGCCAGAACCGGTCGGTGGTGCCGAAGTAGCGGGCCAGTCGCAAGGCGGTGTCGGCGGTGATGCGGCGCTTGCCGTGCACGATCTCGTTGATGCGTCGCGGTGGCACGCCGATCGCGACGGCGAGTCGGTTCTGGCTGACCTCGAGGGGTTCGAGAAACTCCTCCATCAAGATCTCGCCGGGATGGATTGGAGGGATGGTCTCCATGGCTGGCACCTCCTGTCAGTGGTAGTCGACGATTTCGACGTCGGTCGGCCCGGCGCGTTGTCGTGCCCAGAACCGTTCGGTTGATGGGTCCCGAAAGGATCTGATCACTCACCCACTATAACGCATCGCGTCATACTCGCTCCTCTGCCGCTCCTGGAGCGCGGGCTGTCGTGTCCGTCAGCGCCAGGAGGCCAAGCGGGCCGCTGCCTGCTCGTACGACACTGTGCCGCTGGCCATGGCGATGACGAGGTCGAAGGCCTCGTCATCGGGCGCCTCAAGCATGACGTCGTTGAGGCCGTAGAACACGATGACGGCGAGCCAGCCCAGCCGCTTGTTCCCGTCGACCAACGCATGGTTTCGGACCAACGATTCCAGCAGGACGGCGGCCTTGGCGTCCAGGCCGGAGTAGGCGTCGCGTCCGAACACCGTGACGCGAGGTCGGTGCACGGCAGAGTCGAGCAGGCCGACATCGCGGATAGGGCCCACAGCAAGGTCCTCAATCAAGGTCAGGATGTCCTCGAGCGACAGGTACTCGATCACTGGCCGAGCCGGTCCAACAGGTCGGCATAGCGGGAGCGTCCGGCTTCAGAAAGCCGGCGAACCTTGTCTTCGCGGACGCGTCGAGCGGCCGCTGCGCGGATGGCGCGAACGGTGGCTTCTTGCTTGCTCACGCCGTCGGCTTCGGCGAGCAGCGCGAGTGCCTTCTCGTCCTCGGGTTCCAGTCGCAAAGTCATAGCCATGAACTCATGCTACCACTCTGGTATCAGTACTATGCGGCACGTGGGTTGTCCACCTTTGCTCGGCGGTTGTGTCGCTCACGCTGATGCGCTCCGCTCGGTGGTGGGCTGGGGTCAGTCAGCGACGGTTTCGGAGTGGCGACCTGCGGCGGCTCTTCGTGGCTTCCGGGGGTCAACTTCGACGCGTTCTGTACTCGTTGACGGCTTTGCATGTGCTGAGCCATTGGCCGTCGCTGCGTTGGTGGGCGTCGAGTCGTCCGCGTTGGGCGGCTGCGCGCAGGGCGACGAGGCTGAGGTCGGAGTCGACGAGTGCTGCGAGGGGGACCAGTTTCGCGGGCCCGGCGACGTTGGGGATGATGAAGCGGTTCAGGTTGTTGATCATCGCCCGGGCCAGGATCTCGCCGAGGGGTCCAGGCCGCTGGCTTGGTGGTGAGCATGACTGCCGGGTAGTGACCGGATGCTGGGCGGCATTGCGTGCGGTCTGGCGCGGTGGCGCGCGCCGTTGGTGATCCGTGACCCCATTCGAAAAGAAGTCGCCTGTTGAACTCTGGCGGCCAGCCCCATGGCGTCCGCCGCCGGTCGAGGTCCTGCGACCTGCTACAAGACCGGGTCCGCCATTATCAACCACGTTCCGGGCAAGACGGCCTACGTCATCATCTGGTTCGCGGACGCCGACGGAAACATGATCGAGATCGAACACGTCACCCCGTCAATCATTGAGGCGCCGGGGCCCTACCAGCACGTGACGCCGGAAGGTGCCGAATACGCGGGTTTCGACGTCACTTTCGGTGACTGGGACCCAGCCACGCCTCCCTCCACCTGGGGGAAGCTCCACACCAACTACTTCAAGGTCACGTGCCAGTGACCCACCGCGACGGCTAAGCGTTCCGCTGGGCCATGCACCGTTCGCAGGCCTGGACTACTTCGCCTGTCGGACGTCCGCATCTGCCGCATCCGGTGCGATTGATCGTGGCCAGAGTCGTGCGTCCGCTGATGCCGATGTGGGGACCATCACGAGCGCCTGGTTCGAGAGATCATGTTCCCAAACTGGCTGGGCATCTTGTCGCTGTTCGACGTGACGCAGAGCTGCGGGCATCCCTACCGTCCGCAGGCTTGATTCTGTCGTCTGACGTCCTCTCTTGCCGCAGGGCACGCCGCTTCGGGTTCAGTGCGGGTACAGCATCTCACCGACAACGAAGAACAGCCAGAACCCCACGGTTAGGCCGCCTGCTGCCAGACCCACCCGGTCGGCCAGTGCCGATCGCTGCGCTGAATGGCGTAAATGCCGAGGGTGACGCCGATGATCGAGGACGCGATGGACGCCATCGGGAGCAGCGGCAGGTTCCCCACCGTGGCTTCGCCACCACCATCGGGAGCGAGCAGATTGCTTGCGTCCATCGGGACCACGATTGAGACCAACCCGAGGACACCGAACACGGTGCCCGTTCCGCCGAAACGAAACCGGGGCGCGCGCCAAGGGGGCCCGCAAGGCGTTTCCTTGTTCGACTGGGTCGCGTCGGGTCGATGGATAGTCGGGCAAGGGCAACAGACCCAGGACAGCACTGGCAGCATCGCTTTGATCAAGGCTAGAGCGGCAGGTCTTTGGTCTCGGGCATCCGCCAGTAGACCACAGCCGAGGCCAGGCACAGCACGACCACCCCGGCCAGGAAGAAATGGAAACGGCCGGCGTCGAGCAAGGCTGTCGCCACCAGCGGCGACAGCCCACCGAAGACGGCCACCGCCACACCGTAGGGCAGCGAGATGCCCGCCGTACGCACCTCGGGCGGGAACTGCTCAGCCATCACCGCGGCCAGTGAGCCCGCGTAAGCGGCGAGCAGCACACCGGCGATGCTGGCGGCCAGCGCGAGGCTGGGCAACGTGGGACGCAGGCTAGTCACCAACGGCGCCACCGTCACGGCCGATCCGAGCGCGAAGAAGATCAGCAGCGGCCGGCGTCCGAAGCGGTCACTGAGGCGTCCCGACAGCGGCAGCAAGACCGTGAACACCGCCAGCCCGATCGCGGCGGCGACCTGACCGGTCTTGAGCGCCGCGCCGGTGCGCAACTGAGCCAGAGTCGGAAGATAGACGAACCAGAACTGCACCAGCCCGGTGCCGGCCGCCACCAACGCGATGACCAGCAACGCCTTGCGCGGATAGCGCCTGAAAACCTCGAGCAGCGGACGCCTCGGCACCTGCCCGGTGGCGCGCACATGTGTCGAGACCGCAGTGTCGGGCACCCGGGCCCTCAGGTACAGCCCAACCAGGCCGAGCACGGCCCCGATGAGGAACGCCACCCGCCATCCCCAGGCCGACAGGGCCTCCGGGGAGAGCACGACGAACATCACCGAGGCAAGCAGGGACGCCGACAGCGTCCCGGCACCCACCGAGACCTGCTGCCACATGCCTGCCGAGGCGCGGCGTCCGGGTTCGGCGTTCTCCACCAGGAAGGCCGCCGAGGTGCCGAACTCCCCGCCGGCAGAGAAGCCCTGCAGGCTGCGTCCGATGACCAACAAGATCGGCGCCGCGACGCCGATGGTGGCGAACGTCGGGGTCAGGGCCATCAACGCGGACGCGCCGGCCATCATCAGGATCGTCAGGGTCATACCGGCCCGCCTGCCGTGGCGGTCGGCATATGAGCCGAGCAGCGCCCCGCCCAGCGGGCGGACAAAGAACCCGACCGCGAAGACGGCGAACACGCCCAGCAACTGCGCGATCCGGTCGGACAGGGGGAAGAAGGACGCCGCAAAGTACGGCGCGAAGAAGCCATAGACCGACCAGTCGAACCACTCCACGAGATTGCCGACGGTGCCTGCGGCCACCGAGCGACGACGCACGGCAGAGTCGTGCAGAAGAACAGGTTGCGCGCTGATGGTGAACCTCCTGGCGGATCAGCCGATGCTACCCCCTGCACACCCGCGGCGGCGAGCCGGCGACGGTGGGGCTCCACCTGTCACCGCCACCCCAGTCCGGGGGCGACGTGGGTCACCAGTGACTCGATGAGGTGGGAGTTGTAGTCGACCCCCAACTGGTTCGGCACGGTCACCAGCAGTGTGTCGGCGGCGGCGATCGCCTCGTCCTTGGCGAGGTCTTCGATCAAGCTGTCAGGTTCACCGGCGTAGGTCTTGCCGAAGCGGGCCTGCCCACCGTCCAGCCAACCGACCTGGTCGTGACCGGGCGCTCGGGTGACGGGTGCCCGGTAACAGCAAAAGAGATCAGGTCCTTTCGAATATTTCGAATGTCGCCTATGGTTGCTACATGAACACGCAGTTGGGTGAGCGAAGGACGGTGCTGCCGCCGCAAGACCTGGAGCCAATGCTGGATTTGTCCAAGTTCCTGGACCACATCACAGCTCCGGCCGCACTGTTGGGTCCTGACGGCCAGACGGTGCCCTTGCCCCTCGAAGCTTTCAACGTGCTGGTCGAGGTCGCGCACGCGATGCGCGCGGGTAAGGCCATCACGGTGGCGCCGGTGGACCAATCCCTCACGACGCAGGAAGCAGCGAACTTCCTGGGCATCAGTCGCCCCACGCTGGTGAAGCTGCTCGAGTCGGGCGAGATCCCGTTCGAGCGTCCCGGCGCGGGACGACACCGCCGGGTGCGCTTGCAGGACGTCGTCGCTTATCAGGAACGCAAGCGCGTCCAGCGCCGTACTGCCCTTGATGAGCTGACGCGTGAGGCAGCAGACGCCGGGCTCTACGATAGCGAGGCGGACTACACAGCAGCTCTCAAAGCCGCGCGCAAGCAGGTGGGGTGACGGGTGGCAAGGTTCAGCGTCTTCCTCGACGCCTGTGTGCTCGTACCCATCGCGCTGGCCGACACCTTGCTGAGGTTGGCTGAGGCGGACCTGTACCGCCCCTTGTGGAGCCAGCGAATTCTGCAGGAGACCGTCGCTGCGATCGAAGCGATCCATCCCGAACTGGCCGATGGACGAGCCCGCAGGCGCGCCGCGACGATGGACGCAGTGTTCGAGGACGCTTCAGTCACCGGTTGGGAGCATTTGGTCGAAAGAACCCATCTTCCAGACAGCGACGATCGACACGTCGTGGCGGCCGCCCAGCTAGGTCGGGCTGACCTCATCGTCACGATGAATCTCTCCGATTTCCCAGGCGAACGCCTCTCTGCGTTCGCGATGGAAGTCCAGCACCCCGACGAGTTCTTACTGAACCTGCTCGATCTTGATCCAGACCGCACGGTGCGCGTCCTCTATGAGCAAGCCCGGGCCACGCATGATCCCGCAATCACGCTTCCGGCGCTGCTGGGCCAATTGGCCCGCTGCGGCGTTCCGCGGTTCACCGAGAGCGCTGCCCGGCAGTTGTGGCGAGGGATGTGAAGTACGCGGGCACCCTCACCTGCATCCCGTCAGAGCCGGTCGTTCGAGCAACGTGTCGGGGAGCTTGTGGTGTCTGGCTACCTGTTCAACATGGCCACGATCTTCGAGGACTTCGTCACCGTCGCCCTGCGAGAAGCGTTGAAGTCATACGGCGGCCGGACGTCGCTGCAACACGTCACGCACCTCGACGACGACGCCGACGTCCCTGTCCGTCCCGACTTCGTGTGGCTCACCCAGGGCCACCCGCGGATCGTGGTGGACGCGAAGTACAAGGCTGAGAAGCCCACTGGATTCCCACAGGCCGATCTGTACCAGATGTTCGCGTACTGCACGGTGCTCGGATTGCCCGAGGGGGATCTGGTGTACGCCACGAAGCCACACGCCCCCGACCGGTCCAGGTACTCAGCCCCGAGAGGGCCGGGGGTCTTCGAGATGCGCGGCAGCGCTTGGGACAAGGGGGTTCGCCGTCGGGGGTGGTCCGCGTGCGTCCGGTCGCGCCCCGGACAAGTCTGGCGACAGATAGGCTGATACCGGGCGGGCCCTGTCAGGGCCGTTATCACAAAGGGGTGATCATGCTCGGTTATGAGAAGATCCAGTTGACCAAGTCGTTGACCATGGACGAGTTCGAGGCAGCACTCAGGCAGGGCTGGCGAGACGAGTGGGGACCCTACTTCAGGGGCAAGACGAACCCCCTCATGGTGGGCGAGTACATGATCTTCCCGTTGAGCAGCGCCTTCTGCGTGATCGCCCACCCGAAGGAAGACACGATCCGACTCAGCGCGGCTCCACTGGAACAGGGGTACGTGCGGTTGTTGGCCGGGGCGCTGGCCTCCGGGAAGGTCGACCCGACTGCGCAGTACGGCGCGATCAAGTCCCAGGGCAAGGCCAACAAGATGACCCCGTTGGTGCGCGACAAGGTGGCCCAGGCCCTGCAACCCTTGGTGGGGTGAACCTCCAGCCACGCCAATCATTGTCGCATTACGAGAAATGCGTGGTGAGTGACGAGCAGATCCAGAACTGGGCCGACCAGGCCGTCGGTGCGGTGAACCGCGATGGCATGGACGTCGTCGTGGTGCCGAAGATCCCGATCGACCGGTTGTTGTTCATGGTTGCCCATGCCAACGATCCGTATCGTTGGCGGGCAGGCATCGCCAGGCTATGGCGGGACTTCAAGGACCTGACGGTGCTGTCGGACCCAACCCCGAAACCGGGCTGACAGGGGCAAAGACCCAGGTGGCGTTTTGGGTTCAGGAGGGCATCTGAGACAATGATGGCTGCCCGCTGAATGGTTTGGAAGTCGTCGACGACTTGGGTCAGGGACTGGAGCAAGGAATGAGTTTGGGGAGCAAGATCAGAACTGGTGCCATGGTTTCTGGCGCGTTTTCCGCCCACAAGATCAGCAAGGCGCAGGAGCAGGCAGCCGTGGCCCAGCATCGACAGGCCGCTGCGTTGCAGCAGCAGGCGTTGGCCCAAAATGCCCAAGCCGTCCAGATGGCGCGAGCCGCGAACGCGGCGGAACGGCAAGCACTTGTCGCCGAGCAGGTTGCGGCCGACCAGCGTCGGTTGGCAGAACAAGCTGCAGACCACGCCCGCCGTGCTCACTTCGCGCAGTGGCGCCAGACCCCTGATGGGCGAGCCTACGAGGAGTGGCGACTACAGGCGAGCCAGTTGGCGGACGACATACTCAAGCGAATCCGCCCCGCGGTGGAGTTCCAGCCGAAACTCGCCGCTGCCCACGCATACGACGTCCAGCGAGCGTGGGCGGCACATCCAAGCCCTGCAGCCATCGTGCGGCAACCCTCACAACCAGTGATGGCGGCACCGGACATCAAACCATTGATCCTGGCCGCTGCACTCATCGGTGTCTTCATCCTGGGCTTGGTCGGCAGTGCGTTTGAAGGGGACAGCGACACCGGGTCTGGAATGGTGAGCCAGGTGGTTCCGTTTCTGGTGTTGGTGGTCACCGCGTTGGTTGGCTTCTTCAGCGTCAAGCGGATCCATGGGATGAGGGTGGACAGGGCTGAACAGGCTCGCCTGACCGCGCTGGCTGAGCATGAGACAGCGATGAGGCAGTGGCATCAGTGGCAGTACGAAACCAAGGCTGCGAAGCTCGCCCGAGCCACCTTCCTGGCAGGGGCGTCGGAAGACCCCAATCAGGTGCCCGAATGGTGGGAGATCTCGGTTGACGGCGGAGGGTTCCTGCCGGTTCCTGAGGAGATCGAAGCGTACCAGGCTTGGGCGATGCGTCAGTTCCCCTCGCCCAGCCAGTTGCCGAAGCTCCAGCGGGTTGCCTTCAAGGTGTTGGATGCAGTCCCTGGTGGGCCCGAGGTGCAGGAGGCGCTTACCTGGTATCGGGTGAACCATCCGGCAAGCAGCTGAACCCATCCGATTGGTGGGCATCCCACGAAACGCGATCAGTCGATGGGATCCAGCCTGCGGACGGTGGGGACGCCGGCGGCACGCTCCGCCGCAAGCCCGCAGCCGACCCGCTTGGCGCCGCGGTATGGTCGTGCCGCAGAGCACGGGGTCAGCCGGTGACGTCGAGAACCTGCGTCGTGCCTACGCACGCCTTCCCATCATGCACTGACGCGCCGTGGAGCTACAGATGCCAGAAAGGCCTGAACCTCCACCAGCCTTGACGATGGCTTGGGTTTGAGCCTTGCGGGTGGGGTGGACGCGGCGCCAGTTCGGACGCTGCGTCCACGTCGCGGTGATTCCAGCCCGGCGAACCCAGCTGAGCGCCGGGCTTCAGCCATGGCCAAACCGGTCGATGGAACCATCGAGACGTACACCCTTCGGATATCTGTGCCGTGCGGTCGTAGGGGCTGGCTTTGCAGGCCCGGCAGAAGGGGAAACGTGCCACCCAGGCTGCAAGGGCTGTCAGTGTCAGGTGGTGACCCAGTCGGGGGCGTCGGAGTGCACGAACGCCTCTGCACCTTGAACTTGCGGGCCACCCCCCGTGGGCAGCTTCAGCACTGTCTTGCCGCCCTGGTGAACCTTGAAGTCCGCGACCTTGTGGGCGTCGTCCCAGTTGAAACCATCTCGGACAGCCACCCGAGATCAACGAACCGGGAGGTGCAGTGTTCGCGGACTTGCCGTACAGAATGCCGTAGGAAATGAGATGAAGCACACCCCGCCGCGTGTCACGCTCGACACACCCATCGGCGCCGACGCTGACCTCGACGCCGAGGAGATCATCACCGCGACCGGACATCAGCTGAACAGAGGATTCACTGGGCCAAGTCCGCTGCCGGTCAGCGTGCGCTGATGACAGCTCGTCTGCGAGGGTGGATCAAGGATCGTGATCGCCACACATGTCAGAACCCGTTGTGCGGCCTCTCGGTCGCAATGGAGCCGAACCTGCTTCTCGAAGTGGATCACATCCTGCCGGTGTCAAAGGGAGGCCTCAGCGAACCTGAGAATCTCCAGACGCTGTGCTGGCGTTGTAACCGCACTAAGGGCGCCAAGATGCCGGCATGATGCGACATGGCGACCGGCGCTCCGCATCCCCGCGCCGGAGCGACACCCGTAGCGCCACTGGGAAAGGGGAACCCTCGCCCGTCAGGCGCTCCGGTGGGGTGACATCATCGAGCGTTGCAAAGAGAGATTCCGTCAGCGCATGTCGATGACACCGAGGCCGATCTCGATGCGGCTCTTTCGGGCGCCGATGGCTGTCAGCAGCGGGAACGGCGAGGCAAGTTGTCGCGCGAAGTGGTGGACGCGGAAGAACGCATCTCGGACGCCTTGCCGTTTCGTCGGTTCAGTGCAGGCGGTGGTGAGTCGGACGCGGTGTCGGCTCGGTGCAGGCCACGTTCGGGTGGCGCGCGGGCTCCGTGCATCCCGAGCACACCGTCAGCGTCCTCACTTGCCGTGGGTGACAATGGGGCATGGTTGCGCGTGTTCATCCTCCTGAGCCGGTGTTCACCACGGCGTCCGAGCGGGACATCTGGCAGCGTGTGGTGCGGCAACTCGACCCCGATGCGGTGGTGCTGGCCAACATCCGGGTGGCCGACCAGGTCAAGGATCACGAGGCGGATCTGGTGGTGCTGATGCCCGATTCGGGCATCGTGGTGGTGGAGGTGAAGGGCAGCCACGTGTGGGTGGACGACGGGGCCTGGTTCATCGACCGCGGGGAAGGCGCCACGCGGATCGACCCGGTCGCCCAAGCACGGGATGCGCGTTATGCGCTGCGTCATTTCGTCGAGGCCGACCGGCGCTGGGGCAGCAGGGGACGTGTCCGGTGGAGCCACCACGTGGTGCTCGCGCACA
>WPCJ01017567.1_pt1 | contig 12317 bp, 15 predicted proteins | sample 5399831 | NCBI WGS metagenome assembly WPCJ01 (sample SAMN12869470, study PRJNA574797) | sludge metagenome | isolation source: wastewater treatment of pH10 | place: China:Beijing | collected 2019-05-20 | reverse complement strand
GTGAATCTCACCGATCTGCTTCGCTGCGGCATCGTCGCGTGCACGATCCGTGTCTGTATACATGTCGTCCTCCTGTGGTGGGTTGAGGTATTGCCAAGGGTCGATCAGGTGCGCCATTGACGCACCGAACACGGCACGTTTACGTGTGCCGATGGTCTGGTGCAGGTGCGCCCCGTTTGCTTCCGCTCCGGTATCTCCCACGCGCCCGATCACACTGTTAACTTCGATGCGATCGCCAACGTGGACGGGAGGTCTTTCGGCCAGGTGGCAGTAGCCGTGATACAGACCGTCGTCGCCCGCGACTTCCACTACCCAGCCCAGGCCGTAGTGAAGTTCCACGACGCACACCACGCCACCACCTACAGCTGGAATGGGTGTACCCCATGCGTGGGGGTGGTCGAGGCCACGGTGCGGCCTGGTGCGCCCTTTGGTCGCGCCGAAACCATCTTCAAGGTCAGGGGTTCGATAGAACTCATGCATTGTCGTGTCCTAGCTTGTTGCGAATTGGATGTTTGCGGAGCACGTGCGGTTGTTGGCCATTGCCGCAGTGGCCCAGATTCGGATTCCTCCGTCGCCTCGCACCTGGAGCAGGACTGGTTGAGCGGCGCCGCCCTGGGAGATGTACGCGACGAACTCACGAACATCTGGCGGGCGCCATCCGAGCGGCAAGGTGGCCACGATCCCGCCAGCTTCAAAATCTGAGGTGCGCGAGAGAAGCAGGTAGCCGGATACATACCCGTCACCCGTCTTGCGAAGTTTCGTGGCATCGGCAACAGTCGTGCCGGGGTTGCTCACAATGTTCGCTTTGGTGATCGTGGCCACCGTTTCGAGTGCGGCCACTCGGGGGCCGATATTCGCTTTCCACGCTTCGAGGGCTGCGACACGAGCAGCAACAAGGGCGGGATCAGCGCCGTTGTAGTCAAAGCTTTTCAGAGTCGTGTCGATCGCTTGCGAGAACGCGAGCAGTTCCGCACCGAGCTTATTAGCTGGGGTTGTCGGCCCTGGTGATGGGAGGTTGAAATGCTGTGTTGGGGTTGCCACTTGGTGTCTCCTAGAGCAGGTGCAGATCGCAAACGAGGTAGCGGGCCGCGAACGATGAAATAGGTTCGGGTCTTGTGATGTCGCCGAGTGTGGTGCCGGTGTCTATTTGCGTGGGAACGGCTACCGGCTGGCAGGTCACTTGCCAGCCCTTTTTGGCTGTGTAGCGAAGCTCTCCCCCGACGACGGCGAAGCTGGGCATTGTTCCGGCCCATTGCAGAGGTGAGCCTACGAACGTGAACGCGGTGAACGTGTCCGTCGCGTCGTCGTAAGCCGGGGCCGCGCGAAACAAGGCTGCGAGGGGGGCGGGGAGCGGGAGCCGGTCACGGACGTCGAAGCTGAACCGTGGCGGTTGCCGCCAACCTCGGGCGCTGTTCATCAGCGTGGTTACGCCCGCATACACCGAGGAAGGGATGTTCTGATTCGTAGTGAATATGAAGTCCGTCTCTAGCTCCACGCTTGAACCGTCGCCAAGTCCACCCGTGAGGGTGACTGGCTGTGCGAGTTCTCGTATCTCGTAATGGGTTCCGTAGATACCTGCATCGGGGTCAGCTTGGCGAAACACCGTGTAAGACGATTTCAGAGTGATCCGATTGATGAGGTCGTACTCTTTCAAATCAAGCCTGACCTTCCCCGCGTCTGCCACGATCATTGACGCATCAATTTCGCTCGCGGGAACGCTCGATACTGAACGATTCATGACGAGCTTTCCGCTCGCCACAGTGAGCGCCGCATTCTTTGCAGGGGTGCTCGATGGAGTTGGCGGGCGTAACAAGCGAATATGGTTCGTCGTCGGATCGTAAAACGGGCGGTTTAGCGGGTGTTCAATACGGGCGGTTTTGCGTAACACTGTGAGCGCTGAAACGGTCTGCTCGAACGTGTACGGCAACACCGGATAGTCGCCCTGCGGTGACCACGTGTCGTCAATACTTTTCAGCCAAGACGGATACTTGAACACGATCTGCTGGGCACAACGGTTCTGCAAATCTATGTATCGTTCGATAACTGAGCATCGGCCCCAGTGCAGGCGGTTCACGGCAGCGTTGCGAGCTGCGTAGATCGGGCCACGCGACCGGTCAGCCGCGAGGGCAGTCAGTGGGTCGGTGGCCTCCACTTCGACCTCCCAGAGCGGCACGGTCTGCCCGCTCGGGGTGCGGCGCTTCGCCCAGGTCGCGGTCGACGTTTCCAGGTACCCGCGAAACATGGTTCGCCCGTCGGGGTCGGCGGTCACCAAGATTTCAGCACCCTTTTCGAGTGAGAGTAGATCGCCGCGCGGGTCGAGGATCAACAGGTTAGCGGTCGAGGGTTCGACGTTGCTCCACCAGTCATTCGTGCCCCACTTGATACTGATATCGGCGACCGGGGTCAGCCCAGCCAGCTCGACGTTCTCGGCGAGCAGCGTGCCGTCGATGTAGACGTGTGGCTGGTAGGCGTCGCGGGCGCTCATGCGGTCACCCACCTTTCGCGCTTGCGGTTCGCCTCAGCGAGCGCGGCCTGTATCCACTCGATCAGCTCGCGCTTGTCACCCACGTACTGCGGCAGCTCGATGTTGATGTTCACACTTGACGGGCGTGTCGATCCTGCGGTGAGTGCGCGCACCAGCGGGGCTGCACCACTCGCGGCGACCACGGGTACGCCAGTATCCACACGGGCACTAAACCCGAAGATGCTGCCTACCTTGTCGAGGCCAGCACTAAAAAGCTTGCTCACCCAATCCCATGCATCTTGCAACCAACCAATCAGGTTTTGGATCGGCGAAATGAGCGCGTTGAGTGCATTCGATCCGGCCATTTTCAGACCATCCCACGCCGATCTAAACGTGCCACTGATCCAGCTACCAACGTTCTGCAGCCAGTTCCAAAGGTTTGAGCCAGCGTTCAAAATGTTCTGCCAGACCGCGAGAGCTGCGACCTTCAATGCCGTCCAGTAGAGAGTGAACTTGTCACCGATCCAGGCACCGACCGATTTCAGCCAATCCCACACTGCAACCACCGCCGAACTAATCGCGTTCCACACCGCGAGAGCCACAATCTTTAGCGCTGTCCAATATGCGACGAATACGAGGGCGATGAACTCGCCGATCGGCACGAGTACGTTTTCCCAAAACCAGGTCGCGGCGGTCGTGATCGCATCCCACACGGTGAGCGCGACCTGCTGCACGGTTTCCCAGTTCATGACGAGCAGCGTGATCGCGGCAACGATCAAAGTGATGATCAGCATGATCGGGTTCGCATTCGCTGCGGCATTCCATAGTGCTTGCGCGACCGCTGCGACTCGTGAGGCTGCGGCGATCGCGAGCTGCGCGACTTTCTGCGCGACGAGCTTCGCGGTAAGCACGGTCGTTTGCACCGCCCATTTCGCGCCAGCGGTGACGGCTCCCCACATGGCGGTCGCAACCGCTGCGACTCTGCCGCCGAGCGTGCCAGCCACGCCAGAGAATGCAGACTGCGCGACCGTAGCCGACCGCATACCACCAGCGAACCTACCGATCACGCCAACCGCTGCACTACCGGCTGTAGTGATGCCGGTGAACACTGACGACACAATCTTGGCGGTTTTTACTGCCGCATTCAGGCCGAGCACCGATGCAGAAGCGATACCGATACCGACCGCGAGATTCCGCACGAGCTCCTCATTTTGGCTCACCCAAGTTGCGAGGCCGGACAGTCGTTCCATCAGGTCTGACACGAGCGGCAAAAACGCGGTGCCGAGCTGCGCCGACGTTTCCTCCCACGCTGCGCGGGCACGCTGTGTAGAGGCTTCGACCGAATCGAACTCGCGTGCCGCTGCGCCTTGCGCGTCTGCCGTCTGCCGGGTGAGCAGCGAGAGGGTTGCCTGAATGTCGGCTTGCTTGGCCGCTTCGCCAGTCAGCTCAGTGAGTCCAAGCGCGAGCTTTTCTGCCTCGATATCGGCCTGTTTGATACCAACACCGTATTTCTCGATCGGGTCACGCTCGCCGCGTAGCAGCGATGAGAGTGCGGCGACAGCGTCCGAGGTCTTGCCACCGTACTGCGCTGCGAGGTCACCGCCGAGCTTCACCAGGTCGATCGTCTTGCCGGAAACTTCGTCCATCGGCACGCCCAGGTTCTTGAGCTGCGCGCCGAGGATCGTCGCCATTTCCTGCGTTTCAGACTGAGCGAGACCGATCGAACCGGCGGTAGTTTTCGCGAACGCTTCGATCGTGGAAGCGTCCTTCTTAAACACGGCTTCGACGCTGCCGCTCGATTGTTCAAGACGAGAGGCAGCATCGACGGCCTGTTTGCCGAGCGCGATCACTGAACCGCCGGCAGCGGCAGCGTACAGCGATGCGCGGTCGAGTCGTTTCTCGAACTTCTCCCACGATGACGCGGTTTCATTCACGCCGCGCTGCGCGTCTTTCGTGTCGGACACGACGCGCACCGACAGTATCGCGGTTTTCCCTGCCATTGGTTTAGTGCTTTCTGTTTTTGGCTGCTGCGGCCTGAGTGTTCAGAATGTCGATCGCGGTCACCAGAATGTCGTCATCGGCTGCGAGCCAGAACGCGGGATCGGTGTGGGTCGCAAACGCGATTTCTAGACGGGTTCGTGTCCAGGTGCCGCTCAGGTAGGGTCAACGGTAGTTTCGTTGCCCTCCTCTTCCTGGACTGGCACTACGTCGATGACAGCGTCAAAGAATGCGTCAGGTGTTGCGGTCTTGAGTTGCGCGGGCGCATCGGGTACACGCCTGAGTGCTGACCAGGCGAGGAAACCTGACCATAGGAACACTGCGGTGGTCATCGGTCGTTCGGTCGGCCACCCGTTTTTATGGGCGTGAATCTCATATGCGCTGCGATCTTTGAGGGTGGTCTGGACAGTGACTGCCATGCGTTCGCCGGTCGTCTCGTCGTCGTAGATCACCTCGACGGGTGGGATCGAAATAGAGGTTTTCGGGGTGTGGGTTGACATTACATGCCCTTTACTTGGTCAAGGATTTTTTCGATACCGTCCATGTATTCACTCGACCATTGCGGTTCGGTGTCTTGGGCGGCTTGGGTGATCCAGGGCTGCGCCTTGATGTGTCGGCGGTGCCAGCCCCAATGGATCGGGGGGCCATAGGGTCGGGCTTTGCCGCCTGCCCTGATGGTTGCGTGGGATTGCGCTGCGGTCGCGCGAATGTTGTTTCGGATGTGCCCGCCAGCTTCGGGGCCAACGGGAGCGAGGGCGACAGCGCGGGGCACGATAATATTGCCGATCCTGCGGTGCAGGTTCGTCAGGTCTTTCATGTCGGCCCCGGCCTTGCGTAGCGTTCGGCGTAGCCGAGCACCACCCACGACGTGGACGCTGCCACCGCCAGCCATTACGCGCCGGGGATCGCTGCGAGGGTCGGCGGGCCGACCAGCTCGAATTCGAAGTCAGGTTCGGGGGTTTCGCCCACGTCGCCGCCGATCGCTACGGCCTCGATCGTGAGGATGCCACTGATTTCCTTTCCACTGGCGACACTCGGCGTGAACTTGAACGGCTGCTGCGTGCCACGCTTCGTGAAGCAGTATTCGACCAACGACGCGGGTGCGCCGAAGTCGCTGAGCAGCGAACCGCCGAGCTTCCACTTCTCGGTGCGATCGCCGGGGGCGACCTCGCCCGAGAGCACGGTTTTCGAGTCGCCCGTGCTCACATCTGGTTCGAGGGTGATCGACAGCACTTGCGAGTCGAACGTGGTCAGGTCGCCAGCTTCGCCGACAGTGAACTTGCCGGGGCCGGTGACGGTCTTCTTGATGGTCATGGGGTGTCCTTAAATTCGAGAGTGATGGGGATCGGGCACCGAAACGCGGGCAGCGGGTCGGGCGACTGCGCTGCGAGCGTGACGGTAATCGGGTCGGCGGTCGAGAGGTCGCCGCCGAGGTACTGCCGTGCCGTGACGAGCATGTCGGTCAGCTCATTCAGAGCGGTCACCGGGTTTGTGTCTGCCGCCACGAACCATAGTTCGAGCTGTGCTGAGGCGGTCAGGCTGTCGAGACGATCGAAGTCGATTTGACCGGGCACGACGAGCACGCCAGGCAGCACGAGGTCGCGCGGGTCGACTTCCACGGGTACGCCGAGCGTTTGGGCAAGGTCTGCCGCATACTCGGTCAAGTCGGTGCCGAGCATTAGCCGACCGCCGGGGCTTGAAACTTATCGAGCTGTAGCAGGCGAGAAATATCCGAGTCGTAGCGGGCCGTGTAGGTGACATTCATGTCGGTTGCGGCTTCGATACCGTTCGGGCTGTTTCGGCGCTTCGCGAGTCGGGCGGCGAGCATGATTGCGCCGAGCGTGACCGACTTCGGCCACGCCTCGCCCTGAGCCAAGTGCTGCACCACAGGCAGGTCGGACACGAACGCATTGGTTGCGGCGACGATCATCGTGAGGTTCGGCGATGCCGGTTCTTTCGACCAGTTCGTCACGTCCGTTTCGGTGATGCCCGGCCCGTCTGTGGTGTCAGCCATGCTGGTTACTCGCCTTCACCTTCGTCGCCTGCGGGCGGGGTCGGCAGGTCGCCGACGCGCAGTACGGCGCGAGCGTCGTTGACGATGCTGCTGATGTAGCCGAACACGCCAATGTCGATACCACCGTTTGCGATGTTCACGGCCTGCACGTTGATCAGGTTGTCGCGCTCATACGGCGTGTAGGCGCGGTTGTCGGCTGCGAGGATCACACCGTCTGGAAGATCAGGGTTTGCGCTGAACCGCAGATTACCTGCCGTGCCCTCGGTCGTGCCGAGGTTCAGCTCGCCCTGGTTCTTGAGCCACCACGGAATATCCTTGTCGGTGAGTTCGGCGAACTCTAGCCACTGATCAGTCGCCATTTGGATGGTCGAGAGGTTCGCGCCGAGCTGCACCGCTGCCACGCCGAGACCGGCGAGTGTGCCCGCGAACGTGGCACCAGCCTGAACCTCGGTTGCTTCGGTGAGGAGCTGCGCGACGAGCCATGCCTCGGTTTCCAGCTTGTAGTCGTCTGTTGCGGCCTTGAGTAGCGAGCTGATGAAGTCGCGGCTACCGAGGTCAACCAGCGCGCGGTCGATACCCCAGCCACCAGCGCGGCGCACCACGTCAGCGGTAACGGGCACGGTCTTGAGACCACCGCGCGAGCTGATCTCGGCCTTGTTGCCTGCGTAGGGGTCAACCTTGGGGCGAACGCTGAGGTCGTACTTCCAGCCCTCGATCTTGAGGCCGGTGATCTTACCTTTCGAGGATGCGCCGTCGAAGAAGGGGCGCGAGACGCGCGATGCCTGCCATACCTCGTCAATCCACTGCGGGCGAATGAATGCTTCGCCCGTGTCGAGCGAGGGCACAAGGTCGGTGAGCGCGGCGGCAAGCTCGATCGGGCTTACGCCTCGACGGTATGCGTCTGCGCTGGCCTGCGCGATCGCGTCCAGCGATGCGTCGGCGTGCAGGTTCAGCACGTTACGCGGGGCCGCTGGGGGTACGATCTGCGCGAGCTGGGGGCCGAGCGCTGCGGCGAGCTGAGCGTAATCGATTTTCATATCTGGGTCTCCTTGGTGTGAGGCGGTGACGTTGGTGATGCGGGCGGTCTGATAGGCGGGGATCGTGACTACCGAGACCTCACGAAGCTGCGCGGCTTTCACGTTCATGACGCTGCCGTCGTTGATCCACTCGTACTCGGTGATCATGCAACCGACCGAGAGACCATCGCGGCGACCGTCCGAGGCTTCAAGCAGTAGCGTGTCGCCCTCTGGCGATTCGGGAATATGGAACGTGCCGATCAGCTGATCTCCTTCGGCATCGACTGCGGTGAGATAGCCGACCGCTGCCGAGTAGGTGTCGTGCTGCACGAGCAGTTTCACCCGGTCGAGGTCTTCGGGCAGCGCGATCGAACCGGCAGCGAACACGGTCGGCCCGCTCGACGGGGTGCCAAGCTCACCGAACGTAATGATCGGGCCGCGAATCGTGCGGCGGGGCAGGTCGGTAGCTGAGGCTTCGAGCTGCGCTACCGTGTCTGCGCGTACTTCGACCAGCTCCGTACTAGAGGCGGTGCACCAGATAGGGGTGACGTTCATTTCGTTGTCCTTTCTTCCAGGGGTATCCCTGATTCCATTGCCCGGCATTCCTCCGGGGTGTAGACGAGTGCGTCGATCGCGGTTTTGTAGCCGGTCATACGCTCCGCGAATGTGCCTTGTAGTGACGCTGACGTGTCGAAGCTGCACCAGGTTCCAGCGGGTAGCACGTCGTCCATTGAGAGACGGCCAGCGATCGCGTTCATGAACGGGGCCAGCGTGTAGTCGATCAGCTCGCGGGTACGGCTTGGCACGTTCGAGTAGGTGAGGCTGCTACCGGATAGTGAGGCATCGACGGCCCACGCTGGCAGGTTCATGTGGTTCGCGAGGTCGATCGCTGACTGGTTGCGGGCACTGATCAATAGCTGTTCGACGTTCTGGCCGAGCACCTTCGCTTCGATCGTCTCGTTCGTGTACGCCACGCCGCCGTTTTGCCCGCGCCGCGCAGTGGCCCAACGTTCGGTGAGTTCGTTAATCTGCTTGCTGGTGAGCTGCGGCCCGCCGGTTTGGTGCAGGTCGATCGAGGGCACCGGGTTTGCCGCTGCGCGACCGACTGCGAGTTTGATCGCGAGGGCCTGGTTAATGTCTTCTTGCGCGTCCGTGAGCAGGCCCGCATCGTCTGCGTCGATCCTGATCCAGTCGCGCTCACCGATCTTGCGGCTACCGACTGCGAGCAGCCGACCGGCCCCATCGGTGCGGGCCTGCCATTCCGGTACGAACGCGAACGCTGTCGGTCGATTCGTCCAATCGCGGGAGGTGATTTCGAGGTATGCGCGACCGAAGAACATGAGCGCGTCAACCAGCCACGCGACCGTGATCGCGCGCGGCCTGCCGGGTTCGAGCTGCCCCATGATCGACGGCTGCGAGGCGAGCTTGTCGTGTCCACGGTATGCGACCAGCGGGAAACCGGCGATCGTGCCAGTGATCAGCTTGCGGCCACGCTTTACCGGGCCGAGCTTGATCGCTTGCGACCGCGAGACCGGCTGACCAGCAAACCCGAATACTTCCGACAGTGTGAGCTGCGTGAGTACATCATTGTCTTGCCAGGGCGACACCGGCGGCGGGGTCTGCACGAGGGCGGCGGCTGCGGCCTTGAGACGTTCGAACATGTATCAATGCTCGAACGCACCCTACACACCTGAAAATTATTGGCGTGGACTAAGCGCGCGGCGTTTGGCTTCGTTGAGCGCTTTTCTTGCGCCGTGGTTGCCGGGGTGGTGTCTGCGTTGGTGGCGATCGCCGACTGTCCAGCCCTCGATTTTGTCGAGCGCGAAACCGTACCACCAGGGGCATCCGGTGCAGGTCACGACGACACTGATCTGGGTGGAATCGAGTTTGATTTTGGTGGTGTCTTTGGTGGTCATTACATCGTCCATATCATCGGGGCGGGTTTCGGTGCGGGCGCGTTTTCAAGGAGTCGTAGCGCGGTCACTGCGGCGATCAGTTCAGGGATTGGGCCGCGTGATTTGCGGCGATCGAGCACGATGCCTTGCCCCATATCTCGGGTCACCGCATCGGCGATCGCTTGGGTCAGGTAGGGGTCGCTGTCGAGACTGATTGTGCGGTCTTTCACGCGGGCGATAAACGCGTCGGTTCCGGTCGCGAAGTCGCGGGCGTTGAGTACGTCAGGTTCGTGTCCGAGGCTGCGTAGTTGATCGGTCGTGTCTCGGGTCGGCCCGCCGTCATCGGCACCGATCGCGCGCGGCCTGTTGCTTACTTGCGCGGCGACTTGCGCGGCGAGGTCTGCGGGTCTGTCAAGGCGTTCGGCGATCCTGATCGCGGGCCTGCCCGTCTCGGGGTCGTACCAGGCGGCGGCGATGCACGCGCGGGTGCGATCGTAGGCGACCTCGTACGCGAGGCATACCTCTTTCAGACCGCCCTCGGGTGGGGTCTGCACGGTGTGCACGGCTTCGACCTCGGTAGCGGTCAGGATTGGTGGTATGTCGGCCTCGTCTGACCAGGTATTCATGAACGCGCGCAACCACTCTTGCGGTTTGTCTTTCATCGCTGCGTGTTGCTCCGCCATGTCCTCCATCGTGAAGTCGGGGCCAACGCCGGGGTGAAACTTCCAGCTCTCGGGGTCGTCTGGGTCGGCTCCGACCGGCATCGACCATTCGAGGTAAGCGATGCCCGCGCCGGGGTCGCCGACCAGCTCGCGGCCTTTCTCGACCAGGCCACGCAACCAGGTCGAATCCTTGTTGCCGGCGGTCGAGAAAATGATGAGCTGCCGCGACGGTATGCGCTGCTGGGCTGGCATGATCGCACCGAGTAGGTCGGTGCCCTGCGCGTCGTCAAAGCTGAACGCCTCGTCAATCGCGACATCGTGCGGGGTGTACCCGTGCAGGCTCTCAGGGGTCGGAGCGAACGGGGCTAGGGTCGATCCGTTACTGAACTTCACTTGCGGGTCACCGGCTGACAGCCTGACTTTCACGTCACGCTTGAACGGTGAACCGTCGGATTGCAGCACATCAATAATGTCTTTCCACCGGGCGCGGGCATCTTTGCCGGTCTGCGCGGTATAGAACGCTTGGCGACCGGGCTGCATTACGGCTTTGGTGGTCTGATAGATGCGGTATTGGGTGGTTTTGCCGACCTGCCTCGGGGTCGTGATGATCACGATCGGCCAGCGGTAGCGGCGCGGGTCGTCTGCGCGGCGTTCTGATGCGATCCTGATCGAGAGGGCCTGCCATGGGTAAAGCGGGGTGCCGAGAGACGCTCCGACGATGCGACATGCTGCGAGGTCGTGTTTCGCACCGGGGGTCGGCTTCGTGTAGTACGCGGGTTGCGCGTCGCCGAGCGCTTCGAGCAGCGCGGGCAGCTCGTTTTCGTCGCCGGTCACGACACTGCCCGGAGCTGCGCGGCGAGCTCGCCCATGCCGCCGTCTGATGTCTCGGGTAGCAGCTCGATCGCTTCGATAAGCAGTTTCGCGCCGCTGACTGCCGCGATCGTGAGTTTCCCTGAGCTTAGTGCCCCGCCGACTGATTGGGCGAGTGAGAGCACGAGCTGCGCGGCGATCGCGTGATCGTCCGTTAGTGCGCCTTCTTCGCGGAGTTTTTCGAGTTGAAAGATCGCTGCTTGGCCGATTTTGTTTTCACCAGGCCGAGGCGGGTCGAAACCTGGCAACATTGGGTGTTCTTGGGCGGTCATAGCGGGGTCTTTCTGAGGTAGGTTTGGCGGGGTTTCCGGGTCAGGCAAAGTTTTTTTTGGACGAGAAAAAATGAACGGGCTGGCGCGAGGTGTCCAGCGTTTCAGCGGTTGAAAAACTGCCACTGCTGCTGTGGCTGTTCGGGGTGGAGTAGATGGGCTGCGTAACGGCTGCGGAACCAAAGTATGCTGCGGTCACCGCGTCGGCTGTTGCAGCGCTTGTGTGCTGGCCGTAGGTTGTCGATCGAGTCGCTGCCGCCCTTGGATCGTGGCACGATGTGATCTGCTGAGGTTGCACCTGGCTTGCCGCATAGGTGACAGGTTCGGCCCCATGTGGCGAGGGTGAGCGCGACGAGGCGCTGCGCGTATCGGCCTGACCATTCGGCCACGTCACTGGTCAGACTTTCTAATCACGGCGGCAAGCCCTACCAGGACTCCGAAGCATGCTCCGATCCCGAGTTCGAATAGTGTGAGCATCATGGTTGGATTCGCTGTTCGGCGGCTTTCTTGCGGCGTGTCTTGCGTTGGTGGGGTGTGCCGAGCTTCATCACTGCGATCATGTCGCCGCTGATTGGGTAGGCGTTCAGGCGTGGGAATATTTCGTGCATGTCCGTGAGCATGTCCACGTCTTCGTTGCCGTGGATTATGGTGCAGAGTTCGGCGTGTGCTGCGTATGCGGTGCTCATGCTGTGGCCTCCATCGTGTGTGGGTCGGCTTCGACGTAGCCTGAGCAGTGGTCTGTGAGGGCTGCTTGTGGGTGCGGGTGGTGGGCATGGTGCGCGAACAGGCTTGCACCGCACTTGCAACGGCGGTTGTAGCTGTCTGAGGTCATGCCGTTGCAGATCGTGCAGGGTTTCTCTTCGCGTCGGCTGGCGCGGCTTGCGTGTGCTTCGTCCATGAGGGCGCGTTCGATGTTTTTGCGCATGAGTGCGACGGCTTGGATTGCTTCGGGTAGTGATCCGCACCAGGTGGTTTCGTAGGTGTCGTTGTAGTTCTCTTCGGTGGGTTCGGGGTCGAGGGTGTAGACGAGTGCGAGCCAGGGTTCGCCGAGTGGGGTGCCGCCTATTTTTGGGTGGCGTTGTACTTTGGCGCGGATTTCGATTGTCATTGTGGGATGCCTCCGAGAATG
>WPCJ01107064.1_pt1 | contig 12319 bp, 9 predicted proteins | sample 5399831 | NCBI WGS metagenome assembly WPCJ01 (sample SAMN12869470, study PRJNA574797) | sludge metagenome | isolation source: wastewater treatment of pH10 | place: China:Beijing | collected 2019-05-20 | reverse complement strand
CTTCCACTATATCGGCCACAAGCTGCTGGCCGATCATCCGGCCTGCGCCGAGGCGCTGGCCAAATACCGCATCAATCCCGGCAATGTCGGCTTCAAGGACAAGAAGGACAAGCAGTTCGGGCAGATCATCGAGCTCGCTGCCAAGCACAGGAAGCCGGTACGCATCGGCGCCAACTGGGGCTCGCTCGACCAGGAATTGTTGACGGCGCTGATGGACGAGAACGCGCGTGCCGTCCGCCCGCTCGATGCCCGCGCCATCATGCGCGAAGCGATGGTGCAATCGGCCCTGCTCTCGGCCGAGCGCGCCGAGGAGCTCGGCCTCGCCCGCGAATACATCATCCTTTCCGCCAAGGTCTCCGGCGTGCAGGACCTGATCACGGTCTACCGCATGCTGGCGAGCCGGGCGAACTACGCCATCCATCTCGGTCTGACCGAGGCCGGCATGGGCTCGAAGGGCATCGTCGCCTCCTCGGCCGCGCTTGGCATCCTCCTGCAGGAAGGCATCGGCGACACCATCCGTTATTCACTGACGCCCGAGCCGGGCGGCGACCGCACGCTCGAGGTCAGGACGGCGCAGGAGTTGCTCCAGACCATGGGGTTCCGTGCCTTCGTGCCGCTGGTGGCCGCCTGCCCCGGCTGCGGGCGCACCACCTCGACCGTGTTCCAGGAACTGGCCCAGGATATCCAGAACTGGATTTCGAGTTCCATGCCGGAATGGAAGACGCGCTATCCCGGCGTCGAGAACCTCAACGTCGCGGTGATGGGCTGCATCGTCAACGGCCCGGGCGAGTCCAAGCATGCCGATATCGGCATCTCACTGCCCGGCACCGGCGAGGCGCCGACGGCTCCAGTCTTCGTCGACGGCAAGAAGGTCGCCACCCTGCGCGGCGCCGGCATCGCAGCCGAGTTCAAGACCATGGTTGCCAGCTATGTCGAACGGCGCTTCGGCGCCGGCCTCGGCGTCACCGGCTGATCGCGCCTTTGCGCGCCGCCCGCAACGTGCTAGAGGCCCCGGCCTTTCGCTGCACCGCAGCATGTGCGGAGATCCCTGATGGGGCATGAGAACCCGAATCCTGCGACCGTCCGGCCGGAGGATTCACGCTTCGGCCTCGATGCCGGGCACGGCCAGAACGATGGCCCCGGGCATGGCAAGCAGGGCTTCGCTGCGCTGGCGCTGGGCGCGCTCGGCGTCGTCTACGGCGATATCGGCACCAGCCCGCTCTATGCGCTGCGCGAGACCCTGCTGGCCGCGACCGGCGGCGAACAGGGCGCGGTCATCGCTCCCACGGTCGTCATCGGCGTGCTCTCGCTGATCCTCTGGTCACTCGTCATCGTGGTGACCTTGAAATATGTCGTGCTGCTGATGCGCGCCGACAACAACGGCGAAGGCGGCATCCTCACCCTCGTCGCGCTGGCGCAGCGCAGCCTCGGCCGCGCCCGCAGCCATGTCGCCCTGCTGCTCGGCATGATCGGCGCCGGCCTCTTCTACGGCGACACCGTCATCACCCCGGCAATCTCGGTGCTCTCCGCCATCGAGGGCGTGAAGCTGATCACGCCGGCGCTCGACGAATACATCCTCTGGATCGCCTCGGTGATCCTGATCGGTCTTTTCGTGATGCAGAGCCACGGCACGCATCGCGTCGCGACCTTCTTCGGCCCGGTCATGCTGGTCTGGTTCCTGACGCTGGCCGGGCTCGGCATCTACCATATCGCCGACGATCTCAGTGTCTTCCGCTCGATCAATCCGTACTACGCGCTGCTCTTCTTCCGCGATCACGCCGGCGTCGCGCTGGCCGTGCTCGGCTCGGTCTGTCTGGCGGTGACGGGTGCCGAAGCGCTCTACGCCGATATGGGCCATTTCGGCCGCGGCCCGATCCGCGGCGCCTGGCTCTATGTCGTCTTCCCGGCGCTGTGGCTCAACTATCTCGGCCAGGGCGCGCTGATCCTCTCCGACCCCAGCGCCATCGACAATCCGTTCTACCGGCTCGCGCCGCAGGGGCTGCTTTTGCCCTTCGTGATCATGGCGACGGTCGCGACCATCATCGCCAGCCAGTCAGTCATCACGGGCGCCTTCTCGCTGACCCGGCAGGCGGTCCAGCTCGGCCTCCTGCCGCGCATGGAAATCCGCCACACGTCCGAGCAGACCTCCGGCCAGATCTACGTGCCGCGCGTGAACTTGCTGCTGCTCGTCGTCGTGCTGATCCTGGTCTGGTCGTTCCGGACGTCGTCCAGCCTGTCGCATGCCTATGGCATCTCGGTCTTCGGCACGATGGTGGTCTCGTCCACACTCGCCGCCATCGTCATCCGCCGTCACTGGGGCTGGAGCCTGCCGGCAACTGCCGCACTCATCCTTCCCTTCTTCCTGGTCGACGTCTCCTTCTTCTCCGCCAACATGCTGAAGCTGTTCCATGGCGGCTATGTGCCGGTGCTCCTCGCCATGGGGCTGACCCTGGTGATGTGGACCTGGATGCGCGGCACCAAGATCCTGTTCGACAAGACCCGCAAGACCGACGTGCCACTGCTCGAGCTCGTCACCATGCTCTCGAAGAGCCCGCCGGCCCGCGTGAAGGGCATGGCGGTCTTCCTGACCAGCGACCCCGAAACCGCGCCGGCCTCGCTTCTGCATAACCTCAAGCACAACAAGGTGCTGCACGAGCGCAACGTCGTGCTGACCGTGCGCTCGGCCGATACACCGCGCGTCGCGGAGGAGGAGCGCGTGCGCCTTGCCCGCATCACCGACGATTTCTGGCGGGTCGAGATGGTGTACGGCTACATGGAGAGCCCGAACGTGCCGAAGGGCCTGGCCACGCTGCGCAAGCAGGGCTTCAAGTTCGACATCATGTCGACCTCGTTCTTCCTGTCCCGCCGCTCGATCAAGCCTTCGCCGCAATCGGGCATGCCGATCTGGCAGGACAACCTCTTCATCGGCCTGACCAAGAGCGCGACCGACGCCACGGACTTCTTCCAGATTCCGACCGGCCGCGTCGTCGAGGTCGGCACGCAGGTCACGGTCTGACCGGGCGCAGACGCCTTCCAAGGAAGGCGTCATGCTCGGGCTTGACCGGAGCATCTCATGACCAGAGGAACACTAGAACCACAGGAAACCCCTCTCCTGTATCGACGTCGGCTGCTGCAGACTTAGACATTTCAAGCGCTGATCTCGGGCAAGCCCGGGATCAGCGGAGGGGCAAGGGTGAGGTGTAGGCCCCTGAACCAGCGAGGCGAGGCCTCACCGCCGCGCAGCGACCACCTCGTGGAAAATTCGGTAAGCGGCCTACCCCTCACCCTGCCCTCTTCCTACAGGAGAGCGTTCCCCGCGCATTTCCTTCTAGCGCTGCTCGGGTCAAGTCCGCATATGACGCGCCTTCTGCAGCCTCAATCCAGTCGTGCCGAGGCCGCCTCCTTCGGCACATGCCGCACCCGCTCGCGATAAAGCAGGTAGAGCCCGGACGAGATCACGATGCCGGCGCCGACGAAGGTCCAGCGGTCCGGCAGCTGGTCGAAGACCAGCCAGCCGAGCAGCAGCATCCAGACGATCTGGGAATAGATGAAGGGTGCCAGCACGGTCGCGGGCGCCAGCCGATGCGCCAGGATCAGGAGCCAGTGGCCGAAGCCCCCGAACGCGCCGACCGCGAACATCAGGAGCCAGGGCAGGAGCGTCTGTGGCGTTTCCCAGATCCAGGGCAGCAGCGGGATGGTTGCCAGCGTCCCCGCCGCGCCCGAATAGATCATCGTCGTTTCCGACGAATCATGGCCGGAGAGCATCCGGGTCGACAATGAGTAGAAGGTGTAGCACAGGCAGCCCAGCACGATCAGCAGCGCCGCCGGATGCATGCCCCCGATTCCCGGCCGCGTCACCACCAGCACGCCGATGAAGCCCACGCCGATCGCAGCGAGCCGGCGCGGCCCCGGCCATTCCCCGAGCAGCGGCCCCGATGCCAGCGCCACCAGGAGCGGCGTCGCGAACATGATCGAGATCGTTTCGGCGAGCTGGAGATAGCGCAGCGCGACGAAGTTGAGCGCGGTCGAGCCGAGCAGCAGGAACGAGCGGCCCCATTGCAGCCACGGCCGTTTGGTCCGCAGCACGCCGGGCCGGGTCCACGGATTGATCACCGCCAGCACCAGGATCATGCTGCCGGCATAGCGCGCGAACACCACCTGCAGCGGGTTCATCGACTGGCCCAGCCATTTCGCGCTGGTATCGAGCAGAGAGAACAGCAGAACGGCCGCGCACATCAGGCCGATCGCAACCATGCGCGCACGGCCCGTCTCGGAAGGCGCCTCTGAAGGGGAAGACACGGGCCTCGCCATGCTCTGAAGGAATGACGAAGGCAGATTGAACCGATTTAAGCCTCATCGCCAGCACGCCGAAGCATGCGGTCCATGCAGAAATCAGGCGTCGCTATCGGCCTCGTCGAGATCGGTATCGGGATCGTCATGCTCGGCGCCGGCCTTGGACAGGCCCTTGGCCGCCTTGCGCAGGAGCTTGCGCAACTGCTTGCGCTCCTTGCCGTCGAGCTTGTCGAGAAGCTCTTCTTCGACCTCGTTCCAGACCGCGTCGAGCTCGGCTGCGGTGCTCTGCCCGGCCTCGGTCAACGCGACCTGCACGAGCCGGCCGTCGCGGTTGCCGCCTTCGCGGGTGACCAGCCCCTGCAGCGAGAGGCGCCCGATCGTCTTCGACACGGTCGGCGGCTTGACGCGCAGCAGGGCCGCGAGTTCCCCCATCGTCATCGGGGCCGGCTGCAGCGCCTTCAGCGCCTGCTCCTGCCCCGGAAACAGGCCCAGCCCGTTAAGCCTCTCGCCCATCCGCGAACGGTGCAGCCGCGCGGTGACGAGCAGGGCACGGCCGACACTCTTCTCGATTGCCTTGGTCATGGGTCGATCCTTCGGGCCGATCCTTGGACAGGTAAGCAGACGCTTCGCCGGCTGCGTATTCGCGCGCGAACATGACAGACGGATGACAATCGGATGTCAGAGCTAAGAGAGCGCGAGTTTCGCCGCGACTTTTTTCAGGAATGCCGCCCGGCTGGCCGGAGTCGAGAGATTCATCTCATGATGCGCGAGATAGGTCGTGCGCGCCAGCGGATGGCAGACCGCCCGCAGCGCCCGGCAGACCGCCTTGCGCGGCGGGTCACCCATCAGGAAGGCGCGCCAGCGCGAGCCACCATAGCTGGTCACCGCCACGAGCCGGCGAATATTGTGCAGAGCCGGCTGTGCCTTGCCATCGACCATCCTGAACGAGACGCCGGGCAGGAAGACGCGATCGAGGAAGCCCTTGAGGATCGCGGGATAGCCGAAATTCCAGACCGGGAAGCACAGCACCAGCGCCTCGGCCCGGTTCACCCGCTCGACATAACCGGCAACCGGCAATGTGTTGCTGGCCGTGTCGTGGTAGCCGCGCCGCTCCCCCCGGCTCAGCACCGGGTCGAACTGCTCGGCATAGAGATCGCAATCGTCGACCTCGTGCCCCGCCGCCTTCAGGCTTGCGACCACCGTCTCGTGGATGGCGGCCCCGAAGCTCTCGGGCACAGGATGGGCATAGAGGACGAGGACGCGCATGATCCTTAGCCGACCCCGGCCTCGGTCAGGCTGCGGAACAGGAAGGTCTTGCCCGAGCGGTAGTCGTAGGACGGGTCTTCCCAGGCGATCATCTTGCCGGGATTGAGCAGGCCCCGTGGATCGGCCTCGCGCTTGAAGGCGAGTTGCGCCTCGTCGGTCTGCTTCATGCCGCCCTCCTCCAGCGTGTAGCGATGCGGATTGAAGATCGGGGCGCCCATCTCCTCATGGATCGCCATGATCTCCTCCAGCCGTTCCTCGGAGGTGAAGCGCACCAGCGGCAGGCCGAAGCAGGTGATCTTGCCGTCGAAGCGCACGAATTCGAGATGGCAGATCACCTCGTCGCCGAAGCGGGCATGGATCCTGTCGACCAGCTCGACCTGGTTCGGATAGGGATAGAGCACCTGCAGATAGGTGATCGTCGGATCGACGCGCAGTGCCCGCAGCGTCGTGTGGTTCCAGCCGAGTTCGTAGGCCGGCGGCAGGCCCTTGGCATCCTCCGGCGAGAGCTTGTCGGAGCGCAGCAGCAGATCCGCGCCCTTGAAGCGCCGCGCATAGGCGCAAAGCGCATCGACCGCGAAATCGGCCGCCATGACGATGACGAGATGGCTGTCGCGCGGCAAGAACCTGCGGTGACGCAGGAAATAGTCGTGCGGCGCGGGCGCCGCGACGACGCAGAGGTTCTTCAGCGCAAGCCCGTCCTGCTCGCCGACCGCATTGGCGAACTCGGTGGCAGCCCGCAGGTCCTCGAAGCCGACGATGACATCAGCCCAGTTGTAAGCCGGCCCGAGCGGCATCTCGACTTCGGTGATGATGCCGTTGGTGCCATAGGCATGGGCGACCTTGTGCAGGTCCTCGCCGGAGAATTCGAGGATGCGCGGGCTTGCCTCCATCGTCGCGACCTTCAGGCGGATGATGTTGCCCCAGTCGCGCAAGCCGCCCCATTTGATCGAGCCGACGCCGCCCGAACCGCCGGCGATGAAGCCGCCGATCGAGGCCGTCTGGTAGGTGGACGGGTGCAGGCGCAGTTCCTGCCGCGAATGCGTGCGCGTCTCGTCGTCGATGCGGGCCATGATCGCGCCGGGCTCGGCGACATAGCGACCGGCGGCGATCTCCTTGACCTTGTTGAAGCCGGAGAGATCGAGCAGCACACCGCCGGAGAGCGGCATCGCCTGGCCGTAATTGCCGGTGCCGGTGCCGCGCGGCGTCACGGGAATGCCGAGTTCGTGGCAGGCGGCGAGCACCTGCACCACCTCGGCCTCGCTCGTCGGAGAGACCACGATATCGGCGACGACATGGTCGAGCTGACGTTTCAGGATCGGCGAGTACCAGAAGAAATCGCGGCTCTTCTGCTTCACCAGCGCAGGGTTTTCTTCGGTGCGGATGCCTCCGAGGCGAGTCTTCAGCGTGGCGATGTCGTAGCGTGCGGTCATGATGCTCTGCCCATCAGATGGTCGAGTTCGCGGTAGTCCGGCAGCGTCCGGTCGATCGCCTTGCCGGAAACCAGCACGGTGCGATCGGCCTGCGGCCGGGAGAAGAGTTCGGTCCAGTCGCGCGCCCGCGTCAGGATGAGATCGGCCGGCGCACCGGCCGCGATGACGCCGCCATCGACGCCCAGCACCTCGGCCGGCGTGCGCGCCACCGCCTTGGCCCAGTCCGGGCCGGAATGATCGAGCTGGAGGATGCGCGCGCCCTCGCGGAGCACCTCGACGAGATCGAGATCGCCATAGGCGTAGAACGGGTCACGCGTATTGTCGGAGGCGATCATCACCGGCACGCCGGCGGCCTTGAGTTCATGCAGCGCCGTGACGCCACGCCAGCGTGGGGTGCGGCCGATCTGGCGATCCTGCAGATACATGTTGCACAGCGGCAGCGAGACCACAGCGATGCCGGCCTCGCGAACCTTGGCGATGATCCGCGCCTCGTCTTCCGGCGCCTGAAGGGCGAGCGAACAGCAGTGTCCGCACAGGATCTTGCCTTCGAAGCGGTGGCGCAGAGCCGCGTCGGCAATATGCTCTAGCGATCGGGCAGCCGGATCATTGGTCTCGTCGACATGGAAATCGAGATCGAAGCCGTTCTCGATCGCCGCCCGGAACAGGATGTCGAGCGCTTGGTCGAGCTCCGGGATCATGTAGGTGACGCAGCCGAGCAGCCTGTCGCCATGGGCCTTCACGGCGGCGATCACCGCCTGCATATGCGCGGGATCGAGCGCCTCCGTCGCGCCGAAGAGCGGCGAGGCCTGGAGCGCGATGCGCCCGGCCCATTCTGCTCGCAGCTCCGCATAGACCGGCCAGGAGATACCGATCTGCTCGCCCAGCGAATCGAGATGCGTCCGCATCGCGGCCGTGCCATGCGCGAAGGCAGTCCGTAGCGAGAAATCCATGCGCGCCCGCACGTCCTGTGCCGACCAGTTCGCCTCGCGATCGGCGCCGACGGTGTTCAACGCCCCCGGAAAAGTCCCATCCGGGTTGGGGCTGCGCGGCCAGATATGACCCTTGTCGAGATGGGTGTGACAGTCGACCAGTCGTGGCAAAGCGATACCGCCATCGAGACTGGCGGCAGGCACCGCCCCGGCGGAGGCCGCGCCGGCAGGCTCTATCGCGGTGATGCGACCATCCGCAATCGCGAGATCGACGCGCGCCAGCCCATTGCCATCGGCCGGCATATCGTCGCCCTCGAGCAGGCAGAGAGGAACGCGCAGGTCGGTCAGGCGGAAAGCGGGTGCGTCGGGCAGGCGGGCGAAACCGGTCGTCACGTTGTCTCGCCTCTCCTGCCTCTCAAGCTCCGGTTCGGAGATACCGGGCCGATGGAACAGCCGCAAGCCGCGCCGGCCTCTCCTCCCCCGCCGATGACGTCGCAGCCGGAAAAGCCTTGCATTCGGGCTTGTTCATGCCGGCCGGATCGCGCATGAGGGCGGCATCATCAGCAAGCATGAGGTCGGACCATGACCGGCGAAGCCCGCATCATCGACGGCAAGGCCATCGCGGCCGCGCTCAGGGCCGAGATCGGCCGCGAGGTCGCGGCGATCAAGGCCGCGCGCGGGATCGTGCCTGGCCTCCATGTCGTCCTCGTCGGCGAGGACCCGGCCAGCAAGGTCTATGTCGCCTCGAAGGAGAAACTCGCGGTCGAGGTCGGCATGAACTCGGTCGCCCACCGGCTGCCGGCCGACACGACGCAAGCGCAGCTCCTCGCCAAGCTCGCCGAGCTCAACGCGGATGACAACGTCGACGGCATCCTCGTCCAGCTCCCGCTGCCGAAGCATATCGACACCGGCCGGATCATCGACGCGATCGACCCGGCCAAGGATGTCGACGGCCTGCACCCGATCAATGCGGGCCTCCTCGCCGGCGGAAAGAACGGCCTCGTTCCCTGCACGCCGCTCGGCTCCATGCTCCTGCTGAAACAGGCGCTGCCCTCTCTCTCCGGGCTCGACGCCGTCGTGATCGGCCGCTCCGAACTGGTCGGCCGCCCGGTCGCCCAGCTCCTGCTTCAGGCCGATTGCACCGTCACCATCGCCCATTCGCGCACGCGCGACCTGGCCGCCGTGGTAAAGCGCGCCGATATCGTCATCGCGGCGGTCGGCCGGCCGCGCATGGTCAAGGGCGACTGGATCAAGCCCGGCGCGACCGTGATCGATGTCGGCATCAACCGCCTGCCCGACGGCAAGCTGACCGGCGATGTCGATTTCGCGGAGGCCGTGAAGGTCGCGGGCGCGATCACTCCGGTCCCCGGCGGCGTCGGCCCGATGACCATCGCCTGCCTGCTCAAGAACACGCTGACGGCGTTCCACGCCCGGCGGGGGTGAACCCAGCAGCCGACGCCGCCGCCAGAGGTGGCCCGGTTTTTCCTCGGTTGGCCCTCGAACGAAAAAAGGAGCTGCAAGCGTGCAGCTCCTTCGAAACCTCGCTCTGCAGCAGGGCCGCGCCAGAGGCACGGCCCGGCAACCCGATCACATGTGAATCGGGCGCTTGTCGACCGCGAGGGCCGCTTCCTTCACGGCCTCGGCCAGCGTCGGGTGCGCGTGGCAGGTACGGGCGAGGTCCTCGGCCGAGCCGCCGAACTCCATCAGAACGGTCACTTCCGCGATCAGGTCGCCGGCATGCGGGCCGATGATGTGGCAACCGAGCACGCGGTCGGTCGCCGCATCGGCCAGCACCTTCACGAAACCGTCCGTGTGGCGCATGGCGCGCGCGCGGCCGTTCGCCGTGAACGGGAACTTGCCGATCTTGTAGGCGACGCCGGCAGCCTTCAGCTCTTCCTCGGTCTTGCCGATCGCCGCGACTTCCGGCGCCGTGTAGACGATGCCGGGAATGGCGTCGTAGTTCACATGGCCGTGTTTGCCGGCGATGATCTCCGCGACGGCAACGCCCTCATCCTCGGCCTTGTGCGCCAGCATCGGCCCGCGCACCACGTCGCCGATCGCGTAGATGCCGGCGACATTGGTCTTGAAATGATCGTCGATGACGACGCGGCCCTTCTCGGTGGCGACACCGGCCTTGTCGAGGCCGAGGCCATCCGTGTTCGGACGCCGGCCGATCGCGACCAGCACGATATCGGCATTGAGCGTTGTCGCCGTGCCCCCGGCGGCGGGTTCGACGGTGACGGTCGCGCCCCCCTTCTTGCCCGTTTCGACCTTGGTGACCTTGGAGCCGAGCTGGAAGGTGAAGCCCTGCTTCTGCAGGATGCGCTGGAATTGCTTGGCGACTTCGCCGTCCATGCCGGGCAGGATGCGGTCGAGATATTCGACGACGGTGACCTTGGCGCCGAGGCGCGCCCAGACCGAGCCGATCTCGAGGCCGATCACGCCGGCGCCGACCACGACGAGCTCCTTCGGCACAGCGCCGATCTCGAGCGCACCGGTCGAGGTCACGACGGTCTTCTCGTCGATGGTCACGCCCGGCAGCGGCGCCGATTCCGAACCCGTCGCGATGACGATGTTCTTGGTCTCGATTTCCTGCGTCTTGCCGTCCTCGGCAGTGACGACGACCTTGCCGGCGGCCGGGATCGAGGCCGTGCCGTGGAAGGGGTCGATCTTGTTCTTCTTCAGCAGGAAGCCCACGCCGGTGACATTGGCGTCGATCGTCTCCTGCTTGTGGGCCATCATCGCCTTGAGGTCGAGCTTCGGCTTGCCGACGACGATGCCCAGCTTCTCGAAGGTGTGGCCGGCCTCCTCGAACATCTCGGAAGCGTGCAGCAGCGCCTTGGAAGGGATGCAGCCGACGTTCAGGCAGGTGCCGCCATGGGTCTTGCGCTTCTCGACCACCGCGACCTTGAGGCCGAGCTGGGCGGCGCGGATGGCGCAGACATAGCCGCCGGGGCCGGTTCCGATGACGACGAGATCGTAGGCCGCAGCCATGGTGACTTCCTTTCCTGTGTTCGAATGCGGCGGCGCCTCAGCGCCCGCCGGTCACGTTCAAGACGGTTCCGTTGGTGTAGGAGGCCTCGTCCGAGAGCAGCCAGGCGATCGCCTGCGCCACCTCGCGCGCCGTGCCCTCGCGCTTCATCGGAAGCTGGTCGCGCAGCAGCGCAACCCGGTCAGGCATGCCGCCGCTGGCATGGATCTCCGTATCGATGATGCCGGGCCTGACGGCATTGACCCGGATGCCCTCGGCCGCAACCTCGCGGGCGAGGCCAAGGGTGAAGATGTCGATGCCGGCTTTTGTTGCGGCATAGTCGAGATATTGCCCGGCGCCGGCCAGCACCGCTGCGGCGGAGGACAGATTGACGATGCCGCCACCCTGCCCGCCATGGCGGGTCGACATCCGCTTCACCGCCTCGCGGGCGCAGAGGAAGCTGCCGGTCAGGTTGATCCGGAACATCCGGTCAAGACGAGCGAGGTCCATCTCGTCGAGGCGCTGCGGGGCATCGATGACGCCGGCATTGTTGACCAGTGCCGTGAGTCGCCCGAGCTGGTCGGCCGCCGCGAAGATCGCGGCGACATCGGCTTCATCGCCGACATCGCCCTTGATCGCGACCGCCTGCCGGCCTTTGCCGTTGACGGCCGCGACTGTCTCGGCCGCAGCTTCGGCATTGGACTGATAGTTGACGACGAGATCGTAGCCGCGCTCCGCGAGCAGGATCGCGGTCGCCCGGCCGATTCCCCGGCTGCCGCCGGTGACGATCGCAACGCCCGACACGTCCCGTCCCGCGCGCTCAGAGATCGAGCACGAGGCGCGCCGGATCCTCCAGGCCTTCCTTGATGCGGACGAGGAAGGTCACGGCCTCCTTGCCGTCGATGATACGGTGGTCGTAGGAGACCGCGAGATACATCATGGGACGGATCTCGATCTTGCCGTTCACGACGACCGGACGCTCCTGAATCTTGTGCATGCCCAGGATCGCGGACTGCGGCGCGTTCAGGATCGGGGTCGACATCAGCGAACCGTAGACGCCGCCGTTCGAGATGGTGAAGGTGCCGCCCTGCATCTCCTCGATCGAGAGCTTGCCGTCACGGGCCTTGCGGCCGAACTCGCCGATCTTCTTCTCGACGCCGGCGATGGAGAGCTCGTCCGCATCGCGTACGACCGGAACCACCAGGCCCTTCTCGGTGCCGACGGCAACGCCGATATGGTAGTAGTTCTTGTAGATGATGTCGGTGCCGTCGATCTCGGCATTGACCGCGGGGATCTCCTTCAGCGCCTGCACGCAGGCCTTCACGAAGAAGCCCATGAAGCCGAGCTTCACGCCGTGCTTCTTCTCGAAGCCGTCCTTGAACTGCTCGCGCAATTTCAGGATCGCGCTCATGTCGACCTCGTTGAAGGTC
>WPCJ01121019.1_pt1 | contig 12333 bp, 15 predicted proteins | sample 5399831 | NCBI WGS metagenome assembly WPCJ01 (sample SAMN12869470, study PRJNA574797) | sludge metagenome | isolation source: wastewater treatment of pH10 | place: China:Beijing | collected 2019-05-20 | reverse complement strand
TTTAAAAATTACCAGTTTCTAATGCGGAACCTAAAGCAAAAACACTTTAAGTATTTTCTATCTTCTACAAAGATACAAAACTCATTTCGATATAGAAATATGCCCTAAACTAAATTTGATCATAGATTATTTGATTTTTTGACTACTATAGTCTTGCTCCAATACGTTCAATATATCCGTTTCCTTATAGATGATTTTGCCCCCTATTTGGATAAATGGTAAAATATTATCATCACGATATTGTTGTAATGTCCGTTTACTAATATATAACAGCTTGAACAAATCTTTGCCCGATAGGTAGATTTCTCCGTTCATCACAGGACGGTAGTTTTTTAATATGGCTTCTATACGTTTTCTCAACTTTATTATCATCTCCTTATAGGAAATGATTTCTTAGGCTTCATTCGTCAGTAAATCTTGAATTAACCCACCTTTTAGCAGATGTGCACATAGAGGGCAAAATATATAAGTAGTCAGTGCCACATGGGCAATATTTAAGATAATCAAAGTAATAGGTCGGCAATTTTGACCATAATGCAACAACTTGTGGAACAGGTAAAACACTTTGGTTCAATAAAATTCACTCTACGAGATGCGTAGAAAGTTTTTTTTATTTACTTTTGTCTATCTATAAGTAGATAGACAAAAGTGAACCTATGAAAGATAATTTTAAATTTTCCGTTCCTGTAGCAATGCGCTGGAATGATCTGGACCCTCTGGGACATGTAAACAATATTTATTATTTCGAATATTTTCAAATTGCTCGGGGACAATATATGCCTGTAGTTAGTCAGCAATGGGATTGGAATAAAAACATGTTTGTGATTGCACATCTTGAATGTGACTATTTTAAGGAATTAACCATCAAAACACCTTCTCCTACAGTAAAAGTTCGTACATCTTCGTTATCCAACAAGAGTTTTGAAATGGAATACATAATCGTAAGTACGCATAAAGATGGGCTTGAAACTTTGATAGCAAAAGGAAAAAGCGTTAATGTAATGGTTGATTTGACCACTAAAAAAACAACCGAAATACCGGAATGGTTGCGTAAAGACATCATTGCATTTGAACCTGACTTAAATTAGATATGATGGATACCAGATTACAGATTATAGAAACGGCGAACAATTTTCTGGTTGAAAGAGGTTTCAACGCTTTCAGCTATAAATCTATATCGGAGAAAGTTGGTGTCAAAACTTCTTCAATCCATTACTATTTTCCTACAAAAAGTGACTTGGGTATTGCCATTATACAATCTCACCGGCTGTTATTAGAGCAATGGATTACAAAATCAAGAAACAAGACTGCCCTTGAAAAAATAAATTCTTTTTTCAAGTACTACAAAAAACTGGTCGCCGATCAGAAAGTCTGTATAATGGGTGCGCTAACATCCGACATTAATACATTAGAAGAACCGTTAAGGCAAGAGTTATTGAGCTTTGGTGAGGACATAGTAGAATGGGTTGCATCTATTTTAAATGAAGGTCATAATGATCGAAGTTTTAAACAGATTAGCAATCCTAAAGAAAAAGCAAAGCTTATTTTGTCCAACGTAATGGGACTTGTACAGATTGCCAGAATAGAGAAAGACAGCAAAACCTTTGACCGTATGGTACAGGTTATATTAGATGAATTTATCCTCAACAACAATTCAAAATAATCGTTATGGAGACGCAAACTTTTGAAGTCCCTTGTACAGATGGTGTGAAATTGAACGGCAAACTTTTTATTCCTGCCCAGCCTAAGGCCGTGATACAGTTTAATTGTGGTATAGCGACCCCAATGAAATTCTATGTACCTTTTATCGAATACCTGACAGAAAATGATTATCTGTGCTGTCTGTGGAATTATCGGGGAAGCGAACAATCGAACGAACTGAAAGGTTGCGACTACCGGTATTTAGACTATGGAACTAAAGATATGCCTGCCATAAAAAATTTTCTGAACAATAAGTTTCCGGAGTTACCTCTCATCATCATCGGGCATAGTACAGGCGGTCAGCAGATTGGTTTTATGGAAAATCTGGACAATGTGAAAGGCAATATCAATTTTGCTACTTCCGCAGGCTATTATCCCAATATGCCTTTTGGCTACCGGATGAAAGCCTATTTCTTTTTTTATTTTTTTTCGCCGGTTAGTGCTTGGTTAAATGGTTATGTAAAGGCGAAACCTTATGGGCTAATGGAAAATTTACCAAAAAAAGTAGTGTATGAATGGCGTGCGTGGTGTGCGAAGAAAGACTATTTTTTTGACAGAAAATTTTATGGTAAAACCATTCCCGAAGGGCATTTCAAGGACTTTAAGTTTCCTATACACGTATATTATTCCACAGACGATACTATATCTAACAGAAGAAATACTAAAAACTATTGGGAACATGTCAAAAGTGAACAAGGAATTACATTTACGGAAATGATACCAAATGAATTCGGACTTAAAAAAATCAATCACTTTGGCTATTTTAAGAAGAGAATGAAAGAGAAATTGTGGAGTGATGTGTTAAAAAGATTGGATAATCTAATAAAAAGCTAACAGATTGAAAAAGCAAAAAGCAACAGAAACCCCAGACTTCGTACCTAAATCCATCCAAGTCTATACGGAAAAAGATGTTTTCGAGCACATTCCTTTAGGGCACCCCTATCGCCCCAAGCACTCAGCCATTCTGTTCATTAAAAAGGGCAGAGTAACACTAAAAGAGCAGATCAATTTTGTAGAACTGACTGATCATTCGCTGATATTGATCGATATGAGAAATGTCTACGAAATATTGGAGATCAGTGACAATATAGAAATCAGGTCGATTGCCTACGACCGGGCATTCATCGAAAGTATTACTTTAAAGCTCAATAAACTCAATCTATATAACAACCTCAGGAAACAGTTTATCCACCATTTTCTTCTTAATGACGAGGATTTTTCAATATTGTGGGACAATGCAGGTACTATACAACGTTATCTTTATCATGCAGATAGAATCAAGTTTTCCGAGAAAATTCTTGAAAACTATTTTTCCATACTAATTTATCATATTTCCAGTATTTTCCCACTGTCCAATGAAGAACATCGCAATAAAATGAGCCGTCCGCAACAGATTGTTTTTGATTTTATACTATTGGTTTCGGAACACTATCTTGAAAACAAAGATATGTCATTTTACGTGTCAAAACTCGGTATAACAATCCGGTACTTAAGTAGGATTGTCAAACAAGAAACAGGAAAAACACCGAACGGAATTATTGCTGAATTTCTGCTGAATGAAGCCAAAGCCCAACTTTCTGACGGCTCTTATTCCATCAGCGAGATTGCACACAAACTACAGTTCAGCGACCAGTATGCTTTCTCACACTTCTTTAAAAGACATCAAAACATCAGTCCAAGACAGTATAGAGATCAATTTAAATAGTGTAAGGATACTTATGGACATCATTTAGCGAAAATCAATCATTTAATTGACGACCGGGACACCGTAACTTTGTTCTATTCTTTAAAAGTGTAGTAACAAAATATTTTTATTATGATCAATATTAAGAACGTAACAATAGCAGGAAGCGGTGTTTTAGGATATCAGATAGCATTTCAAACCGCATTTCACGGTTATAAAGTAACTGTTTATGATATCAATGATGAGGTATTGGAGAAAGCCAAAGCTAAATTCTCAATTTTAAGCGAAGCTTTTACCACAGATTTGAATGCCACAAAAGAGCAATTAGATGCAACCTTCGACAGATTGCACTACAGTTCAGATTTGGTAGAGGCAGTGAAAAATGCTGATTTACTGATTGAAGCTGTACCTGAGAATCCGCAGATCAAAACAGATTTCTATCAAAAGTTATCAAAAGTAGCCCCCGAAAAAACAATATTTGCAACCAATACTTCTACTCTCTTACCAAGTCAGTTTGCAGAAGCAACGGGAAGACCGGAGAAGTTTTTGGCATTGCATTTTGCCAATAATATCAGAACCAATAATACAGCTGAGATTATGGGACACGCAGGGACAGATAAAACTGTATTTGATCTATTGGTAGCGTTTGCCAAATCAATAGGAATGATTGCTTTGCCACTGCACAAAGAACATCCTGGTTATATTCTCAATTCTCTTTTGGTGCCGTTTGTCCAGGCGGCAACTAATTTATGGATGAACGGGATTGCAGATCCTCAGACGATTGACAAAACTTGGATGCTGGCAATAGGCGGACCAATAGGACCCTTTGGTATTATTGATATGGTCGGTATTAACACAGCTTACAATATCAATAAATTAAAGGCGGAAAAAAATCCTGATGAAACGAAACTTAAATTATTGGAAAAATACAAAGAAATGATTGATCAAGGGAAATTGGGTATGTCTTCTGGAGAAGGATTCTACAGGTATCCGAATCCAGCTTATAAGGATAAAGATTTTTTGAAATAATAAATTCTAACTTATATTGAACAATGGGAGTGTGCCTAAATGGGTACACTCCCATTGTTGTATTCAACAAACACTTTGCTGTGGCTGGCAATCCATCTTATGTGATTTAATAATCATTGCTCCTAGAAACAGTCGATTTCTGTATAAGACATTATATTCTACAATTATTACCGCATTTCAAGTTCTTTGAACATATATAGGTTACTTTCAAACATTATTTGGCGAAAATCAATCATTTGATTGAACTGTCAGGCGGAGTAATTTTGCCTTCTTAAATGAACAGTTCAAAATGAAATATTCTAAAAACATACTCTTTGTAGGGATGGCAATGTCATTTCTACTTCCCGTAAAAACATACAGCCAGTCCGTAAAAGAATTAAGCATTTCAGAGGCGACTGACCTCGCTCTGCAAAACCATCAGCAACTAAAAGTTACTTCCACAACAAAAGAAATGGCTGCACAGCAGACGGAAATTGCCAAGTTGCAGAAACTACCCAATATCTCTGCCTCTGCAACAGCCGGTTATCTTGGTGACGCCTTGGTTTTGGATCCTGATTTTTCCAAAGTAATGACCCTTGATGTTCCACACTTTGGAAATTCATTTGCGGTACAGGCTTCACAGTTATTGTTTAAAGGAGGTGTTGTCAAAAAGTCAATCGAAGCAGCGACCATAAAAGAACAACTTGCCGAACTGGATCTGGAAAAAGACAAACAAAACATTAAATTCATCGTAATTTCCAACTATCTCGACATCAGCAAGCTCATCAACCAAAAAAAGGTATATGAGAACAACAAGAATCTGGCAGAACAACGTCTGAAAAACGTAAAGGATTATTATAAACAAGGTGTCGTCACCCGTAACGAAGTTATCAGAGGCGAATTGATTTTACAGCAGATCGAACAAGCTATTTTAGTCATTGACAACAATAAATCAATTCTGAACTATAACCTCAACATAGCTCTCGGACTACCTGAAAACACGGAAATCATACCAACAGAAAACATTGAAGGAAAACTCGTTGAGAGGGAAAAAGGTTATTATATAGATTTGGCTTATGGTGGAAATCCGCTTCTTAATTCGGCTCGTAAAAACATAGAACTTGCCGAAAAAAATGTAGAAATTATCAATACCGACAAATACCCTACACTTGCAGCTGTAGCGGGGTACAATATGCAACGTCCGCTAACAACCGATATTCCGTTTCAGGATATGTATGCCAACACCTGGCAGGTAGGTCTTTCTTTGAGCTACAATATCGACAACTTATATAAAACCAAACAGAAACTCAAATTAGGGAACTTACAAAAATCCCATGCAGATGAAACGCTGACATTGATACAACAGAACGTGGAAATGGGAGTCAACGCTGCTTACATCAAATACCGGGAATCTATAAAAAATGCAAACATTTTGTTGGAAAGTCAACGATTAGCCCAGGAAAATTACAAAATCATTGAAGCAAAATACCTGAACCAATTGGCTATTCAGGCAGAAATGACAGATGCTACCAATGCAAAATTAGAAGCGGAACTGCAATATACCAATGCAGAGATCACCATCCTTTATCAGTATTATAATCTTATCAAATCAACAGGAACACTTTAAAAACATCGTCAAAAATGGAAAATAAAGAACAAATAGAAGACCAGAACGAACAACAACCGAAAAGACAATCTTCAGGTTCGGAAATTGAAATCAATCCGAAACGAAATGTAAATAGCAAAGTCAAAAGAAAGGTGTATGTAGCCAATATCCTGACTTTTGTGATTATCGCATTCGGGTTTTATTGGTTAATCGTCAAATACTTCCATATCGGAGATAAAAACTATACCGAATCAGCACAGGTAGAGGAATTCATCAATCCTATCAATACAAGGATTTCTGCCTATATCAAGGAAATCCGGTTTACCGAGCACCAAAAGGTAAAAAAAGGAGATACCTTGGTGATTTTAGATGACCGCGAGATACTTACACAGTTGGGTCAGGCAGAAGCAGCTTATATGGCCGCTTTGGCATCTAAAAATATGACTTCATCTGCCGTAAATACCGTTTCTACGAACGTAAACGTAGTAGGTTCAAACATCGAGGGAGCGAAAGCAAGATTGTGGAACGTAGAGCAAAATATGAAACGTTACAAAAATCTATTGGAAACCGAAGCTGTAACCCAGCAACAATACGATCAGATAAAAACAGAATACGAAGCGACAAAAGCCTCTTATGAAGCCTTGTTAAATCAAAAAAGTACCACCCAATCAGCTGTTTCGGAAGCCCAATCAAGATTATATCTGAACGAAGCCGACATCAAACGTACAGAAGCTGCTTTGAATATGGCAAAGCTCAACTTGTCGTATACCGTTATCACAGCACCTTATGACGGTGTAATGGGTAGAAGGCTCATTAACGAAGGACAACTTTTGCAACCCGGACAACAAGTAACTACCATCGTATTGAACGACCAAAAATGGGTAACTGCTAATTTTCTGGAATCGCAAATGCCAAAAATCGACATCGGCACCAAAATCAAAATGAGTGCCGATGCTCTGGGCGGACAGGAATTTGAAGGTGAAATTACAGCAATTTCGGCAGCAACGGGTGCAAGATATTCGAGCGTGCCAGTTGATAATTCTACCGGAAATTTCGTAAAAGTACAGCAACGTATTCCAGTACGGATAGAATTTACCGATGCCAACAAAAAAGAAGACGTAGCGAAATTAAAAGCCGGAATGAATGTGGTTATCCGTATTAATTAATGATGGTAAAAAAATAGAAAATCAATGAGCAAGTATAACCAGGGGCTGTTTTATGACCGAGTACCCAAACTGGTACAGCTGTTACTAATCATACTGTTATCGGTTATATTGTTTGGAATAACTCCCATATATACGACCAATATTCCTTATTTAGTAAGCGGTACGGGAGCGATGACCGAATATTATATCTGGGCAAATTATGCCTCGGTAATCGGAATGGGCGCAGCAATGCCTTTGATCATAAGGTTAAAAGCACGATTTCGCACCAAAGAAATTTTTGTATCGACATTCGTAGGAATGGCAATGTTGTTTATAGTAATGGGCACTACAAAACAACCCGAAGTCATTGTGGGGGCTTCTTTGCTGCTCGGCTTCTTGCGAATGCTGGCAATGATGGAAGTTATTCTGCCGCTTTTTGCTATTTTGAGCGCTGACGGCAACAGAGGAAGATTTTATACGGTATTTTATACTTCCGTATTAATCATGACCCAGATTTCCGGATACCACGTAACCGAAATTTCCCATCATTTCAACTGGCAATATGCCTACCTGTATATTGCGGCAATATGCTTGGGGAGTGCATTGATCTGTGTTATTTTTCAGCACAATCTACGATTTATGAAAAAAATCCCTTTGTACTATGTTGATTGGTATAGCGGATTGCTTTCCATCATCAGTTTTATGATTTTGGGGTATGTTTTTTCTTTCGGAAAACAACAGGCTTGGTTTGCATCTGATAACATAAAATGGGCAACCGTAGCTTTTTTCGCCCTCTTCAGCATATTTCTCATACGCCAGCAGGTCATCAAACGCCCTTTCATCACCCTGACAGGTTTTCGTAAAAGCAATGTAATACACGGAATGCTGATGCTTGGGTTTTTAGGGATGTTTCTGGCAACGGCAACGCTTCAAAATACATTTGCAATGGGAATTTTAAGGTATAATCCTATGGTCAATGCTTCTTTAAACTTATTGATGATTCCCGGACTGATTGTTGGTGCTTGGGTTTCTATCAAATGGTTTGCAAAAGAGATTCCTGTAAAAATGCTTATATTCTCCGGATTTGCCTCTTTTATGATGTATTGTATCATACTTTATTTCTCAATGGTTCCTGAATTTGGGTTTTCAAGTTGGGTATTACCTATGTTTTTCAGAGGATATGGAATGGGGGTATTATTTATTGCTATTTGGTTTTATACATTTGACAAATTGGGATTGACCGAAATGCTGGCTGCAATCGGTCTCGTATTGATTTGGAGGATGTTCATCACTTTGGGAGGATTCACTGCACTGTTCTCCTGGATTCAGTATCAATTACAATTGCAAAGTTTAGGAAATCTTGCCGTTTATATAGACGATGTATTGCTTTTCAGTCCCGGAAGAGGTGGTATTGACCTGATAGGAGTTCAAATCAACGGTGTCTTAGCTGCAAATAAAACACTTTTCGGATACATTATCATTGCAGGTATCGGTGTTTTGACCTATGTACTGACGCATCATTTTGGAAGACCAAGGTTTAATCTTCTCAATATAAAAGTAAGTCGCAAGGGAGAGCTTCAGGTAAGTGATAACGAACACTCCTACGTACTTAAAAATGATGACGGGGAAATAGAAGAAACTGCCGCTAAAAGCGAGTAAAATCACTCGTATTAAATGTAACAATATTCAAAAAGGAAATTGTAATGAAAAAACGAGACGAAAAAACAGAGAAAAGAATTCAAACAGCCGCTTTTCAGTTGTTTCTGACCCACGGCATTGACGGCGTTACCATACGTAATATTGCTGACTCAGCCCAATGCAATAGTTCTATGATCCATTATTATTACAGAACAAAAGAAAACTTACTCTATCATCTTGTAGATGAGATGACTGCTGGTATCCTAAGTTTGGACAATAAGAAATCAGATACGGTAACTACCCTTCAAAAACTTAATCAGTTTTTAAAATTCTTTTGGGATTGGGCATCATCACACAGGTTTGGGTTTGATGTACTTTTTGCCGATAGCACAATTAAGAATAAAGATTATTTGCTGGATCTGGTCACTCAAAGAAAGGATATTGTTTGGAACCATTATCGTGATATTGTGACAGAAGGTATTGAAAACGGCACATTTCATTTTGGTCAGCACGAAATTTCTTTTTCTTTCTTTAGCTTGTTAGGAACAATTAAACTCTATTTTTCACAGCAACATGATTCTGAGGAAAGTTTACTCTTCAAAGATTATTTTTTCAATATGATGCAAAAATTACTGAAATAAGCAAGATAAAGATTACCTCAATGTACAAAACATGAACGAGCATTTAAGCGAACAGGTGTCCTAAAATAAAATCACTTTTCCCGTATAATAAGACGAAACCTCAGAGATCATCATTAGAATACTCAACCGGTATAATGTTTTTCTAATATATTTAATATGTTCGTTTCTTTGTAGATTATTTTGCCTCCAATCTGTATATACGGCAGGATATTATCATCACGGTATTGCTGTAAAGTTCGTTTACTGATATGTAACAGCTTGCATACATCTTCCCCCGATAGGTAGATTTCTCCGTTCATTACAGGACGGTAGTTTTTCAATATGGTTTCTATACGTTTTCTCAATTGCGTTATCATCTCCTGATAAGCTATGATTTCTTCGGTTTCATTCGTTAGTAAATCCATTGTCATTGGTATTATACGGATGTCCGGCTTCGAGCAGAGCCTTTACGTCCGAGAGTTTGTAATAATTCTTGCGGTTTAATTTGGAGTAAGGCAACATACCTTTGTCCTTATAGGTCTGCAATGTGCGTTTGGTAATGTTCATCATCAAACACACTTCCTGGTTATCCAGCCATTTCTCTTCTTTGAAAATCGGGGTATATTTCCGAGTAGCGTTTTCGATCAGTTCAAAAAGTGCTTTCAGTTCATTTGTCATTCCGTCAAATGCGGATTTCTGTATTGCGATAACTTCCATAGTCTGCTTCATTTATCTGTGGAAGTCGAATTTAGAAAGGATTATTGCAGGATTGAGAATTGTTGCACCCATTGGCGTTGAAAGGCAGTGTTTGGCTGTTTTCTTTTGACGTAAACAACAAATCGGATAGCCTTTTGGGTTATCCGATTTGTTAATAAGTTTATAGGGAAATTTCTATCAACGTTTGGTAGGCTGTTCAATTTTAACTTCCTGTTGCTTTTTCTCCCTTTCTTTTTTCATCTGTGTATAAGACCAAAGAATAACAACGCCAAGAATAATTAAAGCATAAGCAATCCATTTGCCGATACGCTCTATAAACCGGGTAAATACAGATGCTTCAAAGCTCGAAAACCCCTCAGCTCCCATAGGGCTACGCCTGTAAAATTTCCTGCGGTTTATCCAATAGATTAACCCTATCCCAATGACAGTAACAATAATACCAAACACTAATTGAGCCGTAACCGTATCCATAGCTATGGATTTATAATGAAGTAAATTTAAACAAAATCCTCTTACACCGAAAGCTAAAAAAGCAAAAAACCGACCTGCGTAAAGTCGGTTTTTTTAGCTTTGCTTCTACTATCCTTAATCTGTATTGTTGAACTGAAAACTGATTTGCTTTTCATTTCCAAAGCTATCCGAAATCCACACCTCAAAGGACTGTGATACGGTAGAAGCCGAAGTATAATACAAACGGAACTGCTCCGTTGGCAGCGGGTACAAATCATTGGGTAGGTATGGCGGTTCATCGTAATACCGCAACGTGCCAGTACCATCAAACTGAAAATACCTGAGATAGTATTGCGTACCTGTATAATTTCCGATACGCTGTATGGTAATGCGTATTTCCACGGTCTGCCCGTTGGCAACATCTTTTGGTACGGGCATCACATTTACCTCAAAAGGAAAATCGTTCTGTATTTCGAGTTCATCATCCTTGCTGCAAGATACCAGCGTAACCGAAGCTGTGAGGATTGCCAACAGTACATACAATGGCAGTAACCCCATTCTGAATTTATTGAATATTGCTATCATTGTTTTACGTTTTAAAAGTTAAACCTTAATCCCACACCTGCGGACGGTCTGAACTGTTCCAGATCCGTACCCCAAAAGACCTTTGTACGTCCTTGCAGGACTAACACAAATCGGTCTGACAGGTACGTTTCAAATGTGAGCCGTCCGCCAGCTCCGTAAATGAAATTGTCCTCGCTCAGTATTTTCGCCCCGTCATACAGCATCGTTTCTCCCCGGTTGATGGTTTCGTAACCGACCACGCCAGTTACTCCGAAATTCAATGTGATATTCTTTCGGGCATCACCCAGCAGGAAGAAACTGTAGCCGCCCTCTGCAGTATAGGTTTCCTGCGGTATGCGTAGGTTCTTGTAGCCGTGGTATTGGTGCATGTATTCCAATGCCCAAAGCTGGTAATTTCCGTTCTTTCCGTTCACGGTCATTGCTGCGCTAATGTAATAATCGTTACCAATTTTATCATCAGACAATACACCCGCACTTATTTCCAATCCTTTCTGTTTAGGCAGCATCCTTTGTGCCTGTGCCACCGTGATACCCGTTAGGACGAGCATCACGGTATAGATATACTTTTTCATTGCTATTGCTTTAAAAGGTTATTAAAATTTCAGGTGCATATCGCTGATCAACCGGGCTTTTATCAAATCCGAATTTTCCACCTGAAGCGTTTGCTGCCGGCCACCGTTCTTTTCAAAAATCTCAATCAACAGTACCTTATCATTGGCAATAGTGAATTGGTCTAACAGAAATACATTCTGTTCGGTGGTTTGTCCTGAAATTTCTGTGAGTGGCTTGTAGGTACGAAGCGGTATCAACGGGCGTTCCTGTACAACAGTGCGTTTGGCTACCTTTTTATCTACCACTTTGAAATTGACAAAATCAATCTGAAAAGGCACATTGCTACGGTTTCTCAATTCCGTATGGAAATAGTATTTACCGTTGTGGATGTAAATGCCTTTCAGGATAAACTGAATACCGAAGCTCTTAGATCCGATATGCTTTACAATACGTTTGTCTTTCTTGTAAATGGTTTCCAGAAGCAAACCCGCCAATGAGGGAGAATTGTTGCCCAATTCTTCAAAAAGCACATCGTTACCGTTGGCTTTGTCCACTGCTTTTTGCATTGTCAAAAGGTCATAGCTCAATGCTTCGGGATACCCGCTGTAATACACATTGAAACTGTAA
>WPCJ01197559.1_pt1 | contig 12335 bp, 11 predicted proteins | sample 5399831 | NCBI WGS metagenome assembly WPCJ01 (sample SAMN12869470, study PRJNA574797) | sludge metagenome | isolation source: wastewater treatment of pH10 | place: China:Beijing | collected 2019-05-20 | reverse complement strand
CGCACTGTCGGTCGCGAACTTCAACGCGGCCGCATATACCCCGGCCTGATCAGCCTCATCGGTTGGGGCGAGATCGACGAATCTAGATGGTCCCCCGGTCGAAGCGGTACGTAGGCGCAGCGCTTCCGCCATATCGGTGAGCTTGTCGGCGATCCAATGTCCGACCGCAGTAAGATTAATGTTCATCGAGCGCTGTCTACCATCTTCAAATATCTATCATAGCGCACGGAGAAGCTTGCTGGCCATTAGGTATAGAAGGCCGGTGATCCGCTCTCTTGTGTGAGTGCTGACCTTAAGGGGACAGCCCGCTTTCGGCCCCGCTCAAGCCGAATAGCATGTGCTGAATGAACGGCAGGTTTCGGGTGCCCAGCAGCCCAAGCTGAGTGACGGACATGAGGGTCGATAGCGGAAGGCCGTATCCGCATCATTGTGCATGAAACAGTGTAAAATCTCACAGATGTCATTTGCCGATCGAAACCCGGTAGGCGCATCGTCGCGCACCGGCAAGAATATGATCGAAGCGCTCGACGACGGTCCCTTTCCCGAGAGCGGTGCGAAAAATCTTCAGTTCCGAGCGACATAGCGCCTGGCACGCCGAGGCTGCGGCGCAAATGGGGCAATGGTTCTCGATGAACAGAAACGTGCCGTCGCCTTCCTCTGCAAAGCTGGCCATGTAGCCCTCGCGGCTGCGCATCTCCGCAAGAGCGGCCAGCTTGTCGCGGAGAGAGGGTTGGGAAGCGAGGCTTTCGCGATAATATGCGAGGCTTTCGCGCTCCCTGTGCCGGATAAGCCTTTCCAGCCCGGCATTGCCGAAGACGGCTTGCGTGGACCGCAGCAGTTCGAGCGTGAGGTCGGAGTGCCGGTCTGGAAACCGCGAATGGCCCTGATCCGTCAGCCGCCAGTATTTCTTCGGCCGCCCTCGCGCCTGTCGCCGATTCTCGCCCGCCACCAGACCGAAGGCTTCGAGCTTGGTCAGATGCTGGCGTGCGCCGGCCGCCGTCATGCCCAGATGAATTCCGATGTCGAGGGCGGTCTGCGGTCCCCGGCTTTTCAGATGGAACAGAATCCTGTCGTCGCCGGGTTCCGGGGTTTTTGCTTGACTGGCCATTTTAGAAAGTGAATCCTTTTTAAAAGGTTCCGCTTTCTAAAATAGGCCGGAAGCCGGTCATGGGCAACACCGATCAACACAAGCATGGCTGGCGCGAACTGCGCGAAGGCAGCAACCTCACACGCCTCGTTGTCGTATGCTTCGGCGTGTGGCTGCACGCAGCCGACGGGCTGATGGTCGTCACGATGATGCCTGCCATCATCGGCGATATAGGCGGAGCGCGCTTCATCTCCTGGACGATCTCGCTCTATGAGATCGGCTCCATCATTGCCGGTGCGTCGGGCGCCTTCCTTTGCGTGCGATACGGCCTGCGAGCCGCCATGTCCGGCGCGGCGCTGATCTATATGGTCGGCTGCGCGATCAGCGCCCTTGCGCCGGAAATGTGGGTCATGCTTGTCGGTCGCCTGGCCCAGGGACTTGGCGGCGGCGGACTCGTTGCCCTGTCCTTCATTGCCGTTACCCTGCTCTTCTCGTGCTCCCTGATGCCCCGCGTCATGGCGGCGGTTTCCGCTCTCTGGGGCGTCTCGGCCTTCATCGGTCCGCTCGTCGGCGGCGTCTTCGCCGATCTCGGCCTGTGGCGCGGCGGCTTCTGGTTCTTCGCGATGCAGGCCGCGATCCTGGCGATGTTCATCGGGCTGAGTTCCGCAATGACTTCGCAGGATGCCGAGCGCGAGGTCAAGGCCGGCGGAAATCCGCCGCTCCTGCGCCTGGGCATCCTGTCTCTCGGCGTGCTCGCAATTGCATGGTCCGGCATCGAGATTTCCGTCTTCCAAACCCCGCTGTTCATACTGGCGGGCCTTGTGCTTCTCGGGCTGTTCCTGCGTATGGATGGACGCCAAGACGATCGCCGACTGCTTCCCCCGCGGCCAGTCGACCCTCGCGATGGTGTAGGCGCCGCCCTCCTGATGGTGCTGACCTTTTCGAGCGCGACGATCGCCTACACGGTCTATGGGCCTCTGCTCATCATCCAGATTCACGGTGTTTCGGCACTGGCTGCCGGATACATCGTGGCGGCTTCCTCCATCGGTTGGTCGGTGATGGCTATCCTGGTCTCGGGGGCCGGAGAAAGACACGACGGCCGGTTGATCGTCGGTGGCATGACGATAGTCACCTTGAGCATCCTGGGTTTAGCGGTCGCGCTCCCATACGGTCCGTTGTGGCTGGTGTTGGTCTTCGCGATACTCGAGGGGGCGGGCTTCGGCATGGCGTGGACCTTCATCCTGCGCCGGCTGACGGCGCTGGCACCCAAGAGTGAAAAGGAGCGCGCCGCATCGTCCATGCCAACCTTTCAGCGGCTTGGCTATGCACTCGGTGCGGCCTATGTCGGCATCATCGCCAACGGCGCCGGCATCGTCGAGAGCATGGAGCAGGCAACGGCTCAGGCCGTGGGCTTCTGGATTTTCGCGGGATGTCTGCCGCTCGCCTTCATCGGGCTGTTGGCCGCGTGGCGTTTCGCGCGCGCGGACGTGGCGAACGAACGTGGCGCATCTGGCGAAACGGTCTGATTCCATCTGGAACGAGTGGCTGACCTATCTGGCGACCCGCCTCGCTCCAGCAACACACAGCACGACGCCGACCGTAACAATGAGCATGGTCGGGCTCACCTGCTCATGCAGCAGACCCGCAGCAAGGGCGAGACCGAAAAATGGCTGGAGAAGTTGCAGTTGCCCGACAGCGGCGGTGCCGCCCTGAGCCAGTCCGCGATACCAGAACACGAAACCGATCAACATGCTGAACAGCGACACGTAGGCAAGCGCCGTCCAGGCTGCTCCGCCGACACCGGCGAACGATTGCGGCATGGTCGCGAACGTCAGCGCCAGCATGATCGGCAGCGACAGAACGAGAGCCCAGGAGATTACCTGCCAGCCACCGAGCCGGCGTGACAGCTTCGCGCCTTCCGCATAGCCGAGCCCGCACAGGATGATCGCCGCCAGCATCAGCGCGTCCCCGACCGGCGAGACGGCAAAGCCCTGCGACAGCGCATAGCCCCGCTCTCCGGGAGCCAGGGTCCGGACCATTGCGTATTATGCGGTACCGAAACCGATCCGGAGCAAGAGCGGTCGCGTTATCTCCAGATCAAGATGGATCTGGATATCCAGATACGAGAATCCCGGCAGCTTCTCGATGAGAAGAAGCGGTTGTCAGGCAGCATTGATCGCGAGATTCGCCGTCTGCGCCGTGAGCATCAGGGGCAACTTTCGGAATATACCGTTAAGTACGAGGTGAGTACTTCCCCTCGCGACAGCTTTGTTGCTGAACGCTATCAGCGCCTTGGCCAAATTGATCGGGAACGAACTGAGCTAGGGCGCCTGCGCGAAAGAGCGCTTGAGATACAGGCGCTCAGCGATGAAAAGGTGGCCTTGCAGGAACAGATCAACCGCCTGAAGGATCGCCAAAAGGCTTTGGAAACTGCGAGCCAACAGCGCCGGAGCAAGGCCTTGACGCGCGTTTCCGACACAGCCCGGAATATCCTTAGGGAGGATTTGGACCGGCAAGATGAATTCCGGACCGCAAAAAACGTCACGATCAATTTTGGCGATAATTCCGTTCTCGTGGACGGAGAACTGAATTTTGCCGAGAGCAGCAATGTGATCGTGAAGAATGCCTCTATTCTGTCACTCTTGCTGGCGGCAACGCAGGATGAAAATTTCTACCACCCGCGGTTTGTCCTTTTCGACAACATAGAAGACAAGGGGATGGAGCAAAGCAGAAGCTACAATTTTCAGGAGATTATTCTGCGGGCCTCCCAAGAGGCAAAGCTCGACCACCAGATTATTTTCACGACTTCGATGTTCAATCCGGCGCTTGATGAAGCGCAGTATGTGATCGGACCGCATTACACTCACGAGCATCGCACGTTGGCCGTTCAGGATGTTCCACCGTCAGGCGGACCGGGCACAAGCTCCCCCAACGGTTAGCGCCACGAGCCAGCCATTAGATCAGTTCATCCAGTTCCAGACGTTCCCGCACTTCGGCAACGAACGGGGACGGGCGTGATGCCGTGTATATCATATGGACTTCGTTCTTCGCCCGCGTGAATCCGACATAGAACAGCCGGCGGGATTCCTGACGTTGGCTAGCACTTACATTGTTCCACGGGATGCGTCCTTCATCCATAGCGAAGAGAACGACGACGCCGAACTCCCGTCCCTTCGCGCTATGCAGCGTGGAGAGGTTGATCCGATCATTGCCCTCGCCGAATCCGGAGAACAGACCAAGGGACATCTCCGCGGCATCGCCATCCGGACCGGCCCTTGCGATGAAGGCTTCAAGTATCACCGCTTCATCGTTGAGCGTGCGGGTCTCGCCGACCAACCCGGCGATAAGGCCGTCACGCATTTCGCAAAGCCAGACATGCAGATCGATCGTACCGTCCCGGCTGCTCCAAAGCAGGTGCAGGAGTTTTCTCTGAAACTCCAGTTGCCGCTCTTCGGTGACCAGCGCTTCGGCGAAGATGCGCCTGCCTTCATTCACCAGCCGGGAGAAGCGGGGGTTTCCCGACTGCCAGCCATTGCAGCACCAGATGGCGCATCGTTCGAGCCAGCGCAGAAGGCGGCTTGAGCGCGGATAGAGCGCGTTGGTGTCGGTCCGGATTGTGCCGAACCCGTGCCGTTGCGCCGCCTCGGCGACATCATCGCCAATCGTCGCTGCGGGATAGAGAATAGCGATTTGACCAGGGGTCAGGTCAGGAATGCGTTGCCTTGCGGCCGGCAGGACGGTCCCGAACAGATGCTCCGCCTGCTGTTGGTAGTTTCCCGTCAACGGATGGAAAAAGATGGTTCCCTCCGCTGCGCCTTCAGGCGCCTGATAGCCGCGTTCTTCGCCGAGGGCGTATTCGGAGGCGGCAACGATCCGCGAACCGCTGCGATAGTTGAGACGCAGCCTGACGGCATGCACATCCGGCCGTTCGGAAAGCTGCCGCAACAATTCCGGATACGCGCCGGTGAATCCGTAGATCGACTGGTCCACATCGCCGACGGCGAACAGGCGCATGCCCGCGCTGAAACACAGCCCCATCACCATGCGGTGGAGCGCGCGGCCGAGATCCTGATATTCGTCAACGGCCAGTACGGGGAACTTGGCAAGCAGTGCGCGCTGGAGCCACTCATTCTCGCGAAGCGCCCGCACGGCAAGCAGCGGCATGTCATCAAAGTCGATAAGCCCTGCTGTGCGCAATTCGGCTTCGTAGGCCTCGACAAGGCCGGCGAGCGTCGGGTCCTGGCTGCGCCACTGGTCGCTGTCCCTGTTCAGGATCGAACGCCTGTAGAAGTCCATCCTGAACCGCCAGCTCTGCGGGTTGTCCGGTCCGCCGATCGTTTCCCTGAAGGCGTTTTCCAGCGCAACCCGCTGCTGTTGCTGCGTCGCAACTGCAAAGGTGTCCGGCAGTCCGAGTCCGGCGGATTTCGCATAAGGCAGGATAATCTGCGTCAGGGAAAAGGAATGAACCGTCCCGATGAACACGCGCCCACCGGACTCGATGCCCAGCGCTTCCAGCCATTGCTCAAGCTCGCGCGCGCACTCGTTATTGTATGTGATGCAGGCCAGCCCCCGCGGTTCTTCGATATCCTCGGACAGAAGCCGCGCCAGCTTGACGGTAAGGGTCTTGGTCTTGCCGCTGCCCGGTCCGGCCAGGACCACACAGTGACCCGTCGAATTGTAGGCCTCCCACTGCCCTTCATTGGGGCGCAGGTCCTCGGCAGCCTGTAGATAGAGCGCGCGGCTAGACACGATCCACCACAAACGAGATAGCGTCCCGGATATAGTCAGGGGGATCGAGATCGCCGATGCGGGTCGCCAGTCTCTGCGCAAAGCGGCCCTTGCCGATCGCGTCGATCAGCGAAAGGTAGCGTTCCACATCGAGCGTTCCGGGATCGTCCTCCCATCCGTCGATCCAGCCGTTCCGCTCTGCGCCAAAGCCGCCTTCGCGCAAGGTTTCTATGATGGCCGCGCCGAAAGCTCCTTCAAACAGGTCCACTTCGAGCGTATGGATATTGGTAAAAACGCCAAACTCCTCGCACCTCTCGCCAAATACATCGTAGTCTGCGGAAGCCTTGATTTCGGCCAGAAGGGCCGCGGGCGCTGTGCCGGTGCGCAACGTTTCGATAGTTTCGACCAGTTTCAGCGCCCGGTTGTAACCCAGCGGCTTCTTGCCCTCCCTGGGGTCCCAGTCCGTAACGACCGCAAAAGGTATGCCCAGTGCGCCGAGAAGCTTCGCATAGGGCTGGAAGTTTGTGCCGGCGACCGAACATACGGTGATGCCCAGATGGTCCAGGGGTCTGTCCATCAGCCGCGCAAATTCTGGCACGAGAAAGCGTTCCGCATCGCCCTCGACGAGAATGACCCCGCGGGCAAACAGCATTTCGGCGCGCGTCACGTCCAGATAACGCGCAAGGTCGTCCGCTTCGCTCTCTGTAAGAGAAATCGCTGCGGTCGATCGTCCGACCGCACCGGCATCCGGCATGTCCTTGAGCAGCAAGATTGACCGCAACGGCGCGACGCTGGCGATATGCGGCGAATGGGTGGTCAGTATGACCGAAAGCGGGCCGGCTTCGCCGTCATCGTCGCTGACGCTTTCAAAGAGGTGCCGATAAACGGACCTTTGCAGATGCGGGTGCAGATGCGCTTCCGGTTCCTCGATCACAAGGAAGGTATGGTCGCGCCGGTTTTCTTCGATCAGCCGCTTCAGTTCCAGCGCCTTCAAGGTAAGGAATACGAGATTAGCGGACCCCAAGCTCGCCTCGTTGATTCCGCGCAGCCCGTCATCAATAAGGAGCCTGATGTTGCGATATAGCCTCGCGGCGTCAGTTGGCGCGAAGCCCAACTTCGGTTTGATATCTTGCCGGGGACCGCTCATCTCGGCAAAGAGTTCACCAATACTATTCTCCAGGGCACGCACTTCGTCAAACTCAGACATCTTTGCCGTGGCAGCTTCGATGGCCTCGCCAATCTCTTGCAGGTCATCGTGATCGACGCCGCTGAACGCATCTTCGACCAGCGGCCGCAGTGGTGAGCGCCTCCAGGCGGCCAGGTCGCCTTCCGCATCTCTCAGGGCGGGAAGAAGGTCCATCGTAATCCTGCATCGCAGATCGTGACCGAAGCGCTTTGTTTCGCTTTCGCCACCGAAGCAGATAAATTCGTAGTCGGCCTCATTGGACGGATCACCTTCCAGCCCGGCGCGCGGCCTGAATTCGTATGTCAGGCGAACGGTCTCCGGGTCGTCGTCTAGGCGGAAATCGGTGAGCAGGGCGAGCACATCCAGATCGTCCGCAAAGTCCCTGATCTCCACCGAGGCGGTTATCTTGTCGTCGGCAGACAGTTCCTCCATGCCGTCCCAGAAATCGGAAAGACCGAGCTGACGCGCGCTGTCAGGCAATGAGGGATCGAATATCAGCCGCAATGCGTACAGTAGATTGCTCTTGCCGACGCGATTTTCGCCGACAATGACAATGTTGCCCGATAGGCGGACATCGAAGTCGGAGAAGTTGCGAAAGTTCTCGATCTTGATTCTGGACAAGTACATCTGCGCCCCCATTCCTTTAAAAATCATAACACGTTGCATGGATTTTAGGCAGATGCTGTAACGCGGCGGAACTGGCTCGGGGTGCGTCTGGGCCTGACGCCCTGGGAAACCGGCTCTATGCGCTTGCGTGCACGGAGCTTTCTCCGCAGGCGCAACCCGGACCGGCCGCGCCTGCTCGGTGTCGACTAAAGATGCTTGAGATAGAACGCTAGCAGCTTCCCCGTCGCTTTACCCAAGCTCACCCGCCGCGATAGAGGCTGCAACGTCAGGGATCGAACGGAACAGGACCAGCGGATCGTCCTTGGAAGGTAGAAATCCGCGCCGCCGCCAGAAGGCTTCCGCCTCGGCGTCGACGGCGTTGACGACGAGCGCGCGACCGCCGATGAGTCCGGCGGCCGTCACGCATCTCAACAGCGCATGTTTGAGCAGGCCGGTGCCTATCCCTTTGCCGAGCCATTCAAAATCCGTGGCGAGCTGGCCGAGAAGCAAGCACGGAACGGGATTGGGTGGTCGTCCAGTCCTGATAGAACGTGGCAGGGAGGAGGGCAGGACGGAAGTCGGAGCAAGGCCGTAGTAGCCCACCACGCGACTTTGCTCATGGACCACCATGACGGCGGTAAAGCCCTTCTCCTGGTTTGACAGGGCATGTGTCTTCAGCCAGTTGTCGAGCGCGGGCTTGCCGCAGGAGAAGCGTGAGACGTCGTGGTCGGCCGTGAGCGGTTCAGGAACCGAGAGCACCAAGATTCAGGTCCGCCCGTTTGCCGCATCGTCCTCCCAAGGCGCAGGTCGTTTCATAAGCTCGACCATCTCCGGGACCGCCACTGCGGGACCGGACACTGCATCCATGAAGGCTTGGAAGCCCTCTGGGCTCATGCGCAGGGGCGTGTTCTCCATCAGCACGTCCTCAGCCGCCCGCACCGCCGCCTCACGCACGAAATCCGTCCGCGACCGGCCGCGAAGACCTGCGGCGCGGTCGATGATGGCGATGTCGGCTTCGGGCAGCCGCATCGAGAGGGGATGGTCTTTCCGTTCAGCAGCGCGGGGCATCGTTCGTCTCCTTGTCCTCAAATAGATGGCATGGTGTAGCGCATTTTGCAATACATCATGAACGTCTATGCAGCAGGTTCGAGGTCTTCGGAGGCAGCAAGCGACGCCGCGATGCGCGCCGCAACATTGTCCGTAGCGTTCTTCACGGGCGACTTCTTGAGATGGGCATAGCGGGCGGTCGTCTTGATGTCCGTGTGACCGAGCATCTTGCCGATCATCGTCAGATCCTCGCCCATCTCCAAGGCGTCCGACGCGAAGGAATGACGAAGATCATGGATGCGGACATCCTCCAGGCCAGCTAGCTTCCTGATGCGCCGCCAAGGCCGCTGAAGGTCGGTGAGGTGCTGGCCCTCGACCTTGCCGGTGATGACATAGGGATTGTCTTTCAGCTTCGGAATTGTCTTCAGCATGTCCACGGCGGCCTGGCCGAGCTGGATGACCTTGGCCCCGGTCTTGCTGTCCGGCAGGTGCAGCTCGCTCTGCTTCATCGAGACGTATGACCACTTCAGGGTTTGGATCTCACTCAGCCGACATCCGGTCAACATGAGCAGGCGTATCGCATAGACGGCTTCGGGTTCACCGGAGTAGCTGTCGAGAACCTTCCCGAGACGCTTGTATTCATCGGCGGTCAGGAACCGTTCCTTCTTGTCCTCCTTATACCGCTTCACGCCGCGGCACGGATTGACGCCATCCTTGCGCACTTCCCACAGGTCGGCGAGGCTGAACATCTTGGAGATCACTCCAAGGGTCCGGTTCGCCTGATAAGGCGTATCGCGCATCTCGTGATGAAATTCGGCAATGTCGGCGCGGGTGATGTCGATCACCTTGCGAGCGCCGAATTTCGGGGTGATGAAAAGCTCGACAGAGCGACGGTATTCCGCGCGCGTGGTAGGCTTGAGGTGAACGTCGACATGCTTGTCAAGAAAGAGCTTGCCGAACTGCTTCATGGTGAGCGCCTTGCGGTTCTCGACGCGCTCGTTTGCGGGATCTTCGCCGTCCTTCACTTTGGCCAGAACCTTGATTGCCTCCGCGCGCGCCTTCTCGGCTGTCATGGAGGAGCCGTGGGTGCCGAGCGTGTATCGCCTCAACCGTCCGTTGGCACGGTAATGAACGACATACACCTTTCGCCCACTCGGCCAGACGCGGACGGCGAACGCGGGCAGGGAGTCGTCCCAGATGAAATAGTCCTTATCGGTCGGCGCGGCGGCATCGACGATGCGCTTGGAAATGCGGGCCATGGCATCCTCCACAGGAAACACATAGGAAACAGATGGAGCCAAGTCGACGGTTATCTCAGCGTGAAAAAGGATAGTCCGAGCAGGTGGAATAGTCAATTAAAAACAGATGGTTATAGGAGTTTTGAGCACGAATGGCGAGCGTAGCGCGTGATGGCGAAAGTTGAGAGAAAAAGACTCATAACCTGAAGGTCGCAGGTTCAAATCCTGCCCCCGCAACCATCTTTACTTGCGATCCACCCCGCTCTCCGGCGGGGTTTTTCGGTTGTGCGGAAATCATAAGGATTCCAGCGAGATCGCCCTGCACGTCGATCTCCACCTTCCCATCCACCGGCGTCAGCACGATCTTGTCCACCAGCGAGCGCAGGATGTCCGCCGCCTCGATCCGCTTCTCTTCCTCTTCGTCCTGCAAGGCTTCGTAGAACTGCTGAACGCGCTTCCGGTACTGGAGCGCCATTGAGGGATGCAGCAGTGGAGGCGGCTCGTCGGCCTCGGCGAGGAACGTAACCAGCTCGGTCTTCCGAGCCTCCAGCCGCTTCATGTCTTCCACGATGGCCTCTATCGGTCCACCAGCCTTGATTGCGGTCAGCAGCTTCGCCAACTCGCGCTCGATCTTTCCGATCTCGGCTTCGGCCGACGCGATGCCGGCGCGGCCTTCCATGCGCAGGCGGTTCATCTCCTGCGTGAACACCTCGCAGAAGCGGGCGAACATCTCGGGATCGACCAATCGAGTGCGAAGGGCGTTCAGCACGCGGGCTTCCAACTCGTGGCGGCGAATGTTGACACGATTGTCGCAGGTGCCCTTGTTGCGTGCTGTCGAACAACCGATCAGCTTCTGGGAGATGGCGGAGTAGCCGCCTCCGCAGCAGGCACATTTGGTCAAACCCGAGAACAGGTATTTGGGGCGGCGACGGTAGTTCATCTTGCTGACGTCGGCGATGCCGCTCTCATCCCGTTCGGTCCGCATTTCGCCCTGGCGGGCTTTCACTGCGTTCCAGAGGTCGTCATCGAGGATGCGCAGCTCGGGCGCTTCCTGAATGACCCATTCCGATTCCGGGTTGGGTCGTGCTTGACGCCTGCCGGTATCGGGGTCTTTGACGAAACGCTGGCGATTCCAGACGATCTTGCCGACATACATCTCGTTGTTGAGGATGCCGTTCCCTCGTTTCGGATTGCCGTTGATGGTGCTGAAGCCCCAATGACCGCCGGAAGGCGCGGGAATCCCGTCCCTGTTCAGGGCGAAGGCGATGGTCTTGGCCGACTTGCCGGAGGCATAGTCTCGGAAGATGCGGCGCACGACCTCGGCCTGCGCTTCGTTGATGGTGCGGTCACCCCGGATCGGCTCACCGTTGGCATCGAACTTCTTCACCACATCGTAGCCGTAGGAATTGCCGCCGCCGGACTTGCCGGCCTCTACGCGGCCGCGCTGTCCGCGCCGGGTCTTGTCGGCCAGATCCTTGAGGAACAGCGCGTTCATCGTCCCCTTGAGGCCGACATGCAGCTCGCTGATCTCGCCCTCGGACAGGGTGAACATCTTCACGTCGGCATAGCGCATGCGCTTGTAGATGCCGGCGATGTCCTCCTGGTCGCGGCTGATCCGGTCCAGCGCCTCGGCCAGGATCATGTCGAACCGGCCTCGCGTGGAATCCATGATCACCGCCTGGATGCCGGGGCGCTGGATCATGCTGGAGCCGGAGATGGCGTGATCGGAATACTCCTCGACCACCGTCCAGCCTTCCTTCTCCGCCCGCAGGCGGCACATGCGGAACTGGTCGGCGATGGACGCCTCGCGCTGGTTGTCCGACGAATAGCGGGCGTAGATTGCGACCTTCAATGCACCTCTCCCATCGGCATCAGGAGGTGCGCTTCCTCCGTCGCTTCATCATCTGAACTTCCTCGGCGTAGCAATCCCGCGCCGCCTGTCGCGCCAGGAAGTCGACCAGACGCAGAAGGCGCGGATCGGGATTGCCGCGCGGGGTAAACGTCAGCTCCGGTTCTTCCAGCATCAAGGATTCGAGCAGCGCTTCGCGCTCTCGTCCTGTCATCTTTGCTTTGTTTCCGGGGGCTCGCAAGGTCATACCTCGCAGCATTCGCCCGGAATCCATCATAAGCAATTGAAATTACATGCGTATATTTGGCGGCGGAAAGCATGTCACCGGTGGCTTCGGCGAAGCCTGGCGCGCTCCTTCGTGCCACAGCATATGGAAAATACTGGCGCAAACGCCCATTGTTCTTCTGCACTACTGCTCTGCGGTGTGTGTCCGTGGGCATCGCTGACACCCCTTGTTTGCAAGGTCAATATCGGCTATATGTCAGGATATAATATGGAGGCCAGCCATGAGCAATGCCGCACAGAAGAGAGCGATCGAGAATTACCGGACACGCCTGACGCAGCGTGGCTTCAAGCGCTTCGAGGTTCTGGCGC
>WPCJ01274879.1_pt1 | contig 12343 bp, 10 predicted proteins | sample 5399831 | NCBI WGS metagenome assembly WPCJ01 (sample SAMN12869470, study PRJNA574797) | sludge metagenome | isolation source: wastewater treatment of pH10 | place: China:Beijing | collected 2019-05-20 | reverse complement strand
TGGGCTGCAGTGCCAGAGCACGCGCGATCGCGACACGCTGACGTTGACCGCCGGAGAATTCACGGGGCAGTCGATTGCCGGCATCCTCGGGAAGCCCCACCTGCGTGAGAAGCTCGGTGACGCGTTCTCTCGCGATCTCCCGACGAATGCCTTGCGCCCGCAGCGGCTCGGCGAGGATGTCCTCGATGCGCAGAGCCGGATTCAGCGATCCGTAGGGATCCTGGAACACGACCTGGATGTCGCGGGCCAGCTGTCGGCGCTGGGAGCGGTCCGCGCTGGTGATGTCCGCTCCCTCGAAGCGGATGGCACCTCCGGTGATCGGCGCGAGACCGAGGATCGCTCGGCCGAGTGTCGTCTTGCCCGACCCCGATTCGCCGACGAGACCGACGGTCTCACCGGGACGGACGTCGATCGAGACGCCATGCAGGATCTCGACGGGTTCCCGGCGCCATCCCTTGCGCGGGTAGGCGACACGGAGATCGGAGACTTCCAACAGCGGATCGGTCACAGTGCGACCTCCTTCGGGGTGGGCTCGGAAGCTCCGTCAGCGCCCTCGTAGTCCGGCCGTGCCGGGCCGCCGTCGAGGATCGAACCGAGGAGCATCTGGGTGTACGCGTGCTGAGGATCGTCGAAGATCCGCGCGACGGGCCCTGCCTCGACGACACGTCCGGTCTGCATCACGACGACGCGGTCGCAGAGGTCGGCCACGACGCCGAAGTTGTGCGTGACGAGCATCATGGCCATACCGCGCTCCGATTGGAGGTCGCGCAGGATGTCGAGGATCTCGGCCTGCACCGTGACGTCCAGCGCGGTCGTCGGTTCGTCGGCGATGATCAGATCCGGTTCCCCGGCGATCGCTCCGGCGATGAGCACACGCTGCGCCATGCCGCCGGAGATCTCGTGCGGATAGGCATCGAACACGCGCTTCGGGTCCGAGATGCCCACCCTCGCCAGCAGCGCCAGCGCTCGTTCCTTCGCCTTCGCCTTGCTGAGCTTCGAGACGATCACGAGGGGCTCCATGAGCTGAGCGCCGATCCGATACGCGGGGTCGAGATTGCTCATCGGCTCCTGCGGGATGTAGGCGATGCGCGTGCCCCGGAGACGGGCCGCACCGGCGCGCGGGTCGAGTTCGGTCCCTTCGAAGAGGATGCGTCCACCGGTCACCCGTCCGCCGGTCGGCAGCAAGCCCAGGATCGAGAAGGCCGTCTGCGACTTGCCCGATCCCGACTCCCCCACCACGCCGACGACCTCGCCAGGGCGGACGGAGAAGGAGACCGACTCGACGACGGATTTCACCTCCCCCTCACGCGACGGGTATCCCACCGACAGGTCCTCGACCTGCAAGAGGGCGCCTGCGTCCGCGGAGTCGTCGGTGAGCACGGGCTCGTCGACCGTCTTCACCGCGGTCGTCGAGACGGTCGCGGCGGGCGTCGCCGCGGTCAGGGCCGCATCCGTGCCCTCGAGCGCATCGCGCACCGCGTTGCCGAGGAGCACACAGGCTGCGACGAACAGACCGATCGCGAGGCCGGGCCAGATCAGCATGGTCGGCGACTTGTACATGGCAGCGAAGGCATCCTGCAGCATGCCGCCCCACGTCGGAGTGTTCGGGTCGCCGAGGCCGATGAATTCCAGGCCGGCCTGGATCACGACGGCGATGCCCGCCACGAACGCAGCCTGGATGATGATCGGCGCCCGCACCGCGAAGAGCACGTGCCGTCCGATGATCGCGGCGTCGGAGAGCCCCGAGACGCGGGCGGCATCCACGTAGAGCTCGTTCTTGACGCCCATGACGAGGTTGCGAACCAGACGGTAGAACTGCGGCGCGACCATCACCCCGAGGACGGCCATGGTCACGAGGGTGTTCGGTCCGATCACGGCGAACAGCGCGACGAGGACGATCTTGCTCGGCAGGACCAGCACGAGGTCGGAGACCCATCCCGCCGCGAGATCGAACGTCTTGCCGAAGTATCCCGAGATCAGACCGACGCTCACACCGAGCAGCACGGCGATGATCACCGTGACCGCGGCCCCCGCGAGCGTGAGCTGACCGGCGACGAGGAGACGACTGAACACGTCCCGCCCCGAGGCGTCGGCGCCGAGCAGGTGACCGTCGGTGCCGGGCGGCACGTTCGCGGCCGTGATGTCGACGTAGGCGGGGTCGAAGGGGGCGATCAGGGGCGCGGCCACGCTGATCAGCACGATGAGGACGATCGTGACGAGGGAGGCGGCACCGAGCGGGTTGCGCAGAACCGCACGCATCACGCTGGGCCTGTCGCGACGGCGTGCGGTCACGATCGCCTGGGTTGTGGGAATGGTCATTGCACACGCACCTTCGGGCTCGCCCAGCCGTTGACCAGGTCGATGAGGAGATTGACGACGATCACGACGACGGCCATCGTCATGACCACGGCCATCACGATGGGGATGTCGCCGCGCAGGGTGGCGTTGAGCGCCAGCATGCCGAGGCCGGGGATAGCGAAGACCTTTTCGATCACGACGGAACCGCCGACCATTGCGATGAACTGGAGACTGAGCACCGTCATCGCCGGACCGAGTGAGTTGCGCAGGATGTGGTTGGTGATCACTCGGCGCTCCGGGAGGCCCCGCGAGCGGAGGGTGCGGACGAAGTCCTGCCGAGACACGTCGAGCACCGATCCGCGGATCTGCTGTGCGGCTCCGGCGATTCCTCCGATCGTGATCGCGATCACGGGGAGGGTGATGGAGAGCAGCCATCCGCTGACGCTCTCCTTCGGTTGCACGTAGCCGGTGGCGGGGAACAGCGGGATGCTGATCGCGAGGGTGAGCACGAGGACGAGCGCGACCCAGAAGTTGGGAAGGGCGACGCCCACGACGGACACGACCTGGACCACCTTGTCGACCCAGCCACGGCGGATGGCGGCGACGACGCCGAGGACGACGCTGATGACGGCGACCGCGATGAGCGAGACGACCACGATCGACAGCGTCACGCCGAGACGCGAGACGACGGCGTCTGTGACCGATTCGGCGGTGAACCACGAGCGCCCGAAGTCGCCCCTGATCATGTGCGTGAACCACTCGCCGTACTGCACCAGCAGCGGCTGATCGATGCCGAGCTCCGCGGCCTTGGCGTCGACCTGATCCTGCGTGGCCTCGGGGCCGAGAATGCTCCGGGCGATGTCGGCGCCGCCCGCGTACATCAACGCGAAAGCGACGAAAGAGATCGCGACGACGAGCACGATGCCCGCCAGGAGGCGTCTCATGAGGAATGTCAGCACGTTCGACTCCTTCAGGGTGCGGGGCCGGCCGGAGCCGGCCCCGCACCGGCTCATCCTGCGGGCGCGTAGCTCGACAGGTAGGGGACGTTGCTTCCGAGTTGCATCTGCGTGGTCGTTCCCGCGTCGGTCAGCTGGATCACCGAAGTGAAGAGCCAGATGCCGAACCAGGCGTTCTCCGTGATGTACTCGTTCACGGCCTGGTCGGCGGCGGTCTGCTCCTCCCCGGTCGTGGCCTGAACCTCGGACAGGAGAGCATCCAACTCCGGTGTCGTCGTGTGCAGCGGGTTCCACGCTCCGTCCGGCGAGATCATCTTGAAGATGTCGCGCCAGGGGTGCCCCGAGCTGGATCCGAAGGAGGCGATGGCGTACGTGCCGCCGAGGAGGTCGCTCACGAGGTTCTCGGAGGCCACCTTGTCCCAGGTCACGGTGATGCCGACGTCAGCGAGCTGCTGCGTGATGTAGGGCTGCGTCAGGTCTCCCTTGACCTCGGGCATCGTGATGTCGAACCCATCGGGGTAGCCGGCTTCCGCCAGCAGCTCCTTCGCCTTCTCCGGGTCATACGGATAGGCGCCGTCGAGGTCGCCGACGTAGGCCGGGCTGTCCGGGTTGAAGATCTGCTGGGACTGCGCGCCGTTGCCGCCGTAGATGTTCTTCACGATCGCTTCGCCATCGATCGCGTAGTTGAGCGCCTGGCGCACCCGGACGTCACCGAGGGCGGGCACCTGCGCTCCGTCGCGGTCGAAGATGATGAGGCCGAGCCACGTGACCTGTGCTTCGTTGATCGTGAGCCCCGCCGACTCCGCTTCCTTGAGCACACTGGCGTCGACGTCGGTGGTGTTGACCTGTCCGGACTTGATGGCGTTGAGCCGCGCGGTGATGTCCTCCATCGGCTTGACGACGATCTTGTCGTAGGGGTAAGCGTCCGGGTTCCAGTAGTCGGGATTGCGCACGTAGCTGTACTGGCTGCCGCGGATGGTTCCGTCGGCGTCGAGCAGGTAGGGGCCGGAGCCGACCGGAGTCGTCGCGAACGACTCGGTACCGAAAGCCTCCGGTGAAGCCATCGCACCCGCCACCAACGAGAGGTAGTAGGTGAAGGCGGGGTCCGGCGCACTGAGGTGGATCTCGACGGTCAGGTCGTCGACGACGACGACCTCATCCACGAGCCCGACCATGTAGACGGCCACACCCGTCCCGGACTGGAGGTGCTCGATGTTGGCCTTCACGACATCGGCGGTGAAGGGTGTGCCGTCGCTGAAGGTGATGCCGTCACGCAGCTGAAGGGTGAGAACCGTATTGTCCTCGTTGTAGGTGAACTCCTCCGCCATGTTCGGCTCGATCTCCCCGGTGGGGGTGTAGCGAAGGAGGGTGTCGTAGACCGGCTGCCAGTACTGCACCTGGAATCCGGTGTCGAGTTGGCCGGTGTCGAACGACGCGACATCCTGGCGGGCCGCGACCGTCAGGGTCTGCCCGCCTCCGCCGGATTCGGATCCGCCTTCCGAACCACCGCCTCCACCGCATCCGGCGAGCACGAGTGCCGCGCTCACCGCGACGGCGACACCGCCCGCGAGTTTCTTCCATGACGATCGCATAGGACCTCCTTGTCGACATGCTGCTGTGTATGGGACGGGTTGTGCGTCCGTCTTGGCGATAAAATTACCGTGCACTTGGTCGGTTTATCAATACCCAATCTCATTAAGTTTTCGACGGACCCCCGTCCCTGCCCGCTCCCCGCGCGCCGCTCGCTAGTCTGAGGGCACCGCGAAAGGACGTTTCATGACAGCCGCTTCGGAACCGAGGGCACCCCGCAAACGCCGGAACCCCAAGGGGGAAGCCCGACGGGAGAACATCCTCGACATCGCGAGTGAGATCTTCTCCGAGGGCGGCTACCACTCCGCATCGATCGCGGACATCGCGGCGAGAGCGGGTATCTCACAAGCCGGGTTGCTGCATCACTTCCCGTCGAAGCCCGAACTCCTCCTGGCGGTGCTCAATGCACGGGATGCCGACGCTATCCGCCGCTTGCGAGAGGGCGGGCTCACCGGTGTCGCCTATCTCAACAGCTACCTGCACACCCTGAAGGAACACGAGTCCGACCTCGCCCTGGTGCAGCTCAACGCGATGATCTCCGCGGAAGCGCTCGCCGAGACCCACCCCGCGCACGACTACTTCGTCGAGCAGCATCGGCTGAGGCTCGACGAGTTCACCCGCAGCATCGCCGAAACGTTCGACTTCGACGCGATGCCCACGGGAGTCACCGCCGAGACGGTCGCCCGCTGGGCCATAGCCCTCGCAGAGGGAATGCGACTTCAAGTCCTCTACGAGGAGGAAGGGCGCGCGAACCGCTCCGACACCCTGACGCTCTTCTTCGAGACCCTGCGTCCGTATCTGAAGGACCCCCGGCCGATCTCAGCCGATCAGGTCACGGAGGCCGCAGCCGCCGAATGACCGTTGCCCGCGTCGAGGACGACGCGGACTGCCACGCGAAAGCCCCGGCCCGCCGCTCGAGGGGAGCTGCGGGCCGGGGGCTTCGTGGTGGTCGACGAGGGATGACGCCGACGGACAGGGTCCTAGAAGTCCCAGTCGTCGTCTTCCGTGGCCTCGGCCTTGCCGATGACGTACGACGAGCCCGACCCCGAGAAGAAGTCGTGGTTCTCGTCGGCGTTCGGCGAGAGCGCCGACAGGATCGCCGGGTTCACGTTCGTGACGCTGGACGGGAACATCGCCTCGTAGCCCAGGTTCATGAGGGCCTTGTTCGCGTTGTAGTGCAGGAACTTCTTCACGTCCTCGGTCAGACCGACGCCGTCGTAGAGGTCCTGCGTGTACTGCACCTCGTTGTCGTAGAGCTCGTACATCAGCGAGAACGTGTAGTCCTTGAGCTCGTCACGACGCTCCTGGGTCTCGTTCTCGAGCCCCTTCTGGAACTTGTAGCCGATGTAGTACCCGTGCACGGCCTCGTCACGGATGATGAGGCGGATCAGGTCGGCCGTGTTCGTCAGCTTCGCCTTCGACGACCAGTAGATCGGCAGGTAGAAGCCCGAATAGAAGAGGAACGACTCCAGCAGGGTGGAGGCCACCTTGCGCTTGAGCGGGTCATCGCCCTGGTAATAGTCCATGATGATCTGAGCCTTCTTCTGAAGGTTCGGATTCTCGGTCGACCACCGGAACGCCTCGTCGATCTCCTTCGTCGACGCGAGCGTCGAGAAGATCGAGGAGTAGCTCTTCGCGTGCACCGACTCCATGAACGCGATGTTCGTGTACACGGCCTCTTCGTGCGGCGTGATCGCGTCGGGGATCAGCGACACCGCACCCACGGTGCCCTGGATCGTGTCGAGCAGCGTCAGACCGGTGAACACCCGCATGGTGAGCAGCTGCTCGTCGGGGGTGAGCGTGTTCCACGACTGCACGTCGTTCGACAGCGGCACCTTCTCCGGCAGCCAGAAGTTGTTCACCAGACGGTTCCAGACCTCGAGGTCCTTGTCGTCCTGGATGCGGTTCCAGTTGATCGCCTGCACGCTGGAGACCAGCTTGAGTCTTTCAGGGGTCATGTTCTTCGTCGTTTCTCGGGTTTCAGCCGCGTTCTCGGGTCGACAGGTTCTCAGGTCAGAGCATGCACGAGACGCACTCGGCCATGTCGGTGCCCTCGAGCGCCAGCTGACGCAGACGGATGTAGTAGATCGTCTTGATGCCCTTGCGCCACGCGTAGATCTGCGCCTTGTTGATGTCGCGCGTGGTGGCGGTGTCCTTGAAGAACAGCGTCAGCGACAGCCCCTGATCGACGTGCTGGGTGGCCGCCGCGTACGTGTCGATGACCTTCTCGTAGCCGATCTCGTATGCATCCTGGTAGTACTCCAGGTTGTCGTTCGTCATGAACGCCGCCGGGTAGTACACGCGACCGAGCTTGCCTTCCTTGCGGATCTCGATCTTCGACGCGATCGGGTGGATCGACGACGTGGAGTTGTTGATGTACGAGATCGAGCCCGTGGGCGGGACCGCCTGCAGGTTCTGGTTGTAGATGCCGTGCTTCTGGATCGACGCCTTCAGCTCGACCCAGTCCTCCTGCGTCGGGATGTGCTTGCCGGCGAAGAGCTCCTTGACCTTCTCGGTCGCGGGCACCCACGCCTGATCGATGTACTTGTCGAAGAACTCCCCCGACGCGTACTTCGAGTCCTCGAACCCGTCGAACGTCGTACCGCGCTCGATCGCGAGGTTGTTCGAGGCACGCAGCGCATGGAACAGCACCGTGTAGAAGTAGATGTTCGTGAAGTCGATGCCCTCTTCCGACCCGTAGTACACGTGCTCGCGAGCGAGGTAGCCGTGCAGGTTCATCTGGCCGAGGCCGATCGCGTGCGAACGGTCGTTGCCATCCTCGATCGAGCGCACCGAGCCGATGTGGCTCTGGTCGCTGACCGCGGTGAGCGCGCGGATCGCCGTCTCGACGGTCTGGCCGAGGTCGTCGGCATCCATCGACAGCGCGATGTTCATCGAGCCGAGGTTGCAGGAGATGTCCTTGCCGATGTTGTCGTACGACAGGTCATCGTTGTACGTGGTCGGCGTGTTCACCTGCAGGATCTCGCTGCAGAGGTTGGACATGTTGATCCGACCCTTGATCGGGTTGGCCTTGTTCACCGTGTCCTCGAACATGACGTACGGGTAGCCGGACTCGAACTGGATCTCGGCGACGGTCTGGAAGAACTCGCGCGCGTTGATCTTGGTCTTCTTGATGCGCGGGTCGTCGACCATCTCGCGGTACTTCTCGGTGACCGAGATGTCGCCGAACGGCACGCCGTAGACCTTCTCGACGTCGTACGGCGAGAACAGGTACATGTCTTCGTCGTTCTTCGCGAGTTCGAACGTGATGTCGGGGACGACGACGCCCAGCGACAGGGTCTTGATGCGGATCTTCTCGTCGGCGTTCTCACGCTTCGTGTCGAGGAATCGCATGATGTCGGGGTGGTGCGCGTTGAGGTACACCGCTCCCGCACCCTGACGGGCACCGAGCTGGTTGGCGTAGCTGAAGCTGTCTTCGAGCAGCTTCATCACGGGGATGATTCCGGACGACTGGTTCTCGATCTGCTTGATCGGCGCACCCGACTCGCGGATGTTCGACAGAAGCAGTGCCACGCCGCCACCGCGCTTGGACAGCTGCAGCGCAGAGTTGATGCCGCGGGCGATGGACTCCATGTTGTCCTCGATGCGCAGCAGGAAGCAGCTGACGAGCTCACCGCGCTGCGCCTTGCCCGCGTTGAGGAACGTGGGGGTGGCCGGCTGGAAGCGACCGGAGATGATCTCCTCGACCAGGTTGACCGCGAGCTTCTCGTCGCCGTCGGCCAGGGCGAGGGCCGTCATCACGACGCGGTCCTCGAAGCGCTCCAGGTAGCGCTTGCCGTCGAAGGTCTTGAGCGTGTAGCTCGTGTAGTACTTGAACGCACCCAGGAACGTCTCGAAGCGGAACTTCTTGCCGTAGGCGAGGTCGTTGAGCTTCTGGATGAACTCCATCGAGTACTTCTCGATGACGGCGCCCTCGTAGTACTCCTTCTCCACGAGGTAGTCCAGGCGCTCCTTGAGCGAGTGGAAGAACACCGTGTTCTGGTTCACGTGCTGCAGGAAGTACTCCCGCGCGGCCCGCTTGTCGGCGTCGAACTGGATCTTCCCGTTCGCGTCGTACAGGTTGAGCATCGCGTTGAGGGCGTGATAGTCGAGTCCCTCGTAGGAGGGGTTCGCCTTGAATGCCACTGTCTCGGTCACTGAAGCTGCCACCGTCGTTCCAATCCGTCGCTCACGCGATCCACATCGTCCTGTGTGCCGAAGATCTCGAGCCGATACAAGTGAGGCACGTGGCACTTGCGGCTGATGATGTCACCGGCGAGGCAGAAGGCATCGCCGAAGTTGGTGTTGCCCGCGGAGATCACACCGCGGAGGTGACGCCGGTTGCGCTCGTCGTTGAGAAACCGGATCACCTGCTTGGGAACGGCGCCCTTCTCGACGCCTCGTCCCGCGCCCCCGCCATAGGTGGGGGTGACCAGCACGAAGGGCTCGTCGATGACGAGGTCTTCTTCGTTCCGGTGGAGGGGGATTCGTCGGGCGGGGAGCCCGAGCTTCTCGACGAACCGCGCGGTGTTACCCGACACGCTCGAGAAGTAGATCAGGAGCGGCGCTGCGGTCGCGACGGCGCTCATGGGAGGTCACGCCAGACGAGAGGCGAGCTCGTCGATCTTGTCGGGACGGAAGCCCGACCAGTGGCCCTCGTCGGTGACGACGACAGGCGCCTGCAGGTAGCCGAGCGCCTTGACCTGCTCGAGGGCCGTCGGGTCCTCGGAAAGGTCGAGAACCTCGTACTCGATGCCCTTGGCATCCAGGGCACGGTAGGTCGCGTTGCACTGAACGCAGGAAGGCTTGGTGTAGACCGTGATCGACATCTTTTCGTAACCCCTCAAATCTCTGGCCTGCTTCTCATCAGGCTGTTTCCCGGTAGACCCCCTGCCGGGACTTCAATACTACATATGGGGACCGACATTGGGGGCGACCACAAGGGGTAGTAGTTACATCCGTGTAGTTATCCACCGTTCTCCACGGCCTCAACACAGGTTCTCCACCGTTTCCTCCACAGGCGAAGGCCCCGTCCTGAGGGTCGCGAACCGCGTGAAATCGCGGCTGGGAAGCCCCTGTGAACGATCCATCCACAGGGGGCACCGTACGCGGGACCTCCGACATTCGGATTCCTGTGGAATTCGTCGTTCGGCGTGTCGCGGCGTGTCGCCGCACGAGCGCTTCCACGACCGCCTCCGAGGCCCGGTACCGTTGTCTCGTGGCGGGATATCGGGATCTTCTTCGCACGCCTGGTGTGGCGCGCATGATCGCGGCTCAGCTGACCGCGCGCTTCCCCAACGGCATGATGTCGCTGGCGATCCTGCTGCACGTCGAGCAGCAGACCGGGTCGTACGGATCGGCCGGACTCGTCCTCGCGGCGACCAGCGTCGGTCAGGCCGTCGCAGGTCCCGTCACGAGTCGGTGGATGGGCGCCTGGGGGATGCGGCGGGTGCTCACCCTGACGCTCGCCGTGTGCGTCATCGCGGTGCTCGGCCTCGCGATCCTTCCCCTCGATGTGCCCGGCTACATGGCCCTCGGGATGGTCGCCGGGCTGTCCACCCCGCCGGTCCAGGCCGCGGTCCGCACGATCTACCCGAAGCTCGTCAACTCCTCCCACCTCACTCCGCTGTTCTCCCTCGACGCATCGCTGCAGGAGATCATCTGGGTGCTGGCGCCGGTCGTCATCACGCTCGTGTCCACCCAGGTCGGGACCACGGAGGGCCTTCTGCTCGTCGCGATCGTCCTCGTCGCCGGTGGAGCCTGGTTCATCCTCTCCCCCGAAGTCGGACGTGTGCGCATCCCGCGCAGCCGCCATGCACTGGGCAAGGTCGTCCTCAAGCCGCCGGTCCTGCTGGCGACGGTGATCGGCTTCCTGCTGATCGGCGCCTGCGCCGCCGTGGAGGTGGGCGTGGTGGCCACCTTCGAACACGGAAGCCTGGCGGCCGGACTCATCCTCGCCGTGTTCTCGGCCGGGAGCCTGGCAGGCGGCCTGGCGTTCGGGCACATCCCCATCGGCCCCTGGGCCATGGCGCGCCGTCTGCTGATCGTCACGATCGGACTCGGCCTGACGATGGTCATGCTCAACGTGTTCTGGCTCGGCGGCACCCTGATCCTCGCAGGCATCGGCATCGCCCCCGCCCTCGCCGTCCTCTTCGCCATCACCACCGCGAGTGTGAAGTTCAGCGAGACCGCGGAGGCGTTCGGCTGGGCCGGCACCGGCCAGCTGATCGGCGCGGCCGCCGGTTCCGCCGTCGCCGGCTTCCTCGTCGATGTCAGCGACTGGCGAGGCGCGTACCTCGCCGCCACGATCTTCGCGGCGGTCGGGCTGATCGTCTCCGTCGTCTTCGTCCGTTCCTTCCCTGATCTGCGTCATCGCGACGCGAGTCCGCATCCCGACACCGAACCCTTGGCGGTCACTCCTTCATGAACTCCCCTTCCACTCCGAGCTCCGCCCCCGAGATCGTCTGCGTCGGCGAGTCCATGGTGTTGATCACCCCGACCGACGCCGGTCTCGCCGATGCCGCACAGGCGACGCTCGGTCTCGCCGGCGCGGAGGCGAATGTGTCCGTCGGCGTCGCCGCCAGCGGACACCGCGCCGCCTGGGCCTCGCGACTCGGCGCGGACCCGATGGGCGACCGGATAACCTCGGAGCTCGAACGTCGTGGCGTGGAGCTGTGGATCGAACGCGACGAGGACTCCCCGACCGGAGTCATGTTCAAGGACCCCGGCGTCGAGACGTCGACCGTCTACTACTACCGCCGAGGATCGGCCGCCTCGCTCATGCAACCCGGCTTCCTGGCGCCGTCACGGCTTGAGGGTGTGCGCATCGTGCACACGACCGGGATCACCCCCGCCCTCTCCGCGTCCTGCCGGGAGATGACCGATCGACTTTTCATCGATGCCCGCACGGCGGGCGCTCTCGTATCCTTCGACGTGAACGACCGCCGTCAGCTGTGGAGCAGGGAAGACGCGGCCGAGACCCTCGCCCGCCTGGCCGACGCCGCCGACGTCGCTTTCGTCGGGCGCGACGAGGCGGAGCGCATCTGGGGGACGGTCTCACCTGCCGAGATCCGTGCGTTCCTGCCGAACTGCGGCCTGCTGGTCGTCAAGGACGGCGACGTGGGGGCGACCGCCTTCGAGGGCGAGTCCGAGCCGGTGTTCGTCCCCGCCCCGGTGGTCGAGGTCGTCGAGCCGGTCGGGGCCGGAGACGCCTTCGCCTCCGGCTTCCTGAGTGCGACCCTCGACGGCGACGACCTCGCCACGTGCCTCTCCGCGGGTCACGCCGCAGCCGAGCGCGTTCTGACGATCGCGGCCGACCTACCACCTCTGGTTCCGCGCGGCTGACCGCGCCCCCTCCGGTCGTAGGCTGGTGCCGTGCCCGCACCGCTCACCCTGCCTCGCATCGCCTGGGGCTCCCCCACGGCCTCTCGGCGGGCCCTCCTGGTCCACGGTCTCGGTTCCTCCGGCGCTCTGAGGTGGCGCCTCGGCGATGCTCTCGC
>WPCJ01260056.1_pt1 | contig 12350 bp, 9 predicted proteins | sample 5399831 | NCBI WGS metagenome assembly WPCJ01 (sample SAMN12869470, study PRJNA574797) | sludge metagenome | isolation source: wastewater treatment of pH10 | place: China:Beijing | collected 2019-05-20 | reverse complement strand
AGGCGGAGTGTGAAGGATGGCTTGACCAGCCGCCACACAGAAAAATATACTAACTTATTTATTATTGTAGTAATTAGATTTTAGTCTAAATAAGTCCAGTCTGAAATTCCTAATATTATTATATAATATAGAAAAGTTAATCTTTTTATTTTAATGCTCTTATGATATGTGCTTAGAAATAATACTTGTTATAGTTTCTGCCAACTGCTATGGTGGTTAACAGTTACCGACATTATGGATATTTGGAACAATAAATATGAATGAGATTGATAATAGCTCTAGTATTAAAGTAAATTCGGATGAAGGAAAGCAATTATTAACTTCAACCAACCTTTTAATTACTGATATTAGCAAACTTATTGATGAAGCTAAAGTTAGAGTCGCCAGAGAATATAATATTGCGCAAGTTCAGCTTTGTTGGTTAATAGGAAGGCGCATTGACGAAGAGATATTACAGTTCAAAAGAGCGCAATATGGCGATCAAATAATCGCCCACATTGCTGTTCAGCTTACAGCACAATATGGACGGGGATACAGCAGACCAAATTTATTCAGAATGCTTAAATTTTCCAAATTTTTTAGCGACCTTCAAATTGTCTCAACACTGTCGCGACAATTATGTTGGTCTCATTTTGTTTTGCTTTGTAGTTTAGATGATTCTCTAAAGCGAGATTTTTATATGGAAATGTGCCGTATTGATAATTGGAGCGTCAGAAATCTTAGAAAACAGATTGACAGCATGTTGTATGAAAGGACTGCTATAAGTAAAAAACCTGAAGAACAAATTAGACTTGAGATAACACAATTACAGCAACAAGATCAATTAACACCAACTATGTTATTTAAGGATCCATATTTCCTTGATTTTGTTAATTTAGAAGGCAGCTACTCTGAAGCAGATCTAGAAAACGCAATTTTAAATCAATTGACTGGATTTTTACAGGAACTTGGCACAGATTTTTGTTTTGTGGCTAGGCAAAAAAGGATGAGTACAAGCAGAAAAGATCGTTATTTGGATCTCTTGTTTTACAATAGAAGTTTACAAAGATTAATCGCAATTGATCTTAAGCTTGGAGAATTTGATCCTGCTTATAAAGGACAAATGGAATGGTATTTAAAATGGCTTGATAGGCATGAACGTAAGCCATGGGAAGCTCATCCTCTAGGTATTATTCTATGTGCTGGGAAGGATACTGAAGACATAGAATATCTTGAGCTTGATAGAAGTGGCATACATATAGCCCAATATTATACAGAACTGCCACCAAGAGAGTTACTAGAGTCAAAATTACGACAGGCAATTAGTATAGCAAGAGAAAATTACTTGAAGAAACAGATCAGCAGTTCTCAAGACCAAGAGGGGTAGGGATATTTTATGCCAAAACCGGATTATTTGTTATTATTAGATAGTGAGGAATTAGTATGGGTACAAACCAAACGCACTGATAAAAACCGCTTGGTTGCCGCAATAATGTTGAAATTTTTTCAGGCAGAAGGACGATATCCGGAAAATGATGATTTAATCTCGCTTGAGCTGGTATTGTCACTAGCCAAACAACTTAATATTGAGATTAAGGAATTTGAAGACTTTGATTTTACGCTGAATAGTCGTAGTATTGAGCGCTTTCGTCAAGAAATCAGGCGATTATTAAACTATAAGCGTGCTACATTATTAGATGCTAAAAGACTGGTAGAATACTTAAAGCAAAATAATTACCTTTTAACAATGACTGATGCTCAACAGCTGGAAGCAGCATATAAATTTTTCCGTGATCATAAGCTTGAACCTCTTAAGCCTAATGAAATAAGAAAGTATATAGCTAGTGCTATAGCGCATATTGAAACTGAAATTTTTAATAAAATAACAACAGCATTGTCTGACACGGCTATTAAATCCATTGATGTTTTACTAGATAATGATGATGACGAGGATACCATTACTTTTGAGGGCAAAGGGGATAATAAACAAACCGAGATAAAATTATGGCATTTAAAGAAAGACTTATCCGGATCTAAGCTGAAAGATGTTCAAGGAGGTATTGATAAGTTATTGGCTTTGCGCAGTATTATTTTGCCTCAGGAACTGCTAGCAACCTATGATAGGAAGTTGTTATATAAATATTACTTAAGGGTTACAGCTTTAGTGCCAAGTAACATGAGAGAGTATATACCAACAACACGTTATACTTTAATGGCAGCATTTTGTTATATTCGCTCTCAGATAATTACCGACAACCTGGCAGATTTATTATTGCAGCTGGTTCATAAAATGCGTAACTCGGCTGAGGTTTCGGTAAGTAAGCAAATTTTGTCTGAAGTCAAGTGTGTTAATGGTAAATTTGACATACTACACTCATTAGCCAGCATAGCGGTAAATAACCCTAATGGTATTATCAAGAAAAAAATCTATCCGGAAATTAGTCAAACGACCCTAAATGCATTAGTTATGGAACTACAGTCAAAGGGAAGATGGTATCAATTTAAGGTACAAAATAAAATCAAATCACTATATTCACATGGCGCAAGGAACACTTTACTAACATTACTTGATGTTTTTGACTTTGAAAGCAATAACCAAGAAGGTAAAAAATTATTGTCGGCACTCACATTTATTATGGAGAACCGTGAGGTTACTGATCAATATTATCATGATCCCAAAATAGTACCGATTGATAAGGTATTTCCTAGCCAGTGGCATGATGTTGTTGTTGAACAATGTCCTAAAGTTGGTATTAAAATTAATCGTTTTAACTATGAAGTAGCGGTATTAGAAGAATTACATAAGCAGTTAAGTTGCAAATTAATTTGGGTCAAGGGTTCTTATCGCTACCGTGACCCGGAAGAAGACCTACCTAAAGATTTCGAAGAACGTAAAGAATATTATTATGAGTTACTGGGCTTGCCGCTCTATCCGAAGGAGTTTATAGAACAGCTAAAAAACAGCTCAAAAGAACATCTTACAATGCTGAATAATACCATTAATAGCAATAAAAAAGTGCAAATTCTAGATACAAAGAAGGGGGGTAGAATTAAAGTTACACCTTCTGAACCTCAAGATGAGCCTGTATACCTTGCATTATTACAGCAAGCTATTAATCAACGTTTTTCTACAATAAATCTGATAGATATACTGAAGGAGGTAGATTTAAGATTAAATTTTACTGATAGCTTTCATACTGTAGGATTCCGTAATGCAATTAATAAAGCTAAATTACGTAAACGGTCTTTATTATGTATATATGCTATAGGTAGTAATGCCGGACTAAAAAGAATTAGTGCGGCTAATGATGATGTTAGTTATTCAGATTTACGATATGTCAAAAGGAAGTGTATTAACACCGCCAATGTAAGAGAAGCCATTGCTAATGTAGTAAACAAGATTCTTGAGGTCAGAGATCCAAAAATATGGGGTATAGCTACTACGGGATGTGCTTGTGATTCCACTCAAGTTAGCTCATGGGATCAAAATCTTTTAAGCCAGTGGCACCCACGTTATAAAGAACAAGGGGTTATGATTTATTGGCATGTAGATATGGGCTCCACTTGTATTTATTCTCAATTAAAAACTTGTACTTCTTCTGAAGTTGCTGCCATGATTAAAGGGATTTTAAGTCATTGTACTAAAATGGAAATCAAACAATCTTACGTCGATACCCATGGACAAAGTTTTCTTGCTTTTGGTTTCAGCCACCTATTTAAATTTGATCTATTACCAAGGTTAAAAAGAATCAATAGACAAAAGCTTTACTACTGGTCCAGTAAAGACAAGGATTTGTATCCAAATTTAGAACCAATTTTAGAAGGAGCTATTAACGTAAAATTGATAGAGAAAAATTATCATGAAGCAGTTAAGCATGCAGTAGCACTTAAAATAGGCTCTGTTGAACCTGAGGTTATGGTCAAGCATTTAAGTCAATATAATGATAATCATCCTGCCTATAAGGCTTTGGTAGAAATTGGTAAGGCGGTAAAGACTATTTTCTTATGCAGATATTTATCCTCTGAAACCCTGAGAATAGAGATACATACAGCTTTGAATGTGGTGGAAAGGTTGAATAGCATTATGCACTTCATTTTTTATGGTAAGCTAGGTGAAATTTCCACTAATAATAGAGAAGAACAAGAATTGTCAGTAGCATGCTTACATTTACTGCAAGTATGTATGGTGTACATTAATACCTTGATCATCCAACAGATCTTATCTGAGAAATTTTGGGAAAATAAACTAACCCCCGAAGACAAAAGAGCTTTAACACCGTTGATTCATTCACATATAAACCCATATGGGTTATTCCCTTTAGATTTGGATCAACGCCTAATTATTACAATTCCTACTGAAAAAAGGAAAGTTATATGACTGATTTAATTCGTACACCGGTACGCAAAAAAGCAAAGCAAATGGCTAAATTATTAAAGCAGGAGTATCCTGATTACAACTATTTAAGAGAGTTATTTAGGCATTTACGCAAAGAACTTGGAGTGGAGGTAGTACATCACCAGGGCAAATTACCCTACATTCCAACCGAAGAGGAGATTTGCAAATATTATGATGCTGTTTGGCAATCACGTGAAATGAAGCATGTTATCATGATCAAAACCCTTTTATATACAGGTGTACGTGTAAGTGAGCTAGTCAAAATTAAAATTGGTGATATCGATTTTGACCAATGCCAAATTAACATCATCGGAAATAAGGGTAAAAAAGACCGAAAAGTACCGTTTCCTAATAGTTTTAAGGAAATATTAGCAATGCAGGTTAATAATATAGCAGGGAAAAATGGAAAATACTTATTTGAATCGTCATGGAAGAAACCATATACTGATCGAGCAATCCGGAAAATTCTAGAAAAATATACCAAATTAGCAGGAATGGAGAGGTCAATCTCGCCGCATAAATTACGACATTTTTTATTTGCCTGGTTAAAAAGACAAGGAATTGATGACGCTCTCATCCAACCATACTCGGGTCATGAAAGCAGGCAAACCCTTGAAATTTACAGAAAATCATCCATTCAGGAGGCACAAGAAGAATATGATAATATAATCGGAAAATTTCCCGTATAAATCAATTTGTTAATTCTGTGGCGGCTGGTCGAGCGTTCCTTCACATTTCGCCAATAAGTACCAATTGCTATCTAAATAATTTTTTTTCCATCTATACCCCCCGGTTGTTTTTAAGTATGAAGATTTTCTCCACATATCTTTATCATATTTGGCTATATGTTTTCTCGAGTACTTAGCTGCTAAATATTGATAATTTTTAATTCTTTCTCTATAACCATACTCTCCGATCTCTCCAATTGCTTCACTTAAATCGTATTGAAACTCCTTAAGCCCTTCCTTGTCTAGGTTCTCATTGCTGGATAAAAAATTCTTATATTCAATAAAAAGAGCTTTAGCAGCATTAATAAACTTATCTTTATTATTTACTTCCGGTGCGCTCAACCTATCATCCCGCCATACTATGTTGATTTTATCCGGCTTATCAAAAAAATCTGCATGACCGATGTTTGGAATCAAGGGATCGAAAAATTTATTACCGGCATTAATCTCATCACAAACTCCTGCAAAGTTAGCGTGCGCCCAAGTATCGGCGAAAGCATGAGATGCTATTCCTATTGAATACATATTTTTCAAAGTAAGTGAATGCCTTAATGTCTTCTTAGCTATAAAGCTACCAGGTGTGGTTAGAAGTAAATGTTGTTTAGTATCTAACCTTAAGGCAGCTGCTTCAGCTATTTCTCCCGGGATAAAATGAAAGCAAAGATGGGTTTTGGTTAGTTTACCTTTGCTCAAAAAAGGAGAATAAGATTGTGTAAGCATCGATTTATAAGGGGTATTATGCTCATCATAAACGAGAATCTCTTCTGTATTATCATCAACAAATTGAGCACTATATGCAATTTTCAATGACTGGCTCAAATTAAACCCAGCTTTAATTGCAATTAAGTAATTAATGTAGTAATGAAATTCGATATCCATGGATATAATCTTTGAAGGGTAAAATCGTATTATACCATCCAAAGAATCACCTATGGAAGTCCCTATCCCTTTAATTTTTTGTTTAATAAATCGTTAACTATTGAAGGATTAAACTTACCTTGAGATAATTTCATAGTTTGTCCAACAAAAAAGCCAAATAATTTATCTTTTCCAGCTCTGTATTCCTCAACTTTATCTCGGTTTTCCAGCAGGACTTGTTCAATAAGTTGCTCGATGGCTTTGGTATCGGAAACTTGTAATAATCCTTCTCTATCTACAATTATTTTAGGGTCATCACCGGTTTCAAACATTATGTCAAAGACTTGTTTAGCAATCTTTCCGGAAATAACGCCATCTTTAATTAACTTTACTAATTCTCCGACTTGCTTTGCTTTAATCGGAGATTGATTAATCTCAAGATCTGCCTTGTTTAATCTGCCAAAGAGCTCAGCCGTAATCCAATTAGCAACAAGCTTAGCATCAGATTCCTTAGCAGCTTCTTCAAAAAACTTAGCTACCGTTTGGTCCGCAACTAACACCCCTGCATCATAAGTAGATAAGCCCATGTCTTTAGCATACCTTTCTTTTTTATGATCGGGAAGTTCCGGTAGGGTTTTTCTTATATTTTCTATATACTCATCAGTCAATATTAGAGGAAGAAGATCAGGATCCGGAAAATAACGGTAATCCTGCGCATCCTCTTTGCTTCTCATCGATCTGGTTTCGCAAATAGCAGCGTCAAATAATCTAGTTTCTTGAACTATCTTTCCACCGCTTTCAATTATTCCAACTTGCCTTTCCGCTTCAAAATCAATTGCTCTTATAATGTTTCTAATAGAGTTAACGTTTTTTATTTCAGCTCTAGTGCCAAGCTCCTTAGCTCCGGCTTTTCTGACCGAAATGTTAGCATCACACCTTAAAGAACCTTTTTCCATATCTCCATCACAGGTCTCAAGATAGCGCAAAATAGAACGTAGCTTTTTCATGAACTCTCCGGCTTCTTCGCTGCTTCTAATATCAGGCTCGGTTACTATTTCCATCAAAGCAATACCTGAACGGTTGAGATCGATATAAGTTTCCGTCGGGCTTTGATCATGGATACTCTTTCCTGCATCTTGCTCTAGATGAATACGGGTGATCCCTACTTCCTTTACTGTGCCATCCGGCATATCGACGAAAACGGTGCCTTTTCCAACTATCGGGTCCTTAAATTGAGATATCTGGTATCCTTGTGGAAGATCGGCATAAAAGTAATTCTTACGATCAAATACTGAAAATTTATTAATTTGTGCATTTAGCCCTAAGCCAGTTTTCACGGCTTGTTCAATGCACTTTTTATTGATCACTGGCAACATGCCGGGCATAGCAGCATCTATAAAGGAAACCTGGGTATTGGGCTCTGCTCCGAACTCAGTAGAACTTCCTGCAAACAATTTAGATTTTGAGGTTACTTGAGCATGAATTTCAAGACCGATTACCACTTCCCAATCTCCGGTTACACCTTTAATGATTTGCGCTGCCATATTTTATAAACAATCTATAGTTACTGCAGGGAAGCTACCACTTTTTAAGTTATTGATCAAGTGCAGGTTATTATTAACGTGATAACTCTCTATTTACATACTTAAGTAATTTTTAGTTTTAGCTATTGATCGTTGATCAAGAAGTCTTAGATTGAATGGTTTATGCTTTTCATTGCTTTTTCGGTCTAATAAATTCATATCAACTGAATCAATCAAGTTTTTTGCTTCAGATGCTTTTCCATATAGTTTGAAGAAATCTTTTATTGTTTCTTTAAATCCTTCCGTGAAAAGATTTTCTTTTCTTAAAGCTATTAAGTCTATTATAGCTGAAATTGCAGACCTGTAATCACCTTCATTATTGCAAGGTTGATAATTATGATGGTTACTCATATAGCATGTAATAAGCCTGCTAGAGGTATAAATTTTTTTATCTGTTTCAGCTGTAATGTTAATTTTTTTATTCACTAAGTCTTGCCTGATTCTATTACTTAAAAGGTATACTTGGCCCAATTTATTTCTAAATTCGTTACAAAGTCCTCCCAAGTATTTTTCCAGATCAGCATATATGCTGCTTGATTTCTGATAAAGTATAGGGTTTAATTGAAATATATCTAACAAGTGCTCTATAATCATAAAAGATAAGTCTCTTTTATTGGTTGGTGGGTAAGTACTGTTAATTTTATCTATTTTGGCACTTATTTTCGCTAAATACTTATCTGTAAGTTGATTATATTCTTGTGTGGTACTTTCAATAATTTTTTTTATCCACAGTTCCAGAGTGGGCTGATTATCTTCTTTTGCAATATTAACTATAATTCTTGTATCTTTCACCTTACAAACTCTTATTAAGTGATCCTATAATAGTATAACATCATAGAAAAAACTTAATAATATACCAGTTATTTTATAGGATTTAAAGAGGGGGCGAATTTTTTATCAAAAAAAGCAACTTAGCTAAAATATACAATAATTCGCAACATATCAACTAGCATAATACATTTCAAATTCAATCGGATGAGGGCGTTTTTCCAGTTCTTTAACTTCTCTTGTTTTCAAAATAATATATGCATCAATCATGTCATCACTGAATACATTACCCATTTTTAAAAACTCTCTATCTTGATCTAAAGAATTTAACGCCTGTTGCAATGAGTTGCAAATTCCGGGTACCTCATTTGCTTCCTTTTCGGTTAAATGATAAAGGTCTTTATCATTTGCCTTACCAGGATGTATTTTATTCTTTATGCCGTCCAGGCCTGCCATCATCATTGCAGCAAAAGTTAGGTAAGGATTAGCAGTGGGATCGGGGAAACGAACTTCAATTCTTTTAGCCTTAGGATTATAAACATAAGGAATTCTAATCGAAGCAGAGCGATTGGATGCTGAATATGCTAACCCTACAGGAGCTTCATATCCCGGTACTAATCTTTTATAGCTATTAGTTGTAGGGTTGGAAAATGCATTAATTGCCTTAGCATGCTTCATTATACCACCAATATAATATAAGCACATTTCAGAGAGCTCTGCATATTCTCCCCCTTTATCATAAAATAGATTATTACCATCCTTCCAAATAGATTGATGCGCATGCATCCCTGAGCCGTTTTCACCAAAAATTGGTTTAGGCATAAAAGTTGCACTTTTTCCATAAGAAGCAGCGATATTTTTTATAACATACTTTAATTTTTGTACGTTATCGCTGGATTGCAAAATCTCTGCATATTCAAATCCAATTTCACATTGGCTTTCAGCAACTTCATGATGATGCACTCCTACTTTAAGTCCTACCCCTTCAAGAGCAAGCGCCATCTCAGACCTTATATCGTAAGATAGATCAATAGGAGGCACAGGAAAATATGCACTCTTAATTCCTGCTCTATGACCTAAGTTTCCGGATTCATATTTCTTATCGCTATTATATGACCCTTCTTCAGAATCAAGACTAAAGCTTGAAGTATGAGGGTGATTTTTGAATCTAACATCATCAAATAAGAAAAATTCTAGTTCAGGACCGAAGTATACTTGATCTCCTATTTTACTACTTTTTAAGTAATCTATGGCTTTTCTTGCTATGGTTCTTGGGTCTCGTAAGTACCCTGTTTGAGTTTTCGGGTCAATTACATCGCAAATTAGTACCAGCGTTGATTGGGTGGTAAATGGGTCAATAAATGCTGTTGAAAAATCCGGTTTAATTATCATATCAGAACAATTTACTTGCTTCCATCCCGGGATTGAAGATCCATCGAATATTATTCCATTAAGTAACTCATTTTCTCCGATTGAAGGAGATCTATAGGTTATATGATGAAATTTACTTAAAGTATCAGTGAACCTGAAGTCTATAAATTGTATATTCTCGTCTTTAACTCTTCTCAAGATATCTTTAACATTTGATTCGTTAGTCGGCATACACAGTTCCCCATCAGTGTTTTTCGTTTTATATAACGGTTTTATATAACATTTTGGGTGTATTGTGCAATGCCATATTTGAGTTACCCGTAATATACAATCAGATTTTTAATGCAGTAACCTTATATCTCCCCCAAAATGGGTAATCAGGAAAGTTGCAATTTCATTGCACTAGAGGTATAATTTATTTAAAATATTCTTTTTCTGTTTGTTTATGAAATTTATCGGCCTCACTTCTCTTGTAAAACGCCTTCCTTCCTATGCAGAGGACGTGAAAAATAACATCAAGGAGCTCTTTTCTAATGCGCCTGATGGGCTCACAGTCAGGCAGATGTACGGGATAGCTCTTGCAGCAGGCTACTACTTAAAAAATGAGCAAATGCTGAATGACATTCGAGCTGAAGCAAAAATACATCTTGAGGAGGCTGATGCTACAGCTGCAAAGTCTGCAGTTATAACTACTTGTATGACAAATACTTATTTTGGATTTGCTTCTACCGTTTCCGATCCGGAAATAAAAGAATTGCCATCAAACCTACGTATAAGTACATTTACAGACTCTAGCATTTTGAAGGTAGATTTTGAACTTTATTGCCTTACTATATCCTTATTTTTAAAATGCAAGTATTGTACGGATCAACATATAGAGTCATTACTCTCTCAAGGGATTTCAAGAATTGCTATTCACAATGTTGCAAGGATAGCTTCCGTCTTGAGAGCAGCAAAAGCAGCATTGGAAATTGAAAATATACGAAGCTATGAATTCATAGCAAGAGGTTCAACTTTTTAAATTTAATTGGATTTTATGACTTTTACAGTTGCGATTACCGGTAAGCCGAATGTCGGCAAATCATCACTATTTAATAAATTAAATAGAAGGAGGCTCGCAATCGTTAATGACATTCCTGGTGTAACAAGAGATAGCAAAGAGTTTATAACTGGAGTTGATGACCATCAAATTAAATTTATTGATACAGCCGGATGGGAGGAGAAAGAAACCATTTTAAGCAAAAAGATGATAGAACAAACTTTAAAAGCTATTTCAAGAGCTGATTTAGTCTTATTTGTACTAGATGCTAGAAATGGAATTACTTCAGATGATCTTCAGTTCGGGAATATTATAAGAAAATCCGGGAAACCTGTTGTTATATTAATTAATAAAAGTGAAAGCAAAATAAATATCTTAGAAAATGAGATTTATAAATTTGGTTTTGGTGAACCTATTTATATTTCTGCTGCCCATGGACAAGGTATTGGTGATCTACTTAATAGGGTGATTGAACATAAGAAAAAGTTCTACGTGGAACATATTCCTGAACAAGAGGAATCAGAGTTACTTATGCTTAGCATTGTCGGTAGGCCGAATGTAGGGAAATCCACTTTATTTAATGCTATATTAGGCTTTGAAAGAGCTATAACCTCAAACATTCCGGGCACTACTAGAGACGCGATAAACCACTTCTTAACTTATAATGGAAGAGATATAGAACTTATCGATACTGCGGGTCTCAGGAAGAAACCGAACATAGAGGAGGTGATAGAAGAACTTTCGGCTGTAGAGAGTATTAATGCTATTAGAAGAGCGCATATATCGCTTTTAATAGTAGCTGCCGACCAACCCCTTGAAAAGCAAGATCTAGCTATAGCAAGAGTTGCTATTCAGGAAGGAAAGCCTTTAATCTTGGTGATAAACAAATGCGATTTAATTAAGGACTTTAAGGCGTTTGAAAAAGAGATAGAACACTTAGTATCTGAGAACTTATCTGAGGTAGTAGGGCTACCGATAGTTTATATTTCGGCTATAAAACAGGAGGGAGTTGATAAAATATTTGATAAAGCTTTGGAAGTAGACCGGAAATGGAAGAGCAAAATCTCTACGCCAAAACTTAACAAATGGTTAAAAGAGGCGACTACTCAATATATTCCTCCGCTGGCAAATAATGGTCGCAGGATTCGTATTAAGTATATGACTCAAATAAGAACTAAGCCGCCTACGTTTAGCTTTTTTTGTAATATTCCGGAAGGGCTGCCGGAAAGTTATAATAAGTATCTACGTAATTCATTGAGGAGACAATTCGATTTAGAGGGCATTCCTCTTAGGATGATTTTCAATAAAAGCAAAAACCCTTATACAAAATAGGTTGTAAAGAAGTCTATAAAATCTGCTAAGGTTTTATCTGTAAATATTGTAGAAATTAGTAAGAGATGTTGAATTCTTGATGTATGATGGTTTAGTTTGGAAAAAAGTGCTTAAATATATTTATATTTGCATTTTCTTTGTCTATCTCTGTTTATGGGACTGTTGAAAATAGAGGGATAAGTGGTTAGAATGAATAAAAAAAGAAAAGAGTGAAAGGATGTCACAATTAGAAATAGTAAGCTTGGAAGAGTTAGTATCGGAAAGTCATAATTATCGGAGGTTTAAAAAGCTATGGG
>WPCJ01211322.1_pt1 | contig 12356 bp, 13 predicted proteins | sample 5399831 | NCBI WGS metagenome assembly WPCJ01 (sample SAMN12869470, study PRJNA574797) | sludge metagenome | isolation source: wastewater treatment of pH10 | place: China:Beijing | collected 2019-05-20 | reverse complement strand
GCTGAACAAGGGCCGCATCGTCGAGGAGGGCCCGAGCGACCACCTGATCGCCCACCCCCGCGACCCGTACACCCGGGCGCTGATCGGCGCGGTGCCGATCGCCGATCCCGTGCTCGCCCGCGAGCGCCAGCGCGAACGAGTCGTCGCGTTGCGCGCCTCGCGCCTCGCGCGTCCCGCCGCGCAGTCCACCACCGAAAGGATCCATCCGTGACGACCACCTTCCCCTACCACCGCTTCTCCGGCACCCATCACGAGGTGGGGCGGCAGCACGGCTCTGCCCTGAAGACGCAGATCCACGCGCATCTCGCGAAGCTCGAGCAGCGCTTCGGGCGGCAGGGCTTCAAGCTGGTGCAGGCCGAGGGGGCCGCGCTCGGGTATCGAGCCGAGGTGCGCGCGGCCTCCGAGGGGCTCGACGACGAGATCCGCGGTCTCGCCGAGGGCGCCGGCATCTCGCTCGGGGCCGCTTATCTGCTGCAGCTGCGCGCCGAGGTCTTCGTCGATCTCGTGGGCCGTCACGGCGCCGAGCAGGAGTGCACGACGTACGCGATCCTGCCCGAGCGCGCCCCGGGGCAACGGGGCTTCGTCGGGCAGAACGCCGATCTTCCCGAGATGTACCACGAGTTCATGACGGTCGTGCGGCTGAGCGTCGAGGGCGAACCGGAGGTGCTGATGGTCACGCCCGCCGGTCAGATCTCCTACATCGGGATCAACAGCGCCGGGCTCGGCGTCTTCGGCAACTACCTGCACTGCGCGGGCTGGCGCGTCGGATTCCCCCGCTACCTCTACACGAGGATCGCCCTGCTTCACGGCAGCGTGGCCGAGGCGGAGCGGGCCCTCCGGCAGCTGCACCGCGCCTCGTCGCGCAACATCATCATGCTCGACGCGCAGGGCGGAGCGGTCGACCTCGAGAACACCCCCGAGGCGATCGTCGGCATCGAGCCGAGCCGCGGTTACCTCGTGCACGCCAACCACTACGTCGACGAACGGCTGGCCCCGAACGAGCGCAACCCGCATGCGGAGAACTCTCGCATCCGCCACCATCGTCTCGCGACGCTCATCGGCGCCGCGGAGAGCGCCGTCGGCCCCGAGGAGATCGCTACGATGCTCCGCGACCGCAGCGACGAGGGGGACGCCCTGTCGATCCATCCCGAGGATGAGCTGCGCGAGCTCGAGCACGGCGATCGCAACATGACGGTCACCTCCGTCATCGCCGAGCCCGGCCGGGGCGAGCTGTGGATCGCCGACGGCCCGCCGTCGAGGCACCGGTACCGCCGTTTCTCGTTCTCCGACGATGCCCCCGCGGGAGAACTGTAGACCGAGGCCGAGGGGCGGGCTCGACGCGAGACCCGTCGACGCGCACAGCGCACCGAGCGCGCAGAGAAGGAAAAGAGGAAGAAGAGATGAAGCCGAAGACCCACGGGGAGCGCCTGTCGTTCTATCAGTTCGGGGCGACGACCATGTTCGCGAGCCGCATCGACCAGCGGTTCTCGTACTGCCTGTACGTGCCCGAGAGCTACGACGAGCACGATCCCGCGGAGTATCCGCTGATCGTCGCGATCCACGGCACCGGCCGCGATGCGACGCGACTGCGCAACGAGTTCGCGGAGTTCGCCGAAGCCGAGCAGTGCTTCGTGCTCGTACCGCTCTTCCCGGCGGGCATCGACACCCCGGGCGAGCTGAACGGCTACAAGTACCTCTCCTGGGGAGAGACCAGGTACGACCTCGTGCTGCTCGGCATGGTGGAGGAGATCGCCGAGACCTACCGGGTGCCGTTCGAGACCTTCTTCCTCACCGGGTTCTCAGGCGGCGGTCACTTCACGCACCGCTTCCTCTACGTGCACCCCGAGCGCCTGTTCGGCGTCTCGATCGTGTCGCCGGGCGTCGTCACGCTGTGCGATGAGGATCGCGCCTGGCCCGCCGGCGTCGGGGAGCTCGAGCAGACTTTCGGCAAGGCCTTCGACGCCGCCGCGGTGGCGCGGGTACCCGTGAACCTCGTGGTCGGCGACGAGGACACCGAGACCTGGGAGATCTCCGTCGCGCCGCAGAGCCCCGCCTACATCCCCGGCGTGAACGATGCCGGGGTGACGAGGGTGACGCGCATCGGGGCGCTCGGCGATTCCCTGCGTCGCAACGGCAGCGAGGTGACGCTCGACCTCGTGCCCGGAGTCGCCCACGAGGGCTACCATCTACTGAAGCCCACCTTCCGCGCGCTCCGCGGTCTGCTCCGAGCCCGCCAGGGCTCCCAAGAGGGAGAAGGCTAGGTGTTCGACGATGAAGAGACCGCCTGTTCCGCCGCCTGACAACCCGGGAGATGTGCTCGCGAGGATCGCGGAGCGCCTGCCGAGCCTGACCGCGAGCGAGGCGAGGATCGCCGGCTACGTCGCCGAGCACCCGCATCAGGCCCTGCTGCTGAGCGCCGTGCAGCTCGGGGAGCTGGTCGGCGCGAGCGATATGAGCGTGCTGCGCGCGGCCCGGTCGCTCGGCTACGGCGGCTGGCCGGAGCTGCGGCGCGCCCTCGGTTCCCAGATCTCGCTGACCACGCATCCGGCGAGTCGCCTGTCCACGCGCTTGAAGGTGACGCGGCGGGAGTCGGAGGAGAGCCTGCTCGACATCGTCTTCGAGGAGGCGCGCGAGCGGCTCGCGATCTCGCGCAGCTACCTCGAGGCCGACGCGTTCGCGAGGGCGGTGCGCATGGTGAGCGCCGCGTCGACCGTGCACGTGTTCGGCGTCGGCGTCTCGTCGGTCTCGGCCGAGTACCTGACGACCAAGCTGCTGCGCCGGGGCATCGTCGCCCGCAAAGCGCCGGGGATGGGCTTCGCCTTCGCCGACTCGCTGCTCGGGCTCCGCGAGGGCGACCTGTTCATCGCCTTCGCGCCCGGCCGGCCGTTCAGCGAGCTCGATGTGGCGTTCGCCGAAGCGGGGCGTCTCGGCGTCTCGACCCTGCTGTTCACGGACAAGTACCGCGACGACTACGTGGATCGCGTGAGCTGCGTGCTCCGCACCGCCAGCTCGGCCGGCGGGCTGACCGGCGAGAACTTCCCCGCGATGGTCGCGGTCGACGCGCTCATCCTCGCCCTCGGCCACGTGGATCCCCAGACCGCGATGGACACCTCGCGCCGGCTGAACCGCATTCGCCGCGCGCTGCGCAAGAACCCTCCCCGGCGCCGACTGGCGCCCCCGGACGGAGCCCCTGCTCCGGGCACGGATCAAGAAGACGACGATCGAGAAGGATGAACCGATGGAAATCGTGGTGAACGAGACGACGGCGGTGCTGCCCGCCGCACTGCGCACGGCGCTCGAGGCGGTGAGCTTCCCGACGATCGGGCACTACCTCGAGGAGGGCTTCGTCGAACCCGGGATCAGGCGCCAGGTCGCGACCGGGGGCCGGGTGATCGGCACGGCGGTGACGGTTCGCACCACGGCGCTCGATTCGACCGCGGTGCACCACGCCGCCGGCATGATTCTGCCGGGCCAGGTGCTCGTGATCGACACCGGCGGCGATCGCATCCACGCGCCGCTCGGCGAGGTCGTGGCGACCCAGCTCAAGGTGCGCGGCGCGGCCGGCGCGGTCGTCGACGGCGTGGTCACCGACCTCGACGAGCTCGAGGCCATCGGGCTGCCGGTGTACGCGAGGGGCACGAGCATGCTCACGACGAAGCACCTCAAGTGCGGAGGCGGCGGCATCGGCGTGCCGGTGGTCTGCGGCGGGGTGGGCATCCTGCCGGGTCACGTGATCCTCGGCGACCGCAACGGACTGCTCGCGCTCGAGCCGAGCGCGCTCGAGGCGATCCTCGATGTGGCGCTCGAAGACGATGCGAGCGAACCCGAGCTGCTGCGGCAGATCGAGAACGGCGGCCTGCTCGGCGAGCTCTCCGGCGCGACGGCGTCGATCGCCGAGATGCAGCGGGCGTAGAGTCTCGGCGACGAGGATCAGGCGAGTCTGCGCACGAGCACCACGCTGTCGGTGAGCGAGGCGGGCAGACCGTCGGGGCCCGACGCCTCGCGGTCGCGCAGTTCGCAGGCGAGCACCTCCCAGCGCGAGGGATCGAGGTCGAGCGCTTCCAGATCGCTCGCGGGGCTCGGGAAGTCGTGCCCGTGCGCCCCATGCTCGCCCTGCTCCGCCCAGCTCGGGGCCGCGGCATGCGCGGTGATGAGCAGATGCCCGCCGGGGGCGACGAAGCCCGTGGCTCGTCGCAGGATCTCCTTCCGAGGGATCTCGACGGGCCACGACTGCAGGAACGAGCAGGTCACGAGGTCGAAGGAGCGATCGGCGGCCCACTCGGCGAGATCTCCGGTCTCGAGCCGCAGGGCGTCCTCGGCGACGCCGTGCTCGGCCGCCGCCGCACGCGCCCGCTCGATGGCGGTGGGGGAGAGGTCGACCCCCGTGGCGATCCATCCCTGCTGGGCGAGCCAGATCGCATCGCCGCCCTCGCCGCAGCCGAGGTCGAGCGCGGTGCCCGGCTCGAGCGCCGAGGCCGTGTCTGCGAGCACCCGGTTGACGCGGCCCGACCAGACCCGATCGGCATCGGCGTAGCGCTCCTCCCAGAACTCGGCGGGGCTCTGGGGCCGCCCGGCGCTCGTGCCACCGCTCCGGACGGCATCGTCGAACTCCTGCTCGATGAGCGCTCCGTTGACCGCGGCGCCGGCGAAGGATCCCGCGCCTATCGACATCGGGACGTTCGCCATCGGGTTCACGACGTTGCCGACCGCCCAGACGCGCTCGTGGCTCGTGCGTCCCGTCGGATCGACTGCGAGGAAGGAGCCGGGCACGAAGGGCAGCTCCGTGCGCTCCAGGTCGAGACCCTGGAGGAAGTCGTCGTGAGGGCGCGGCTCGGCAGCGGTGAAGATCGCATCGAGCTCGATCAGCCGCCCGTCCTCGGTGCGCGCCGAGGAGAGGCGATCCTCGTCTCCCGACACCTCGACCACGGGTGAGGCGACGATCTCGATGCCGCGCGAGCGCAGCCTCGCCTCCTCCGCGGGGTCGAGCGGGCCGGCGCCCGCCGAGAAGAAGACGACCCGATCGCTCCACTGGCGCACCATGCGCGCCTGATGCAGCGAGGCCGGAGAGGTGGCGAGCACCCCGAGGCGCCGCCCGGCCACCTCCCAGCCGTGGCAGTACGGGCAGTGCAGCACGCCCGTGCCCCAGTGCTCGGCGAGACCGGGGATGCCCGGCAGCTCGTCGGCGATGCCGCTCGCCACGATCAGCGCTCGGGCCTCATGCCCGACGCCGCCCTTGAGTGTCACGCGCAGGCCGATTCCCGCCGTCTCGACCTGCGTCACGAGGCCGCTCTCGAAGCGGATCCCGTACTGCTCGGCCTCGCGGCGGCCCTTCGCGGCGAACTCGGCGGGCGGCACCCCCTCGTTGCCGAGCACGCCGTGCATGTGGCTCGCGAACCGGTTGCGCGGACTGCCCGAGTCGATCACGAGCACCTCGCGACGGGCTCTGCCGAGCATGAGGGCGGCTGCGAGGCCCGCGGGGCCCGCACCGACGACGACGGCGTCCCAGCTCGTCTTCTCGATGCCGGGCGCGCTGCGGTCGGTCTCGCTGCGGTCGGCCTCGCCGGGATTCTTCCGGCCGTGGGCCGGGGCATGCTTCTCGTCCATGCGATCATCCTCCGGCCGCTCGTGAGATAATGGCAAGCAGGTTTGCGGAAATGGCAAAGTCAGACCACAGGATCGGAGGCGCGATGCGCGACGAACTCGCCGAGGTGGGTGCGCGCCTGCGCGCCGCGAGACGCGAACGCGGCTGGACGCTCGATGCGCTCGCCGCCCGAGCCGGCATGTCCGCCAGCACGCTCTCTCGGCTCGAGTCGGGCAAGCGCCAGGCGAGCCTCGAACTGCTCGTGCCGTTGACGCGGCGGCTCGGTATCCGCATCGACGACCTGATCGCCCCCGAGACGCCGGATCCACGGGTGCGCAGACCTGTGATCCGGCGCGACGGCCTCGTGGTCGCGCCGCTCGCGCCCGAGGGCTCGCCGATCCACACCTATCGGATCACCTACCCGCCGGTCGCCGAGCCGCCCGAGCTGCGGGTGCACGACGGCTACGAGTGGCTCTACGTGATCTCGGGGCGGTTGCGATTGCGGCTCGGCGAGCAGGATCTCACCCTCACGCGCGGCGAGGCCGCCGAGTTCGACACCCGCGTGCCGCACTCGCTGTCGGCGGCGGGCGGCAAGCCGGCCCACGTGCTCAGCATCTTCAACGACGAGGGCGTGCGCATGCACACGCACGGCGCGGAATAGCCGGCGCTCAGCCGAGCCGCTCCACCGGCTGCCGCAGGATCGTGCGCAGCTTCTCGGGGGCGACCCTGCGCGGATCCCCGAGGTAGATCTCGTGATGCCTGCCCCGCATGCGCAGGCCGTTCGCGGGGATGAACTCGCGGTGCATGAGTTCGAGCACCGGCCCCTCGTCGTCGTAGGCGCCGAGGTGCAGGGTCTGCACGCAGAGCCCCTCGTGCAGGCGGTTGAAGCGCACCTCGTCGAGCCGCGCCGGCGGCCGCTTCGACGCAGCGACCGTCGCGACGGCCTCCGAGACCGCATGCCCGTCGAGCCAGTCGGGCACCATGAGCATCATCGTCCAGTCCCAGTTCGACTTGTCGCGGGAGACGGTGAAAGCGTCCATGTCGTCCGACCACCAGAGCCCCTCGAGGGGAGGCACCACGTAGTCGCGGCCGAGCGCCCGCTTGCTCGCGAATTTGAGCGTGTAGGCGACGGGGTAGAGGGCCTCGAGCGCCTGCGCGTAGACGAGGGAGGTGTTGGGGTCGCCGTGCCCGTCGATCATCAGGTAGGCCGCCTCGGGCACGTCGACGATCTCGAATCGGCCGTGGGGCGCCCGATAGGCGGGAAGAGCCTTCTTGAGGTCGGTCTTCTCGGCCCGGCCATCGTTCGCGGTCATGGTGCGCTCCTATCTTCTGCCCATCAATCGCTGCTGGATGCGCTCCGCGCTGGAGCGCACCTCGCCTACCAGCTCCTCCTCCGTCAGCCGCCCCCGGGCGCCGCCGATCTGAGACGTGTAGTACGTGACCGCGAGCGCGGCGATGGGGTGCCCCTCCCGGTCGATGATGGCGGACGCCACCGACGAGACGCCCGGTGTCACGTCATCGCTCACGAAACCGTAGCCGCGATGCCGCACCTCCGAGAGCATCCTGCGGAGCGTCAGAGGAGAGTCGGGTCCCGTGCCCTGCAGGGTCGAGAACGCACTGCCCGTCGGGTACAGGGCCCGCACCTGCTGCTCGGGCAGCAGTGCGAGCAGCACTCGGCCGCTCGCGGTGAGATGCGCGGGGAGCGTGACGCCCTCGTCGGTGACGAGGGGCGGGCGCCTCGGGGCGCGCTCCTCGAGCACGTAGAGCACGTCGCGCCCGTGCAGCACCGAGAGGTGGGCGGTCTGCTTGACCTTCGACACGAGCTGACCGAGCACCGGCCGGCCGATGCGCACGAGGGGCTGCTGATAGCCGAAGCCAGCCCCCACCTCGAAGGCGGCGAAGCCCAGACAGTACTTCTGCTCCTCGGCCAGATGCGTGACGAAGCCCTCTTCGCGAAGGATCTTGAGCAGCTGGTAGACGGTGGATCGCGGCAGCCCGAGATCCTGCACGACACGGGCCACGGACACCGGCCGCTGCTGCTTGGCGAGATACTTCAGAATTTGCAGCGTGGCAGAGGCGGCCGGCGCGGGCGCGGTGCCGCTCGGTCTGGATCGCGCGATCTCGCTTGACGGCATGGGGGCCTTTCGGGACAGACGGCGGTGTCGCAATCAGCCTATAAATCCAGCGGGCTAGACGCAATCGACGGAATGCGCTCATTTCGGGGCTGTGTCGCGCTGCGGGCGCTGGCTAGGTTGGGTCGAACCAGCCAGACTCGACGAGGAGAAGATGCATGCCAGCCCAGCCCGATTTCAAACAGCTCTGGAAGGCGGACGAGGTGTTCGAGATCGATCGCGCCGCCAGGAGCTTCGGGAGCGATCGGATCCCAGGTGAGATCGTGGCCGATGTGCTCGTGCCGGCACGGGGATACCTGCGGGCCCGCGTCGTCGAGCCCGGCGAGGTGTTCCGGGTGCTCAACGTGTTCGGCAAGCAGGTCATGGACGTGCTGCTCTACGATGCCGACAACCTGCAGAACTGCGCCTCGATGAGCAACACCATCCTCGCGAACGGCACCTCGAAGCTCTCGACGGGGCTGAGCGTCTACGCCAAGAACGGCGAGCGCCTCGCCACGCTCGTCGAGGACACGGCGGGCGTCATCGCGCTCGACGGCGGCTACTGCAGCGACGCGGTGAACGAGCTGCGCTGGGACGTCGAGGGCTCGCCGAACTGCCGCGGCAATCTCGTGCTCTCGATGCAGCGCTACGGCTTCACCGAGGACGACCTGCAGGAGGGCTGCTTCACCGTCTTCTTGGCCCTCGGCCACGACGAGCAGGGCAACGTGATCCTCGATCCGTCGCCCTCCCGCCCCGGCGACTACGTCGAGTTCAGGGCGGAGCGGCGAATCGTCCTCTCCGCCTCCGCCTGCCCCTCCGATCGCTCGGTCACCAACAACCACAACCCCTCGCCCATGAAGGTGTTCGTCTACCGCCCGCACGCCTCGGCGTCGGGCGACGACGGGCGCTAGCCGTCGGGCGAGACCGATCCGCTCCCAGCAATCTCAAGAAAGGAACACACCGTGAATCTCCAGAGGATACGACGAAGTATCGCCATCGCGGCCGCACCCATCCTGATCGTCGCCGGCCTGGCGGCCTGCTCCTCGGCCGAGCCCGAGGCGCCGGCCGGGCAGGAGGATCAGACGTCGGAGGTGACGATCCGGCTCGGCTGGCTCAAGTCGACCGCCGACCTCGCGGCGTACGTCGCCGAGGATCACGCCCCCGAGGGCGTGACGATCGAGTCGTCGCTGTTCACCACGGCGGTCGACGTGCAGACCGCGCTCGTGACGGGGCAGATCGACGTGGGCATGCTTACGCCGGTGCACCTGCTGCGCGCGGTGGAGAACGGCGACGACCTGATCCAGATCTCGGGCAACACCCGGGGCAACTCAGGCGTCATGCTGTCGAGCGAGCTCGGCCTCGATCCCGAGGACTGGGACGGACTGAAGTCGATCCTCGAAGATCGCAAGCTGAAGATCGCGGCCTCCCGCGGCTCCATCAACGAGGCCCTCGGCATTCTGGAGTTCGCCGAGCACGGTATCGACGTGAACGAGGACGTCGAGCTCATCAACATCACGAACTTCGCCCAGCATGCCGAGGGCATCCGCCTCGGCGAGTTCGACGGCGCGTTCACTATGGAGACCTTCGCCAGCATCATGGCCGCCGACGGCACCGCCACCTTCTTCAGCAAGCCCTACAACAGCCCCGCGGGCGACATCAACACGATCTTCGTCGCGAACAAGAGCTGGGTCGAGGCGAACCCCGAGGCGGCCCAGGGCTTCGTGCAGACCATCTTCAACGCCTCCGAGGTGCTCGCGGGCGATCCCGAGCACGAGATCGAGGTCGGCATGGAGCTCATGGGTCTCGAGCGCGACGTGATCGAGGCGGCGCTCTCGAACAACCGCTATGAGATCTCCGTGGGTCTCGAGGAGACCAGGGCGCTCGCCGACGTGCAGGCCGAGCTCGGCATCCTCAGCCGCGATCTGACCTCGGAGATCGATCCCTTCGTGACGGACGAGTTCGTGAACGGGCTGCAGCGCTAGCCGCTCGCCGCACGGATGCATCGAGGAGCCAATGATGAAAGGGAGAACGTGAGCAGTCGTAAAGCGTCGGGACTCGCCAAGTCCGTCGGCTTCGGCCTGATCCTGCCCGTGGCGGTGATCCTGCTGTGGTGGTGCGCGACCAACTTCCAATGGATCGTGCGGCTGCCGTACCCCCAGCAGGTCGTCGAGACGCTCTGGAACTGGATCTTCGGCACCGGGAGCGGCCCCTACGACGGCACCTGGTTCGACGCGTTCCTGTCGAGCGGCGCGCGAGTGCTCGTCGGCTTCCTCGTCGCCGCGGTGCTCGGGGTGGTGCTCGGGGTACTCGCCGGCTACTTCCGGGTGTTCGGCCAGATGGTCGACCCCCTGGTGCAGATCCTGCGACCAATCCCGAGCACGGCGTGGGTGCCCCTCACGCTCGTCTTCTTCGGGTTCGGCTTCGAGGGAGCGGTGTTCCTCATCGCCCTCGGCACCTTCTTCCCGATCTTCGTGAACACGATCGAGGGCGTGCGAGGGGTGAAGGCCTCTTTGCTGAGGGTCGGCAGAATGCTCGGCGCCCGCACCGACCAGCTGCTCGTCTCCTTCGTGCTCCCCTCGGCGCTGCCGAACATCTTCACCGGCCTTCGCCTCGGCGTCGGGCTCGCCTGGGTGCTCGTCGTCGTGGCGGAGATGGGGAACGTGCGCAACGGCCTCGGATACACCCTGCACGACGCCTATTCGATGGGCCGCTACGACGTGATCATCGCCTCGATGGTCTCGCTCGGCGTGCTCGGCTTCGTGACCGACCGGCTGGTGGTGCTGGTCCAGAACATGACGTTGAAATGGCACAGGGAGATGAGCATCCATGCTGAATGATCGAGAAGAGACCGTCGTCTCGGTGCGCGAGGTGAACCGCACCTTCAGCACCGACGACGGCGGGCGGCACACGGTGCTCGACGGCGTGAACCTCGACGTGCGCAAGAACGAGTGCGTCGTGATCATCGGGCCGTCCGGGTGCGGCAAGTCGACGCTGCTGAACATCGTCGCCGGCTTCGACATGCCGACGAGCGGATCCGTCACGGTCGCCGGGAAGGCCGTGACCCGTCCGGGCCCAGATCGGGCGGTCGTGTTCCAGGATTACGCGCTGCTGCCATGGTTGAACGCGATCGAGAACGTGGCGCTGGGGCTCAGGCTCACCGGGGTTCCCGCGAAGGAGCGCCTCGAGCAGGCGGCCCACTATCTCGACATCGTGGGCCTCTCGGCCGCCGCGAAGCGCCCGGTCTACAAGCTCTCGGGCGGCATGCAGCAGCGCGTCTCCATCGCGAGGGCGCTCGCCATCAAGCCCGAGCTGCTGCTCATGGACGAGCCGTTCGGCGCGCTCGACGCCATCCAACGGTCGATCATGCACGAGGAGCTGACGCGGATCCGCAGGGAGACGCAGAGCACGGTGCTGTTCATCACGCACAGTCTCGACGAGGCGGTGTATCTCGGTGATCGGGTCATCGCCCTGCGCGCCGGCATCTCGGGCAACCCGCCCGAGGTGCAGGTACCGCTCGGGTATCCGCGCGATCCCCTGTCGCCCGAGTTCGTCGAGGTGCAGCGAGAGGTCAAGCGGCTGCTCGACTGAGACGCTCGCGCCTACTGCTTGCCGTACTTGCGGTGCGCGGCCTGCTTCGAGATCTCGAGTGCGCCGGCGATGGCGAGCCAGGAGTGGCCCTGGCCTCGGGCGCGCCGAACCTGCTCGGCCTCGGCTCGCGTGAGCTCGCGCTGCTGCTCGCGGATGCGCCGCAGTTCGGCGAGGGGCTCTCCCTCTGGCATGGCGCCGAGGGCGGTGCGCTGCTTGGTGTCCATGCCGTCAACTTTAGTTGACCAACGCGGGCCCGTCAACATCGATTGACGGGCGCGCGATCGAGGTGTCGCGACCGCACGACGGCGCCGATCGGGCAGACTGGTGCGCAGCAGCACACGAGGAGGTCGCATGCTCGCTTCGGTGGACGTCGTCGGTCGAATGAGTCCGTACGGCCTGGAGCACGTCGCCGCACTCGCCTTCACCGTCGCCGCCGGCATCCTGCTCGTCGCGCTCGCGCGGAGATCCCGAGGCACGAGGCACGAGGATCGGGCGCTGACCATCGCCGGCTGGATCATGCTGGCCGCCGCACTCGCCTGGATGACCTGGAACCTGCTTCCCGGCAACTGGAACATCGAGCAGTCGCTGCCCTTCCACCTCTCCGACGCGCTGCGCGTCATCACCTCCTTAGCGCTGCTCACCCGCAGCGGATGGACGATCGCGATCAGCTACTACTGGGGCCTTACTCTCAACATCCAGTCGGTGCTCACGCCAGACCTCACCTACTTTCACGCGCCCGTCTTCGAATACGTCGCCTACTGGTTCTTCCACATCGCCGCGCTGCTCACCCCCATCGTGCTGGTCTGGGGCCTCGGCTACCGACCCACCTGGCGCGGCTACCTGGTCGCCTTCGCCGCGACGCTGCTGTGGGCGGCGATCGCGGGCGCGGCCAACGCGATCACGGGTGCGAACTACGTGTACCTGGCCCGGGCGCCCGAGGTGCCCTCCGCCCTCGATCTGCTGGGGCCGTGGCCGGTCTACATCCTCTGGGAGATCGTGCTGGTCGCGACCGTCTGGGCGCTCATCACTTGGCCGTGGGAGGCCGGACGAGGATCGCGCGGCGCCGTGCCCGTCGG
>WPCJ01019991.1_pt1 | contig 12361 bp, 10 predicted proteins | sample 5399831 | NCBI WGS metagenome assembly WPCJ01 (sample SAMN12869470, study PRJNA574797) | sludge metagenome | isolation source: wastewater treatment of pH10 | place: China:Beijing | collected 2019-05-20 | reverse complement strand
AGGTCGCGCGTGGCGAGCCCGAGCGAGGCCGAGGCCTTGGCGATGGCCGCGCGAACTTCCGGCGCACAGGCCGTCGGCGCGACATGGCTGATCGGCTCGACCGCGATGGTGAGGCGAAGCTCTTCGAGGGCAGGGCGCAGGTCGCGCACCAGCGCCTCGCCGAAGGCCTTCACCGCTGCCTCATTGCCGGAGCGGACTTCGAGCGTCAGCACGGCCTCGCCCGGCACCGCGTTCGCCGCATTGGGGCTGACCTCGATGCGCCCGAAAGTGGCGACGAGCGGCTGGTTGTCCCGCGCCGTCGCCAGCGCGCGCTTATAGGCGGCCTCGATCAGCTTGGCGGCGCCGACCAGAGCATCGGCCCGCAGCGGCATCGGCGTGGCACCCGCATGGTCGGCCCGGCCGGTGACGATGATGCGCTCGCGGCGGATGCCGACGATATCGGTGACGATGCCGATCGGGATGCGCTCGTTCTCCAGCACGCGCCCCTGCTCGATATGAACCTCGACATAAGCCGCAATGCCGTCTGCCGGCCGCTTGACGGAGGCCGGTTCCGCCGGCCGCCCGCCGACGAAACCGATGCCTTCGCGCAAGGTCATGCCGTCCGGGCGGGTCATTGCCAGATGCTCTTCGCTCAGCGTGCCGGCGAGCGCGCGGCTGCCGATACAGGAGAGGCCGAACTCGCTCGGCTCCTCCGCGAGGAAGTCGACGACCTCCAGCGTATGGCGCAGGCGGTCGCCGCGCTCGCTGAAGCTCTGCGCGACTTCCAGCGCGGCGAGCACGCCGAGAATGCCGTCATAGCGCCCGCCCGAAGGCACCGTGTCGGAATGCGAACCGATCAGGATCGGCTTCAGGCTCGGATGGTTGCCGGCAAGCCGGCCGATCAGGTTGCTGGCGGCATCGAGTTCCGTCTCCAGCCCGGCCTCGCGGAACTCCGCTGCCAGCCATGCCCGCCCTTCGAGGAAACGCGGCGTGAAGGAGCGGCGCGTCCATGGGCGCTCCGGGTCGGTGATTTCGGAGAGTGCTTCGATGCGGCGCCAGAGCCGGTCCTGATCGATCGACATGCTGATCACGCCGCCGGGCGCAGGAAGCGGCCGTCGCCGGCCTTGTTGCGGATCTCCTTGCCGTCCCAGGCGAGCTGGCCACGCACATAGGTGGCGGCGACGAGAACACGGAATTCGCGACCCTCCATCGAGCTCCACTTCACGGCCGACAGGCTCTTGCTGGGATCGTGGATGAAGCGGCCGGGCTCAAGCACCGTGATGTCGGCATCGGCGCCGGCTTCGAGACGGCCCTTGTCGGCGAGCAGGAAGGCCTTGGCCGGCCCCTCGCAGAGCTGCTTCACGACGATGGTCGGCGACAGGCCGTGCTCTTCGCAGCCGGTCCACAGCGCCGGCAGCAGGGTCTCTATGCCCGGCCCGCCCGAGGTGTTCTTGAAGATCATCGGATCGCCCTTTTTCTCCAGCCCCCAGGAGACGTGGTCCGACGAGATGAAGTCGCAATGGCCGGCGGCCAGATGGCTCCAGAGCAGGTCGCTCTCGGCCTTCGGGCGGATCGGCGGGTAGTGCTTGACCTTGGCGCCGAAGCGCGGGCCGTGCTCCTCGGCATTGAGCATGAAATACTGCACGCAGCTCTCGACCGTCGCCTTGTATCCGGCGCGCTTGTACATGTTGCAGATCTCGAAGCCGCGCGAGGTCGAGACGTGGACGGCATGCGCCCGGGCGCCCGTCTCGGCGCCGATCTCGTAGATGCGGGCGGTGGCGAGGTTCTCGACCAGCGGCGTATGGGCGCGCAGGAAGGCGTCGGGGCCAGTATCGCCGGCTTCGATCAGCCTGGCGATGTTGCGCCGGGTCATCTCCTGGTCCTGGTTATGGACGCCGCAGAGCAGGCCGGTCGGCTCGATCAGCTTGAAAGCCTCGTAGAGCGTATCGTCGCCGATGCGCGGAAAGCGCGTCGGGTTGGCCTCGAAGGTGGAGAACTTGAAGGCGCAGGCGCCGGCCTCGACGAGGCCCGGAATGGCATGCAGCCCGTTCTCGATGGTGATCGTGGCATAGAGCGCGACGTCGACATGGGCATCGCGCTCGACCACCGCGACCTTCTCGTTGAAGAGTTTTGCGCTGGTGACCGGCTCCGGCTCGTCATAGGGCATGTCGACCATCACGGTGACGCCGCCGGCCGCGGCCGCCCGCGAGCACATGCCGATGCCCTCGTGATTGGCCTGGCTGCCGGAATGGACCTGTCCGTCGATGACGCCCGGCATGATCCACTGACCGCGGAAATCCTGCGTCTCGCGGGCCGAGGGTGGCGTACCGGACTCGACCTTGCCGATCTTGCCGCCGCTGACGGCGACATAGCCGTCTTCAATGATCCGGTCGGACAGCACGATATTGCCGCGGAGGACGAGATCGAAATCGCTCATTGTGGGGTATCCGGTTGTTCTGCAGGATCGGGGAAAATGTGCTCAGCCTTCACGGCCGAGCGCGTAGTCGGTGAAGTTCATGCCGAGCGCCTTCTCGACGATCGGATAGACGCTGGGATCGGTCACGCTGGAGCTCAGCGGGATCTTGCTCTTGGGCACGCGCAGCACCGAGAGCTCCATGCCCTCGCGGACATGGCCGGCGCTGACCGGCTGGCCGTCATTGTCCAGCGTGGTGATCACGTCGGGGAAGCAGGCATGGCGGGCGCGGTCGAGATCGGTCACGGCCATGTATTCGTTCATGACATGGATGACGCGGGCGGCAGCCCCGGTCCCGACCTGGATCGTGCCGATGTCGAAGGCCTCGTTGGTGTAGCGCACGTCCTTCTTCGCGACGATGCCGCGCGCGATGATCGAGCCGCCGGTCTCGTCGCAGATCGCGTCGATCACGGCGTTGCCGCCCCTCGGCCTCGCGGCGATGATGCGCTCGCCCAGCGCCAGCGCCAGCGAAATGCCGCCCAGCGCGGCGTTCTTGCGGACATAGGCCGCCGAAACCGGGTTGCGGCAGGAGGCGATGAAGCCGCCCGACATGTCGGAAGCCGTGCGCAGGATCGGCGAGACCTTGGCCGTCGCGCCGCGCGTGACCAGCTCGATATACTGGTTCTTGGCGCGGTTGCCGCCGACCGCCACCTGGATCGTCGCCTCAGGGCTGTTGGCGAGACCGATCGAGCCCATGTCGCCGGTGGGATGGGCGCGGATATCGCCGACGGCATCCACGACCTTCACTCCGAGGATGGCGCTCGGTAGCCAGGCGTTCAGCGTGCTCGACATGCCGTTCTGGCCGATGATCAGGCCGTAGATCGGTTTGCCCAGCGCTTCCTGCAGGAGCTGCACCGCCCTGACGTAGTCGATGCCCCACATCTCCCACTCGGTCGTGCCGCCGGGCGCGCCGATGGCGGCGGCGGTGGCGATGATCGCGTCGTCGGGAATCTCGTCCATCGTGACGAGCTCGGGCCTGCCGGTATTGACCGCGGCGGTCCCCAGCATGCGGCCATGATCGGCCCAGCCGCCGCCGCCCGCTGCGAAGACGGATCCACCGGCAACAGCCGCCTCGACGTCCCCGATGGTCAGAAAGCGCCTCATCGGCCCGCCTCGTCCCGTTTTGGTTGGAAGCATTGCTCAAGCGAAAAGCGGTTTCCGCTTTTTCGCGCGATGCTCCGTCGAACCGGTCACTGCCGGCGACGTCGAGCTTAGAGCGCTAGGCGCAAAGTGAATCATGCTTATTATGTGGCCGATCATAATCGGATGTTATCGCATGCGTCTCAATCTTCGGCAGATCGAAGTCTTCCGCGCGATCATGATCACCGGCTCGATCAGCGGCGCGGCGCGGTTGCTCTCCGTCTCGCAGCCCGCCATCAGCCGCCTGCTCGCCTACACCGAGGACCGGTTGGCGCTGCGCCTGTTCGAGCGCGTGCGCGGCCGCGTCCAGCCGACGCCGGAGGCGCGGCGCCTCTTCCAGGAGGTGGATCAGGTTCATCAGGGCGTGGTCAGGGTCAATGAGCTCGCCGACGAACTGCGCGAGCGCGGCACCGGCTCGGTGCGGATCGTCGCAAGCCCAAGTGTCGGCCAGGCTGTGGTGCCGGAGGCGATCGCGCGCCTGCGAAATCACTTCCCGGATCTGCGCGTCGAGTTCGAGGTGCTGACTTTGCTGGAGGTCGTCGCCAAGGTCATTGCCGGACGTGCCGATCTCGGCGTCTCGATCATTCCGGTCGACGAGCCCACGCTCAATACGGAGGTGCTGGCGGAGGGACGGTTGATGGTGGTGATGCCGCGCGATCATGCGCTCGCCCGGTTGCGCGTCGTCCGCCCCGCCGATCTTGCGTCCTATCCCTTGATCGGCTTCGGGCCGCAGACGCCCTATGGCGATGTCGTTGGACGTGCCCTCGCGTTGAAAGCAGCCCTGCTGAGGATCAGCACCGTCGTCCGCTTCACGCCGGTTGCCTGCGCCATGGTCCGGGCGGGTGCGGGTGTCGCAGTGGTCGACGAATTCGTTCTGCGCGGAGGGACGTGGCCGGATCTGGTGTCGCGCCCGCTGGCGCCGAAGACACGGGTGCGTGTTCACCTGTTGACGCCGCGCTTCGAGCCGTTGTCGCGGACGGCAAGTGTTTTCGTCGACATTCTGCGTAGCTTGGTGCCGTCGCCGCCAGCAGACAGGGAATACCAGGAAACTGTATAACATCAGGTTATTGAAACCTGACAACAAATGATTGGCTGGGCATGATTTTGCCCTGTTAGGCTCACTTTGGGCATCGCCGGATCGTGGCATGTAAGGGGTGCAGCGATCGCGCCGGAGCCACCACGCATAACGGGAGCGGGAAATCATGAAGCTGAGTTCGATCAAGCTGACACGTGCCGCCGCCGCGGGCGTCGTCCTCGCCGCGATGCTCGCCATGCCGGCCACGGCGCAGGATGCCGACCATCCGCAGGGCGAGAAGCTGAAGGTGGCATGCGATCTCGGCTTCGCACCGTTCTGCTTCAAGACACCGGCGGGCGAGACGACCGGCTTCACCTATGACATGTCGGTCGCGCTGGCCAAGCAGCTCGGGCGACCCGGCGTTGACGTTACGGATTCCAACTTCTCGGCGATCTTCGCAGGCCTGTTCTCCAAGCGCTACGAGATGATCCCCGCGCCGACCAACATCACGGCCGAGCGCGCCGCGCAGATGCTGTTCAGCGAGCCCTATATGCCGACGGGTCTCGGCTTCCTCGTCAAGAAGGGCGGCAAGATCACCAATCTGGAAGAGCTGAAGGGCAAGGCGGTGACCGTGAACAACGGCTCGATCTCCGACAAGTGGCTGACCGACAACGAAGCCAAGTACGGCTATACGATCCAGCGCTACAACAAGAACGCCGATGCCGTGCAGGCGGTTATGATCGGGCGCGCCTTCGCCAATGTCGCCGACGTTCCGGTCTCGCGCTATGTCGCGACGCAGACCCCGATGGCCGAGGTCGCCTTCGTTTTCAACAGCGGCAACAATTTCGGCATCGCCTTCCGCAAGGAGGACGCAGCGTTCCGCGCCAAGGTCGAGATGGCGTTGGAATGCATCAAGACTGACGGCACGCTGGCCAAGATCCACGAGAAATGGTTCGGCGTGAAGCCGGCGGCCGATTCCTCGACCGCGAAAATCTATCCCGGCACCGGTGCGCCGAACTTCGAAGGCTATGACGCGACCGAACACAAGGCCGCCTGCAAGTGAAATCCGTGCCCGCCACGGCGGCGGCCGAGGCGATCGTGTCGATCGAAGGGCTGCGCAAGAGCTTCGGCCAGGTCGAGGTTCTGCGCGGCATCGATCTTAAGGTCGGCAAGGGCGAGGCCGTGGTGATCGTCGGCTCCTCCGGTTCGGGCAAGAGCACTTGCCTGCGCTGCATCAACCGGCTGGAGGAACCGACGGCGGGCACGATCCGGGTCGGCGGGCAGGAGGTCACCGGCCCCAAGGTTGATCTCGACCGCCTGCGCCGCGGCATCGGCATGGTCTTCCAGGGCATCCATCTCTATCCGCACAAGACGGCGCTGGGGAATGTCTCGCTGGCGCTGCGCAAGGTCGTTGGCCTGAGCAGGGAGGAGGCGGAACAGAAGGCTCGTCGCCATCTCGAGGTCGTCGGCCTCGCTCACAAGGCCGACGCTTATCCGGCCGAGCTCTCCGGCGGCCAGCAGCAGCGCGTCGGCATTGCTCGCGCCATGGCGCTGGAGCCTCAGGTCATGCTCTTCGACGAACCCACTTCGGCGCTCGATCCCGAACTCGTCGGCGAAGTGCTCAACGTCATGGTCCGCACCAAGGAGATGGGCATGACCATGATCGTGGTGACCCATGAGATGAAGTTCGCGCGCGATGTCGCGGACCGTGTCGTCTTCATGGACCATGGCGCGATCCTGGCCGAGGGCACGCCGCAGGAGATTCTGGTTGATCCGCAGCATCCGCGCATCAGGGATTTCGTGATGCGCTCGCACGGCTGACGGCGCCCATGGACCAGATCGTCCGCTATTTCTTCGATTTCTCGCTGATGTCGGCGTTCTGGCCGGACATCCTGCGCGGTTTTCTCATCACGGTGCAGATGTCGATCCTGACGATCCTGATCGGCATCCCGCTCGGCCTCGGGCTCGCGGTCCTCAGGCTCTACGGCATCCGGCCGATGAACTGGCTGATCATTTTCTATATCGACTTCTTCCGCTCGATCCCGCAGCTCGTGCTGATCGTGCTGGCCTATTTTGCGCTGCCCTATTTCGGCTTGGTGCTGGAACCCATCACCGCGACCGTGCTGGCACTGGCGATCGTGCTCTCGGCCTTTGCCGAGGAGATATTCTGGGCCGGTATCAACGCTGTACCGAAAGGCCAATGGGAGGCCGGCCGCTCGACCGGCCTGAGTTTCAGCAAGACGCTGGCCTACATCATTTTGCCGCAGGTGGTGCGCATCTCGATCCCGCCTTTGACCAATCGCGCCATCGGCATCAGCAAGGGCACGACGCTGGGGTCGGTCGTGGCGGTGCCGGAACTGCTCAATGTCACCTCCAGCATCCAGTCCAACGTCGCCAATCCGACCGCGCTGACCGTCGGCGCACTGCTCTTCCTGCTGCTGTTCCTGCCCTTCGTGCGCTTCACGCGCTGGCTCGAACGCGCCTATGCGCACCCGAGGTCATGATGGACGATCTCGTCACGACCTTCCTCAATCTCAACGTCCTCAGGCAGGTCTGGCCGCTGCTGCTGCAGGGGTTCTGGATGACGCTGGCGCTGGCTGCCGTCGCCGTGCCGCTTTCGGTGCTCGCAGGCATCGCGATCGCCATGGCGCAGGACGTGCCGAACCGGCTGCTGCGCTTCCTGTTGATCGCCTATGTCGACGTGCTGCGAGCGATCCCGCCGCTGGTGCTGTTGATCTTCATCTTCTTCGGCCTGCCATTCCTCGGCCTGAAGCTGAACGAGTTCACCGCCGCCGTTCTGGCGCTGACGCTGAACGGATCGAGTTATTTCGCCGAGATATTTCGCGCCGGCATCGAATCGGTCGCGAGGGGCCAGCGCGAGGCGGCCCGCTCGACCGGCCTGAGCTGGTACCAGAGCATGATCCATGTCGTGGTGCCGCAGGGTACGCGCAACGTCCTGCCGGATCTGATCAGCAACACGGTCGAGCTGGTGAAGCAGACCTCGATCGCTTCGGCCGTCGCCTTGCAGGAATTGCTGCGCTCGGCCCAGCTCGCCCAGGGCCTGCTCTACAACCCGACCCCGCTGATCGCGGCGGCGATCGTCTATTTCCTGATGTTCTGGCCCTTCGTGCGGCTGGTTTCGCGCCTGCAGAACCGCACTGCCATGTCCGCCGCATGACGGAGGTGCCGTCCGTCGCGTCAAGCCGCGACGGGGAAAAGCCGCGTGATGCGGTTCGGGTTGGTTTCGGCGAGGAAAATATCGTCGGCCGGCCCGAGCCACATTCCATGCGCGCCGTTGAGGACCGGCCGGCAGCGGCCGAGCAGGGCGCCGTCCGCCGAGAGCAGGCTGAGTGTCGGAATGGAATCGCAGACATAGATGCGATTCTCGGCATCGGCGACGACGTCCTGCGGCCGCAGGAACGCATCCCAGACAGCGAGAAGCTCGCCCTTGGCGCTGAAGCTCTGCACGCGGCTGTTCTCGCGGTCGGCGACAATGACGCGCCCGTCGCGGAGCACGCAGATGCCGTGCGGCGTCAGGAAGGCACCGGGCGCCGTTCCGACCGAGCCCCAGCTCGCGATCAGGTCGCCACTTGCATCGAACCGGTGGATGCGTCCATTGCCATAGCCGTCGGCGACGTAGAAGCCGCCATCGGGCACAAAGGCGATATCGCTGGGATGGTTGAAGGGATGGCCGGGCCGGTGGCTCTCGCCGATCTGCTGTCGCACGCGGCCCTCGTCATCGCACAGGAAGATGCGATGCGCGTCGCGGTCGATGATCGCGAGGCCGCCATCGGGCGTCATCGCGATCTTGTGGGCGTCGACGCAGAGCTTTTCGCCCCAACTCCCCACGAAGCTGCCGTCAGTCCCGAGCGTGATGACGCAGGGGCCTGCGGGATCGACGGCACTGTCGCGGCGCAAGAGGACATGGACCAGCCCGTCCTCGCTGACCGCGAGATCGGTGATCCGCCCCGGCGTCGCGGGCAGGACGCCCCAAGGGCGCTGGATGCCGTAGAGCCTGTCGCCGAGCACGACGCGCAGTTCCGTGTCCATCCTGCTCCCTCGTCGTTGCACGCGCCGCGGGGCGCCGTTTCACGCTCTGGGGTGTCTCGCCCTCGACGCCCGCGCAGACTGCCTCCGGGCGAGCGGCGTTGCGCGCGCCTCACATCGAGAGCTCACCGATCGGTCGCTGGCCGCTGCCGTTCGGTCGGTTGTCCAGAAGTCGCCGGGGAGAGCGTTCAGGCGCTTTCCGGCTTGCCGAGCGGGGCACCGACGCCGGTCCGCTCGGTCAGCAGACCGTAGTGCTCCACACGCCGATGCCTGGCGAAGTCGAAGATCGTCGCCTTGCCGAAACGGGTGTCGTCGAGATCGCAGGGATGGACGAGCACCCCGTCCTCCTCGTGCTCGAGCTCGCCGACGATCTTGCCGTCCGGCGCTGCGATCAGCGTGCCGCCGAAGAGATGGTGCCCGTCTTCGGTACCGGCCTTGCCGACGGCAACGACCCAGGTCGAATTCTGGTAGGCACCGGCCTGGACCGAGAGGCGATGGTGGAACATTCGGTCGGCGGTCGTCTCGTCGGGCGATTGCGAATTGGCGGAAGGGGTGTTGTAGCCGAGCACGACCATCTCGACGCCTTGCAGCCCCATGACGCGATAGGTTTCGGGCCAGCGCCGGTCGTTACAGATCGCCATGCCGAAGAGGCCGCCTTCGAACTCCCAGACCGGGAAGCCGAGATCGCCCGGCTCGAAATAGCGTTTCTCGAGATGCTGGTGCGCCCGCTCGGGATCGAATTCGGCATGGCCGGGCAGGTGGATCTTGCGGTATTTGGCGACGATGCGGCCACCGCGATCGACCAGGATCGAGCTGTTGAAATGCCGCCCTTCCGGAGTGAGCTCGGCATAGCCGAAGCTCATGGCGAGGCCGAGCTCGCGGGCCTTGTCAAACAACGGCTGCGTGTCCGGGCCGGGCATGCTGCGTTCGAACCACTCGTCGGCGTCCGCCCGGTTCTCATGATACCAGCGCGGGAAGAAGGTCGTCAGCGCCAGCTCGGGGAAAACCACGAAGGTCGCGCCCTGCGCCTTGGCTTTTTCGAGCAGCGCGATCATCCGGTCGACGACCTGCTTGCGGCTGTCGGCGCGTTGGATCGGACCCAACTGTGCGGCGGCGACGGTGATGAGGCGGGGCATCGCAGTTTCCTGATGTGGCCTGTGATCTGGTTGTCTCGGGAAACGGCCGCGTGGCCGTTCCACCAACAAGCTCTAGAGGGCTCGTCTTCTTTGTTCTCATGCTTTATTCGGGATCAGGCATAACCTGATGTTATCCAGCTCCCGTTCGTCCCTCGCGTCAGGCCTGCGTGTGCCGCCGCAGTGACCAGAGCGCAAAGGTGCCGGAGACCGCCAACTGGCCTGCGACCAGCAGGTAGGGCCAGTCGAAGCTGCCGGTCCGGTTTGCGGTGACAGCGAAGATCAGGGGACCGCAGATCGAGCCGACGAAGCCGAACAGGCTTGCGCCTGAGGCCACGTCGCCGATCAGGGCGGGCGGCGACACCCGCGCCAGTTCGGCCATATGCACGCCGTTCCAGCCCATCGAAGTCGCGCCGACGAGCGCCATGCAAGAATAGGTCACCCAGGGGTTCGTGCCGCCCATGCCGACCAGCAGGGCGATGGCCGAGCCGGCGGCGATCGCCAGAAGGCAGAGCAGATGCAGGCCGCTGCCCATCCGGTCTGCCAGCCAGCCGAAGAAGATGCGTGCGACGGTGCTGGCGACGAGCAGGGTCGCGACCAGATGTCCGGCTTGGGCCAGCGTCTTGCCATGCTGGGTGACCATATAGGTCGCGGTGAAAGCGGTGATGCTGGCCTGCGTGATCGAGAAGGAGACGCCGAGCGCCGTCAGCATCGGCAGCGAGGCATGCGAGCTCAGCACCCGCGCCGAGCGCGCCAGCGACGAGGGCGACAGGAACATCCGTGCCCAGACCCGGTTCTGCGTGCCTTTCTCCGCGTCCAGGCTCCTCCGGAAGGGTTGCACAGCCAGCCCGCTGACCAGGACGGTGGCGACCACGGCCCAGAGTGCGCCGACGAATCCGAAACCCGACACCATCGGCGCGATGGCGAAACCCGCGATGGCGCCGCCGAGCGGAACGCCGGCCTGCTTGACCGAGAACACGAGCGTCCGATGGCCGGCCGGCGCCGTGCGCATCAGGATCTGGCTGCCGGCCGGGGTGTTGGGCGCGAGGCCGAGCCCCACCAGCAGGGCGCCGATGAAGCCAATGGCACCGAAGGGTTGCGACAGCAGCAATAGTCCGGCGGCGACGAAGGCGAGGCCGATCTGCAGGGCCCGCACCGGCCCGTGATGGTTGAGCATCGGGTTGCCGCAGGCGAGGAACCAGCAGATGCCGACCGAGACCACGGCCGAGACATAGCCGATGCTTTCGGGCGCGAGACCCCAGCGCAGGGTCAGGAGCGGACCGAGAAGCGGGATGGCGGCCCCGGCGAAGGAACTCACGACCTGGACGAGCAGAGTGGCGCTGAGCGCGCTTCCCCACAAAGGCAGCTTCAAGGCGGTTCCCCCGATCCCGTCGCCGCACGCCTGTCCCGCTTCTGGGATCGAGCGGGTGAGGACGGCAGCGTCCGAAACGTTCTTCCGGCAAGGGCCGCAGGCGGTCGAGATGGATTGATGGGCTGGCGGGGCTGCGCCAGGAGCATGCGGGCTCTCAGGCCCGCGAAGGCGCTTTAGATCAGGGCTTGCGATGGCGGGCCATATCGGAAGCCGCTACGGGAGGCCCGATCACGTGCGGGCATAGACATCTTCGAGCCGAATGATGTCGTCCTCCCCGGTATAGCTCCCGACCTGGACTTCGATGAGTTCCAGATCGATCTTGCCGGGATTGGCCAGCCGGTGCGTGCAGCCGATCGGAAGGTAGATCGACTCGTTCTCGTGCACATGGCTCACTGTCCCGTCGAGCGTCACCTCCGCGGTGCCGCGGACGACAATCCAATGCTCGGAGCGGTGGAAGTGTTTCTGCAGGCTCAGCTTCCCATCGGGCTTGACGTTGATGCGCTTGACCTGAAAACGGGAGCCGAGGTCGATGCGCTGGTACCAGCCCCAAGGCCGGTACATCCGCAGATGCTCGGTCGCCTCCGGGACACCCTGCTTCTTGAGTAGCTCGACCAGGATCTTGACCTTGCCGGCTTCGGATTTGGGCGCGATCAGCACGGCGTCGCGCGTAGCGACAGCCACGATATCCTTCATGCCTATCGCTGTGAGCAGCATATCGTCGCTGCGCAGCAGCGAATTCGTCGTATCGACTGCGACGACACGCCCTTGCAGGACGTTGCGTGCATCGTCCTTGGCGGCCACGGCATGAATGGAATCCCAGGAGCCGATATCCGACCAGTCGAAGCTCGCGGCAAGGACACCGGCCTTGTCGGTCTTTTCCATGACCGCGTAGTCGATCGAGGTCTTCGGAATCCGGCCAAAGGCGTCTGGGTCGAGGCGGACGAAATCCAGGTCGGTCTTCGCCGCGGCGATGGCGGCGGCAGCGCCTGCCAGAATCTCAGGCGCGAAGCGCTCCAGCTCGCCGAGCATGGTGGCGACCGAAAAAACGAAGTTGCCGCTGTTCCACAGGAAGCCGCGTGCGAGATAACCCTCCGCGGTCGCCTCGTCTGGCTTCTCGACGAACCGCAGGAGCCGGGAAGAATTCGGCGCGCCCAGAGACTCGCCGGGTTCGACATAGCCATAGGCCGAAGACGGCGCCGTCG
>WPCJ01170486.1_pt1 | contig 12378 bp, 10 predicted proteins | sample 5399831 | NCBI WGS metagenome assembly WPCJ01 (sample SAMN12869470, study PRJNA574797) | sludge metagenome | isolation source: wastewater treatment of pH10 | place: China:Beijing | collected 2019-05-20 | reverse complement strand
GCCGGGCTGGCGGTCCTGCTTGCCGTAGGCAATGAAGAACTTCTCGAGCGAGATGGTGCGGCGCTTCTTGCCCTTGCGCAAGGTGAGCCTGGCGTCGAGCGCAATCAGCGGCGGCGGCGTGTCGCCGATCGGCGAGCCGTTGGCGATGTTGCCGCCGATGGTACCCATGTTGCGAACCTGCTGGCCGCCGATGCGGTCGATGAGTGGCCCGAGCGCCGGAATGCGCCTGGCGAGAAGGGAAAACGCCTCGGTGTAGGTGACACCGGCGCCGATCGTGATGACGCCCTTGTCTTCGGAGATCGTGCGCAGGCCCTCGATCCCGGCGATGAACACGACGGGCGCGATATCGCGCATATGCTTGGTCACCCACAGGCCGACATCGGTCGAGCCTGCCACGATGGTGGCCTGCGGCTCGGTTTCCAGAACTTTGGCGAAATCGTCGACGTCGGCAGGCACGATGAAACGATCCTTGCCGGTGCCGACCTCGACGCGAGAGCCATCCTGAAGCTCGGTCAGACGCACAATGACGGCCTTGCGCTCGGCCTGCAGCGGATCCTTCGCAGCCTTGCCATAACTGGAAATGGCACGCGCGGCGCGCATGATCGCCTCATAGCCAGTGCAGCGGCAGAGATTGCCCTGCAGCGCCTTCTCGATCTCGGCGTCGGACGGCTCGGGCGACTTCATCCAGAGCGCATAAAGCGACATGACGAAACCGGGCGTGCAGAAGCCGCATTGCGAGCCGTGGAAATCCACCATTGCCTGCTGCACGGGATGCAGCGTGTCGCCCGCGCCGGCGAGATGTTCGATCGTCACGACATGGGTGGCGTCGAGCGAACCCATGAAGCGGATGCAGGCGTTGACGCTTTCATAGACCAGCTTGCCGGCCACCAGCTTGCCGACCAGGACTGTGCAGGCACCACAATCGCCCTCGGCGCAGCCTTCCTTGGATCCCTTGAGCGAGCGGGAAAGGCGCAGCCAGTCGAGCAGCGTCTGGTCGGGCGCGACATCGCTCAGGGCGACATCACGGCCATTGAGGATGAAGCGCAGCTCGGAGCGGGTCTTGAGTTTGGCCATTGCTCAGCTTCCCCGGTAGGTCGAATAGCTGTAGGGCGAGATCAACAGCGGCACGTGATAATGCTTGGCCTCGGCCATGCCGAAGCGGATCGGCACGATGTCGAGGAAAGCCGGTTCTGGCAGCTTGGTGCCGGAACGGCGCAGATAGTCGCCGGCCGAAAAGATAAGCTCGTATTCACCGAGCTTGAACTCGTCGCCGGCCAGAAGTGGCGCATCGCAGCGGCCGTCGCTGTTGGTGGTCACACTCTTCAGATGCGTGCGCTTGCCGTCCTCGAGACGGAACAGATCGACGAGCAGGCCGGCCGCCGGTTTGCCCGTCGCCGTATCCAGCACATGCGTCGTCAGACGCCCGCCATTGTTGTGCGACGTTTCCGCCAATTGCCGCCTCCCATTCCGGTACAATCGAACATAGTGATGAATTGTGCGCCAATTAAAGGCGATGCATAAGCCCTGGTCGAGCGGACGGCACCAAAAAGCACTTTCAAAAATTTCGTGGTAATGGCCGCCCAAACCTTTGGATATCTTGGGGCCACTTCCGGAGCAACCGGCAGGGAGGAATGATGCGTTACGTACGGGACATGCGCGGTTACGGAGCCAATCCGCCGGACCCGAAATGGCCGGGTGGCGCCCATGTCGCCGTGCAATTCGTCGTCAACTACGAAGAAGGCGGCGAGAACTGCATCCTGCATGGCGATGCGGCCTCGGAGGCCTTCCTGTCGGAAGTGGTTGGAGCTGCTCCCTGGCCCGGCAAGCGCCACTGGAACATGGAGTCGATCTACGAATATGGCGCCCGCGCAGGCTTCTGGCGCCTGCACCGCATGTTTACCGAGGCCGGCGTACCGGTGACGGTCTACGGTGTCGCCTCGGCGCTGGCACGTTCGCCTGACCATGTCGCGGCCATGGATGCCGCCGGCTGGGAGATCGCCTCGCATGGCCTGAAATGGATCGACTACCGCGACCATCAGGAAGCAGACGAAAAGCGCGACCTCGACGAAGCGATCCGCCTGCACAGGGAAGTGGTGGGCGAGCGCCCGACCGGCCTCTATCTCGGCCGCACCTCGGTGAATTCGGTGAAGCTGGCGGCTGCCGAAGGCGGCTTTGCCTGGATCTCCGACACTTATGACGACGACCTGCCCTACTGGCTCGACCATGACGGCCACGGCAACGCGATCCAGCCGCAGCTCGTTATCCCCTACACGCTTGACGCCAACGACATGCGTTTCGCAACCCCGCAAGGGTTCAATTCGGGCGCCCAGTTCTTCGCTTACCTGAAGGACGCGTTCGACACGCTTTATGCCGAAGGCAAGGCCGGACGCGGCGGCATGATGAGCATCGGCCTGCATTGCCGCCTGATCGGCCGGCCAGGACGCGCCGCGGCGCTGCAGCGCTTCATCGATTATGTGAAGAGCCACGACAAGGTCTGGCTGCCGCGACGCATCGACATCGCCAACCACTGGCGCGACCATCATCCCTATGAGCCAGCGGCCTTGCGCCCGTCGCGCATGGACAAGCAGGAGTTCGTGCAGCGCTTCGGCGGCATCTTCGAACATTCGCCTTGGATTGCCGAGCGTGCCTTCGAACTGGAGCTCGGCCCTGCCCATGACAGCGCCGGCGGCCTGCACAACGCGCTCTGCCGTGCCTTCCGCTCGGCTTCCGAGACCGAACGTCTCGGCGTGCTGACCGCGCACCCGGACCTCGCCGGCAAGCTGGCGCAGGCCAGACGGCTGACCGAGGACTCGACCAAGGAACAGGCTTCGGCCGGGCTCGATGCGCTGACGGACGCGGAGCGCGAACTGTTCTCCAAGCTGAACGCCGCCTACGTCACCACTTTCGGCTTCCCCTTCATCATCGCGGTAAAGGGCAAGACCAAGGATGAGATCCTGGCGGCATTCGAGACCCGCATCGGCAACAGCCGCGGCGAGGAATTCGAAACCGCCTGCAAACAGGTCGAACGCATCGCGCTGCTGCGCCTCAAGGATATTTTGCCCGAATAGGCCTGAACTGATGGATATGATGAAGATGGCTGATCGCACCTACTACGCGCCGAAAGGCGGATTGCCGCCGCAGACCGACCTGATCACCGACCGCGCGGTGTTCACGGAGGCCTATGCGGTCATCCCCAAACGCGAATTCAGCGACATCGTCACCTCCTATCTGCCGGGGTGGGACCAAACGCGGTTGTGGATCATCGCCCGCCCGCTGTCGGGTTTCGCCGAGACCTTCTCGCAATACATCATGGAAGTGCAGCCGGGCGGCGGCAGCGACAGGCCTGAACCGGACAGCGGCGCCGAAGGCGTGCTTTTCGTGGTCGAGGGCGAGGTCACCGTTACGCTTGCCGGCAAGAACCATGACATGAAGCCGGGCGGCTACGCGTTCCTGCCGCCGTCGAGCGGCTGGACATTGCGCAACAACGGCAAGGCGACCGCGCGTTTCCACTGGATCCGCAAGGCTTATGAAAAGGCCGAGGGCGTCGATGTGCCCGAGCCGATCTTCACCAACGAGAACGACATCGCTCCCAATCCGATGCCGGACACAGAAGGCCGCTGGGCGACGACGCGTTTCGTCGATCCTCTGGACCTGCGTCACGACATGCATGTCACCATCGTGACGTTCGAGCCGGGCGGCATCATCCCGTTCCCGGAAACGCATGTGATGGAGCACGGGCTCTACGTGCTGGAAGGCAAGGCGGTCTACCGTCTCAACCAGGACTGGGTGGAGGTGCAGGCCGGCGACTACATGTGGCTGCGCGCCTTTTGCCCGCAGGCCTGTTATGCAGGCGGGCCCGGTAAATTCCGCTACCTGCTCTACAAGGACGTCAACCGCCACGCCAGGCTCGGCGGCTTCGGACGCTAACACCCGTCTGCAAAGAGGTCAGACCATGACGCGCATCATCACCGCCAAACCTCTGACGCGCGCGAATTTCGCCGAATTCGGCGAGGTCATCGATACCGAGACCGACAGCCATTACCCGATCAACAACGGCCGGTGCGAGCGGTTTCACGCACTCGCCCGCCCGGAAGCGATCGGTCCGAATGGCCATGTGCTGATCAACCTCTTCAAGGGCACGCCTTACGCGTTCCCGTTGAAGCTTTCGATGGTGGAAAGACATCCTTTCGGCAGCCAGGCTTTCGTGCCGCTTTCACCCCGCCCCTTCGTGGTCGTGGTGTGCCATGACAGTCCGGACGGCCCGGCCGAGCCGCGTGCCTTCGTCACCAAGCCCGGCCAGGGCGTGAATTACCCGCGCAATCTCTGGCATGGCGTGCTCACGCCCATCGGCGAGCCGCAGGACTTCGTCGTCGTCGACCGCGGCGGCGACGGCTCCAATGTCGAAGAATTCCACTTTTCGCATCCGTACGAAATCCACCTGCCCGAAGGGTTCCAGCCATGACCGATGTTTCGCTGATCGACCGCCTGCTTGATGTCATCGAGCATGACATCGTGCCGAAGACAGAAGACGGTGTCGCCGATGGCAACAAGCTGTTCGGCGCCGCAATCCTGCGCAAGAGCGATCGCTCGCTGGTGTTGGCGGAAACCAACAACGAGACCGAGAACCCGCTCTGGCATGGCGAAGTGCATTGCCTGAAGCGCTTTTACGAGATGCCCAGGGCCGAGCGGGTCGACACCAGGGACGCGATCTTCCTGGCCACGCATGAACCGTGTTCGCTGTGCCTCTCGGCGATCACCTGGACCGGCTTCGACAATTTCTACTATCTGTTCAGCCATGAGGATTCGCGCGACAGCTTCGCCATTCCGCATGACCTGAAGATCCTGAAAGAAGTCTTCACGCTCGAGCCGGGCGGCTACAATGCCGAAAACGCTTACTGGAAAAGCTATTCGCTGCGCCGCCTGGTGCGGGACTTGCCCGAGACCGAGCGCGCCCGGCTGGAGAAACGCATCGGGACCATCTCGGATAAATACGACGCGCTCTCCTCCGACTACCAGGATGGTAAGGCCGACAACGACATCCCGTTGAACTAGCTCCGCGGCCAACATTCGAGAAAATACCGGAACGTCGCCCCCCGTAAGGGTGAAAGACGGCATGCCATATGCGGCAATCAATGTCGCATACTGCCTTGCGACCAAATTTCCCTTACGTCCATTATCTCCTCACAAGAACAAGAAATCGACCACAACGGTCGACCCAAAAGAGTGAGGAACCAATGTCGAATGAACTCGAATACCTCAGCCGCCGCGTTGCCGCCGGCAGGCTGAACCGGCGCGATTTTCTGGGTCGCGCCGCAGCACTTGGCGTCAGCGCCACCTTCGCCAACACGCTGCTCAGCGATGCGGCAAGGGCCGAAGGCCCGGTCAAAGGCGGTGTGCTGAAGGCAGGCATGCAGGGAGGTGCAGCCACCGACAGCCTCGATCCCGCGCTCTGGGCCAGCCAGGTCCCCTACACGTTCGGCCGCTGCTGGGGCGAACAGATGGTGGAGGTGACACCAACGGGCGGCATCGAACCCAAGCTCGCCGAATCCTATGAGTCGTCCGACGACGCCAAGACCTGGATCTTCAAGATCCGCAAGGGCGTCACCTTCCACAATGGCAAGGAGATGACGCCTCAGGACATCGTGGCAACGCTGGAGCGCCATGGCGACAAGAATTCGAAGTCGGCGGCACTTGCCTTCATTTCCGAATTCGAAAGCGTCAAGGCCGATGGCGGCAATGTCGTCATCAAGCTGAAGGAGCCCAACGCCGACCTGCCCTATGTCTGCGCCGACTTCCACCTAATGATCCAGCCGAATGGTGGCAAGGACAATGCGACCGCTGGTATCGGTACGGGGCCCTACAAGATCGTCACCAACGAGCCGGGCGTGCGCCATGTCGGCGCCCGCCACGAGGGCCATTGGGATCAGGCCCGACGCGGTCATGCCGACCAGATCGAGATCATCGTCATCAACGACGCCACTGCACGCACCTCGGCACTGCAGGGCGGCCAGGTGCATATGATCAACCGCGTCGAGCCGAAGATCGTCTCGCTGGTCAAGCGCGTGCCGGGCGTTACCATTCGCAACGTCGCCGGCAAGGGCCATTACGTCTTCATCGCTCATTGCAACACCGCGCCCTTCGACAACAACGACCTCAGGCTGGCGTTGAAATACGCGGTCGACCGCGAGGAGATGGTGCAGAAGATCCTGGGTGGCTACGGCACCGTCGGCAACGACATGCCGGCGAGCAAAGCCTACGCGCTGTTCTCCGACGACATCGAGCAGCGAAAATACGATCCAGACAAGGCGAAGTTCCACTTCAAGAAGTCCGGGCATTCAGGACCGGTGCTTTTGCGCACTTCGGACGTCGCCTTCCCCGGCGCGGTCGATGCCGCCCAGCTCTACCAGCAAAGTGCCGCCAAGGCCGGCATCCAGATCGAGGTCAAGCGCGAACCGGGTGACGGCTACTGGTCGGAGGTGTGGAACAAGCAGCCTTTCTCCATGTCCTACTGGACAGGTCGCCCGACGCAGGACCAAGTCTATTCCATCGCTTACCTCAAGAACGCGGAGTGGAACGACACCCGCTTCTTCCGCGACGATTTCGACAAGCTGATCCTGCAGGCGCGCTCGGAGCTCGATTCAGCCAAGCGCAAGGCGCTCTATCGCCAGGCGGGCGTCATGCTGCGTGACGAAGGCGGTGTCATCGTTCCGATGTTCAACGACTACATCGATGCGACCAGCGCCAAGGTCGGCGGCTGGGTCGACGATGTGAACAGCGAACTGATGAACGGTCATGCCCTGACCAAATGCTGGCTGCAGGCGTGAGGGGAAATTTTCGCGAAAGCAATGCCTGACCTTGCAGTGATCGGTTGCGTGGAACTTTCGACAATCCGCGCAACCGCATGCCGCAAACAGGACATCCACATCATCTCTAGCCCAAAGCAGGCTGCCAGACCACCGACAAACAGCGTCCAACTCTGCAGAATCCCCATTTTCACCGGAGAAGGGTGCGATTTCGAGACAATCCGGCGGCTGTTTTCCAAAACGCCAAAAGCCGTACACGCACGAGCATCTCAAAAACGACATGCCATATGCGGCAGTCGATGTCGCATGCGGCCTTGCGCTGAAGTTTCCCTTACGTCCATTATTCTCCCGACAAAAACAAGAAATCGACCAAATGGTCGAGCCAAAAGAGTGAGGAACAAGAATGTCGAATGAACTCGAGTACCTCAGCCGTCGCGTTGCCGCGGGCCAGCTGAACCGCCGCGATTTCCTCGGCCGTGCGGCAGCGCTCGGCGTCACTGCGGCTTTCGCCAACACGCTTCTCAGCGATGCCGCCAGGGCGGAAGGCCCGGTCAAGGGCGGAACACTGAAGGCCGGCCTGCAGGGCGGCGAATCCTCCAACGTGCTCGATCCGGCGCTGAACCTCAGCCAGGTGAACTTCAACTTCGGCAAATGCTGGGGCGAGATGCTGGTCGAGCTGAATCCCGACGGCAGCCTCGACAACCGTATCGCGGAGTCAATCGGCTCGTCGGACGACGCCAAGGTCTGGACGATGAAGATCCGCAAGGGCATCGAGTTCCACAACGGCAAGACCGTCGCGCCCCAGGACGTGGTCGCCACGCTCGAACGCCACAGCGACGCGAAGTCGAAATCGGCCGCGCTCGGTATCCTGCAAGGCATCGACAAGATGGCGGTGAATGGCGACGAGGTCGTCATCACTCTCAAGGATCCAAACGCCGACTTCCCTTATCTGATGGCCGACTACCATCTCGTCATCCAGCCGAACGGTGGCAAGGATGATCCGAATGCCGGCATCAGCGCCGGCCCCTACAAGGTGACCGTCAACGAACCGGGTGTACGTTACGGCGGCGAGAAATTCGCCAACTACTGGCAGGGCGACAAGATCGGCCATGCCGCGCAGGTCGAGATCATCGTCATCAATGACGCCACCGCGCGCACCGCCGCGCTGCAGGGCGGCCAGGTGAACATGATCAACCGCGTCGAGCCGAAGATCGTCGACCTGGTCAAGCGCGTGCCGGGCGTCACCATCCAGGCCGTGTCGGGCAAGGGCTTCTATCCATTCAACATGTTCTGCGACACCGCGCCCTTCGACAGCAACGACCTCAGGATGGCGCTCAAGCTCGCCATGGACCGCGAGGAGTTGCTGGAGAAGATCCTCCGCGGCTACGGCAAGGTGGGCAACGACATTCCGGTCAACGAAGCCTATCCGCTGTTCCCGACCGATCTCGAGCAGCGCAAGTTCGATCCCGAAAAGGCCGCCGAGTTCTACAAGAAGTCGGGACATTCCGGTTCCATCCTGCTGCGAACCTCGGACGTCGCCTTCCCCGGTGCCGTTGACGCTGCGCAGCTCTACCAGCAGAGCTGCGCCAAGGCCGGCATCAAGATCGAGATCAAGCGCGAGCCGGGCGACGGCTACTGGTCGGAAGTCTGGAACAAGCAGCCATTCTCCCTCTCCTACTGGGGCGGACGGCCGACGCAGGACCAGATGTATTCCACCGCCTACATCTCCAGCGCCGACTGGAACGACACGCGCTTCAAGCGCCCGGAGTTCGACAAGATGGTGCTGGCCGCACGCGGCGAGCTCGACCAGGACAAGCGCAAGAAGATGTACACCGACATCGCCACAGTGATGCGCGACGAAGGTGGCCTGATCGTTCCGTTCTTCAACCAGTATATCGACGCATCCGGCAAAGGCGTGCAGGGTTGGGTAAGCAATCCCGCGCAGGAGATGTGCGGCGGCTACGCCCTGTCGATCTGCTGGCTGGCGGCCTGATCCAGGCCGCCCGGTGAGTTCGCCCATCCTGAAGCTGATCGCCCAACGCATCGCGTTGGGCCTTCTGCTGCTGTTCGCCGTCTCCGTGCTGATCTTTGTCGGCACGCAGATCCTTCCGGGCGACGTTGCCCAGTCCATCCTCGGCCAGTCGGCCACTGCGGAGTCGCTCGCCAACCTGCGCGAGGCGCTCGGCCTCAATGATCCCGCCTATATCCGTTATTTCAGATGGCTGGGCGGCATCCTCACCGGCAATCTCGGCACGGCATTGTCGTCGGGCCAGGATATCGCATCCGCCATCGGCGGGAGGCTGTGGAACACGCTGTTCCTCGCCTTCTGGGCCGCTGCGGTCTCGGTACCGCTGGCAATCGGCCTCGGCCTGCTTGCCGTGCGTTATCGCAACGGCTTCGTCGACAAGCTGATCTCCGGACTGGCGCTGGCATCCACGTCGCTGCCGGAATTCTTCATCGGCTACCTGCTCGTCTATTTCTTCGCGGTGCAGTGGCAGATCTTCCCCGGCATCTCCACCGTCTATGACGGCATGCCGTTCCTGGAACGCATGAAGGCGATCGCCCTGCCCGCCACCGCGCTGACGCTGGTGGTACTGGCGCATATGATGCGCATGACACGCGCGGCGATCCTCAATGTCATGCAGTCGGCCTATATCGAGACGGCCGAACTCAAGGGGCTGTCGCCGTTCAACATCATCCGCAAGCACGCGTTCCCGAATGCGATAGCCCCGGTGGTCAATGTGGTGATGCTGAACCTCGCCTATCTGATCGTTGGCGTCGTCGTGGTCGAGGTCATCTTCGTCTATCCGGGCATGGGTCAGTATCTGGTCGACCATGTCGCCAAGCGCGACGTGCCGGTGGTGCAGGCCGTCGGCCTGATCTTTGCCGCCGTCTACATCACCTTGAACATGATCGCCGACATTGCCGCGATCCTCGCCAATCCGCGTCTGCGGCATCCGAAGTGAGGGCGGCATGAGACAGATCCCCCTCACGGCCTGGATCGGCCTGATCCTGACCGGAATGTTCCTGATCTGCGCGGTCTTTGCGCCCTGGATCGCGCCATATGGCAATGGTGAGATCGTCGGCGACGTCTGGGCGCCGATGTCGTCGGCCAACGTGCTTGGCACCGACAATCTCGGCCGCGACCTGCTTTCGCGCATGATCTATGGTGCGCGCATCACCATATTCATCGCCGTGCTGGCGACGGCGCTGGCGTTCGGCCTGGGCTCCATCCTCGGCTTCACCGCAGCGACGGTCGGCGGCAAGTTCGACATGATCCTGTCGCGTTTCGTCGACCTTCTGATGGCAATCCCGACGCTGATCTTCGCGTTGGTGGTGCTGTCGGTGCTGCCTTCCACGATCGTCACGCTGATCCTGGTGATGGGCATCCTCGATTCGACCCGTGTCTATCGCCTGTCGCGCGCGGTCGCCGTCGACATCAACGTCATGGATTTCGTCGAAGCCGCCAAGCTGCGCGGCGAAGGCATGGGCTGGATCATCTTCCGGGAGATCCTGCCCAATGCGCTATCGCCCCTGATCTCGGAACTAGGCCTGCGTTTCATCTATGCAGTGCTCTTCCTGTCAGCCCTGTCCTTCCTTGGCCTGGGCGTGCAGCCGCCGGACGCCGACTGGGGCGGCATGGTGAAGGAGAACAAGGACGGCATCGTCTTCGGCATCCCGGCAGCGCTCATCCCGGCGGCCGCGATCGCACTGCTCGCCATCTCGGTCAACCTCGTCGCCGACTGGGTGCTGAACCGCACCTCGGACCTGAAGGGAGGACGCGGCAATGGCTAAGGCGCAAGCGGCAACGCAGAAGCCGGAAATGCTGCTCGACATCCGCGATCTCAGGATCGAGGCACGGGTGTTCCCACCCGACGAGGCGCCCAAGACCGTCACGCTGGTGCATGACGTCTCCCTGACATTGAAGCGCGGCAAGGTGCTGGGCCTCATCGGAGAATCCGGCGCCGGCAAGTCGACCATCGGCCTGTCATCAATGGCCTATGGTCGTGGTGGCGTGAAGATCACCGGTGGCCAGGTCCTGCTCAACGGGCGCGATATCCTGCCGCTCGGCCTGTCGGGCGTGCGCAAACTGCGCGGCCGCGAGGTCTGCTATGTGGCGCAGTCGGCTGCGGCCGCTTTCAACCCTGCGCACAAGCTGATGGACCAGGTGGTGGAGGCTGCGCTGCTGCATGGTGTCGCCACGCGCGCCGAAGCCGAGAGACGGGCGGTGACGCTGTTCAAAAAGCTCAGCCTGCCCAATCCCGAAACCATCGGCAATCGCTACCCGCACCAGGTCTCGGGCGGCCAGCTGCAGCGCGTGATGACGGCGATGGCGCTGTGTTCGGAACCCGATCTCATCGTCTTTGACGAGCCGACGACGGCACTGGACGTGACGACGCAGATCGACGTGCTGGCCGCGATCAAGGATGCCATCCGCGACACCCATGTCGCGGCGCTCTACATCAGCCACGACCTTGCCGTCGTGGCGCAGGTCGCCGACGAGATCCTGGTGCTGCGCCATGGCCGGCTGGTCGAGCGCGGCGACACCCACCAGATCATCAAGCTGCCGCAGCAGGACTATACGCGCGCCCTGGTGGCGGTGCACGAAATCGACCACACCGAAAAGCAGCCGAGCCCCACCCCGGTTCTCTCGGTGAAGAATGTGACGGCCGCCTATGGTGGCGGCGCCGTCAAGGTGCTCAAGAACGTCTCGGTCGACCTGCATCCCGGCCAGACGCTGGCGGTGGTCGGCGAGTCCGGATCCGGCAAATCGACGCTCGGCCGGTTGATCGCCGGCCTGATGCCGCCGGTCAAAGGCACAGTCAAGCTCGACGGCAAGTCTCTGCCGACGCTCGTGCGCCAGCGCGACAAAGACATGCTACGCCGGATCCAAATCATCTACCAATCGGCCGACACTGCGCTCAATCCGCGTCATACGATCCGCAAGATTCTCGGCAGGCCATTGACATTCTTCCAGAGCCTGCGCGGCGCGGCGCGTGAACAGCGTGTCATCGAGCTGCTGAAGATGGTGGAACTCGATCCGGGTTATGCGGGTCGCTATCCGGCCCAGCTTTCAGGCGGCCAACGACAGCGCGTAGCGATCGCCCGTGCGCTGGCCGCCAATCCCGACCTGATCATCTGCGACGAAATCACCTCGGCTCTCGACCAGCTCGTCCAGGCCGGCATTCTGCAGATGTTGGCGGACCTGCAGCAGCGGCTCGGCGTATCCTACCTGTTCATCACGCACGACCTGGAGATCGTCCGTGCAATCGCCGACCGCGTCATCGTCATGAGCCAGGGGCGCATCGTCGACCAGGGCTCGCGGGCCGAAGTGCTCTCGCCGCCTTATCCCGACTACACCAAGCTGCTGCTCGATTCAGTGCCGGAAATGGCGCCCGACTGGCTCGACCGCCTGTTGACGAAACGCAGTTCCGCCGTGAATTGACGCATCGCAGCAAGAGGGGCGAGTGCTGCCTGGCCCATACCGCCTGACGGATGAAACATAAACGATGGATATCCTGATTGAACTGAGGTCAGCACGGGCGCGAAGGGATTGCTGCCCGGTAAGGACAGT
>WPCJ01143024.1_pt1 | contig 12378 bp, 14 predicted proteins | sample 5399831 | NCBI WGS metagenome assembly WPCJ01 (sample SAMN12869470, study PRJNA574797) | sludge metagenome | isolation source: wastewater treatment of pH10 | place: China:Beijing | collected 2019-05-20 | reverse complement strand
GCTGGCTGCCGTGACGTGGCAGCGCGAGGCGGCGGTTCGCGCCGCGCCGCAACTCGCTGGCCTGTTCGAGACGATCGGGCTGCCGGTGAACGTTCGGGGCCTCAGCCTGAGTTCGGTCGAGAGCGGCGTGGTCTCGGACGGCGAGAGCCGTTTCCTCGTCGTGGAGGGCGACGTCACCAATATCACCAAGAGCAAGGCCCCGGTGCCGCTGATCGAGGTTGCGGTCAAGGATGCCGGTGGCACGACGCTCTATACCTGGACGACGGAGCCGCCGCGCGCGAGTCTCGAACCGGCGGAGCTGATCCGCTTCCGGGCGCGGCTGGCCTCTCCGCCGGAGCAGGGACAATCGGTCAGGGTGCGCTTCACATCGGCCACGACCGCGGCCAATCTCGCCAGCAAGCACTGAGGCTGCTAGGACAATGGCCTGTCGACCGGGCCGGGCCAGCAGCCGGACGGTTTTCACGAATCATCGCCCCTCAGGCCTTCGGCGCGCCGGAAACGCGCGAGGGCCGTCGCGGCCGGATATCGAAACGGAGTTATCATGCCGGAACGGCGCATCAGGGTTCTCTACGATGAAGCGGCGATCGCGCGGCGCAACGAGGAGATGGCGCAGGCCATCGCAGCCAGCAACCCCAGGGACCTGCTCGTCGTCGCCGTCCTGAAGGGCAGCTTCATGTTCGCCGCCGACCTGATCAGGGCGATGCATCGCACCGGACTTTCGCCGCAGGTCGAGTTCATCCATCTGTCCAGCTATCTCTCCGGGACCGTCTCCTCTGGCCAGGTCGAGATTTTGCGCGACGTGCAGAGCGAGGTGCGCGGGCGCGACGTGCTGCTGGTCGACGATATCCTCGAATCCGGCCGGACGCTCGCCTTCGCCAAGGACCTGCTGACGGCGCGCGGCGCGTCCAGGGTTTCGACAGCGGTGCTGCTGGAAAAGCCGCACAAGCGGGCTGTCAACATCCAGGCGGATTATGTCGGTTTCGAATGTCCCGATTATTTCGTGGTCGGCTATGGCATGGACGTCGCACATTCCTACCGGCAACTGCCCTTCGTGGGTGTGGTCGAGACCGATGATCAGGCCGGTTTGCCGGGGATCTGAGGAGGAGCCATGTCGCGTATTCTGGTCGTCGACGACGAGGAGCCGCTGCGCATGCTTGTCGCGCGCGGACTTGGGCTCGACGGACATAGTTGTCTCACTGCGTCGGACGGCGCCGAGGCGCTCGATGTCCTTGTCGCCGAGCAGGGTCGCTTCGACCTGCTGCTGACCGATATCCGTATGCCCCTGATGGATGGGATCGCGCTGGCTCTCGCCGCCAAGCAGCAATTTCCCGAACTGACGATCATGCTGATGACCGGCTATGCCGAGCAGCGTGAGCGCGCGAAAAGTCTGGAATCGATCGTGGCCGAGGTGATGGCCAAGCCGTTCACCATTGCCGAACTGCGTGCGACGGTGATGAAGGTGATCGAACGCTCGATCGGCTAGCCGTTCAGCCACCAGATCGAGGTGTTGAGCAGCGCCGCGAAGGCGACCCAGGCAAGATAGGGCCAGAGCAGGTTCGAGGCGAGCCGGTCGAGCGGCCGGAAGGCTGCAATCGTCGCCGCGATCAGGACGAGCAGCGGCAGGATCACGGCAAGGCCGGCGAGCGGGCTGTTGGCGCCGAAGAAGGCGAACGACCAGCCGATATTGAACAGAAGCTGCAGGTGATAGACCAGCAGCGCCCGCCGGCGCCCGGGTGTGCCGACCGCCAGACGCAGAATGCGGAAGGCGCCGAGCGCCATCAGCGCGAAAAGCATGGTCCAGACCGGCGCGAAGATCCAGTTCGGCGGATTGAAGGGCGGCTTGGCGAGCCCGGCATACCAGGTCGGGATTTGCGGTACCGTTGCGGCGCTGCCGGCGATCGAGGCGGCCACCACCGGCAGGATCGCGATGGCGAGCGCCGCCCAGAGCGGCGGGCGATGGTCGGAGCGCATGTCGGTGGGCGTCGTCATGGTCCGATCATGGGATGGCGCGGCGCGTCCTGCAAGGCGCTGCGTCTGTTTCGGACATGCTGTCTGCAGCAGCGAACATGCCTCCCTCTCATGGAACTTTTCCGAGGCAGGGCGCGTCGAAACGCAGGCCCACTCATCCCGGCTGGGCGAGGACGCCCTCACAGCCAGATCGCTTTCGCCCTCGCGAGATAGCGTGCCCGTTCCCCCAGCCCGTTGCGGCCCCCGTTGATCAGCCTGGTCACGCGTTCGATATCGTCCGCATCCGCAGCCGGGTTGATGGCACGCTCGCTCCAATAGGCGAAGGCGACACGCAATGAGGTTGCGGGCTCTTTCGCCCGCTCGGGCTCGGCTTCGAGGTCGATACCGAGCAACTGGCCGAAGCGACGGTAATTGGCCCGGCCGGTAAGCTGGAAGATGCCGCGGCCGTGATAGCGGATGCCGTCTCCGGCCTGCGTGTTGCCGAGATCGCTGCGGCCCTCGTAGCGGAGGAAATAGGCCGGCCCGCCATATTCCTCGATTGTGCGGAAGCCGTCGGTCTCATGAGCGGCCTGTGCAAGGAAATGACAGAGGCGCTGGTGTGTCGTTACGTCATGGGCGTCGGCCAGTTGGTCGAAACGCTCGGCGATGCCGGCCACGATCGCGGCATTAGCCGCAGGCGCGAGACGCAGCAGGCGCGCGCGGGTGACCGCCAGGCCCGGCTCGCCTGCGTTGTCGAGACCGATCCAGTTTCCGATGGCGCGCATCGACATGAAAATGCCCTCCGAAAAGGAGGGCATCATCGTCGCTGCCGCGGAGCCGGGGATAAATCGCCTGCGCGGCCCCGCTGGGGAGACGAGAGGTCAGCCGCTGACGGCGGTGTACTCGCTCTCGATCGAGGAGGCATGGACCTCATGATCGAAGCCGTAGATATGGATCGAGATCGCATCGCCGGGGCCGAAATTGCGCATGCGGTGAATATTCGGACCCGAGGGCAGCATGCAGGCGACATAGCCGGGCTTGCGCTCCTGCTCCTCGGTCTGGACAGCGCGATTGGCGTCGATGGCACGATACCAGGTTTCCGTGACAGAGCCGGAGACCACGCCGAAACAGCAGGAGCAATGATGATCGTGGATCGAGGTCGACGAGCCTTCGCTCCAGACGATCGCCCAGACGCTGACCGCGTCGTTGCCGGCGAGCAGGTTGCGGCTGTAGCCGCCGGCCTTGCGCTCCAGCGGCAGGCGCTGGATCAGGTCGGGCATGGCGACGAGTTCCTGCAGCACCTCGCGGGCGGCGCTCAGGTAGTCACGCGTCAGCGTGCCCGCATCCGTACGCAGGCTGCGCAACACGGCCCCGCGCCGCTCCTCGCTGAGAAAACCCTGCATGCCATTCCCCTCCGGATCATTTCGGAAATGATAGGGCGCGGGCGCGGGCAGCGGTTTGCGGAATTGGAGAATTTTCATCCCCAATTGGAATTCAGTGCCCACCATGAGACTATGTTGGGAATTATCTCCCGCATTTATTCTTTGAGAAGCAACCTGGTTCCCAATTTGGTGGAGTGACATGGCGAAGCTCGATGCGTTCGATCTGCGTATCCTGGCGCGATTGCAGGAGGATACGAATCTGCCGCTCTCCGAACTCGCCGAGGCGGTGGGGCTGTCGTCATCGCCCTGCTGGCGGCGCGTGCAGAAGCTGGAAGAGGGCGGCTATATCAAGCGCCGCGTCGCGCTGCTCGACCGTGAGAAGCTCAAGGCGGGCGTCACCGTCTTCATCGCGGTCCGGACGGCGCGCCACTCGATGGAGTGGCTGGAGCGCTTCCATGCGGCCGTGCAGGATCTGCCGGAAATCGTCGATTTCTACCGGATGAGCGGCGAGATCGACTATCTGCTCAAGGCCTGCGTCTCCGATATCGCGGCCTACGACGCCCTCTACAAGAAGCTGATCTCGCGCATCGATCTCAGCGACGTGACCTCGATGTTCGCGATGGAGGAGCTGAAATCGACGACTGCGATCCCGCTGGGTTTCGCCGTGGAGGGATGAACGCGCTCACGGCCGGTCACGATCGGGCTTGTGCCGACCATCCACGCCTTCCTTCCTCGAGGCCGGTGTTCGAGACGGGGACGCTCGCCGCAAGGGCGGGCATGACGTCTGGGGACCGGCCTCAGGCCTTCGTGACCTTCTGGTAGTCCTTCACGTCCGAGAAGGTGATGTCGGGCGCACGCTCGGCATCGTATTTCAGCGTGAACTGGGACGAGGCCATGAAGACCGGGTCGCCGTCGAGATCGTCGGCCATCGAGGATGGCTTGAGACCGACGAACTTCTCCAGCGCGGCCTTGTCATCTGCGGAGACCCAGCGCGCGATCGAGAACTGGCAGGGCTCGAAGTCGACCGGAAGCGAGTACTCCACGTCCATGCGCTCCTTGAGCACGTCGAGCTGGAGCGCGCCGACGACGCCGACGATGGCGGGGGCGCCGTCATGCGGCAGAAAAAGCTGAACGACGCCTTCCTCGGCCATCTGCTGCAGTGCTTCGCGCAGCTTCTTGGCTTTCATGGCGTCCTTGAGCTTGACGCGGCGCAGGATTTCCGGGGCGAAGCTCGGCACGCCCTTGAAGACGATATCCTCGCCCTCGGTCAGGGTGTCGCCGATGCGCAGGGTGCCGTGGTTCGGCAGGCCGACGATGTCGCCGGCGAAGGCTTCCTCGGCGATCGAGCGGTCGCGGGCGAAGAAGAACTGCGGGGCGTTGAGCGGCATCGGCTTGCCGGTGCGCACCAGCTTGGCCTTCATGCCGCGTGACAGCTTGCCCGAGCAGACGCGCATGAAGGCGATGCGGTCGCGATGGTTCGGGTCCATGTTCGCCTGGATCTTGAAGACGAAGCCGGTCATCTTCGGCTCGCCGGCCTCGATCGGGCGCTTGTCGGACGCTTGCGCGCGTGGGCTCGGGGCATAACGGCCCAGCGCATCGATCAGGTCGCGCACGCCGTAGTCGCGCAGTGCCGCGCCCCAGTAGAGCGGCGTCAGATGGCCCTCGCGAAAGGCCTGGAGATCGAAGGGCTTCAGTCCCTCGGCGGCGAGGAAAACCTCTTCGCGCCAGGTCTCGGCGGCGCCATGGGGCAGCAACTCGTCGAAAAGCGGATCGTCCCAGCCGGAGACGCGCTGGTCCTCGGCTCGCTCGTCGCCCTTCTGGTTGCGGCGGAAGGTGTTGGCCTTGAGATCGTAGGTGCCGACGAACTCGCGGCCGCGGCCGACGGGCCAGGTCATCGGCGCGACGTCGAGTGCCAACGTCGTCTCGATCTCGTTGATCAGGTCGAAGGGATCGCGCGTCTCGCGGTCGACCTTGTTGATGAAGGTGACGATCGGGATGTCGCGGAGCCGGCAGACCTCGAACAGCTTCTTGGTGCGGTCCTCGATGCCCTTGGCGGCGTCGATCACCATGACGGCGGAATCAACCGCGGTCAGGGTGCGATAGGTGTCTTCCGAGAAGTCCTCGTGGCCCGGCGTATCCAGCAGATTGAAGACGTGCCCGCCGTACTCGAAGGTCATCACGGAGGTTACGACCGAGATGCCGCGCTGGCGCTCGATCTTCATCCAGTCCGAGGAGGTCTGTCGACGCCCCTGCTTGGCGCGGACTTCACCGGCGAGCTGAATGGCGCCGCCGAAATAGAGCAGTTTCTCGGTCAGCGTCGTCTTGCCCGCGTCCGGATGCGAGATGATGGCGAAGGTGCGCCGGCGCGCATGCGGCGCTGCCGAGGCCGCGGACGCTTCCAGGGTCGAAAGATCGGTCATGGCGCGCATGAAGACGGAAGGGGGGCGGAAGTCAATTGGTGTCGAAGCTTCAATGCTTCGCCATGCTCGTCCTTGTGGCAAGCATCCACGTCTTGAACACGAGTTCGATCAGCGAAGACGTGGATGATCGGGACAAACCCGACCATGACGAGGAGCTGTTCGCCGTAAAGGCACTCAGTTCTTCAGCCGGTAGCCCGTCTTGAAGATCCAGCCGACAACGGCGATGCAGACGACAAGGAAGAACAGCGTCATGCCGAGGCTGACCCCCAGGCTGACATCGGCGAGCCCGTAGAAGCTCCAGCGGAAGCCGCTGATCAGATAGACGACAGGGTTGAACAGCGTCACCGTCTGCCAGAAGGGCGGCAGCATCGAGATCGAGTAGAATGAGCCGCCCAAGAAGGCGAGCGGGGTTACGATCAGCAGTGGAATGACCTGCAATTTCTCGAAACCGTCGGCCCAGATGCCGATGATGAAGCCGAACAGGCTGAAGGTCGTCGCCGTCAGCACGAGGAAAAGCAGCATCATCACGGGGTGCTCGATCCTGAGCGGCACGAAGAAGGTTGCGGTCAACAGGATGATGAGCCCGAGCAGGATCGACTTTGTCGCGGCGGCGCCGACATAGGCGATCACCGCCTCCCACCAGGCGACGGGGGCGGAGAGTAGTTCGTAGATCGTGCCGGTGAATTTCGGGAAGTAGATCGCGAAGGAGGCATTGGCGATGCTCTGCGTCAGGAGCGAGAGCATGATCAGGCCGGGCACGATGAAGGCGCCGTAGGGCACGCCCTCGACCGACTGCATGCGCGAGCCGATCGCGCCGCCGAAGACGATGAAATAGAGCGAGGTCGAAAGCACCGGCGAGACGATGCTCTGCAGCGGCGTGCGCCAGGTGCGGGCCATCTCGAAGCGGTAGATCGCGGCGATGGCGTGGAGGTTGAGACCGGTCATCAGCGGCGCTCCTTGACCAGGCTCACGAAGATATCCTCGAGCGAGCTCTGGCTGGTGCTGAGGTCGCGGAAGCGGATACCGGCCTCGGCTAGGCCTTGCAGCAAGGTGGTGATGCCGGTGCGCTCTCCTTGCGTGTCGTAGATATAGACGATCTCGTCGCCTGCGGCCGAGAGCTTGAGGTCGAAGCTTGCGAGCGCCTCCGGCACGGCAGCGATCGGCTGCTGGAGCTGGAGGGAAAGCTGCTTCTTGCCGAGCTTGCGCATCAGCTCGGCCTTCTCCTCGACAAGGATGATCTCGCCCTTGGAGATGACGCCGACGCGGTCGGCCATCTCCTCGGCCTCCTCGATGTAATGGGTCGTCAGGATGATGGTGACGCCCTCGTCGCGCAGCCGGCGGACCATCCGCCACATGTCCTGCCGGAGCTCGACATCGACGCCGGCGGTGGGCTCGTCCAGGAAGAGGATGCGCGGTTCGTGCGAAAGCGCCTTGGCGATCATGACGCGCCGCTTCATGCCGCCGGAGAGCATGCGGATCTGGCTGTCTTTCTTCTCCCAGAGCGAGAGGTCTTTCAGGATGCGCTCGATCAGGGCCGGGTCTTTCGGCTTGCCGAAGAGGCCGCGGCTGAAATTCACGGTCGACCACACCGTCTCGAAGGCGTCGGTCGTCAGCTCCTGCGGCACGAGGCCGATCGCCGAGCGGGCGGCGCGATAATCGCTGAGAATGTCATGGCCATCGGCGGTGACCGTGCCGGTGCTCGGCCGGACGAGGCCGCAGATGATGCTGATCAGCGTCGTCTTGCCGGCGCCATTGGGGCCGAGCAGGGCGAAGATTTCGCCGCGCTGGATAGCGAGATCTATCGATTTCAGCGCGCTGAAGCCGGAGGCATAGGTCTTCGAAAGGCCGGAGACCGAGATGATCGGTGGGTTGATGTCTGACATGGGCGGCATATGGGAAGCCGATGCTCGGTTACGATGGCTGGGTCATGCGGGGTAAGCATGATCGCCTGTCAGTTCATGGCGGGAAGCGTTCCGCCAAACGAGAAGGCCGGGCACGGGGCCCGGCCTTCTTCACGCCATGCAACCGAACGCTACTTCATGAAGAACCACAACAGGATGATGATCGGAATCGGCACGCCTACCAGCCACAGGACGATGGAACGCATTGTCAGCCCCTCGTTGGATCGATGATGCTGCGGCAACGCCTTCCTGAGGGGGAATGTTCCTGCCAATGGCAGGTCAGGCTGCGCTGAACGCCTCCGCGGTCGGGTGCCATCGCGGGCGATAGCCGTGCTCCAGTGCCGCGAGCGTCGCCGGCGGAGTGAGCACGGTGACAGTGCCGGCTGGGCGTTTCCGTTGCCCGACATAACCACCGGGCGACCAGAGCAAGGCGGAGGTGCCGCGCAGCGCCAGGAACGCCGCCCCGTCATCCGATCGCAGCATCGCGCCATCGGGCAATGCCTCGGCCGTCAGCCGGTGCGTGCGCTTCAGACGGCCGTCACGACGATCAGCATCGAGAATGCGGTCGAGATCGGGAAAGAGCGGGGTCTCGGCAAGTCCGAGACCCCGGACAAGCGCCTCGCGATAGGCGAGTGCGTCCTGGCGGCGGCATTCCATGCAGGGGCGATGTCCCGCGGCGAGTGCCGTAACCTCGTCGCAGAAGAACAACTCGGTATAGCCGCGGCCCCAGACCTTGCGCTTGCGCCCCTTGAACGAGAGGACGCAGCAGAGCCATTGCCGCGTCGCCTGCATCCGGGTCGGAACGTCATGCGCCGCCGGGTCATGGAAACGGCCGCCGCGATTGCCGTAGAAGGTGCCGCGCGCGGGATCGGCGAAGAGCGTGCCATCGGGTCTGACGCGGTTGGGAAGGGGCATGGGATGGCTCGCCGAGCTTGATCGTGGTCAGCATCCGGGGCCTGCGCGACAGGAGGTGGCAGCAGCGCCCGGCCCTGCGACGTCGCGGCGTGTTGGCGCATCGGATGACGTAAGGCAAGCTGGTTTCGTCGAGGGACCAGGAGCGGCGATGGAAGACGCGCGCAACGCGGCGGAGATCCGGGCACCGCAGCCGGCGACCTCGCGGCTGGTCGCCCATCCCGACCGCGGCCTGATTCTCGGTGAGGTGCATGCGCGTCCCTTCGCGCCGATGGCGACGCCGAGCCGCGTCCTGCATTTCGCCTTCCTGACCGATCCCGAGCAGGCCGCCGCCGACCGTGCGGCACTGGCGCACTTCTGTGCCGAGCGCGGCGTCGCCGGTCCATCGGACGGGGCCAAGCATCATCGCGCCCGGCTCAACGACACGGGCTTGCGCTGGGAACAGCACAGCGAGTTCACCACTTATAGCTGGGAACTTCCGGCGAATGGCGCCCAGCCCTTCGAGCCACCGCCCGCGATGCTGCCGCAGCCGATGCTCGAATTGCCGCAGCCGGGTCCGCATCTCGTCTCCGTCGACCTGCATCTGGTCGTGGAACGGCCAACGGAGGCCTTCGACAGATTGTTCGACGCATCCAGCCTGGCGGTGGTCTCGGTCGATGGCGGCGCAGCGATGGCGGCGACCGATTTCCGGGCTTGCGCCGACGGGTTCGTGCGTATCCTCGTACGCGATCGCACATTGACGCCGGCACAGGCGGGGGCCCTCGCGCAGCGTCTGCTCGAGATCGAGACTTACCGGACACTCGCCCTGCTCGGTCTGCCGGAAGCCCATCGCATCGCGCCATTCGTCAAATCGACGGAGGACGCGTTGGTGCGTATCGCCAACACGATGACGCGGACGGATGGACTTGCCGCCGACAACGCGCTGCTTGACGAGATGACGGCGCTCGCGGCGAGACTCCAGGCGGAGGCGACCGTCGCGGGCTACCGCTTTGGCGCGAGCCGCGCCTACAGCGACATCGTGCAGCAGCGCCTGGCCGCGATCGGCGAGCAGCCGCATGAGGGCTGGCCGACGGTCTCGGCCTTTCTGTCGCGGCGGATGGCGCCGGCGATGCGGACCTGCCAGATGCTGGTCGGGCGCCTGGCCGACCTCTCGCGCAATCTGGGGCGCGCCTCCAACCTGCTGCGAACCCGCGTCGACGTGGCGCTGGAGCAGCAGAACCGCGACCTCCTCGCCGCGATGAACGAGCGAACGCGATTGCAATTGCGCCTGCAGCATACGGTCGAGGGGCTGTCGGTCGCGGCCATCGCGTATTATGTCGTCAGCCTGTTCGGCTATCTCGCCAAGGGCGTCAAGGAAGCCGGCTGGCCGATGCCGGATACGAACGTCGCCATGGCGCTGTTCGTTCCGGTGGCGCTGGCCGGTGTCTGGCTGGCGGTCAGGCGCATCCGGCGCGGGCATCACGAGGGCTGAGCAACGACTGAAGAAGCGTGGACGATTTTCTGCGATCCCGTCAGCAGAGCCTTAACGCTAGAAGCAAGTCGGCCGCGGCCCCTAAGGCATTTGAAGTATTTTCGGCTGCATTCCGGTGACGACGAAGCCATGCGGAGCCGGCAAGCGCCACCATGAACGCCTATCTTCCCCTGATCCTGTTCACGGTGCTGACCAACGCCGCCGCGCAATTGATGCTCAAGCGCGGCATGACTGGCCTTGGCCCGCTCAATGTCGCCGATGACGGCTTGATCGGTACGGTCTTCCGCGTCGTCTTCAATCCCTTCGTCTTCGCGGGCCTGTGCACTTTCGTGATCAGCATGGCCTCGCACCTGATCGTGCTCTCCAAGGTGCAGATCAGCTACGCCTATCCGTTCCTGAGCCTCGCCTATGTCGTGGTCGCGGCTTACGCCTATTTCGTCTTCCACGAGGACCTGAGCGCGATGCGCATCGCCGGCATCGGCTTCATCGTGCTGGGCACCATCTTCATTGCACAAAGCTGAGGGAGATCATGGACCTGATCGTACGCCTGTTCCTGCGCCTCGGCGCCCTGTTCGAGCCGCCGGCGGCGCCGCAGCCGATCCCGGTGCCGGTGCGCAACCGCCATCCGCGCCTGCCCGTCGACCGGAGGTGACGCGATGAAGCATATCATCATCGGCGGCGACGGCTTCGTCGGATCGCATCTGGCGGCTGATCTCTCCGCCATGGGCGAAGAGGTGCTGGTCGCGGATATCCACCAGAGCGGCCATGCGCATTACGCCAAGGTGCCGTTCCTGACGGTCGACGTGACCAAGGCCGAGAGCGTGGACTCGATTCCGCTCGCGCCGGAAGACCTCGTCTACAATCTCTCTGCCAAGATGCTCTCGCCGATCGTGACACGGGCCGAGCGGCATGAGTTCTTCTGGCCGGTGAACTATCACGGCACGCAGAACATTCTGTCGTGGATGGAGAAGAACGGCGCCAACCGGCTGGTCCATTTCACCACCGACATGATCTACGGCCATTCGGTGACCGTGCCGCAGGACGAAACGCACCCGGCCCATCCGCTCGGCGAATATGGCGAGAGCAAGCTCGCGACCGAGCGCCTCGCCGATGAGTACCGCGCCAAGGGTTTTCGCATCCCGATCTTCCGGCCGCGCCTGATCATCGGGCCGGGGCGGCTCGGCATCCTCGTCAAGCTGTTCAAGCTGATCGACATGAACCTGCCGGTGCCGATGATCGGCTCGGGCAAGAATCCCTACCAGTTCATCTCGGTCTTCGACTGCGCCAGCGCCTGCATCGCGGCGTGGAAGGCGGGCTTCCCGAACGAGGCCTACAATCTCGGCTCCGACGATCCGCCGCCGGTGAAGAAGCTGCTGGGTGATCTCATCAAGCACGCCGGCTCGAAGTCGATCCTGCTGCCGACGCCGGCCTCGCTGGTGAAGCTGACGCTCGACACGCTCGACGCGATCAACCTGCCGATCATGGACCCCGAGCAGTACAAGATCGCCGACGAGATCTGCATCCTCGACACCTCCAAGGCCAAGCGCGAGCTCGGCTGGGCGCCGCAACATCGCGACGAGGACATGCTGCTCGCCGCCTATACCGAATACCGCAAGGCCAAGGACGGCCTGAAACAGGCTGAGAGGAGCCTCGCCGCATGAGCATGCCCGCCTTCAGGAACGAGGATGCAGCCATGACCAATGCCCGGCCGCAGCTCATCAGCGTGGAAGCCGCCAAGCGGCTCGACGCTGCGCAGGTGAAGGAGCTCTTCGCCAACCATATCAACCCCGGCCAGCTTCACTTCCTGAAGCTGCTCGGCTTCGACAAGATCCTCGTCGATCGCGCCGAGGGCATGCATTACATCACCAAGGACGGCCGCAGGATCCTCGATTTCTTCGGCGGCTTCTGTTCGGTCGCCTTCGGCCACAACCATCCGCGCATCGTCGCGGCCCGTCAGAAGTTCCAGGACGAGAACCGCCATGAGATCTGCATGGCCTTCATGTCGCAATATGCCTCTGCGCTGGCGAAGAACCTCGCCACCATCGCGCCGGGCGATCTCGATATGGTCTTCCTCGGCTCGACCGGCTCGGAGGCGATGGAGGCGGCGCTGAAGGTCGCCGAGCAGGCGCAGGGGCCGGAGAAGTCGAAGATCCTGCACGCGGCGAACTCGTTCCACGGCAAGACCAAGGGCGTGCTCTCGGTCACGGATTCGACGCTCTACCAGTCGCAGTTCAAGCTGATCGAGAACCGGGTCAAGGTGCCGTTCGGCGACATTGCCGCGGTCCGGCAGGCGCTGGAGAACGACCCGTCGATCGGCATCGTCGTGATGGAGACGATCCAGGGCG
>WPCJ01205805.1_pt1 | contig 12385 bp, 14 predicted proteins | sample 5399831 | NCBI WGS metagenome assembly WPCJ01 (sample SAMN12869470, study PRJNA574797) | sludge metagenome | isolation source: wastewater treatment of pH10 | place: China:Beijing | collected 2019-05-20 | reverse complement strand
GACGCGTCTGGGGCCGCCCGCGGCAGGATCGCGCAGGCGCTTGGGGAGTTCGAGCATGCCGCGGCTGAGCCGCTGCTGACCGTGCTCGCGGCAGATCAGGATCGCGGGGTCGCCCGGATCGCCCGCTACCTGCTGGGGCGGGCTCGGTAGGCTGCCCCTCCCCTCGGCGTCGGCGGTATCCCTGGGATCGGCAGCCCCTATGCCCTACACCTCCCCGACCAGCATTGCTACTGCAGATCCCAGACGCTAGGGGGTGGTGAGGCCTCCCCTCGGCGTCAGCGGTATCCCTGGGGGGGGTGCGGGTCCACCCCCCGGCGTCGGCAGTATCCCTGGGATCGGCACACCCAATGCCCCACACCTCCCTTACCGGCAGTGATACTGCAGATCCCAGACGCTGGGGGTGCGGGTCCACCCCCCGGCGTCGGCAGTATCCCTGGGATCGGCAGACCCTATGCCCTACACCTCCCTTACCGGCAGTGATACTGCAGATCCCAGACGCTGAGGGGGTGCGGGGCCGGCGGGTGCTAGCCGTCGAGGTCGACCGCGAACTCCGCGCCCGTTTTCTCGCGCACCTCGTCCTCGGTGTGTCCGGGAGCGATCCGCCTGAGCGTCAGCGCCCCGTCGGCGATGTCGAAGACTGCGAGGTCGGAGATGATGCGGTCCACCACACCGACGCCGGTGAGCGGCAGGTCGCACTCGGTGACGATCTTCGGAGACCCGTCCTTGGCGACGTGCTCGGTGATCACGATCACGCGCGGCGTTCCTGCGACGAGGTCCATCGCGCCGCCCATCCCCTTGACTAGCTTGCCCGGGATCGTCCAGTTCGCGAGGTCGCCGTTGCCAGCGACCTGCAGCGCCCCGAGGATCGCGGTCTGCACGTGCCCGCCCCGAATCATGCCGAACGAGGTTGCCGAGTCGAAGATCGAGGCCCCGGGGACCAGCGTCACCGTCTGCTTGCCAGCGTTGATGAGGTCTGCGTCCTCTTCACCCTCGAATGGGAACGGTCCCATGCCGAGGATGCCGTTCTCGCTCTGGAGCATCACGCTGACACCCTCGGGCAGGTGATTCGCAACGAGCGTCGGAATTCCGATGCCGAGGTTGACGTATTGGCCGTCCTCGAGTTCGGCGGCCGCGATCGCAGCCATTTCATCACGAGTCCACATGGTTAGACCGCCTCTCGGGTGCGCACGGTGCGCTGTTCGATGTCCTTGACCGGATCCTCGGCGACTACGAGCCGCTGCACGAAGACCCCCTGAGTGTCGATGCGTTCGGGATCGAGGTAGTCCTCGCTCAGGTGCTCGACCTCGGCGAGAGTCACTCGGCCCGACATCGCGACGAGTGGGTTGAAGTTCTTCGCGGTGAACCGATACCGCAGGTTCCCCTCGCTGTCGCCCGTGTGCGCGCGCACGAGTGCAAGGTCCGCGACGATGCCGCGCTCAAGGATGACGCGTTTGCCGTCGAACTCGGCTTCTTCTTTGCCCTCGGCGATCGGGGTGCCGACGCCGGTTGGTGTGTAGAACGCGGGGATGCCTGAGCCGCCGGCGCGCAGCCGCTCGGCGAGCGTGCCCTGCGGGACAAACTCCACCTCGAGCGTGCCGCTGAGGTACTGCTCGGCGAACAGCTTGTTCTCGCCGACATACGACCCGAGCACCTTCGAGACCTGCTGGTTCTCGAGCAACAGGCCGAGCCCCTTGCCGTCGACGCCCATATTGTTCGAGACGATCGTGAGGTCCTTCACGCCGGTGTCTCGGAGCGCGACGATGAGGTTGTGCGGAATGCCGGAGAGGCCGAACCCGCCGACCGCGATTGTCATTCCGTCGCGTGCAACGTCTGCGATTGCCTCCGCGGCGGAGTTCCAGGTTTTTGATGCCACCCTTGCCACCTTTCGTTCACAATGCGGTCGCGCAGACCGCCTTGCTGCGAGCGTAGAAGATTGGCTCACCGCCACGCAAGCACCACACTGGTGCGGCAATTCAACTGCTCACACCGTGAGTGCAGCGCGTGTTATCGTTCACAATATGGACGAATCACGAACGCCAGGTGCGCAGGTCGTCGGCCGCATCGCTGCCCTCCTGCGTGAGCTCAGCACCACCATGCCCGACGGCGTCGGCACCACGGCGCTCGCCGCCGCGACGACGATCTCGCGCCCCACCGCGCACAGGCTCCTGTCCGCGCTGGCCGAGCAAGGGTTCGTGGATCGCGACACCCGAACCGGCAATTGGCTCCTCGGTCCGGAGCTGTTTCTCATGGGCACCGTCGCCGCCGAGCGCTACGACGTCACGGAGCTCGCGCGCGAGCACGTCGCCGCGCTCGCCGATGCCACGGGCGAGAGCGCATTCTTCTCAGTCAGGCGCGGCAATGAAACCGTCTGCCTCGTGCGGCAGGACGGCAGCTTTCCGATCCGCTCCTTCGTGCTACACGAGGGCAAGCGATTCCCGCTCGGGGTGGCGTCGGCCGGGCTCGCGATCCTCGCCTACCTCCCGGCCCAGGCGGCGGCGCGCTACCTCAGCGACACTGACCTCACGGCCGAATACGGCGACGCCCACTCAGCAGACGCGCTCCGCGGCCGGATTGCTGCGACCCGGGACACGGGCTACGCGGTGAATCCGGCGCTCATCGTGCCAGGAAGCTGGGGCATGGGCGCCGCAGTCTTCACCGCAACCGGCCAGCCCGCGTGGGCGTTGAGCCTCACCGGAACGGAGCACCGGTTCGCACCAGAACGGCAGCCCGAGCTCGGCCGACTCCTGCTCGACCACGCGCACCGGCTCACGGAGCAACTCGCCCGCGGATGATGGCGCCCCAGACAGCTGGCCGGGGCGGCGCTGCCATCCGCAGCCGCATGGCCGCGATCACGGCGCGGCCAGCGACCGCGGCGCGATCCGTCGTCGCAATATGGGAGGATTACAGCACCCCCTATAGCCCAACTGGCAGAGGCAGAAGACTTAAAATCTTTTCAGTCAGGGTTCGAATCCCTGTGGGGGGACCATTCTGTCCCGCAGGCGGCGCGACCGCGAGGAAGCTCATCGTAGTCCTTGTCCGCGCAGGATTACACCCCCTCCAGCGCCCGCGTTTCCCCTCGTATCGTCGGAGACGTGCCAACCGGCACACCCACAACGAACCAGGGAGGATACGAACATGACTCAGCACAACGGAAACAACCCCGGCCAGTTCGGAAACCGGAGCGACACCGAGGCCCAGGCCCGTAAGGGCGGGAAGAACAGCCCCGGCCAGTTCGGCAAGGCGGAGGGCGCCGATCCGCAGGCAGCCGGCCGCAAGGGTGGCGAGAGTTCGTCAAGCCAGTAGGCTGACGGCCCAGTCTTCAGGCGAGGGCCCTGCGTTTCGCTTCGCGAGCGCAGGGCCCTCGTCCGCCTGAGGTGGCACGCCGAGCTGCGGGTTAAAAGGATGCGGGATCACGCGCCCGCATCGGCGTCGGGCACGAAGCCCATTGAAGGCACCAAGCGAGCCCCCGGCTGGATGCCGGGGGCTCGCTTCGGTTCGGAGGGCACTAGACCTGGGTGCGAGCGCTGCGGTCGCGCGGCACGAAATCCAGGATCGCGACGAGCGCCGACAGCCCGACGAGGATGTAGACGACCTTGGACATGACAGAACCAACGCCAAAGATCGCATCAACGAGGTTGAAGTCGAAGAGCCCGACGAGCCCCCAGTTCAATCCCCCGACGATGATCAGAACTTTCGCGATGTTGAGCACGATATTCATGATGCTTCCTCTCGTTGATTACGCCTCGGGCAGTGACCCAAAACGCTTGCCGACGACATTACACGCCTAGCTAGCTAATTGTCGAGAGTCGCATTGCCGCGCACGGCCCGAGGGCCCGGCTACCCCTCTTGGCTGGCGTCGTTACTCTCCCGCCCCGACTTGCGCATGAATATCACTTCCACCGACAACACGAAGGCAGCGATGATCGCAAGCGACGCCGGGACAAAGTAGACGAGCACATGGATCATTTTGTTGTCCTCTGGCAAGAACAACTCCACCCACACCACCGCCAGGGCAGTGACCGCCGCTAGGCCGCCGACGATGCTCGAGACGCGAAAGAGCGTCTTCTGCGACGCATCGCGCCTGCGGAACCTGAATTTCGCATCGATGCTGAAGAAGATGAGGAGCGTGACGAGCAGGCCGGCAAACTCTGACAACTGGTCGCGCGAAAGTTCCGTAATCAACATTGTTCCCCCGTTCAACTCATGAGCGCGGCTACGTATGCCACGCCCCACGCTCGAGATACTCTGCAGGCTCCCATCTGCGTGCCCCACAGCCGGAGGGCAGCTTCGGCCTCCATGCCGACACACTACCCGCGGCACCGCCACCACCGCCGGAGCGCGAGGCGATTCGTCTGGCACCGCGGCAGTTCCTCTCGAAATTCCCCTTGACTCTCCAACAGCTTGTGATCTACCGTTGGGACTTGCAACCTGAATCAGGTTTCATAAACCAACCTTCCAAGGACGAAAGGTACGCGCATGCGCATCGGAAAGAAACTCGCGTTTGGCGCCCTCGTGGCGTCGACCGCACTTGTCCTGTCGGCGTGTGCGCCGGCAGCGTCGGGCCCCGAATCCGGCGGCGAAGCCGAGGGTCCCGCCTCTGTCACCGTCGGTATCATCACGAGCGAGACGGGCCCGCTCGCAGGCTACGGCGCGCAGTACCTCGACGGCTTCAAGGCTGGTCTCGACTACGCGACCGACGGCACCGGAGAGGTCGACGGCACGAAGCTCGACATCAAGTACGTCGACGACGCTGGTGACCCTGACAAGGCGGTGACCGCCGCAAAGGATCTCATTGGCCAGGGCGTGACGCTCCTCGCGGGCAGCGCATCGTCCGGCGTCGCGGCCGTCGTCGCCGAGCAGGCCGCACAGAATAAGGTGCTCTTCATCTCGGGCCCCGCGGCCGCAGACGCCATCACCGGGATCAACGACTACACGTTCCGCTCTGGCCGCCAGAGCGCGCAAGACGTCGCGACCGCCGGCACGTTCCTCGACGACATCAGCGGCAAGACCGTTGCGGTGCTCGCGCAGAACAACGCGTTCGGCCAGGGCAACGTCGCCGCCGTCGAGGCGATCCTCGGAGCGAAGGGCGCGTCGGTCACGCCGGTGCTCGTCGCCGAGGACGTCACTGAGTTCACGCCATTCGCAACCCAGGTCCTCGATACGAAGGCCGACCTCGTCTTCGTCGCCTGGGCGGGCGCGACGACGGGGGCGATGTGGCAGGCGATGAGCCAGCAGGGCGTGTTCGACTCGATGCCCGTCGTCACCGGGCTCGGCGATTCGGCAACGTTCGGGGCCTACGGCGAGGCTTCCGAGAAGATCAGCTTCCTGAATCACTACTTCGCCGGGGCGCCCGACAACGAGGTGAACACGGCAATGGTGCAGGCCGTCGAGGAGGCAGGCGGCACCCCCGACCTGTTCACCCCCGACGGGTTCAACGCCGCGCTCATGGTCGTGCAGGCGGTCAAGGAGGGCAAGGGCGACGTCGACGCCATGATTGCCTCGCTGAACGACTTCACGTTCGACGGCCCCAAGGGCACGACCACCGTTCGCGGCAGCGACCACGCGCTCATCCAGGAGATGTACCAGGTGAAGCTCGTCGCCAAGGATGGCAGCTTCGCGCCCGAACTCGTCGCGACCGTCGCCGCAGACGACGTGGCCCCCGCAGAAGCGAAGTAGGAACCGCCGTGCACACCCAGCCCCCGTCCGCCCTCACCGTCTCCGGCCTCGGTCTCAAGATCGGCGGCGCCACGATCCTCGACAGCGTGGACCTCGACGTCCCGCAGGGATCGATCGTCGGCGTCATCGGCCCGAACGGCGCGGGAAAAACGACGCTCTTCAACGTGGTCTCGGGACTCATCGCCCCGACGAGCGGCACCGTGTCGCTCCACGGCGACCCGATCACGAGAAGCTCTGTCGCGGCACGCGCGCGGGCGGGGCTGGGTCGCACTTTCCAAACGTCGAGCTACTTCCCTGGCCTCAGCGTGCTCGAGAACGTCAGGCTCGCGGCCCAGGCGACGGCGGGCGGCAGCATGTCGCTCCTCCGCTTCCCCAAGCGCGGCGACGCGGCGACGCAGCTCGCAATGGACACGCTCGCGACCGTGGGGCTCTCCCACCAGGCCGCGACCCTCGCGGGCGACATCTCGCACGGCGACAAGCGCAAGCTCGAGATCGCAGTGCTGCTCGTGACGGACTCGAGCGTGGTGCTGCTCGACGAGCCAATGGCTGGCGTCGCCTCAGGCGACGTCGCCGGGCTCGTAGAGAACATCCGCGACATGCAGGCGGAAAAACAGTGCACCGTACTCATGGTCGAGCACCACATCGACGTGCTGCTCGGCTTCGTCGACCACGTCGCGGTGATGTACTTCGGCAACGTCATCGCCTTCGACACCCCGCAGAACATCATGGAGAACCCCACCGTGCAAAGCGCATACCTCGGGCGCGCCGTATGAGCGCGCCGATTCTCACAGTCTCCCATCTCGAGTGCTCCATCGCCGGGCAACAGGTGGTCGAGGACGTCTCATTCGAAGTGCCAGCCACCGGCATCACGGCGGTGCTCGGACGCAACGGCGCGGGCAAGACGTCGACACTGCGCGGCATCATGGGCCTCATCACCCGCTCAGGCGAGGTACGCCTTGCCGGCGACCGCATCGACAGGCTCCCGACCCACAAGCTCGTGCAGCGCGGAATCGGTTACGTGCCGGAAGACCGCGAGGTGTTCGGGTCGCTGAGCGTCGCCGAGAACCTCGCGCTCGCTGAGCGCGGCCCGCACCCTCGGCGTGAGTTCGTCGCCGAGTTGTTCCCCGACCTCGTCGCCCGGCGCGACCAGGCCGCCGGCACGCTCTCCGGGGGCCAGCAGCAGATGGTCTCGGTCGCCCGCGCGCTCATCAACGACAACCGGATCCTGCTCGTCGACGAGCCGACAAAGGGCCTCGCCCCAAAGATAGTGCAGGAGGTCGCCGACGCGCTCGCGGAGGCGGCGACGACTGTGCCGATCCTGCTCGTCGAGCAGAACCTCGAGGTCGTCAGGCAGCTCGCCGACGACGCGATCGTGATCTCCTCCGGCCGCGTCGTGTACACGGGCAAGGCCGCCGACATCCTCGACGACGACCAGCTCACCACCCAGTTGCTCGGCGTCCACGCAGAGGGAGGGATCCAGCTGTGAGCGCACTCGTCCTCACCCTCATCACCGGCGTCGGGCTTGGCGCCCTCTACTTTCTCGTCGCTTCCGGCCTGAGCCTGATCTACGGGCTCATGCACGTGCTGAACTTCGCGCACGGCGCCTTCCTCACGCTCGCCGCCTTCATCGGGTGGCGCACCGCGCAGGCGCTCGGCACGGACAGCTGGTTCGCGCTCGTCGTTTCCGTCGCCGTCGGGGCGCTCGTCGGCGCGGTCTTCGCAACGCTCACCGAGTTGCTGCTCATCCGCCCGCTCTACGAGCGCCACATCGAACAGGTGCTCGTGACAGTCGGGCTCTCGTTCGCGGCGATCGCCCTGTTCGAGGGCATCTGGGGCTCCGACCCGATCACGGTCGCCGGGCCGACCTGGCTCAAGCAGACCACGCTCGTGCTCGGCGCGAAGATCCCGAACGTGTACTGGATCCTGATCCTCACCGCCGGCCTCGTCCTCACCGCGCTCGTGCTGTTTCTCAAGAAGACGCGCTACGGCATGATCATTCGCGCGGGCGTCGAGAATCGCGCGATGGTCACCGCCCTCGGTATCGACGTGCGCAAGGCCTTCACGCTCGTCTTCGCGATCGGCGGCGCCGCCGCCGGCATCGGCGGGGTCCTCGCGATGCACTACATGACCTTCGTCTCGGCCCACCTCGGGCAGACGCTGCTCATCTTCGCGTTCATCGTGACCGTCGTCGGCGGGCTTGGGTCGCTCGCCGGCGCGGCCGTCGCCTCGGTGCTCGTGGCGGTGCTCCAGCAGTTCGCGAACTTCTATCTGGGCGGCACCGGCGACTTCATCGTCGTGATCCTGCTCGCTGTGGTGCTCCTCGTGCGACCCCGCGGCCTCATGGGACGAAAGGTGGCACAGTGATGTCGACTCAGACGATGCGCCCGGTCACGGCGCGCCGACCGATCCTCCCCGTCGTCGCGGGCATCGCGCTCGTCGCGGTCGCGGCGGCCCTTCCCCTCCTCAACCTGCAGATCCCCGGTATCCTCCCGACGCCGACCTACATGCCCGGCAGCCTCGCGCTGCTCTCGCTCTGCATGGTGTTCGCCGCGCTCGCGCTGTCCTACAACATGCTGCTCGGCACCGCGGGCATGCTGTCCTTCGGCCATGCGCTGTCCTTCGGCGGCGGCGCCTACCTGCTGGGGATCGCGCTCGCGCAGTTCGAGTTGCCGCTCGTGCCGGCTGTGCTCCTCGCGCTCATCGGCGGGCTCCTCATCGCGCTCCTCACGGGGTCGGTCGCGAACCGCGTCTCTGGGATCCCGTTCGCGATGGTCACGCTCGCGTTCGCCCAGGCAGGATCGGTGCTCGTGCGCCGCAACGCCCAGGTGACCGGCGGTGAGGAGGGGCTCAGCCTCGCGACCGCGCAGGTGCCGGACTGGCTCGTCGGCGTCGTGAACACGCGCAACCTGTACTGGGTGATCCTCGCGATCCTGGTGTTCGTCTATCTCGTCGCGCTGTGGGTCGACCGCAGCCGGCTCGGGCACCTCGCACGCGCGTCGCGCGAGAACCCGGAGCGGGTGAAGGTCCTCGGGCTCAGCCCGTACGCCGCGAAGCTCACCATCTTCGTCATCGCTGCGGTGCTCGCAAGCCTCGCGGGCGTCGGGTACATGCTGCTGCAGTCTGGCACGGTGCCGAGGGCGGTGTCGGCCGACCTCACGATCACCGTGCTCGTGATGGTCGTGCTCGGCGGCGTCGGCTACCGGTGGGGCGCGATCGCCGGCGGATTCATCTACACGATCCTCGACCAGCGCCTGACGGTGCTCGCCAAGGCGGATGCGATCCAGGGCCTCCCCGACGTGCTGCGGATCCCGCTCTCTGAGCCGCTCTTTCTCCTCGGCACGCTGTTCATTCTCGTCGTCATGTTTCTTCCTGGCGGAATCGCTGGCACGCTGGATACAGCATGGAAAACACGCACCCGGAAGCGCCGCGCATGAGCGACTACACCATCGGCAATTGGCTCGCTGATCGCGCCGCGATCGACGGCGCGCGCATCGCGATCGACGACCGCGGCGTCCTCACCTCGTATCACGCACTCAATACGCGGGCGCGTGCGCTCGCCTCGAGGCTCGCGGAGGCCGGCTACGGCGCCGGCGGGCGCATCGCGACGGTGTCAGGCAACTCGACCGACCACGTCGTCGCGTTCTTCGCCTGCGCGATCCTCGGCATCGCCTTCATCCCGCTCTCGTGGCGCCTCACCGCGGCCGAACTCGGCGAGCTCATCCGGCGGTCCCGCGCGGACCTGCTCCTCGTCGAGGACGAGTACGCGGGACTCGGCGAGGAGGCGCTCGCGGTGCTCCGGGCGGCCGGCGGTATCGCTCCCCCGTGCGCCGAGCCCGGCCTCGCCGGAGTCGAGCAGTGGGCACCGCCGTCGGCGCGTCCGCTGGAGCGCCGTGACGCTGAGGCCGGAGACCCGTTGCTCGTCGTCTTCACGTCGGGCAGCGAGGCCGCGCCGAAGGGCGTCGTGCTCACGCACCGGTCCTGTTTCTGGACCAACCTCGCGCTCTCGCGGGCGATGCCCATGACCTCGGCAGACGTGGTGCTCTCGATCCTGCCTCAGCACCACGTGGCCGCGTGGAACGTGCAGCCCCTGCTCGCCTGGTGGGTTGGGGCGACTGTCGTGCTCGAGCGGTCGTTCCAGCCCGGCCGCGTCCTGCAGCTCATCCGCGAGCGGAAGGTCACCACCATGATGGGGGTGCCGACGCAGTACCAGATGCTGTTCGCGCAGCCCGGCATCGAGAGCGCCGACCTCCGGTCGCTCTCGCGCGCGCTCGTCGGCGGCTCGACGATTCCCGAGCAGCTCGCGGTCGAGGCTGCCCGACTCGGGCTCCCACTCGCCCAGGGGTACGGGCTCACGGAGGCCGGCCCGAACGTGCTGCACCTCCAGGCCGCTGAGCTCGCGGAGTTTCCGGGCGCCGTCGGTCGCCCCTATCCCTCGGTCGAGACGGCGATCGTGGATACTGAGAGCGGGCTGCCGCTCGCCGGCGCGGCGACCGGTGAGCTGTGGGTGCGCGGCCCAAGCCTGTTCTCCGGCTATCTCGACGACGACGCGGCGACCGAACGGGCAATGTCGGACGGCTGGCTGCGCACTGGCGACATCGTCGCGCGCGACGCCGGCGGAATCCACCGAGTCGTCGACCGGGTAAAGAACATCTACGTCTCCGGCGGTGAGAACGTCGCACCGGCCGAGGTCGAGGCCGCCCTCTGCACGCATCCCTTGGTCGAGGCCGCCGCGGTCGTCGGCGTCCCGGACCCGGTGTGGGGCGAGCGCGGGTACGCGTTCATCGTCACCGCCGCGCCGGTCTCCCGCGACGAGCTGCTCGCGCACGCGCGCGCCCTCCTCGCCCCGTTCAAGCTGCCAGCGCACGTCGAGTTTGTCGACGAGCTGCCGCGCTCCACCATCGAGAAGGTCGCGCGCGGAGCGCTCGCAGACCGCGCCCGCACCGCGCTCGCCGCACACGATCAGACAGGCACCGCATGACCTCCACCAGCGAACCAGCACAGCCCACCGGCGAGCCGGCACAGCCGACCGGCGATCCGGCACAGCCCGCCGGCGACGACCCGATCTCGCCGGCGACCGGCCGGCCCCTCACTAAGCGCGGTCTCGCAACCAGGCGCCGCCTCCTTGAGGCCGCGGAGGACGTGTTCGCCGAGCTCGGCTACCACGAGGCGTCGATCGTCAAGGTTACCGAGCACGCCGGGGTCGCACTCGGCACGTTCTACCTCTACTTCGACAGCAAGCAGAGCATCTTCGAGGCGCTCGTGATCGACCTGAACGACCGCGTGCGACAGTCGATGAGCGAGGCGATGGCTGGCGCAACGAACCGGATCGAGGCGGAGCGCGGTGGGTTCGAGGGGTTCTTCCGGTTCACCGCGAAGCATCCGGCGCTCTACCGGGTCGTCCGGGAGGCGGAGTTCGTCTCGCCCGAAACCATGCGGTTGCACTACGAGCGCATCGTTGAGGGCTACACGGCGGGGCTGCAGGCGGCGCAATCCGCCGGCGATATCGACACGACCCTCGACCCCGAGGTCGCCGCGTGGGCGCTCATGGGCCTCGGCGAGCTCATCGGCATGCGCTACATCCTCTGGGAGCGCGACGCGAGTGGGACGGCGCCGGATCGCATTGCCCCGCACGTGCTCGACGCAATGATGCAATTCATCGGTGGCGCGCTCGGCGGGCCACACACACGGAAGGGAGCGGAGTGATGACCGATCAGGATCTCGCGGGCCGCAGGGCACTCGTCACGGGAGGCGGCTCGGGCATCGGCCTCGCGTGCGCGCACGAGTTCGCGGCGCGCGGCGCCCATGTCATCGTCGCCGATGTCACCGCCGACGCGGCGGAGCGGGCGGTCTCGGAGATCGCGGCGACGGGCGGCACGGCCGAGGCCTGGATCGTCGATCTCGCCGACACCCGCGCGCTCGACGCGCTCACGCTCGACGCTGACATCATCGTGAACAACGCCGGAGTGCAGCGGGTGAGCCCCATCGAGGAGTTCGATCCCGAGGCGTTCCGCCTCATCCAGCGGCTCATGCTCGAGGCGCCCTTCCTGCTCATCCGTGCAGCGCTCCTAGGCATGTACGAGCGCGGCTGGGGCCGCATCATCAACCTGTCGAGCGTGCATGGGCTGCGCGCCAGCGCGTTCAAGTCGGCATACGTCGCGGCCAAGCACGGCCTGGAGGGGCTGTCGAAGGTGACCGCCCTCGAAGGCGGCCCGCATGGCGTCACCAGCAACTGCGTGAACCCCGGGTATGTGCGCACCCCGCTCGTCGAGCGGCAGATCGCCGACCAGGCAAAGGTTCACGGGATCGCCGAGAGCGACGTCGTCGAGCGCATCATGCTCACCGAGAGCGCCGTGAAGCGGCTTGTTGAACCCGCGGAGGTCGCCTCCCTCGTCGGCTGGCTGGCGTCCGACATGTCGGGCATGGTGACCGGGGCGTCGTACACCATGGATGGCGGATGGAGCGCAAAATGAACTCCCACACCTACCGCACGGTCGATGTCCCGGTGTCGGGCGGCCAGCTCAGGGTCGGCGTCTGGGATCCCGTCACGCCAGCGTCCGGCGAGCCGACCGCGCTCGCCGTTCACGGCGTCACGGCCTCGCACCTCGCCTGGCCGTTCGTCGTCGAGGAGCTCCCCGGGATCCGGATCCTCGCCCCCGACCTCCGCGGCCGCGGAGCGAGCAACGGCGTCGACGGGCCCGCGGGCATGGCC
>WPCJ01125769.1_pt1 | contig 12391 bp, 8 predicted proteins | sample 5399831 | NCBI WGS metagenome assembly WPCJ01 (sample SAMN12869470, study PRJNA574797) | sludge metagenome | isolation source: wastewater treatment of pH10 | place: China:Beijing | collected 2019-05-20 | reverse complement strand
ATTGGCTGAAGCGACCCTGGCGCGCGATGCCGACAAGGCGACGGCGCTTCTGGAGGCACACTACCGGAGAACGGCCGACCACCTGAGCAGTGTCTTCGGCACGGATAAGCCGAGCGACATGGCCATGGCGGTCTGACTAGCCCTTGCTCCGATTGACCTGGTCCCTGGAGAAGCCGGCCATCGATGCATAACCGCGCACGATGGCCTCGCGTTCCTGGTAAGTCGCGACTTGCTCGATGTCGTCGAAGCCGTGAGGCGCGCGCTTTTCAATCATATCGATGACGCCCTCGGGTCCTCCCTTGCGATTGGCCAGCACGATTTCGCTTGTCGCTGTACGGCGTTCCGTATCGTAGGCAATCAGCGCATCTTGGATCGATCCGGCACCGCCCAGATGCCTGGCCAGGCAGATCGCGTCGAGGATCGCCTGGCTGGCGCCGTTTGAACCGACCGGATACATCGGATGGGCAGCGTCACCGAGCAGACTTACCCTTCCGAACGACCAGCGCGCCACGGGATCCCGGTCGCAGTTGGGGTACTCATAGAAAGGCCCCGTCGCTTCGATCAGGCTGACCGGGTCGATGAAGCCGAGCCGGAATTTGTCGCGCACGAAGGTCAGCGTTTCCTCGAGACGTCCGGGGCGGTTCCAGTCGCCCCGTCCTAATGGAACTTTAGCCGCGTCGGCGCGTGCCATGACAGCCCAGTTGGTCAAGCGCCTGTCCGGCTTCTGATGATCCGCATGGATCGGGTAGAAGACGAATTTGGACGTGTTGCTGCCGGCGATGACCATCGTCCGGGCGTCCTGATAGGTTGGCCACTCAACCGCTCCTCTCCAGATCATGATGCCGCTCCAGATCGGCTGGCGTTGATTGGGATAGAGAGTGGAGCGCACCTTGGAATGGATGCCATCTGCGCCGATGAGCGCGTCGCCGTCCGCCTCGATCGATCCGGCCCCCTCCGTTCGCTCGAATCGCGCCACCACACGATCGCCACGCTCTTGGAAGTCAACGAGCCTGTGATCGACATGGATACGCGCCGGACCCAGTCGCTCCACCGCCGCCTGGAAAAGTACCTGCAGCAACTTGCCGCGATGGATGCTCAATTGCGGGGTGTCATAGCCCGCATCCATGCCCCGCAATTCCCGCCAGACGGTCTGCCCGAAGCGGTTGGTGTAGATCAGTTCGCGCGTTCTGATGCCTGCTTCATCCAGAGCAGGTAGAAGACCAAGTGTCGCCAACACCTTGATCGCGTGTGGTAGCACATTGATGCCTACGCCGAGCTCACGCACTGACGGAGCCTGTTCGAACACCTCTGCTTCGATGCCGCCTCCATGCAGGCAAAGCGCGGTTGCGAGCCCGCCTATACCTCCACCCGCGATGAGGATTTTCATCCGCACCTCTCCCTGTTCGAGTTCGGCCCCCACCCCGGCTCGGTTTGATGATGATCTTGCTGGTTGCTCCTTAAGCGCGGGGGGTCCTGCCACGCGGCAGGAAACCGGAGGCAGCCAATGCACCTGTGACGACCAAAAGCCCGCCCGCCGCAACATAGACCGTCACGGTGCCGACGCCGAAAACGGCGAGCAAGACAAGGGAAGCCAGCGGCGTCAGATAGGCGAGGCCTGAGATCATCGCCGTATAGCCCGTCCGGACCGCGCGATCCCACAAGGCGTTGGAAAGCGTCAACGGTGCGATGCCGATACCCGCGATGGCCAGCCACTGAGGGAGCGAGAGGCTCGCAGATGGCTCGAAAGCCCAATGAAGACCGAGTGACAGGACGGCAAGCAACCCCATGGAGGGGCCCACTACATCATGTGTCTCGCGCCCGTACGAGCGGACGGCGGCATAGATGGCAAAGATGAGACCGCTGAAGAAGGCGAGCAAGATGCCGGCCGCATCAAAACTGTTCTCGAAGGCAGGCCCGATCGCAACAGCCGCTCCGATGAAGGCAACTGCGATCCCGAGGCCCTGCACCCGCCCGAGCCGCTGCCTCCGAAGCCGTGCCATGATCGCGACCAGCAGCACAGGCCAGAGATAGGAGATCACGTTGGCTTCCGCCGGTCCGATCCTGTTTATGGCCAGCAGATAGAGAATGTTGTTGGCTAACAGGCCGATCGTCACGATGGCCAGTGTTCGAGGTGACGTGGCAAAGAAACCAGCTGCCTTGCCTTGCGCCGTCGAGACGCCGAACGAAACGACGAAGCCGACTGCGGCGGCCAGCCCGAATATGAGAAACGGAGGCGCCGGGTTCGCCACGGTCGCCAGCGTCGGCCATGTTGCCCACAACAGCACCGACCCGAGCGCGAGGCCGGCAGCCCGCGCCTGCGGACCAGAGGAAGCCAACCGTTCAAGGAGCGTATCGAGGCCAAGAAGCAGGGACGGCGCGACGACGTTCATCGCCAGAGCCTAGCATGGCTGCACGAACGGTGCGACTGTCAAGGCCGGGTATCAGGACAAGTTACGCATATGAGCAACCGCAAAGCGGTCAGCCGTTGCCTGTGGGAACCTGACGTTCACTCCGCTTGCACGCCGTGATCGCCTGCTTTGCAACCGATCTCAGACGCAAAACGAAGCATCGGCTGCTTCAGGCGATCCGTTGCTGAAGCTGTGCCGCGTCGACACTGTTGCGCAAACCGGTCGCCACGACCGACACCCGGAATTTTCCTGACAAGGCCGGATCGAAGATGGCACCGACGATGATGTCGGCATTGGCATCGACCTCTTCCCGTATCCTTGTCGCGGCCTCGTCGACTTCGAACAGCGTCATGTCGGTGCCGCCGCAGATGGAGACGAGCAGGCCCCTGGCGCCGGTCATAGACGCCTCGTCGAGCAGCGGATTGGCGATTGCAGCTTCCGCTGCCGCCTTTGAACGCCCTTCTCCCGTCGCTTCACCTGTCCCCATCATCGCGCGCCCCATGTCCTTCATCACCGACCGCACATCGGCAAAGTCGAGATTGATCAGGCCTTCCTTGACGATGAGATCGGTGATGCACCGGACACCCGCGTTGAGCACGCCATCCGCCATCACGAATGCATCGGCAAACGTGGTCTTGGCGTCAGCGATCCTGAAAAGGTTCTGGTTCGGGATGACGATCACTGTGTCGGCGCTCTCGCGCAGACGTTCTATTCCTTCCTCCGCAGCCTGCATCCTGCGCCTGCCTTCGAAGGCGAAAGGCTTGGTGACGACAGCCACCGTCAAGATGCCGGCATCGCGTGCCGCGCGCGCAATGACGGGCGCCGCACCCGTCCCTGTGCCGCCGCCCATCCCGGCCGTGATGAAACACATATGCGTTCCTGCCAGGTGATCCATGACTTCGTCGATGGATTCTTCCGCAGCCGCTCCGCCGACCTGCGGAATGGAGCCAGCGCCCAAGCCCTCGGTAACATGCGCGCCCAGCTGAATCAGCCGCGAGGACTTCGACATGGTCAGCGCCTGGGCGTCGGTATTGGCGGCGACGAACTCCACGCCTTGCAAGCCTTCGGCGATCATATTGTTGATGGCATTTCCACCGGCGCCGCCGACCCCGAAGACCGTAATCTTGGGCTTCATCTCCAGTATTTCAGGCTTGGCGGTCATTGTGGTCCCTCTGTGAAAAGCACCCGCTACGCCGCGCAGAACCGAGCAACGAGCATACGAATCAGACGATTCCCCTGCTCCTAGGGAATCAGAGGACACGCCTTGCTACAAGATCGAGCGGAGGCTGGCACCGGCTTTCACGTTGATTTGTCCGCGGTCACGGGGCTTTGGTGCGGCGAGGGACCCAGTTCGACTTGAGCCGCTCGAAGGTCTCTTCGGCAGACCTCGAAAGAACGCCCGGCCATCGACAAGGTTATTCGAACGCGTAGGTGAACCCCTCGGCCGAGGCGCCCACGATGACCTTCGTCATCTTTTCCCCGTCGAGCGAGCGGCTGAGTACGCCGCGGCTCAACTCCGGCAACAGCGTGTTGGTCAGTATGGCATCGATCATGCGGCCACCGGATTCGATCTCGGTGCAGCGCGCTTTGACCAGATCCATGACGCCATCGCCTATCACCAGCTCAGCGTCGTTGGTGGCTCTCAGGCGCTTTGCGATCTTGTTGAACTGATGCCGTGCGATCGCCTCGATCATCGAATCCGAAAGCGGATAGTAAGGAATCGTCACCACGCGACCGAGGAACGCCGCCGGAAACACCTTCAGCAGCGGCGCACGCAGCGCCGTATCGAGATCTTCGATGCCGGTGCGTACGGTCCCGTTCTTCGTGCGATCCATGATGACCTCGGAGCCGACATTCGACGTAAGCAGGATCAGCGTGTTCTTGAAGTCGATGCGACGCCCCTCGCTGTCGTCCATCATGCCTTTGTCGAAGACCTGGAAGAAGATCTCGTGCACATCCGGATGTGCCTTCTCGACCTCGTCGAGGAGGATCACCGAGTAGGGCTTTCTGCGCACGGCCTCAGTCAGAAGGCCGCCCTTGCCGTAACCGACATAGCCGGGCGGCGCCCCTTTCAACGTCGAGACTGTATGCGCTTCCTGGAATTCCGACATGTTGATCGAGATCAGGTTCTGCTCGCCGCCATAAAGGGTCTCCGCCAATGCCAGCGCGGTTTCGGTCTTGCCAACACCGGAGGGACCACAAAGCAGGAAAACCCCTACCGGCTTTTCCGGCGCGCCGAGGCCGGCGCGGCTGGTCTGCACGCGCCTGGCGATCATTTCCATCGCGTGGTCCTGACCGACCACGCGCGCCGACAAGGTGGGAGCGAGCTTCAGAGCTTTCTCGGTCTGGCTGGACAGCATCCGGCCCGTCGGAATGCCGGTCCAGTCCTGAACCACCGCCGCGACGGCATTGCGGTCGACCGACGGCAAGATCAGGGGCGTTTCGCCCTGCGCTGTGGCGAGCTCCGCCATCAAGGCGCGCAATCGTGTGAGGTCAGCTGCCGAGTCCGGCCGTGAATCTCCATTTTCCGTCTCGACGCCTTTTGTTTCGGCACCGGCGTTTCCCACCTTGGATTTCCTGGTTCTCTCGGCCTTGGTGTCCTTGCTTTTGGTGGCTTTTTCCTCAGCCACCATCGCTTCGGCGCTCTCCGGTTCTGCCGCCGTTTCCTCGCCCCTGGCCGCATCCAGGGGCAAACCCTCGCCACGCAGCCTGGCGCGCAGGTCGAGAATCTCGCTCACCAGCAGCTTTTCGCGATCCCAGCGCGCCTGGGTAGCAGCAAGGGTGGTCTCGGTCTCCACCAACCCAGCCTCGACCTTCGCCAGCCGGTCCGTTACGTCGATGCCGATTGCGGCTTCGCGACCGATGATGCCCCGCTCGACTTCCAACGCCTGGCGCCGGCGCAGAATGTCCTCGACTTCGGCAGGTGTCGCATGCTGTGAGACGGCCACGCGGGCGCAAGCCGTGTCGAGAAGGCTGACCGCCTTGTCCGGCAGTTGCCTGGCCGGGATATAACGATGTGAGAGCGAGACCGCAGCCTCGATCGCCTCATCCAGTATCTGCACCTTGTGGTGAAACTCCAGCACTCCGGCAACGCCGCGCAGCATCAGCACGGCCACGGCTTCCGCCGGCTCGTCGATCTTGACGACCTGGAAGCGTCGCGTCAGCGCTGGATCCTTTTCGATGTGCTGCTTGTATTCGGCCCAGGTGGTGGCAGCGATGGTGCGAAGTTCCCCCCGCGCCAGTGCGGGCTTCAGCAGATTGGCTGCATCGCCGGTGCCGGCAGCACCGCCGGCACCGATCAGCGTATGAGCCTCGTCGATGAACAGGATGATTGGCGTTTCGGAGGCCTGTACCTCGTCGATAACCGCCTTCAACCGCTTTTCGAACTCCCCCTTCACACTGGCACCGGCCTGCATGAGCCCGACATCGAGCATGCGGACGCTGACGTTCTGCAGCGACGGCGGCACGTCGCCCTGGGCAATGCGCAAGGCAAAACCCTCGACCACTGCTGTCTTGCCGACACCGGCCTCGCCGGTCAGGATCGGATTGTTTTGCCGGCGCCGCATCAGGATGTCGACGATCTGCCGGATTTCCGGATCGCGACCCACGACCGGATCGATCTTGCTGTCGCGGGCGCGCTGGGTGAGATCGGTCGCGTATTTTGCCAGCGCGGAATCCGCACCCACACCGCGTCTCACCGGTGTTTCGGCAACAGCGGCAACGGCAGGTGAACCAGCTTCAAGCGAGCCTTCTGTGACCTCTGCAAAGCGGGAAATAACCCCGTCGGCGTCGATCTTGTCGAACTCCGTGCTGATCTTCGCCAACAGGCCTTCGAGCACCGGCGTCTTCAGGCAGGCAAGCAGGATATGGGCGCTGCGCACTTCTTCCACGCCGAACTCCAGCGTCGCCAGGTTCCAGCCTTCCTGGATCGCGTGAAAGATATGGTCGGAGAATTCCTCGATGGAGGTCGCACCATAGGGCAGCTTGTCGACGGCACGGGTCATGTCGGCGGTCAGGCGGCTCGGGTCCACCCCGGCGTCGGCGACAATCATCTGGACATCCGAGCGCTCGGAAAGCACCAGCTGCTCGATGAAGTGGACAAGCTCGACATAAGGATTGCCACGCAGCTTGGTGGCATCTGCGGCCGCCTTGAACGCCCGCTGACAGAGAGAGTTTAGCTTGGCGACGAGCTCCTTGCGTTTGAAGCTCTGTGAAGACCGGCGCTGTTCCATCTGAACCTGCTCCCGAAGTCTGCCGAACATACCCTGCCATATCCGCAGCGGCTTGACAAAGCATGTGACGGTTTTGGCGTTGGAATGCGCCCCGAGACGACACTCCCCGGCAACAAAAAAGGCCTCACAACAAACACCGAATTTCGGTCCGGCCTATGCGAGCCATTTCACATACCGAGGCAGGCAATTGCGCGATGGGTTTGTCCAGGAAACGGTCGCGTTCGGCTTCCGTTGGCTTTTTGAGATGTTGCTCAATTGTGGTAGAGTGAGGCCGTGTGATAAAATTACGTCACACAGGGGTCTCAGGGCCGCTGGCTGGGGGTAGGTGTGATTGATATCGCACTCTGGCTGAATCCTCTGAACGGTGAGAATCCGTCGGGGGAGGATTTGCGCAACGAGCAGGCCTTTCACGAGCTCGAGCGTCTTACCGAACCGCAGCTCAAACTTGTCCATGACGGCACTGGCAAGCCCACCTCGCAGTCCACGCCGGTGGATTGGGCGGCAGTCCTCGAAAAGGCGGACGAGCTTCGCTCTCGTGGCCGGGATCTGCGCCTTCTGGTCATTGTCGCGCGGGCCCTCGCCAACGAAGAAGGGCTGGCAGGACTGGCGCAGGGCCTGACCCTTATCTCCAGGACCTTCGACCAGCATTGGGACACGATGCATCCGACATTGCGCGCCAATGCAGCGCCGCGCGATGCCGCCTTGCGCCGCATCAATGCGCTGCTCGATCTCCAGAACGGACAGGAAGGCCTGTTGGCCAACCTGAGAGAGACGATCTTTTTCTCGCCGCGTCAGGTCGGACCGATCAGCGGACGCGACCTGGAGAAAAGCGCGCTCGATGAGCGCGTCATGCTGCAGGAGGCGGCTTCCGGGTTGAACGCAGCCGAGAAGGCTGCGTTGGTCGGTGCCCACAACCAGCTCTTGAACCGCGTGCGGAGCGGCTGTGCGGCACAGGCGGATCAGGCTGATGATGTGATGTCCTCGCTGCTTTCCGATGCCCGCTCCGCCATCACGGCGCTCGATGAGGTCGACGCAGCCCTCAACAAGCGCATCGAAGGCAATGGCCCGGTCATCCCGGAATTGAAGCGTTTCCTGCAGCGTCTGCTGACGACGCTGGAACGGAATTCGGCGACCAGCCCCGTGGCCAATGGGGCTGTAAAGCCAACCCCGCCGCCGGAAGAACCGGTGTCGCCCGCCCGAAACGGTCATGGAGCCGAAACGATGGCAAGCGTGGCAAGCCTAGCAGAACCAGGTGTCGGGCTGCCCGACCGGATCAGCTCGCGCGACGATGTCGTCAAATGCCTCGACCTTGTCGTGGCCTTCTACGACCGCACGGAGCCATCGAGCCCGATACCGCATCTTGCCCGCCGTGTGCGCCGGATGGTGCACATGGATTTCGTTGAACTGATGGAAGATCTCGCCCCGTCCGGGCTGAAGGAATTCCGGCTGCTCGCCGGCGTTCCCGATCCCAAGAAGCCGGCCCAGAAGGATGAAAGGTAAAAGGCATGCCAGCAGAGAGCAAAGCTAAGGTCATCGAAAGAAACCGCGCCCCGCGCGTGCAGATCGCCTACGACGTTGAGACCTACGGCAGCCCGACGACGATCGAATTGCCGTTCGTCATGGCTGTGATGGCGGACCTTTCCGGTGCCTCACAGACCAAGGAAGCGTCGAAGTCGGTTCTGGACCGCAACTTCGTCGAGACCGACGCCAATCGCTTCCCCAAGTTCATGGAAGCCATGGGCCCTCGCGTGAAGGCGCGCGTGAAGAACACGTTGCCGCAAGCCGAGGGTGCCGAGCGCGACGAAGAGCTGGCCGTCGATCTCACCTTTTCCAAGATGGGGGATTTCGCGCCGGACAAGGTGGCCGAGCAGGTGCCGCAACTGGCCGAGATCCTCAAGATGCGCCGCCAGCTCGAAGAACTGCTCGGCTTCATGGACGGTCGAGTCGATGCCGAAAAGCGCATCGCGCAACTTCTGAACAACGAGCCGCTGCTGAGCAGGATCGCCAGCCAGGCGATGTCCGATGACGACAAGGCGGAGGAATGAGTCATGGCCGAACAGCAAAAGACAGCAGCCGCCACTGCCGAGGCAGAAGCGATCGATCTCGGTGAGTTCAGCGGGCTCCTGGAAAAGGATTTCAAGGTCAAGAAGGACGACAGCGAAAAGCTGCAGCAGCTTGTGCGCAACCTGGCGCTCGCCGCGCAGTCCCGTTCCGAGACCACCACGATCTCGTCCAATGCCATCAAGTCGATCAAGTCCTTGATAGCAGGCATAGACAAGATGTTGACGACGCAGGTCAACGAGATCCTGCATGCGCCGGAAGTGCGCGAGATGGAGGGCACATGGCGCGGCCTCTGGTATCTCGTCAACAACACCGAGACGGATACCAAGTTGAAGATCCGGGTGATGAACATCTCCAAGGAGCAGCTGGCCGACACGCTCGAAGATTATGAAGGCCAGATGTGGGACCAAAGTCCCATCTTCAAAAAAGTCTACACGGACGAATATTCCATGCTGGGCGGCGAACCGGTCGGCTGCATCATCGGCGCCTACGAGTTCTCGAACCATCCGCGCGATGTCGGCCTGCTCCGCAACGTTTCCGGCATCTGCGCTTCCGCACACACGCCTTTCATCGCCGCCGCCTCGCCGCGCCTGTTCCGGATGGACAGCTGGCAGGAACTGCCGAACCCGCAGGACCTGCAGATGATCGTGTCGAACCCGGCCTATGCATCGTGGCAATCGCTGCGCGAGAGCGAAGACGCCCGTTATATCGGCCTCACCATGCCGCGGGTGCTGGCACGGCTTCCCTATGGCACCGAGACCGTTCCGGTGAAAGGCTTCACCTTCGAGGAAGAGGTGGAGGGCGACCACAACAAATACGTGTGGATGAATGCTGCCTTCCCGATGGGTGTGAACATCAACCGCAGTCACAAACTCTACGGTTGGGGTACCCAGATCCGCGGCGTCGAGAATGGCGGCACGGTGCTGAACCTGCCGGTGCACGCCTTCCCGACCGACGACGGATCGATCGCGATGAAATGCCCGACGGAAGTCGCGATCGACGACCGGCGCGAGGCTGAACTGGCCAAGCTCGGCCTGATGCCGATCCTGCACCGCAAGAATACCGACCTTGCTGCCTTCATCGGTGCTCATTCTCTGCAGGACGACGAGACCCGCGCTGGTCGCCTCGTGGATCCGGATGCACAGGCCAACGAGCGGCTCTCCGCCAATCTGCCGTATCTGTTCCCGGTGTCGCGTTTCGCGCATTACCTCAAGGCTATCGCGCGCGACAAGATCGGCTCGTTCAAAGAGCGCTCCGACATGCAGATCTGGTTGACCGAGTGGATCAACCGGTACGTGCTGGCCAATCCCGCCTTTGCCGATGACAAGGCCCGCGCCAAGCGCCCGCTTGCTGCGGCCGAGGTCCAGGTCGACAGCGTCGAGGGCCGGCCCGGTTACTACAATGCGCGTTTCTACCTACGTCCGCACTATCAGCTGGAAGGCATCAATGCCTCGCTCCGGCTCGTGTCGGAACTGCCCTCCGTAAAGGGCTGAACTAGCAGCGAAATCATCCTGTTTCGTTTCAAAGCGGTGGAGAAAGACAATGCCGACTACAGCAAGATCCGATGCGCCTTCGATGAAAATCGACGGCTTCCTGAAAGTTCCCGACATCAAGGGGCCGAGCCAGCGCGACGGCCACGAAGACGAGATCGAAGTGCATGGCGTCGACTATAAGATGATCGCGCCCTACGACCCCAATTCCTTGTCGCGTCGCGGCCGTGTCGCACTCGGCATGATCAAGTTCACCAAGCACTACGACAAGGCATCGCCCTACCTGAAGAAGGCGCTGTTCGAGAACAAGGCGCTTGACGAAGTGGTGTTTTCGGCACGCCGCACCATCGACGGCGAGACCAGCGACTATCTGGTCGTGACGCTCACCGACGCCTCGATCATGGAATACGACATGCGGCAGGCCGACGACGAAGCGGATCTGATCGAGGAAGAAGTCAGCTTCGCCTACAAGAAGATCAAGTTCGTCTACGACAAGGACGACGAGATTGAAATGGACGTCTATGTCGGCAAGTGATGCCAGGCAGCCCGACGCGAAGGCGCGACCTGCCGGCAGCTCCCGGGCAAAGCGCGAGGCGGTGCAACCCTCCCTCTGGGACCGCCTCATCAACGACTTGCCCGGCCTGACGTCGGAAATCGACGGACTGCGTCGCTTGCTGGAAGAAGAACTGGGCGCAGATCGCGTCGAGGGTCTTCTTGCCGGCAGCACGCGCACCATCGATGCCGATGCGGAACTTTCGTCCGAACAGAAGCAGCGCCTGCACCGGTTGGCCTTCCAGGCTGAACACCGCGCGGAAATCGAAAGCCGCGGCGTCGTGGTTTCGGCGCGTGTGCTCAGAGAAGCCGTTCGGCGCGACATCGAGGCCTTGTTCAACACAGAACGGTTTGAATCCCAACCGATGCTCTCCGACCTGGAACGGGAACAATCCCTGGACGAACTGCCGTCGCTTGCCGACTTTCCCGAGGTCCGTCGCAGTGTCGTGAACTATGGCGTGCCGTCCTTCTCCGGCCGTTCGTCGCGGGATTTCGACCGCGATGTGCTGGCGCGCGAAATCCGCCAGGTGCTGGCTAGCTTCGAACCACGCCTCAAGGAAAGCGAGACGACCGTCGACGTCACCCTCGGCGACAAAAGCCTCGGGCTGAAGATCGAGATCGATGCGGTGCTGATCATGACGCCGACGCCGGAACGCATGCGGCTGCGCACCACCATCAATCTCGACAACGGCCTGGCTCGAACCGAATTCCGGGAGACCTGAGATGGATCGGGTCTTCGTGGAATATTACGAGGAGGAACTGACCCATATCCGGGCACTGGCTGCGGAATTCGCCGACATGCATCCGGCGGTGGCCCGCAATCTTTCCCTCGACACCGTTCCTTGCCCCGATCCCTATGTCGAGCGGCTTCTCGACGGCGTGGCTTTCCTCGCAGCACGCACAAGGCTGAAGGTGGATGCCGAGCGCTCGCGTTTCTCACGTGCCGTTCTCGATGTGCTTTATCCAGATCTGGTGACGCCGGCGCCGGCAACTGCGATGGCCGTGCTCAAGCCAGGCCAACAGGTGCAATCGATGATCGCCGGCTACGCCGTCCCACGCGGCACGCGGCTGGTCTCCGGCCTGCATCCAGGGCTTTCGACCCGCTGCACCTTCACCACGGCACAGGAGGTCAACTTATGGCCCATCGCGATCACTGCGGTCAGCTACTTTCAGGACCGCAGTGCGCTTGCGGCCGCCGGCATCACACCAACCGGCGGCGCGCGCGGCGAAGCCGCGTTCCGCATCACCCTCGCCCGTACGGGAAAGGGAAAACTCAGCGATCTGTCCCTCGATCACCTCGACATCTACTTTGCCGGTCGCACCAAGGCGCCGCTGCTCTTCGATGCTATCTTCGGCGCATGCTCGGCGGTGGGCGCGCGGGCGGAAGGCAAGACCACTCCGATATCGGCTTTGCCCGAACCCGAGATGATCGGCATCCACGACGACGAGGCGCTGATGCCGCGCACCCGCCCGACTTTCGAAGGATATCGGCTGCTGCGCGAATATTTCATGATCCCCGAGCGTTTCCACTATGTGCGGGTTGCCGGCCTGCAGCCAATGGTCCGTAAGTGCGAGGCGGGATTGGAGATCATCTTCCAATTCCGACGCCAGGTGCCGGAGCTCGCCGATGTGACTGCGGCTGACCTTG
>WPCJ01020991.1_pt1 | contig 12392 bp, 10 predicted proteins | sample 5399831 | NCBI WGS metagenome assembly WPCJ01 (sample SAMN12869470, study PRJNA574797) | sludge metagenome | isolation source: wastewater treatment of pH10 | place: China:Beijing | collected 2019-05-20 | reverse complement strand
ACCGACGTTTCGCCCGAGCCCGGGTCGCCGCGCGAGCGGTCGAGGAGACCGCGCACGGCGATCCTGATCCTGTCGCCCGCTTTCGCTGACCCGGGCCGCGGACTCGGTGGCCTACTGATAGTCCGCTGCCTCACGCGCCCGCACCTCCAGCATTCCGGCCTCGCCCACCCGCAAGCGTCCGAGCTGAGCGATCTTGTAGTGGCCACCGAGGCGGGTCACGTGCACGACGAGGTCAAGCACCGTCGCCTGCCGAGCCAGCGCCTCGCGACCGAGGCCCGCCAGCATGCCAAGTGCCTCGAGCCTGGCGGGAACGTCTTGAATGCGGTTCGCGTGCAGCGTTCCCGCGCCGCCCTCGTGCCCTGTGTTCAGCGCGGCCAGCAGTGTCGCGATTTCGGCGCCTCGGCACTCCCCAAGCACGATTCTGTCTGGCCGCATCCGAAGGGCCTCGCGAAGCAGCCGCTCGAGGCTGACCTCGCCGACTCCCTCGATGTTCGCTTGTCGCGCCTCCAGCGCGATGTGGTGGCGGTGATCTGGACGCAGCTCGGCGACGTCTTCGATCGTGACGATGCGCTCCGCGGCAGGCACCAGAGAGAACAGCGCGCTCAGCAGCGTGGTCTTGCCGCTACCAGTGCCGCCGGTGATGAGCACGTTCCGCTTCCCAGCGACGCTGTCCACAAGCAGCCGCGCGACGGCGGGAGAACACGCCCCACCGGCGACCACGTCGGCGAAGCTCAGTGGCCGCAGCGCGGGGAGCCGGATCGAGATCACGGTGCCGGCCACCGCGACCGGGTCAAGGACTGCGTGCACCCGAATGCCGTCGCCGAGGCGCACGTCCGCGACAGGGTTGAGCTCGTCGAGATGCCGCCCGCCCGCCGCGATGAGGCGAACCGCGAGCTCACGAACCTCGAGCGCTGGGGCCGCCCAGCCGCCCACGACCTCGACCCCGCCGCCGCGGTCGACCCACAGCTCGCCAGAGCCGCCGCGTGCGTGCAGCATGATGTCTCGAACGTGCGGGTCGTCAACGAGGGAGACGAGTCCACCAAGCGCGCGACGGGCATCGGTGCCGAGCGCTGCCGAACGGCCTGGCTCGTGTGGTGACGCTCCCGGGTTCATACCCACGATGTAAACGAGGAGCGGCGTGCATTTCAAGGCATCGGCACGCGAATGTGGACAACGCCGACCGGTCCCCTCTTTCGGGGGGCCTGTGGGCGACGGGCCTGGGTCTACCATTGACCGAGACAACGACGTTTCCTGATTGAAAGGGTAGCCATGAGCGACGATCACGGCACAATTGAAAGTCTTTCCGCCCTCGCGCACGACGCCGGCGAGAGCTACCCGCCTTCACCGGAATTCCGTGCGCAGGCGAACCAGAACTCCTCAGAGATCTACCTCCGCGCCGCGGCCGACCCAGAGGCCTACTGGGCCGAGCAGGCGCAGAACCGGCTCACCTGGAAGAAGCCATTCACCGAGGTGCTCGACTGGACGAACCCGCCGTTCGCGAAGTGGTTCGCCGACGGCGAGCTCAACGTCGCGGAGAACTGCCTCGACAGGCACGTCGCCAACGGCCACGGCGACCGCGTCGCGATCCATTTCGAAGGCGAGCCAGGCGACACCCGCACGCTCACCTACGCGGAGCTCACGCACGAGGTGAAGCGGGCAGCCAACATGCTCGCAAGCCTCGGCGTCACCGCGGGCGACAGGGTCGCCATCTACATGCCAATGATCCCCGAGACCGTCATCGCCATGCTCGCGGTGGTTCGCCTCGGCGCGGCGCACTCGGTCGTCTTCGGCGGTTTCAGCGCGGAGAGCCTGCGCGCACGCATCGACGACGTCGAAGCGGAACTCGTCATCACCGCCGACGGTGGCTACCGCAAGGGGCGCGTGTCTCCGCTCAAGCCTGTTGTCGATCAGGCCCTCGAGCTTGACGACGCGGACGGCAAGCCCAGCACCGTCAAGCACGTGCTCGTCGTGAACCGCGGCGGCAACGAGGTCACCATGGTCGACGGCCGCGACCTCTGGTGGCACGAGGAGATCACCGCGTACGACGGGGAGCACACCGCGCAGGGCTTCCCCGCCGAGAACCCGCTGTTCATCCTGTACACGTCCGGCACCACGGGCAAGCCGAAAGGCATCCTCCACACGACTGGCGGGTACCTCACGCAGGTCACCACCACGTTCAGCGACGTCTTCGACATCAAGCCGGAAAGCGACGTCTTCTGGTGCACCGCTGACGTCGGTTGGGTGACCGGCCACTCCTACATTGTGTACGGCCCGCTCTCCAACGGCGCGACGCAGGTGATGTACGAAGGCACCCCGGACACCCCGGACTGGGGCCGCTGGTGGCAGCTCATTGAGAAGTACAAGGTCTCGATCTTCTACACCGCCCCCACCGCGATCCGCTCCTGCATGAAGGTCGGACGCCAGGTTCCCGAGCAGTACGACCTCTCGAGCCTTCGCCTGCTCGGCAGCGTCGGCGAGCCGATCAACCCCGAGGCGTGGCGCTGGTACCGCGACGTCATCGGCGCGGGCAAGACACCGATCGTCGATACGTGGTGGCAGACCGAGACGGGCGCCATGATGGTTGCTCCGCTCCCAGGGCTCACCTCGCTCAAGCCGGGCAGCTCGCAGATTGCCCAGCCGGGAATCTCGATCGCCGTTGTCGACGATGACGGCAACCCCGTCGAGAACGGCCAGGGCGGCCTGCTCGTCGTCGAGCGGCCGTGGCCGTCGATGGTGCGCAACGTCTGGGGCGACCCGCAGCGGTTCATCGACACCTACTGGGACAAGTTCGGCGACAAGTACTTCGCCGGCGACGGCGCTCGACTCGACGAGGATGGCGACATCTGGTTCCTTGGTCGCGTGGACGACGTGATGAACGTCTCAGGTCACCGACTGTCGACCACTGAAATCGAGTCGGCCCTGGTCGGCCACCACGCGGTCGCGGAGGCGGCCGTCGTCGGAGCGGACGACGAGACCACGGGTCAGGCGGTTGTCGCCTTCGTGATCCTGAAGTCGCAGCAGCATCTCATTACTGAAGCGGAGGCCGAGCAGGAGCTCCGGTCGCACGTCGCATCGCACATCGGCGCGATCGCCCGCCCCCGCAACGTCTACGTCGTGAATGAGCTGCCGAAGACTCGCTCCGGCAAGATCATGCGCCGCCTGCTCAAGGACGCGGCGGAGGGACGAAAGATCGGCGACACCACCACGCTCGCCGACACGATGGTGATGCAGCTCATCTCCGACCGGGTCGTCGCGGAGCGCGAAGCGAAGTAGCGCAGCAATAACGAAGGGGCTGCGGATCCGGGTTCGGATCCGCAGCCCCTTTCGCGTATCGCGAGGCTTAGTCGCGAACGCGGAAGATGAACTCCACCTCGACCGGAGCGTCGAGCGGCAGCACCGCGACGCCCACCGCCGAGCGCGCGTGGATGCCCTGGTCGGCGAACACCTTGCCGAGGAATACCGATGCGCCATTCGCGACGATCGGCTGGCCGGTGAAGCTCGGCTCCGACGCGACGAACGCGGTCACCTTGACGACCTGCTCGACCTTGTCCAACGAGCCGAGCACGCCGCGCACTGCGGCGAGAGCGTTCAGGGCGCACAGCTGCGCGAGCTCCTGGGCCTGGTCGGGGCTAACGAGGCCCTCGCCTTCTCCAACCTTGCCGGTCGCGACGAGCGCGCCGTTGGCGATCGGGAGCTGCCCCGACGTGTAGACGTAGTCACCGTCGCGCACCGCTGGGACGTACGCCGCAACCGCGGGAACGATCTCGGGAATTTCGAATCCAAGCTCGCTGATGCGGTCTTCGATAACTGATGACATGTCAGGCCCTTCTCTTGAGATATGCGACGTTTCCACCGGCGGGACCCTCGATGATCTGCACGAGTTCCCAACCTTGGGATCCCCAGTTGTTGAGGATCTGGGCTTCATTGTGCAGCAACAGCGGAGTAACAAAGTACTCCCACTTCGGTGCGTCTGGGGCATCACTCACGTGAGACTCCTTCTTGAAAATAGCGGGTGAAAACGCCGAGTTTTGGCGCGAGCGGCGCTGATTGCCAGCTTTTATCGCCTACCCTTGAGTCTATGACCCCAAAGGCCTCAAAGTCTTCGCGCGTGCCCACAGCCAAACCTCGTTCGGTTGGTGGCGTCGTCGGCGGAATCCTCGGAGCGGTAGCAATGAGCGCTATCGCAGGCATCCTCGTCACCGCAGCAGTCACCCCCGTGGTCGCCCTCTCGGGCGCCGCGGCGACCTCTGCCGTGAGCATTTTCGAGAACCTTCCCAGCAACCTCAAGCCGGGGCAGCTCGCCGAGCCGAGCACCCTGTACGCGAAGCAGGGCGATAAGAACGTCAAGATCGCAGAATTCTACGAGCAGGATCGTATCCCGGTCGGCTGGGACGATATTTCGCCTTATGTGAAGGACGCGCTCGTCGCCATCGAGGATCCGCGCTTCTACACGCACGGCGGTGTCGATGCGCTCGCTGCCTCGCGTGCGGTGCTGCAGAACGCCGCCGGTGGAAACATGTCTGGCGCCTCGACGATCACGATGCAGTACGTGCGTAACGTGCTCGTGCAGGAGTCGACGGCGGTACCCGACCCGGAGGAGCAGGAGGCCGCCTACAAGGAGGCCATGCAGCAGACCATGGATCGCAAGCTCAAGGAGATGAAGCTCGCGATCGGCGTGGAGAAGAAGTTCACGAAGGACGAGATTCTCACCGGATACCTGAATATCGCTCTGTTCGGCCGCCAGGTTTACGGCATCGAGTCGGCCGCGCACTACTACTACAACACGACGGCGAAGGATCTCACACTGCCGCAGGCTGCGAGCCTCGTCGGAATTGTGAACCAGCCGACCGCCTACCAGCTCGACATCGAAGAGAACATCGAGGCGAACAAGACCCGCCGCGACCTGATCCTTGGCCAGATGCTCAAGCACGGCAAGATTACCCAGGCGCAGCACGACGAGGCCGTTGCCACCCCCGTCGAGCCGAAGATCACCCCGCGTGTGCAGGGCTGCGCCGCGGCAGAGGCGACGTACGGCCTCGGCCACTTCTGCGACTACGTGCAGAACCAGATGAAGAAGGACGAGAGCTTCGGCCCCGACGCGCAGACGCGCGACTTCAACATGCGCCGCGGCGGCTACGACATCTACACCACCGTCGATCTCGACCTCCAGAAGGCCGCAACGGATGCGGTACGCAACGAGGTGCCCAAGACGATGGAGGGCATCGACGTCGGTGGCGCGACCGTGAGCACCGAGGTGGGCACCGGGCGCGTGCTCGCGATGGCCCAGAATCGCCCCTACAGCAACGACGAGGCGCTCACGAGCCAGGGCTACACGGCGATCAACTACAGCACCGACCAGAGCGACGGCGGCTCATCCGGCTTCCAGGTCGGTTCGACGTTCAAGGCGATTACGCTCGCCGAGTGGATTCGCACCGGGCACTCCGTGCGTGACGTCGTCAACGTGAACGGCCGCACCGTCCAGCTGCAGAGCTTCAGCGCGAGCTGCATGGACGGCGGCGTCTACGGGTACGGCCCGTGGGAGTTCAACAACGACAACATGGGCGTACGCGGTAACCAGTCGGTCCTCACCGCGATTGCTCAGTCTCTCAACGGTGGTTTGGTCTCGATGCAGCAGCAGATGGACCTCTGCGATACCTTTGCCCTAGCGAAGAAGCTCGGCCTTCACCGCGCGTCCCCCGCGACACACCCCGACTTCGCGAACGAAGGCACCCTCGAACTCACGATGAACCCGTCAAACACCTTCGGTGGCACCGACGAAATGTCGCCGCTCACCATGGCGACGGCGTTCGGGGCATTCGCTGGCAAGGGCAAGGTCTGCACGCCCGTCGCCATCGACTCGATCACCGGCCCGAACGGCGAGGCCGTGCCGTTCAAGAAGAGCGAGTGCTCCGAGGCGCTCTCGCCCGAGGTCGCTGCCGGCGTCGCCTACGCCCTCGAGTACACGATCAACAACGGTATTGCTGGGCACGCACGCTCGCAGCTTGGCGTCCCGCACCTCGCGAAGACCGGTACGACCGACGAGTACATCGACAACTGGACGGTGGGCGCCTCGAGCAAGGTTTCGACCGCGACGTGGGTCGGCAACGTCGGCCCGAACCCGCAGTGCCTCGGCCAGGCCGATTGCAAGCGTGTCGACACCCGTAACTTTGGCGGCTACCAGGGCCTCACTGCGGCCGACGCCCGCATCTGGCCCGCAGTAATGTACGTTGCCGACGAGAAGTTTGGCGGCGAAGGCTTCGGTGACCCGGCAGCGACCGCGCTGCGTCAGACCATGGTCAACGTGCCCAACGTCACCGGCAAGTCCTTCGATGAGGCCGCAGGCATTCTCGAGAACGCACGCTTCGCCTACCGCGACGGCGGCGAGGTTGACTCCGCCGCGCCGAAGGGCACCATCGCCCGTACCGATCCCGCCGCCGGCGAAGCCACGGGCCTCGGAACCGAGATCACCCTGTACCGGTCGCGCGGCAACGCTGCGAAGGTTCCTGGCGGGCTTGGCGGCATGACCGCGAAGGAAGCGGAGAGCGCACTGAAGTCCGCTGGCTTCAGCTCGGTCTCCACCAGTTGCACGGGCGGCGGCAAGGTCGACTCGGGCAAGGACAAGGTCGAGTCGGTTTCGCCCGCCGCTGGCGAGGAAGTCGCACTGAACTCCCGCGTCACCCTCAGCGTGAAGTGCTCCTAACCCCAGATGGCTCGTAACTCACGCTGTTGCTCTCCCGCTGCGGCCCTTGGATGGGCCGCAGCGGGAGTGCTGCTGTGGTCGACCGTCGTCGAACGCAGGCTCTTCACGATTCGTCGGCACGAGCTACCGATACTTCCGGCAGGCGCCGCCCCGATCCGGGTGCTGCAGCTGTCTGATCTCCATCTCGCGCCGTGGCAGACGAACAAGATGAACTGGGTGCGCTCCCTTGCCGAGCTGAACCCCGATCTCGTCGTACTCACCGGCGACCTCATGGGCCACGTTGGAGCGCGCCCGTCGCTGCTCCACACGCTTGAGGCCTTTGCAGGAACACCGACGCTGTTCGTGCACGGCTCCAATGACTACTACGGTCCGAGGCTGAAGAACCCGATGAAGTACCTACGCGAGCCGAGCCGCCTCAGCACGCGCGAGCAAGACATCGACAACGCCACGCTGACGTCGGGTCTGACCAGGCTCGGGTTCACCGATCTGAATAACTCGGCGACCTCACTCGAGCTGCGCGGCACGAAGCTCGACGTCTTCGGCCTCAACGACCCGCACATCCGGTTTGACGATGGCGATGCGATGCGTGCTGCGATCGCGGCGGCTGGGATCGCCGATCCTGATCCCGCGTCGCCCCGGATCGGCGTCGTGCATGCGCCGTACCAGGCGGCGCTTGGTGAGCTCCTCAACGAGCACGCAGACCTCATCCTCGCCGGCCACACGCACGGCGGGCAGGTGCGCGTCCCTGGCGTCGGCGCGCTCACCTCGAACAGCGACCTGCCGACCAACCAGGCCCGCGGGCTGAGCGTCTGGTACGACGCACACCGCGCGGCATACCTCAACGTGAGCGCTGGCCTCGGAAACTCGATCTATGCGCCGGTCCGGTTTGCGTGCCGGCCAGAGGCGAGCCTGCTCACCCTAACCCCGCCCGCGGCGTAACCCGGGCCGGGCTGGTTCGAAGGATCAGCCCGACCTGGCGCGCAGAACATCTGTGATCGGCAGATCGAATGCCGGCTTCGCGGGTGTAGAGCATTCGATCTGCAGATCGCAGGTATTGGGCCGGACAGGGCGCGCCGGCCGGCGCAGGCCCCCATTCCTGGATAGCCCCTACACGAGCGTCGGGAGCAGCTTCGCGAGTCGCTCGGCAGCCTCCCGGGTCGCCTCCGCCGTGTTGAACGCGGACAGCCGGAAGTGGCCCGCGCCTGTCGGGCCGAACCCGACGCCCGGGGTCCCAACGATCTGTGCCTGCTCGAGCAGGACGTCAAAGAATGCCCACGAGTCCATCCCGGACGGGCACCTGAACCACACGTACGGCGAGTGCTCGCCGCCCACGGCGCTGACACCCGCCTGCTCGAGCGTCGCCCGGATGAGCCGCGCGTTTTGCAGGTAGTAGTCGACATCGGCCTGGACCTGTTCGCGCCCGTCCGCGCTGTAGACGGCCTCGGCGGCCCGCTGCACGATGTAGGGAGTCCCGTTGAACTTGGTGGACTGTCTGCGCAGCCACATCGCGTTGAGCGAGGCCCCGTCGCGGGTGAGCTTCTTCGGCACCACCGTCCACGAGCACCGGAGGCCAGTGAAACCGGCAGTCTTCGAGAACGAACCCAGCTCGATCGCGACCTCGTCGGCGCCCTCGATCTCGTAGATCGAACGCGGGACGTCGTCACCGGTGATGAACGCGCGGTAGGCGACGTCGAAGAGGATCACGGCGCCCGTCCGGCGGGCGTACCGCACCCATTCCTCGAGGTCCGCCCGGCTCATCGTTGTCCCTGTCGGGTTCCCCGGCGAGCACAGGTAGATGAGTTCAACGGGCTCGGCGGGCAGCGGGGGCCGGTACCCGTTCGCGTCGTCACACGGGAGGTAGGTCAGTCCTGTCCAGCGTTCGCCGTCGAACGAGCCGAGCCTGCCGGCCATCGCGTTCGAATCGACGTACACCGGGTAGACGGGGTCGGTCACGGCGACCCTGGCGGTCTCCGAGAAGAGCTCCTGAATATTCGCGGAGTCCGACTTCGAGCCGTCACCGATGAAGATCTCGTCTGGTGCGACGTCAACCCCGATCGAGCCGTACTCCCCCGCGGCGATCGCCTCTCTGAGGAACTCGTAGCCAGCCTCGGGGCCATACCCCTGGAAGCCCTGGGCCGTGGCCTGTTCGTCGACGGCCGCGTGCAGCGCCCCTATCACCGCCGGTGCGAGCGGGCGCGTCACGTCGCCGATGCCCAGCCTGAGCACCCGGGCGTCGGGCTGCTGCTGTTCGAATCGCCGGACTCGCTCGGCGACCTCGCTGAAAAGGTACGACTGGGGAATCTCCCCGAAGTGTGTGTTGATGATCATCGGGGAGATCCTGTCCGTTCCGTGTGTTAGTCGGTGAGCTTGGCTGCGACGACCTCGGCGAGCTGCACCGTGTTCAGTGCAGCGCCCTTGCGCAGGTTGTCGTTGGAGACGAAGAAGACGAGTCCGCGGCCCTCGGGGGCGGACTGGTCGGCGCGTATGCGGCCCACGTAGCTCGGGTCGTTTCCGGCGGCCTCAAGCGGGGTGGGGACGTCGCTCAGGGCGACGCCAGGCGCGGAGCTGAGCACCTCGCGTGCGCGCTCGGGAGTGATGGGGTTCGCGAACTCCGCGTGGATCGCCAACGAGTGTCCGGTGAAGACGGGAACGCGCACGCACGTCCCGGCGACGAGCAGGTCGGGGAGCCCGAGGATCTTCCGGCTCTCGTTGCGCAGCTTCTTTTCTTCGTCGGTCTCGCCCTGGCCGTCCTCGACGATCGATCCGGCGAGCGGGATCACGTCAAACGCGATCGTGTTCGTGTAGACCTTCGGAGCGACGAAGTCGACGGCCGCGCCGTCGTGGACGAGCCCTTCGATGTTGCCCGTCTCCACGGCCGCCGTGATCTGGCCCGCGAGCTCCGCAACGCCGGCGAGGCCCGATCCGGACACTGCCTGGAACGTCGTCACCTTCATCCGCTCGAGGCCCGCTTCGGCGTCGAGCACCTTCATGACGGGCATGGCGGCCATTGTCGTGCAGTTCGGGTTCGCGACGATGCCCTTCCGCGCTGCGACGGTCGCGTCGAGGTCGGCGGGGTTGACCTCGCTCACGACGAGCGGGATCGCCGGGTCCATGCGCCAGGCGCTCGAGTTGTCGATGACGATCGCACCAGCATCCGCAAACTGCGGAGCGTACTCCTTGGAGGCCGCTCCGCCTGCCGAGAAGAGCACGATGTCGAGCCCGGTCTTGTCGGCAGTCGCCACGTCTTCGACGGTGATGTCCGTGCCGCGGAAGCTCAGCGTGGTCCCCGCGGAGCGGGCGCTCGAGAAGAGCCGCAGCGACGCAACCGGGAAGTCACGCTCCTGCAGGAGCGAGCGAATGACAGCACCGACCTGCCCCGTTGCACCAACGATGGCGACGGCGAAACCCTGCTGTTCAGTCATGTGAATGGATCCTGTCCTCGTACTTCAAATGTATGTGTGGCGCGCGATGGCGGCCGGCTCAGCGGCCGGTGCCCGCGTAGACCGTGGCGGTCTCTTCAGCGTCGAGGCCGAACGCGGTGTGGAGTACCCGCACTGCCTTCTCCATGAGATCGGCCCGCGTCACGACCGAGATCCGGATCTCAGAGGTCGAGATCATCTCGATGTTGATGCCTGCCTCGTACAGCGCGCGGAAGAGCTGTGCGGAGACGCCGGAGCTCGTGCGCATTCCCGCACCGACAACCGCGATCTTCGCGATCTGGTCGTCGTACAGCAGCGTCTCGAAGCCGAGATCGTCGCGCGCAGCCTCGAGCGCCTCGGTCACCTTGCGGCCCTCGCCCATCGGAACGGTGAACGAAATGTCGGTGCGGTTGGTGTCCGCGGCCGAAATGTTCTGCACGATGATGTCGATGTTGGCGTTCGTCTTTGCGACGACCTCGAAGATCTGCGCGGCCTTGCCCGGAATGTCTGGAACGCCGCCGACAGTAATCTTCGCTTCGCTCGCCTCGGCTGCGACGCCAGTGATGACCGAGTCTTCCACAAGATCTCCCTTCGGGTGCCCCGTTTTGGGCGTGTACACAACAGTTCCTGGTTCGCCAGAGAAAGACGAACGCACGTGCAGCTCGACTCCGTGGCGCCGCGCATACTCGACAGCTCGCAGGTGCAGCACCTTCGCGCCGGACGCGGCGAGCTCAAGCATCTCCTCGGACGAGATCGCGTCGATCTTGCGGGCGAGCGGGGCGACGCGTGGGTCGGTGGTGAAGACCCCGTCAACGTCGGTGTAGATCTCGCACCGGTCCGCGTCGAGGGCGGCGGCGAGGGCGACGGCGGTCGTGTCTGAGCCGCCGCGGCCAAGCGTCGTAATGTCTCGCGAATCCCGGCTAAACCCTTGGAAGCCCGCGACGATGGCGACAGCGCCTTCGTCGAGCGCCTCGCGGACGCGCCCCGGGGTGACGTCGACGATCTTCGCCGACCCGTGGTCTGGCGTCGTGATCATGCCGGCCTGGCTGCCGGTGAACGAGAGCGCCTCGACGCCCATGCCCTTGATGGTCATCGCCAGCAGCGCCATCGAGATGCGCTCACCTGAGGTGAGCAGCATGTCGAGCTCGCGCGGGGCGGGGATCGGGGTGCAGTCGGCCGCGAGGTCCAGGAGCTCGTCGGTGGTATCGCCCATGGCGCTCACCACGACGACGACCTCGTTGCCGGTTCGGCGGGTCTCAACGATTCGCTTCGCGACGCGCTTAATGCTCTCGGCGTCTGCGACAGACGACCCCCCGAACTTCTGCACGATCAATGCCACGAGGGTCCTCCTTGGTTCTGGGCCAGCTTCCAGTCTAGCGCGAGGCGTATTCCCTGGCCTCGCGGGAGGGTGACGTTACGCAGCGTTACTCGACGACGCGGCGCCCTTCGAACGCCCGCCCGAGCGTCACCTCGTCGGCGAACTCGAGATCACCGCCCACCGGAAGCCCTGATGCGAGGCGCGAAACCGGCACATCGATGCTCGTCAGCAGCCGCGACAGGTAGGCTGCCGTCGCTTCGCCTTCGAGGTTCGGATCGGTGGCGATAATGACCTCGCGGATCCTGTCGTCGCCCGTCGCCTCGCCGAGCCTGCGCATGAGCGCTGGGATGCTGAGGTCGTCGGGGCCGATGCCATCGATCGGACTGATCGCTCCCCCGAGCACGTGGTAGAGGCCACGGAACTGCCGGGTGCGCTCGATGGCGACGACGTCCTTCGGCTCCTCGACAACGCAAATGAGGGTGTGGTCGCGCCGCGGGTCCGAGCAGATGCTGCAGCGGGTCTGTTCGGTGATGTTGCCACAGACCTCACAGAAGCGAACGCGCTCGCGTACCTCGGTGAGCAGTTCGGCGAGTTTCGAGACGTCGAAGCTCTGCGTCTGCAGAATGTGGAAGGCGATGCGCTGGGCCGACTTCGGCCCGATTCCGGGGAGCCTGCCGAATTCGTCGATCAGGTCCTGCACGATTCCGTCGTACATCGACTACCTCCTGGGCTCTGGGAGCGGGCGCTCCTCTACAAACACTGCGCCGAGTACCTCGCGCACCACCGCTTCGCCGTACCGCGTGAACTTCGGCGCGGCCTTGGCTCCGCCTGACGCTGGCGAACCGGTGTCGCCCGGCGACGCTGCCGCCTGCGAGGCTGCTGCCGGTGGAACCGACTCAGCAGCGCCAGCGGTGGCGGGCCCAGTGGGGCTCACCGACGCAGCGGGGGCGGCGGG
>WPCJ01029412.1_pt1 | contig 12400 bp, 7 predicted proteins | sample 5399831 | NCBI WGS metagenome assembly WPCJ01 (sample SAMN12869470, study PRJNA574797) | sludge metagenome | isolation source: wastewater treatment of pH10 | place: China:Beijing | collected 2019-05-20 | reverse complement strand
TCGATCCAGGCCGCGTTGCCTGGCTCGCGCCGGATCTCCCAGAGCGCGACCTGCACGGCGACGGCCAGATCGGCGTCGCCGGTGTCCCCGTGCTCGGCGAGAATCCAGTTCATCTGCCGCATCTGTTCCTCGCTCGCGGCTCCGGTGGTCACCGTACCGCGCCAGCCCCACCCGTCATTCACCTCGACGGTGTACCCGGGCAGCGCCGAGACGCGAGTCGGCCGCAGCTGGGCGCTCGCCGGGGCGTCGACGCCGGGTTCGAGGCAGTACGCCCGGGACCCATCCGCGGTCTTGAACGCGCCCACGTGATACCCCGCGTACGACAGCATGCCGTCAAAACTTGCGGCTTGCGCGCTCGGCGCGATCCCGAGCAGCAGGAGCGGGACTGCGATGAGCGCGGCGTACACGCCGCGCCCCGGAGGATGCGTTCGGTGGTTCGGTGTGTGCATGCGGAGACCCCTTCGCTCGTGAACTGTGGAGCGTCCAGGTTGGCTCCGTCCGAGAATCTTGGCGAGCCGCTCTCCACAGGCCCCGCGCGGCCTCGATTCGCATGAACGGCGAATGACTGGTAGAGTAATGTCTTGTGCCGCGGGGTGGAGCAGTTCGGTAGCTCGCCGGGCTCATAACCCGGAGGTCGTAGGTTCAAATCCTGCCCCCGCAACCGTGAGAAAGGCCCCTGACTAGGAATTTATTCCAGTCAGGGGCCTTTCGCTTTGCCTGCCACGCACGGCCGCTGCTGCTCAGACACGTCCGGCGGCGCCGACCTTACGACCGCGATCGCACGCACGTCGGCGGGTCATCGCGCTCTGATCTCCCTGCGGCAGGAACGGTGCCACATCACTCCCCTGTGGGCGACGCAACACGCCCACGGCGCAGCCCGGTTCGAGAACTCAGCCCCTCACCCGATAAAGTTGTTGACGTGCCGCGGGGTGGAGCAGTTCGGTAGCTCGCCGGGCTCATAACCCGGAGGTCGTAGGTTCAAATCCTGCCCCCGCAACCAAGAGTCGCACTGCGGCATAGAACCCCCTGATCCGTGATCAGGGGGTTCTGACGTTGACGGCCGTCCCGCGCTACGGTGCGCCGGGGTCCGACGAGGCGATGCCCAGCCAGGTGTGGCGGTTCCCCGCCCAGCACCATCCCACTTTGGGGGCGCCGCGCCGTTCGCGCCCATCGCGGCCGGTGCCGCCGCTGATCCAGATCGCCGGCGTGCGCGCGTCGAGGCCCGCGCCGCGGCGCTTTCGCGACCCGATCGTCATGAAGCAGGCGTTGGGCTCGAGCATGTCAGGCCGTTGCAGCAGCCAGGACACCCCCTCGCCCACCGTCAGCGGCCGCCTGCCGCGCCGCACGAGTTCGGGAAGGGCCTCGTTCGGGCTCCAGTTCGCGTACTCGTCACCGCGCTCGAGCCCGGTGATGGCGTAGAGCGCAGACGCTGGGATGCCTGCCTCGGGGATCGGTTCGAAGGCGTCGAGGTCGGTCATATCCTCGACGACAAAGCCTGGCTTGCCGTCGCGACGCAGCAGCGGCGCGAGCCGTGACACGGGAACGAGCGCGGGAGCGACAACGAGCAGGGTGCCGGACGCCGTCGGCAGGTCGCCTGCCAGCGCGCGGAAGTCTGACGCTGAAAGATCAGCGAGGTCGTGCACGCCGAGTGCGACGAGCCTGTCGAGCTGCGCGGTGATCGATGGGAACTGGGCATCAAGAAGCTGGGGAATACTGTCGCCTTTCACACGGAAACGAGGGCACGGGGCGAAACACCCCATGCCCTCGCACTATTCCCCGCGCCCGTTCCCCAGCGATGCGGCGCTCGTGGCGCTGTCGCTACTTCTTCCCGGCGCGAAGCGTCTTGTAGAGCATCTGCCCAAGCACGAAGGCGAGCAGCAGCGAGAACGCGACGTTCGACGCGAACGGCGTGATCTTCGTTGCGAACACGGATCCGAGCGGCGACAGCACGCTCGCGGCGATGCCGAGCACCAGGGCGCTGCGCAGGTCGACGTTGTTGCGCTTGAAGTTGCCGATGGTGCCCGAGATTGACCCCGGAATGAGCATGAAGAGCGAGGTGCCCTTCGCGACGAGGTCGTTCGAACCGAAGAAGAACATGAGCGCGGGCACAACGATCACGCCACCGCCGACGCCGAGGAGGCCCGACAGTACGCCCGTCACGAGGCCAAGCCCGACGAGCCCGGCGCCGACGAGCACGGTGATGTCGATCTCGGCCTCGCGCTGCGGCACCACGAACCACAGGCTCACCACGACGGCGAGCAGGAACACCATGAAGAGCCACCGCAGGAAACCGGTGGGCACCTTCGCAAGGAGGTAGCTACCGATCTGCGCGCCGACGACGATTCCGACGGCGAGCAGGATCGCGGCGATCCAGTCGACGTTGCCCTGCACCGCGTACCCGATCCCGCCAACGACTGCCGCCGGGAGGATCGCCGCCACCGATGTTCCTGCCGCGAGCCGCTGCTGGTATCCGAGGAAGATCGTGAGGAGCGGCACGAGCACGACGCCGCCGCCGATCCCGAACAGGCCGGAGAGGATGCCGGTGATCGCGCCGAAGACGGCGAGCAGCACGATCGAGGGGCGGGGTGTGTCAAAGTCGGTCGAAGTCATCGGAACCTTTCAATGCGTAAATCAAGCGCGGCTGGCGCGGGGGCGGGGCGGGATCCTCGGATCCGGATCGGCCTACCCGGCGCCCAGCACGACGATTGCGGAGCCGTCCGAGCGCGGGTCGCTCGCAGCCGTGTATGTGGTCTCGCCCGAGGCGCCCCGGTCGATGCGCACGACGTTGGAGTGGCCGAGCGACTCGTCGCGCGACGGGACGGTGACGAGCGCGAACCCGGCGGCCTCAATCGCCTCCTTGGCAAGGTCTGGCACGTCGGCCTCAACAACGACGCTCACCTGCGTGTCATCGGTGATCTCCTCGACCATCCAGCGGGGCGAGTGCGTCGCGCTCGCGGGGTCCTCCCCCGCGAGCATCCGCTGCAGCAGGTGGGTGTGGACCTGCGGCTGCGCGGCGCCACCCATTGTCGCGGGCACGTAGCGAAGGTCGTCGCCGTCGAGCACCATCACGGGCATAAGTGTGTGGCGCGGGCGCTTGCCCGGCGCGAACGCGTTCGGCGATTCAGGATCGAGCGAGAACGAGGTGCCACGGTTCTGGAAGATGATGCCGCTGTCGGGTTCAAGAATGTAGGAGCCAAAGTCCCAGTACACCGAGTTGATGAAGGACACCGCCCACCCGTCGGCGCTCACCGCGGAGAAGCCGACGGTGTCGCCGCTTGCCTTCGCGTCGCCACGGATCGGACGGTCAGGCGCCGTCGCGGACACGAGTTCCGCGCCGGTCGCGCCGTCGAAGGTCGGGTCGGACAGCAGCTGGGTGCGCACGAGGTTACTCGCGTAGAACGCGCGGGCGAGTTCGCCGGCGCCGGCGCCGAGCGGATCCTCGATGCCGTCCGTGATCGCGTTGAGCGCGCGGAGGAACATGAAGCCCGACGTGTTCGGCGGGCCGGTGAGCACTCTCATCCCTCGGAACTCGGTCTCGATCGGGGCGTCCCAGAACGGGCGGTAGGCCGCGGTGTCCGCGAGCGTGATCTTCGAGCCACGCCGCGCGAGACCGGCGACCCAGGTGCGGGCGAGCTCGCCAGTGTAGAACGCGTCTGGCCCCTCGCTCGCAAGCTGCTCGAGCGAGGCGGCGAGGGCCGGCTGCACGAGGGTCTCCCCCTCGGCGAGCGGCGTGCCGTCGGGGTAGAAGACTGCGCGCGCCCCAGGGTCTTTCGAGAACTCTGGCTGTGCGGCGCGCAGCTCCCGAGCGACGGAGCGCGAGTTCGGGAAGCCGTCGCGCGCGAAACCGATCGCAGGGGCGAGATGCTCGGCCCAGGCGCGGGTCGCGCCGAGGTCATGCAGCGCCTCCCAGCCGCGAATGCCTCCGGGAACCGTGATGGTGTCGACGCCGCGCAGCGGGATCGCGTCGCCGTGCGCGTCCCTCAGCGCGTCGAGCGTCTGACCGGACGGCGCAGTGCCGGTGGCGTTCAGGAACCGGATCTCACCGTCCGGGCTGCGCACGATGGCGACGAGGTCACCGCCGAGCGCGACGTTGTTCGGGTAGACGACGCAAAGTGTCGCGGCGGCGGTGATCGCCGCGTCGATCGCGTTGCCACCCGCGCGCAACACCGCCGCTCCGGCCTCGGTCGCGAGGTGGTGTGACGTCGAGATTGCCCCGAGCTGTGCGGCGGTCATGCGCGTGCCTCCTGGTCGTGGGTGCCGTGGGGATGGGTGTCTGGGCCGGGGCTGTCTGCGCCAGCGTCGCCGCGATCGGCGAGCGCGATCTGATCGGCGATATCGAGCACGTGCGCCCGCGCCTCGGCCTCGGCGAGATCGCCGTCACCTGCCGCGATCGCTTCGAAGATGCGCCGGTGCGCGGCGCTCGACACCTGGCGTCGTGCACGTGTCTGATACCGGCTGCCGCGGCTCGGCGCGATCTGCTGCGCGATCTGCTCGTTGATGAGCTCGAGCAGCGGGTTGTGCGTGTACTGCGCGATCGATTGGTGGAAGGCGCGGTCGAGCTCCGCGTACCTGTCCTTCGCCGACTCGCTTTCCATCGCTTCGACAAGCTCGCGGAGCTGCGCGATGTCGCGCGGGCGCGCCCGCCCGGCCGTGATGCGAGCGATCGGTGGCTCCACGATCGCGCGGAGCTCCATGATGTCGCGAATCTCGGCGGACGCAGCGTTCACCGCTTCCCCGATCCGGTCAGCGATACCCGAGCGCTCCCCCGGGCTGAGCACGACGGTGCCGCGGCCCGGCTTGCGGTCGATGAGTCCGCGGTTCTCGAGCTCGCGCAGCGCCTCGCGGATCGAGACGCGCGACACCCCGAGGTGCTCCGCGAGTGCGCGCTCGGGCGGCAGCCGGTCCCCCGGCGCGAGCTCGCCGTCGAGGATCAGTCGTTCGAGGTCAACCGAGAGGCGGTCCGGCAGCGACAGCGTCGTCGCGGGCTTCATGGATGTCCAATCCATCGCCATTCCTTTCGTGCGCGTCCGTCAGGTGGTGCGCTGCTGTGATGTTCGGGGTCGTTTCAGAGGCCTGTGTGGTTTCCGGCCCCCTCGAAACTACCGCGATGCCGCGGCGCTCCGGCGTAATTGACGGAGCGGTTCGCGGCAGGGTATATTTGCGTCTCGTTCGAGAAGTTGGTCAGACCAACAGTTCATTAACCATACACCGAACGCCACATCAATCGATACCCGCAGAGCCGGATCTCCGCACCACAAGCGCGACCCAGGCGAGGCCTCTGCCCGTATGCCCTCATGGAGAATCAATGACGAAATCCCGCCCCTCCACCGCCGCCTCGCCCGGCGCGCCGGAGCACACCACGCACCCCGGAACCGGTGTGACGACAGCCCTCGGCATCGTGGTCGACGACGCGAAACCGAGCGGCCTGCTCACGCTCTCTGGCGTCGAGATGTGGGAGCGCTTCAGCTTCTACGGCCTGCAGGTCCTGCTCGCCTACTACCTCTACTACTCGCTCGGCGAAGGCGGGCTCGGCCTCCCCCAGCCTGTCGCGCTCGGGATCGCCGGCGCCTACGGCGGCCTCGTCTACATCGCGCAGATCGTCGGCGCCTGGGTCGCCGACCGCGTGCTGGCACCCAAGTACGTCGTCCTCGTTGGCGGCTCCGCAATCCTCGCTGGCCACATCATGCTCGCCATCGTGCCCGGCCTCATCGGGCTCATCGTCGGCCTCGCGCTCATCGTGATCGGCACCGGCGGCCTGAAGGTGAACACGACCATGATGGTCGGCGAGCTCTACCCGAACGGCGGGCCCCGCCGCGACGCCGGCTACTCGATCTACTACATGGGCATCACCATCGGCGCGTTCGCCGGGCCGCTCGTCACCGGATGGCTCAACCAGTCCTGGGGCTTCCACGTCGCCTTCGGCGCCGCCGCGGCCGGCATGGCCCTCGGCCTCGGCCAGTACGTGTTCGGCATGCGCCGGCTGCCCGCAAGCACCGGGGTCGTTCCGAACCCGCTTCCCGCCGCCGAACGAGCACGCTGGATCTGGATCACCGCGATCCTGATCGTCGCAATCACCCTCGCGGTCGCGTTCGGCCTGGTGCGCCCCGACAACATCAGCAACGTCGTCGCGCTCGTCGTGCTCGTCGCGACGCTCGGCCTGTTCACGATGCTGCTCACGAACCGCAAGGTGACCAGGCAAGAGCGACGCGCTGTCGTACGCTACATCCCGGTGTTCCTGATGAGCTTGGTGTTCTGGACGCTCCTGTTCCAGCTCTTCACCGCCTTCGCCGTGTTCGCAGACACGAAGATTCACCTCACCGTCGGCTCGCTCACCATGCCGCCCTCGCTCATCGTGACCCTCGAGAGCCTCGCCGTCGCGGCGATCACCGCGCTGCTCGCTGTCCTCTGGACCCGCAGCCGTGCCTCGCGCATGCAGCCCGTCACAAAGCTCGTCGTCGGCGTCATCGCGATGTCCGCCGGCGCGGCGATCATCGTGCCGTTCGGGCTCGCAGCGGGCGTCACCATGCCGCTGCTCGTCGCGCTGCTCGTGATGGTGTTCTTCGCGTTCGGCGAGTCGCTCTTCGCGCCGTCCGCGCTGTCGTTCACGGCCGAGCTCGCGCCGAACGCCGCGACATCGCAGATGACCGCGCTGTACTTCCTCACCATGGCGGGCGGCTCGACCTTCGCCGGGTGGATCTCCCAGTCGTACCGGGAGGGCGCGGAGGCGCAGTACTTCGGCACCGTCGCAGTCGTCTCGCTTGCGCTCATCGTCGCACTCGGCGTCGCGTTCAAGCTCGTCGACCGGGCGATGTCGAGCCGCTAGCTGGGATGCCGGCCGTGGGCTGACCGTGGGCTAGCCTTGGGCTTGCCGTGGGCTGGCGAAGCGCTGACCGTGGGCTAGTCGCGCCACGGGCGTCTGCTGGGCGGGGGTGCGCCACCTTGCGAGGTGGTGCACCCCCGCCCTGTTGCGTCCAGGCCCGCAGCCGCGAGGTCCGCTCGGTGGTCCGGCCCGGCCAATGCTGGGTGACCCGCTCCCCTCCCGGAGTGAGCCTCCCCCCTCCCCAACGAGCGCCTCCTCCTCTCTAGGAGCGCCTCCCCCTCTTTAGGAGCGCCTCCCTCTCTCTCCAGGAGAGCCTCCCTCTCACCCGCGAGAGAGCCCTTTTCTTGCAAGACAGCCGCTTACCGACGGTAGGTACAAGCCTCGCTGGCGAGAAACCTACGCTTCGGCGGGTCGGGAGACACCAGGAGGCACGAAAAACGGGTGTGGCCCGGAGGGAGGAACAAGATCCCTCCGGGCCACACCCGTTGCGTGCTGAGCCGTGCTAGTTGCCGGCCTCCAGAGCCCGCGTCAGCGCGTCCTCGAGTCGCTCATCGGCCTCTGCGAACTTCTTCAGATCGCCATCCTTCATGGCCGCGGTGCGGTCATCGATGGCCTTCTTCATGTCCTGCAGCGCCTGCTTCAGCGCCGGCGAGGCTTGCGAACCGGAGCCGTTGCCTGGCTCGGCGGTCTCGCCGTCAGTGCCGGGATCCGGATCAGCGGGAACATCGCTATCGCCATCGCCGGCGTTCGCGCCCGAGTTGCCGCCGAACAGCTCGTCAAGCGCCTTGTCGAGGGTGTCCTCGAACGCGATGTCGTCACCGAACGAGACGAGCACCTTCTGCAGCAGCGGGAACTTCGTACCAGTCGACGCCTCGAGGTAGACGGGCTGCACGTAGAGCAGACCACCACCGACCGGGAGTGTCAGGAGGTTACCGCTGATCACGCGCGTGCCGCCCTGGCGCAGCAGGTTCAGCTCGGTCGACACCTTCGGATCGGTGTTGAAGCTGTTCTGCACCTGACCCGGAGCCGGGATGGTGTTGCTCTTGGGGAGCGTGAGCAGCTTGAGCGTGCCGTAGTCTTCCGATACCTTGCCGGCCTCGGAGCCCGCGTTCGAGTTCGCCGCGAGGTACCCCGTGAGGATGTCTCGGGCGGTCTCACCCCGCGCGTCAGGAATGTACGTCGAGTAGATCGAGTACGTGGGATCCGCACCCTTGCCCGCGGAGAGTGTGAGGTAGTACGGCGGCTGCGCAGGGTTGCGCTCGTTCTCGTTCGCGCTCGCTACCGGGTCGTCAGGCGTACGCCACGCGTCCTCGGCCGAGTAGAACGCCCCGGCGTCGGTCACGTGGTACTTGCTCAGCACCTCGCGCTGCACCTTGAACATGTCAGTCGGGTAGCGCACGTGGCTGAGCAGTTCGCCGCTCATGTCGTCGACGCTCTTCAGCGTGCCCGGGAAGATCTTGCTCCACGACTTGAGGAGCGGGTCCTCGCTGTCCCACGCGTACAGGTCAACACTGCCGTCGTAGGCGTCGACCGTGGCCTTCACCGAGTTGCGAATGTAGTTCACCGGCTTGGCGAGCATGCTCGCGCGCTGGTTGTCCGCGTCAACGGTCAGCGCGTTCATGTCGGTGACCTCGGAGTACGGGTACTGCGCAGAAGTCGTGTAACCGTCGATGATCCACTTGAGCTTGCCGTCCACCACCGACGCGTATGGTGCCGCATCGATCGTGAGGTACGGCGCGACCTTCTGGACGCGCTCAACCGGGTTACGGTCGAACAGGATCTGCGAGCCGTCAACCACGGCGCCAGACAGCAGAATCTCGACGTCCTGGAACTTCAGCGCGAACATGATCTTCGAGAAGATGTTGCTCAGCGTCGGCCCGCCCTCGCCCTTAAAGGTGGTGAGGTTTGCGCGGCCGCCTGCTGCGGCCTCGACGTCGCCCTCGGCTGCGTCACCGGCGTCGGCCGGCACGTCTTCCTCGGCGGGAGCCTCCGTTGCCGGGGCCTCCTCGGTAGTCGCCTCGTCACCCGCGGTGGCGTCTGCGGTGGTCTCGGCGTCAGCGTTCTCCTCGGCTGGGGTCGCACCCTCAGCCTCGGCGGCCGGGGCCTCCGGCGCGCTCTCGATGTCCGACGGGAAGTCGAGCTCGATGGCCTTGTCGCGTTCGCCGCCGACGATCGAGTACTCGGGCGAATCCATGCCGAAGTAGACGCGGGGCTCGAACTCGCCCAGGCGGCCGCTCGTGGGGATGCCGCTCTCGAGGAAGACGGGCTCGCCACCGGGCGAACGCTGGTTGCCGTACGCGGCGACCAGGCCATAGCCGTGCGTGAACACGAGCGTGCGGTTGTACCAGCTGGTCTGGCCCGAGATATCGATGTCACGGATGGCCGAGACGGTGTCTTCGACCTGACCGTCGAGCTCGTAGCGATCGACGTTCAGCGACTTCGGGAACTTGTAGTACTGCTTCGACTGCTCGAGCTGCGCGAAGGTTCGCGAGATGACCTCGGGGTCCATGATGCGGATGTTAGAGGTCGCGACCGCGTCGTTGCGCAGCGCGCCCGGCTCGGCATCAGTGACGGCGTCGTAGCGCTCGACCTTCACCTCGTCGAGACCGTAGGCCTTTCGCGTCGCATCGATGTTTCGACCGATGTACTCGGACTCCATGCTCTGCTCGTCGGGGACGACGCGGAACTGCTGGATTGCCCACGGGTAGCCGACGCCGAGCACGAGGCTCGAGACGATGAGCAGGGCGGTGCCAATGACGGGGATCCGCCACTTGCCGGTGACCGCGGTCACGATGAACAGCACGGCGACGATCGCAGCGATGCCGGCGAGGATCTGCTTGCCGGGAATCGTCGCGTGGACGCTCGAGTACATCGCACCCGTCGCGTACCCCTCAGTGCTCGTGACCGTGGCGTACTGATCGAGCCAGAGGCTCACCGCCTGGATGACGAGGTACAGGGTCGCGAGGATCGCGGTCTGAATACGGGTCGACTTCGAGACGCGGAGCTCACGTTCGTTGAACGAGATGCCACCGTACAGGTAGCTCGTGGCCGCACCGACGAGCAGCGAGATGAGTACGACCGCCGAGGCGAACGAGGTCACCGACTGCCAAAGTGGGAGGTCGAAGAGGAAGAAGGAGATGTCGAAGCCGAACTGCGCGTCCTTCTCGCCGGAGGGCTCCGAGTTCCACCAGAGCAGCACGGTGCGCCAGCTCGAGGCGGCGGCAATGCCGGCAAAGATGCCGAGCATCGCGGGCAACAGCCACTTCACGAGGCGCCGCAGGGGTTCGATCACCTCCTGGTAGCGGTCAAGTTGCGCGGTCAGCCGGGCATACACCGGGCGCTTCCGGTACGCAATGTCAATGGCGAGGAACACCGGGATCGACATCGCAAGGAAGCCGACGATGAACATGGCGCCTGCCGCGATCCACTGCGTCGCAAACACGGGCAGATACCCGAGCTGGTTGAACCATAGGATCTCGGTCATCACTGACGAGACCGCGAGGAACGCGATGATCAACGCGACCACGAGAATGATCGTGATTGCGAGCGGGGAAAGACGGCGCGATCGGGGGGCAGAAGTAGTCTGTTCGGTCACCCTACAAGCGTAGCGTTTAGCCGCTGAAATTCCTGTGCGAGTCGAAACACCGCGACACCTGTTCGCAGTCGGCGCAATGAAATCGCCCCACTCTCGGCGCCGTCTCAACGTGCGTGCCGTAGCGTTAGCAGTGTACGAGGCATGAGGAGAACGCCGTGAACAACGACGATATGCAGCCAGGCGGGCCGGACGAGTCGTCGGGCCCCAACTTTGAAGAATTGCAGCGTCTGCTGCAGAACATGTTGAGCGGTCAGCAAGACGCGGAGCTCGACCCGACGGTGCTCGCAAAAGCAGCGGGCATCTCCGCCGATCCTGCGGTGCTCGGCGCCCTGTTCTCCACGCTACGCGGCGCGATGTCGAACCCGAGCGACAAGATCGATTGGTCCGTCGCCCGCCGAACCGCGCTCGACGCCGCCGGCGGCGATGCCGGGGCTGACGCTGGTCCGGCGAACCGCGCGTTCCCGCTCGCGTCGCTGTGGCTCGATGAGGCGACGGAGCTCGGCCCCGTGTCCGACTCGCCCCGCACTGTCAACCGCATCGAGTGGGTCCAGCGGTCGATCGACACGTGGATCAGCCTCGCTGAGCCCGTCGCCGAGTCGGTCTCACAGGCGCTCATGAACTCGATGAGCACGCAGATGCCGGAGGAGATGGCGGCCGCGTTGCAGCAGGCCACCCCGATGCTCCGCAGCGTCGGCGGCGCGCTCTTCGCAGTGCAGCTTGGCTCAATTGTCGGCCAGTTGTCGGGCGAGGTCGTCTCCGCCGGCGACATCGGCATCCCACTGTTTGAGGGCGCCGGGTACGAGGGCGGTGCGCTCCTGCCGAGCGGTATCGCGAAGTTCGCCGAGGGCCTCGATCAGGATCTCGAGGCGGTCACCCTGTATCTCGCTGTGCGCGAGCTCGCGCACGCCCGCCTGTTCCGACACACGAAGTGGCTCCGGCTCCACCTGCTCACCGCGATCACGGACTACGCGCGCGGGATCCACATCGACACCGACCGCATCGAGGAGTTCTCGCGCGATCTCGATCCGTCGCAGCCGGACCAGATTCAGGAGATCCTCGCCAGCGGCGCGCTCTTCCCGCCGAAGACGCCCTCGCAGGAGGCGGCACACGAGCGGCTCGAGACGATGCTCGCCCTCATCGAGGGCTGGGTCGACATTGTCACCGAGGACGCAACGAGCCGGCTCCCCGGCGCGGGCGCGATCGCCGAGATGGTGCGTCGCCGACGCGCGACGGGTGGCCCGGGTGAGCGCGCCTTCGCCGCCCTCGCCGGACTCGAACTCCGTCCCCGGCGGCTACGCGAGGCCGCCGCAATGTGGCGTGCCGTTGTCGACCGCGGCGGCATCGCGACGCGTGACGGCCTGTGGTCGCACCCCGACATCATGCCGACAGCCGAGGAAATCGATGCTCCAGATCTGCTCCTCACCCGCATCGGCCTGCTCGGCGACGGCACCCCGGAGAGCGATCCGTTCGACGACGAGCTCCGTAAGCTGCTGAGCGGCGAGAACTCCGCGGACGGCCCCGGCTCAACGAGCGACTCGAGCGGCGACTCCCCCGCGACCTAGTTACCTCGGCGGCGGCCTTGCGCACGTTCTCTGCCGAGCGTGGCCGGGCGCCTCCCAACGTTGCCCACAGGGCCACGAGTTCTCGCGCAGAGCTCGCGGCCCTGTGGAGAGCGGGCCTGAGCGCCGCCGCGCGGCCCAGACTACTGGGCATGACCCCGTACCTCTCGCTCACCCAGATCAATCCAGACTTCCCCGTCGTGTGGCAGGACCCGACCACGCTCCGCGTCGGATTCGACCGTGCCGTCGCGTCGCTCGAGGCGGCGGCGCCTGCCACGCAGACGGTGGTCGCGCGTCTCATTCGCGGTGCAAGCGACACCGAGCTCGCGCTGAGCGGGCCCGCCGTCGTTGAACATGCCGTCGGTGAGCTCGGCCCGGTATTGGTTCGCCGCTCGGTGCCAGCCGGAACGGTCACCGCGCGGGAGA
>WPCJ01335967.1_pt1 | contig 12418 bp, 10 predicted proteins | sample 5399831 | NCBI WGS metagenome assembly WPCJ01 (sample SAMN12869470, study PRJNA574797) | sludge metagenome | isolation source: wastewater treatment of pH10 | place: China:Beijing | collected 2019-05-20 | reverse complement strand
AGGCTGCGGCCCCGCTCGCGACTTGGTTTTAACGGGTTCCTTGATTTTCTTTTATATCTTGGAAAAAGTAACCAATATTTCCAAACGGACTTCCCATACCTTGATGTTAATTGCAGGATTGAGTAACACCTCATTTGTCGGATTTCCTTTGATAACTGCATATTTCGGAACGAAAGCTTTGCCAATTGGGATTGTAAGTGATCAAATGACCTTCTTTCTCTTGTCAACGGTAGGGGTGGTGGTGGCCATGAAAGGGAGTTTAAAGAAGAAAAACAATGTCGATATTAGATTTATCCTAAAGAGGGTATTTACTTTTCCACCGCTAATTGGTGCTTTATTGGCATTGACAGTAGGGAGATTAGTCGATTTAAGCGGTTTGGATGATTTCTTTAAGATCTTGGGTTCAACGGTTTCACCAATTGCTTTATTTTCTATTGGGTTACAGTTGCATTTTGGGATAGTGAAGAGTGAAATTCCAAATATTACTTATGCTTTAGTGTATAAACTAATTTTGGCACCTGCCATTGTCGTTCTTGTCGCCCTGATGCTGGGCTTGCAGGGGGAAATTGTACAGGTTTCTATTTTTGAGATGGCAATGCCTAGTTTAGTGGCTACCAGCATAATATTAAGTCAATTTAAACTGAATTCGAAGGTCGGGAATAGTGTGATCGGGATGAGTATTCCCTTAGGTCTTTTGAGCACATATTTGTGGTACCAAGTCCTTATTACATTCCTAATGTAACCTAAATGTTATTGAAATATTTCTAGAATTGCTTATCTTTATTGAAATAAATTCAAAAAAATTCTAATTGATTTTAGGTTTTAACATACAGTAACTATTTATGAAGAGAGTTTTATTCTTTGCTTTATTAGCAGGGATACAAATGTCTAATGCGCAGGAAAAACACGAGCGTTATACACAAAAGATAGAAGGGACAAGTTTAGAATTCACAATGGAAGCCATTCCAGGAGGTGAGTTTAACATGGGAAGTGCGAAATCGTCCAATTCGGATGAGAAACCAGTTCATAAAGTTAAATTAGATCCATTTTGGATGGGAACTTATGAAGTTACCTGGAATATTTTCGAACCATTTTTATATAAAGATTACGAGATCACCAAGTCTACAGATGGCAAAGTGCCAACTGAAGTTGATGCAGTGACCAGGCCAACGAAGCCGTACTTGGACATGACCTTTGGCTTTGGCAAGGATGGTCAGCCTGCTTTAGCCATGACCCATTACAATGCTATTCAGTTTTGTAAATGGTTGTATGTAAGGACCGGTGTATTTTATAGATTACCAACAGAAGCGGAATGGGAATATGCTGCAAGAGCAGGTTCTGAGACTGAATACTTCTTTGCTGATGATGCAGCACAGATAGCTGAATATGCTGTTTTCAAAGATAACGCAGGCGGTAAAACTGCTAAAGTTGGAACAAAAAAAGCGAACCCTTGGGGTTTATATGATATTTTAGGGAATGTTTCTGAGTGGACTTATGATCAGTATGATGCTGATTTTTATAAGACCTTGGAAGGTAAGGTATCAGAGAATCCAGTTAATGTTCCGACCAAATTATATCCTCATGTAGTTCGAGGTGGTTCATTTGAGAGTGAAGTTGCAGATTTGCGTTCTGCTGCAAGGGGTGCGTCAGACCCGATTTGGAAGCAATTAGACCCACAGATTCCAAAATCAAACTGGTGGTTTCCGGAAGCTCCTTTCGTAGGGATGCGTTTAGTACGTCCGGTTAAACAACCTAGTCATGAGGAGATTATGGCGTATTATGATAAAGCGCCGCTTAAGGATTTTTAATTAACTTAAACCGTATAATACTCAATTTAAATCTAATTTCATGGAAAGTTTAAAACGTAGGGATTTTATAAAATCTTCTTCTGCCCTAGTGGGTGCTGCTGCCTTAACTGGTAGTTCAGTAAGCAGCGTATTCGCTGCAGGTTCTGACGTTATAAAAATTGCATTAATTGGATGTGGTGGTCGTGGAACTGGAGCAACCTTTGATGCTTTTGCTTCGGGACAAAATATCAAATTAGTGGCAATGGCCGACGCATTTAAAGATAACCTAGATTCTACTTATGATACCCTTAAGGAGAAATTTGGGGATAAAATAGATGTGCCAGATAGCCGTAAATATGTAGGTTTTGATGCTTACAAAGCTGCAATTAAAGATGCTGATGTGGTTTTGTTGACCACTCCGCCGGGATTCAGACCGATTCATTTTGAAGAAGCTGTGAAGCAAGGGAAACACGTTTTCATGGAAAAAGCAGTGGCTGCTGATATTCCAGGAGTGCGTAAGGTCTTGGAAGTGGCAGAAATTGCAAAGCAAAAGAAATTAAACGTTGTGGTAGGTTTGCAAAGACGCTACCAAACTAACTATAGAGAAGCAATCAAGCGTATCCACGATGGTGCTATCGGTGATGTGGTTTCAGGTCAAGTGTATTGGAACAGTGGTGGTGTTTGGGTGAGACCTCGTAAACCAAATCAAACTGAGATGGAATACCAAATGCGTAACTGGTATTATTTTAACTGGTTATGTGGTGACCATATCGTAGAGCAGCACGTGCATAACATTGATATTGCAAACTGGGTGAAACAAAAATATCCGGTTTCTATCCAAGGTACAGGAAGTAGAGCCCATAGAACTGGAAAGGAATATGGAGAGATCTATGATAACTTCGCCCTTGAGTTGACTTATGATGATGGATCAGTGGTTTATAGCCAGTGCCGTCACTTTGAGGGAATCTCCAATAGGGTAGACGAAACCTTCCAAGCTACTAAAGGTAGAGTTTATTTATCTGCTGGAAACCAAGCAGTTTTATACGGACCTGATGGTAAAGAAATCTATCGTCATGATCCAAAAGGTAATCCAAATCCGTACCAACAAGAGCACAAAGAATTGTTTGAAGCGATTGCAAAAGGAGAATACAAATTCAATGATGCAGAATATGGTGCATACAGTTCATTGACTGGTATTATCGGAAGGATTGCTTGTTATACTGGAAAGGTAATCAAGTGGGATGAGGCAATAAAGTCTAACATCAGCTTGATGCCTGATCAATACACTTGGGATGCAAAACCAAAGGTATTGCCTAATGCAGATGGATTCTATCCAGTTGCTGTTCCAGGACACGATGTAGAGAAATACATTTAATAGTGATAAAATTCTGTAATTTTATCATTATGATATTAATTGGTTGCTGTGCTTACGGACAGCAACCAATTTCTGCTTTACAGAAACACGAACTTTTTGGGCGTGCGCAAGGCACCACCTATACCATTAGCTATTACGCTTCTACTGCTTCAATTTCACAGACTTCCATCGACAGTATATTTGCGGTCATCGATCAGTCCATGTCGCTCTATAAAAAGGATTCCCATATTTCAAGGTTCAATGAGCCCAAAACGGGCAGGATGAAATTGGATCCCCATATGTTGAAAGTGATGAAGGAATCTTTCAAGGTATATAAAGACTCAAAGGGTTTATTTGATGTCACTGTGATGCCTTTGGTTTCTCTTTGGGGATTTGGACCGAAGGAAGTGGTCAATATTCCAGATTCGGCAACGATCAGGGAAACAATGGAACATGTTGGGATGGATAAGCTCCGTTTATCAGGAAAGACTTTGAAAAAGAAGGTGGCTGAAGTTGAGGTTGATCTGAACGGTATAGCGCAAGGCTACACTGTCGATGTATTACATGACTTTTTGTTAAAAAGGAAAATAGAAAGTTTTATTGTAGAAGTTGGTGGGGAAATCAGAGCCCATGGCTTGAAGCCAGATCAGAGCACTTTCAAGGTATTGGTTCAAAGGCCGGAGCAAGCAAGGGGTGGATCTGACCATATTTTAGAAATAAAAGACAAAGCTGTCACCACTTCAGGAAGTTACGAGAAGTTTCGTAAAGTAAAAGATTACAAGTTTTCACATCATATGGACCCAAAAACTGGGTTTCCAATTCAATCACAGATTATATCAGTAACAGTGGTTGCGAATACGGCAATGGAGGCGGATGCCTATGATAATGTGTTCATTGCGATGAAACCAGAGGACGCAATTTCATTTGCGAATTCCAAAAATATAATTGATATTTATTTAATGTATTTGGAGGAAGGGAAAGTGAAAGAGGCCCAATCTGCTGGATTCAAAAAGTATTTGCTAACCGATTAAATACTTAAAATTTAAACTTATACCTAAATGAAACGTTCGGATTTTTTAAAAAACAGTTCCCTTTTGGTTGGAGCTTCATTATTTTCTAATGGACTTTCTGCCAATGATCAATCTCAAAAACCTATGGAATCGAAATCAGCCAATCAACCATTCAAATTAAACTATGGTCCACATCAAGGGATGTTCAGTGCCACAGCAGGAAAGAACTTTCTTGATGAAATTCAGTACATGTATGACTTAGGCTTCAGAGGAATTGAAGACAATGGCATGCCAGGTCGCTCCGTTGAAGAACAGAAGAAAATCGGCGATCTGCTGGCAAAACTGGGCATGACGATGGGAGTATTTGTAGTTCCAAAAGGTGGGAATGGTGCTAATTCATTAGCTGCTGGAAAACAGGAGTTTGTGGATGTGTTCTTAAAGGGTTGTAGAGAGTCTGTTGAAATCGCGAAACGTTGTCATGCCAAGCATGTGACTGTTGTACCTGGGGACTATGTTAGAAATCTGCCTATTGGAGTACAAACAGCCAATGTGGTTGAAGGTCTAAGAAAAGGAGCGGAAATATTCGAACCACATGGTATTACCATGGTATTGGAACCTTTGAGTGATACACCTGATCTATTTTTACGATTCACAGATCAAACTTATGAAATCTGTAAGGCTGTAAACAGCCCGTCTTGTAAGATCCTTTATGATGTATATCACCAGCAAAAAAATGAAGGAAACTTAATTCCAATGATGGATTTATGTTGGAGTGAAATCGGATATATCCAGGTGGGAGACAACCCCGGAAGAAGGGAGCCAACAACTGGAGAGATCAATTATAAGAACCTATTTAAATGGTTGTATGAGAAGGGGTATAAAGGCGTGGTTGGAATGGAGCACGGGATGTCCAAGTCGGGTAAAGAAGGTGAAGAAACCTTGGTTAAAGCTTATAGGGAGGTGGATTCCTTCTAATGCTAAAGGGATTTAGTATTGAAACAAATTCGTGATTAAATTTTGTAATTAGCATATTATCTCTATCTTTAAATTCAAGATTTTAGTAAACCTTTTAGAATGTCTTCATCAATTAAATTTAAACTCTCTTTCATGATGTTCCTCGAATTTTTTATTTGGGGAGCATGGTTCGTTACGCTCGGTACATTTTTAGGAAACAATTTAAAAGCGTCAGGCTTGGAGATCGCAAATGTGTTCTCTACGCAGTCATGGGGAGCTATTATTGCTCCATTTATCATCGGTATGATTGCAGACCGATATTTCAATGCAGAAAGAATCCTTGGTATTCTTCATTTGGTTGGGGCATTCTTGATGTACCAACTTTATCAGAGTGATTCTATTGGGTCTTTCTTTCCTTATGTCCTAGGCTATATGATCCTGTATATGCCGACACTTTCATTAGTGAATTCCGTATCATTTAGACAGATGAAGAATCCTGAAAAGGAATTCTCATTTATTCGTATTTGGGGTACCATTGGATGGATTATCGCTGGATTGTCTATCAGTTACCTATTTAAATGGGATAGCCCAGAAGGCTTGCAAGAAGGCTTGTTGAAAAACACCTTTATGATGTCAGCTATCGCTTCTTTAGTATTGGGTGTGTTTTCCTTTACCTTACCTAAAACTCCTCCTGTAAAGGCTGGAAACACAGGTGAGAAAGAAAGCATTTCTAAGATCTTAGGATTGGATGCCATTAAGTTATTGAAAGACCGTAACTTCTTGGTTTTCTTTATCTGTTCGATCTTGATCTGTATTCCATTAGCGTTTTATTATCAGTATGCCAATCCTTTCTTAACAGAGATTGGATTAGCCAATGCAACTGGTAAAATGACGATAGGACAGATTTCAGAAGCGCTATGTCTGTTGTTATTACCTGTATTCTTTACAAGATTTGGTTTTAAGAACACCATTTTATTAGGGATGTTGGCATGGGTGATCCGTTATGTATTATTTGCTTACGGAAATGCAGGCGAGATGACCTTTATGCTGTTGATCGGTATTGCATTGCACGGTATCTGTTATGACTTTTTCTTTGTTTCAGGACAGATCTATACAGATTCAAAAGCTGGTAAAGACAATAAGAGTGCCGCTCAAGGATTGATTACATTGGCAACCTATGGAGTAGGTCAATTAATCGGATTCTGGGTAGCAGGATATGTGAGTGACATGTATGTTAATATCAAAGCTTCGGATTTAGCTTTGTTCTGGAATAAATTATGGATAGTTCCTGCAGGAATTGCATTTGTAGTAATGATCATTTTCATGCTATTCTTCAAGAAAGAAACTATTCAATCACAAGTAGAAAACTAATTAAAATTTAAAAGATAATGGTGGAAAATAATGTATATGATGCTATTGTTATCGGATCTGGAATCAGTGGGGGCTGGGCAGCCAAAGAACTTACTGAGAAAGGCCTGAAAACAATCATGCTAGAGCGTGGCCGCAATGTGGAGCACGTGAAAGATTATCATGCCAACAAAGACACATGGGAATACCCTCACCGTGGTGGTAGAACAGTGCAGATGGAGAAGGATTACCCGGTTTTAAAACGTGATTACCCATTGAACGAGAAAAACTTGGATTTCTGGGTTAATGAGAAAGAAAGTCCTTACACGGAAGTAAAACGCTTTGACTGGTTTAGGGGATATCATGTTGGAGGTCGTTCGTTGATGTGGGGCCGTCAAAGTTACCGTTTAGGTGATTTGGACTTTGAAGCAAACTTGAAAGATGGCCATGGAGTAGATTGGCCGATCCGTTATAAAGATATCGCTCCTTGGTATAGCTATGCTGAGAAATGGGCAGGTATTTCAGGTAACCGTGATGGTCTGGATGTACTTCCTGATGGTGATTTCATGCCAGCGATGGATTTTAACATCGTTGAAAAAGATCTTGCTGAGCGATTGAAAAAAGAATATGGTGGGAATCGTCACTTCATTATGGGACGTACTGCCAATATCACTCAACCGCATACTGGCCGTATCAACTGTCAGTACCAAAACCAATGTTGGTTGGGTTGTAACTTTGGAGGTTACTTCAGTACGCAGTCTTCCACATTGCCTCCGGCAATGAAGACGGGTAATTTGACGTTGAGACCATTCTCTATCGTTACGAAGATCATCTATGATAAAGACACTAAAAAAGCAAAAGGTGTTGAAATCGTTGATGCTGAAACAAATAAAACGTACGAATTCTTTGCAAAAGTAATCTTTGTATGTGCTTCTGCATTCAACTCGACTTGGGTCTTGATGAACTCAGCTACTGATGTTTGGGAAGGTGGATTAGGAAGTAGCAGTGGTGAATTAGGTCACAATGCTATGGATCACCATTTCCGTTTAGGTGCTGGTGGTAGAGTAGAAGGTTATGAGGATAAGTACTTCTTCGGAAGACGTCCAACCGGGCTTTATGTTCCTCGATTTGTAAATATTCCTAGTGATACCAAGAAACGTGATTATGTGCGTGGATTTGGTTATCAAGGTTCTGGAAGCCGTGGTCGTTGGTCTGGTGAGATTGCAGAGATGCAGGTAGGTGGTGCTTGGAAAGATGCATTATGTGAGCCAGGAAACTGGAGTGTTGGTTTTACAGCCTTCGGTGAAATTCTTCCTTACCACGAAAATAAAATCTCATTGGATAAGAGTGTCAAAGATAAATGGGGCTTACCTGTATTGTCGATGGACATGGAAATCAAAGACAATGAGCAAAAAATGCGTAAAGACATGACCGAAGAGATGAAGGAAATGTTGGAGAAGATCGGAGTTAAAGATGTAAACACTTATGATGGTGGTTATAATTTCGGTATGGGTATCCACGAAATGGGAACAGCTAGAATGGGTAGAGATCCTAAAACTTCGGTATTGAATGGAAACAACCAAGTTTGGGATGCATTGAACGTATTCGTTACTGACGGTGCTGCAATGACTTCTGCTGGTTGTGTGAATCCTTCATTGACGTATATGGCCTTGACTGCAAGAGCTGTAGATTTTGCTGTGAGTGAGCTGAAAAAAGGTAATTTATAACAATCTAAACCCAATAACATGAGTAAGAATAATTCAAGAAGAGATTTTATTAAGAATTCTGCGATAGCAGCAGCTGGTATCAGCATCGTGCCTAGACACGTATTAGGTGGTACTGGATTTACTGCTCCAAGTGATAAGTTGGTGGTTGCGGGTATCGGTGTTGGTGGTAAAGGTGAGAGCGATATCAAATCATTCCATGATTCAGGAAAAGCTGACATTGCTTTCCTTTGTGATGTGGATGACCGCAGAGCTGCTAACTCAAGAAAGCGTTTTCCAAAAGCTAAATATTATAAAGATTATCGTGAGATGTTGGACAAAGAGCACAAGAACATTGATGCTGTTTCTGTTTCAACTCCTGACCATAACCACGCTATCCAAGCATTGGCAGCAATGCAGTTAGGTAAACACGTGTATGTACAGAAACCTTTGGCTCACGATGTTTGGGAAGCTAGGGTGCTGACTGAAGCTGCTAAAAAATATAAAGTCGTAACACAAATGGGTAACCAAGGTGCATCAAATGATGGTCCTAGACAAGCCCGTGAGTGGTATGAAGCAGGTTTGATTGGAAATGTTCATACAGTTTACTGTTGGACTGACCGTCCAGTATGGCCTCAAGGTATTTCTTGGCCAACGCAAAAGGCGAATGTACCTGCAGAATTGAACTGGGATCTATGGTTAGGAACTGCTCCTCAAAAGGATTTCGTAGATAAATTGGTTCCATTCAACTGGAGAGGTTGGTGGGATTATGGTACTGGTGCACTAGGAGATATGGGATGTCACTTATTAGAAGTTCCATTTAGCGTGCTAGGACTAACTTATGTACAAGATGTACAAGCATCAGTAGGTTCAGTATATGTTGATGAATTCAAACGTGGATACTTCCCAGAAAGCTGTCCTCCGTCTTCACATGCAACCATGACTTTCCCTAAAGCAGCAAGAACAACTGGACCAGTTACCTTGCACTGGATGGATGGTGGTATTCAACCTGCACGTCCAGAAGAATTAGGACCTAACGAAATCTTTGGTGATGGCGGTAATGGTATCCTATTGATCGGTGACAAAGGAAAAATCCTTGCTGATACCTATGGTGAGAACGCGCGTTTACTTCCTACTTCAAGAAAAGAGAATGTAGCATTGAAATATGAGCGTGTACCGGGTGCTGCTGGTGGTCACTATGCACAATGGGTAGAAGCTTGTATCGCAGGTTACGGAAAGAAAGAAGTGAGTGCTCCATTCGAAATCTCAGGACCATTGACAGAAGCATTACTAATGGCTAACTTAGCTATCCGCGGTGCTGATTTACGTGTTGATGGCAGATATCCAGGACGTAGCTTGAAGCTATTATGGGATAACGAAAATATGAAAGTAACTAACTTTGACGTAGTGAACCAGTTTGTAAAACGTAACTATCGCCAAGGTTGGGATGTTAAATACACACTTTAATTAAAGAACAATGAATAGAAGAGAGGCATTAAAAAACGTTGCATTCATCGTTGGGGGTTCTGTAATCGGTGCGAACTTGTTCTTACAAGGTTGTACTAGACCTGCTTCGAAAGAAGTTGCATCCTTATTCGAAGGTGATACACCTGATTTTTTGGGTGAATTAGCCGAAGCTATTCTTCCTAAAACCTCAACTCCAGGTGCTAAAGAAGCTGGTGTTGGTCAGTTTATCCCAGTGATGATCCGTGATTGCTACGAAGAGAAAGACCAAAAAGCCTTTATGGATGGTCTGAACGGTGTAGATGAGCGTGCTCAAAAAGAATTCAAAAAAGGGTTCGCAGAGCTGTCAGCTGAAGAGAAACTACAATTTGTAAATAATTACGATAAAGAAGCAAAAGACTATCAAAGCAATAAGAAAGAAGGCGATGCAAATCACTTCTTCACCATGTTGAAACAGTTGACTTTGACCGGTTTCTTTACTTCCGAAGTTGGAATGAAGCAAGCATTGCGCTATGTGAAGATTCCTGGAAAATTTGATGGTAATTATCCATACAAAAAAGGAGAAAAAGCATGGGCTATATAGTCTCAGCTTAAGCATAAAAAAATCCCCAGAAGTACATTCTGGGGATTTTTTTATGTTCTATATTTATTTGGTCAATCGCATCAGGAAATGTATCCTGCCATCCTTCTGAATACTGAATACCTTATCCGCATGTTCCTTGATTTCAATGTCATCAGCATAGTTCAATTCTTTCAGGAAATTCATCTCCAAGCGGCTAAAGGAGCCTTTTAAGATGGTCTTTGGATCCATGGCATCAAAGCACCATTCCATGTATTTCACGTTATTGGCGTGGTTAACAATGTCCAAATCCGATAATTTAACCTTATAGTCACTCAATAGTTGGAAGTCTACATTGCCATCAATTTTTTCGACAGCATTTTTTGTAGGGATTTTATCACTGAAAAACTCCATATGGTCAGTACTGAGCGCAAAATTATCAGCTCTACGGGTTCTTATGTTAAAGACTACCCATAAGCTACTGGCACTAATCAATACCTCATCTCCAAGCCAAAGTTCAAAATTACGGATAGAACGGCTCCCAGTGAAATCCTGGATCCATGTACGGATCTTAACTGTCTGTGTGTACTTTGGTAATCTATCTATTTCGATCAGCATCCTACTCAAGACCCATGACTGCCTAACATCGAACATCGCTTTATACCCAAAGCCTAAGTTCTCAGCATGTTCACTCGCCGTAATCTGTAAAATGTTGTTTAATTCACTATATTTCAACTGCCCGTTAGGATAACATTGAGTGAAATTCAATGTCCATTCCTTTTCAAATATGCCCATTTATATGTGTTCTGAAATCTAATGCAAATGTAACTAATTTAATATTCTGCCCTAAAATCTTGCTGAAATATATATTAATTTATAAATTAACGTTAACCTTTTAAACCTCTTAATTAGATTGACGAATGACTGGAACATTAATTGAAAAAGAAGACGTAGATAAATTTAGAATTATCCCCGCCGAAACTGACAAAACAACCCAATTTTCTAACAAACTACAAGGTGCCGTGCGTTTGGGTAATGAATTCAAATCCAAGACTACAATCGTTTTCAATACCGAAGACGGTCCGAAACGCATCGAAACAACCGTGTGGTCCTTAACAGATAGGTATATCCAGATAAAACATGGAATTCTTATTCCATTGAAAGCATTAATAGAAATAGAATATTAGCAAAATAACCCGATTTAGAATCTCGGTTATTTAATTATTTAGAATTGAAACAACAAAAAAGAGCTGTCTATAAGACAGCTCTTTTTGCATTTAGATTGAAAGAGATGCGTTGTTAGGAAAAATCAACGCACTCTGTTCAACTCTTGATGTTACTTAATAAATTATTTTAAATATTTTGATGCTATGGATTGAAAATGAGGATCACAAAGACTGCAAACAAGACCAAATGCATAATTCCTACAATTGGAGCAGTCCTTCTGCCTGAAAAGGAAAGCATGCTCAGGATCAATGTAATCACAAACAGAATCGTTTCTGTCGTAGTCATCCCAAATAAGACTGTTTTGCTTGCGATCAGTCCAATAATCAAGACCGATGGTACTGTAAGGCCTACTGTGGAAACAAAAGCTCCATGACATAGATTGATAGCCCTTTGGAATTCATTGTTCATGGCTGCTTTAACAGCCGTCATGGATTCCGGAGTGAAAACTATGATTGCAATCAAGACCCCACCTAACAAAGGAGGCAAGTTCATTTCCTTGATGCCATAATCTACCAAAGTCGCAAGGTTATGGGATAGGAGAACAATCGGAAGGATCATTCCCAACAATATAATTGTGCGTAATAGAACTTCCTTTTTGCTCACTTTTTCCTGTCCATGTTCCTCAGATTGTTGGATTTCGTTCCTTTGAGCAAATAGGATTTCCATCTGACCAGGCTTAGGCTGGATATATAAGTGCCTATATCCTTTCATCTGATAGGCTAAGAAGAACCCATATAATAAGATGATCAATCCAGATATACTGGCTGCCTGGATGCTTGTGAATTCCCCATTCCCTTTCCCTTCAATAAAATTGGGGATCATCATAGAGATTCCTCCCAGCATAATGATCATGGATAAATAGGTAATCGTCCCTTGCGCATTATATTCTTGCTCTCCATGTCTCAAGCCCCCCAAAAGGATACATAGCCCTAATACCAAGTTCATGATGATCATCATTACAGAAAAAATTGAGTCCTTTCCGATGGTCGGATTATCTTCAGGACCAAACATCA
>WPCJ01097352.1_pt1 | contig 12425 bp, 18 predicted proteins | sample 5399831 | NCBI WGS metagenome assembly WPCJ01 (sample SAMN12869470, study PRJNA574797) | sludge metagenome | isolation source: wastewater treatment of pH10 | place: China:Beijing | collected 2019-05-20 | reverse complement strand
ACGTGTCCAGCTCCGCGCCCTCGCGGTTCGTCTTCTCGGGCGGCCGCAGCTGGGCCATGTCGTTACCGAGGACCCGGAGCGCAGCTGCTGCGCATCGCCGGCGAGCCAAGTCCAGAGCGGGCGCACGGCTTCGCACAGATGCGCAGCGTGGCGTTCCCGTCCCGACCGGTGGATCTCGGCGGCGATCGTCGCGATCTCCCGACGCGTGATCGAGCCGACGAGGCGGTCCCGCAGAGGCTTCATCTCCGAGATGTTGAGCATGTCGCGCCGATCGCTCCAGGTCCGCTCGCGGCGCGTCCTCTTCACCTCGACGAGATAGGCATCGACGGCTTGGGCGTAGGTCCATGTCAGGGCCTTGCGGGGAATCGAGACCGCTTCCTCGGCCTTGGCGACGACGCCGATCGCGATCAGCTTGTGCCGGACCCATCCGGCATCCGGCAGCAGCCGCTTCTCTCTCAGCATCAGCATGCCGTCCGAGACGATGGCTCTCGCTTGGTCCAGCGTCAGCAGGTCGACGCCGGCGAGGCGCAGGCGGATCTCGCGGCGCTTGTATGACGTCCGCAGCGAGAAGACGGCGCCGCGGGGCGCGACGCGGAGCTCAAGGCCCGGACACGCGGCATCGCTCAGATCGTAGGTCTGCCCCGCGCTGGCATTCGCCACCGCCTTCTCCACCACCGCCTTACTCAGCTTCTTCGACGCCACTCAGAACACCCCGTGAACTCGTCCGGATCTCGTCCGACATTCATCGGAATCGATTTGCCCCGGCGGCACAAGGCGTTTCGCGGTTTTGGGGTTAACCGGCGTGGGTAGCTAAGTGGCCTTAGGTATCTTTTGCCTTGCTTGGTCAGACGCTTATGCTAGACCTCTCCCTGTGAGGCGTCCCATTCCTCCCGGTAGCTCAGCAGGATAGAGCAACGGTTTCCTAAACCGTAGGTCAGGGGTTCGAATCCCTTCTGGGACGCCATCACAACATACTGCGATCATTCGGAAAATCGGAATTCGACGATGCTCTGGATCAGGGCCGGGAACCTCACTCGGACCGATTCTGTCGCGAAGACCGTGGCGGGGCAGGCTGACCGGCGGCAGAATCGGCGTCATGGAGCTCTCGCCGGACAACCTCTTCTATATCGCGGCATACGAAGCCGGGCGCCGGCAGGGCCGCCTCATGGGCCGTCGCGAGGCAGTCGTATCGCTGCTCACCGCGCCCGATCCGGTGCGCGTCGATCAGCATCGTGAGCGCGTCGAGGGCATGGACCTGGATGCCCTGGACGCGCTGCTGGAGGAGACCTTCCTGGCGTTGGAAGCGAGGTGATCCCGTCCGGGGTCAGTTGCCCGATTTGATCCCGGCCGGAATCACCACATCGGCAAGAGGATCGGCAACCGATATCGGCAACTCGATGCCTGACGAGCTTGAAAAGCTCACATTGTCAGTAGTTTGATTCGCAATCATAATCGGCAAATGTCGAACGACGCCATCGAAGCCCCGAGCCGTATCGAGCCCCTGTTTTTCGAGGATCAGATCCCTCGCGTCCTCGCCGACCTTGTCGGAGAGATCCAGCAGGAGGTGACGATCCTCGGGCGCGACCTGCATCCCGATTCGGCCGACGAACTCGCCGAGCTGGTTCGGATGATGAATTGTTACTACTCGAACTTGATCGAAGGGCACGACACCCGTCCGAGGGATATCGAAAGGGCGTTGGCCAACCAGGAGCTCGACCCGGAGAGACGGCCGCTCGCGCTCGAAGCCCGGGCTCATGTGCTGGTGCAGCGGGCCATCGATCGTGCCTTCCTCGAAGGGCGCCTACCATCCGCCACCTCTGTCGCCTTCGTCCAATGGGTGCACAAGAGCTTCTACGAGGAGATGCCCGCCGAATTCCGGATCGTCCGACATGCAGACGGGTCCACGCGACCGATCGTGCCAGGCCAGTTCAGGTCGGCTGCGGAAGACGACGTCCAGGTCGGGCGGCATCTGCCGCCGTCATCGGATCGCGTGCCGGATTTCATGGCGCATTTCGGGGGGCGTTTCGGCGCCGCCGAAAAATGGGCGAGCACGCGGGTGGTCGCCATCGCCTCCGCGCACCATCGGCTCAACTACATCCACCCTTTCGTCGACGGCAACGGTCGCGTCAGCCGCCTGATGTCGCACGCCATGGCGCTGCGCGCCGGCATCGGCGGAGGCAGCCTCTGGTCCATCTCGCGCGGGCTGGCGCGTGGCCTGCGCGATCGCGGCGAGTACAAGCGCATGATGGATCATGCCGACAGCCCCCGGCAGGGCGACCGCGACGGACGGGGCAATCTGTCTGAGAAGGCCTTGCAGGATTTCTGCGAATGGATGCTGAGCGTCATGCTCGATCAGGTGCGTTTCGCGAAGGCGGCCTTCCGGTTCGAGACGCTCAACGAGCGCTATCGCCGGCTCCTGCTCGATCTCGGCCATGACGATCGTGCCGCGAGCCTGGTCGCAGCGGTGTTGCGCTTCGGGCAGATCGAACGCGGCGACGCGCATGTTGTCCTGAAGACCTCCGAGAGGACGGCCAGGAACACGATGTCGAAGCTGGTGCAGGAGGGGTTTCTGAAATCCAACACGCCGAAGGCGGCCGTCAGGATCGGCTTTCCGCTGGACTATCGGGAACGGCTCTTTCCCAACCTCTTCGCGGACACGCCGATCGAGGCTCCCGAACCGCCGAATGTATCGTTCAGCGTGTAATGGGTCGCGCTATCAAGCACTGCCCATCTCGGGACAGTATGCCGTCGCCGGAGTGGATCGAGGAAGGTGGCATGCTCTCATCAGCGTAGGGAATCCAGAGATCGGTGTCGGGCTGGCCCATCGGCCAGGCGAAGGGCGGCGTCGAACAGCACGCCCGCATCGCCGGACAGTTTGACCTTCGGCTCCGGGACGATGCCGCGACTTTCAAGGAAATCGCGGTGGTCGTGTTCGGCGCCCAGGGTGCGGTATGGGTTACCCTTCACCCGCCCTTCCGGTGTCCGGCACGTAGCCGATGTCCGCGAACATGCGCGCCACCGCAGCCTCGACATGCCGTCTGTGCTCGATGGGCGGTCGCGCCTCACGGTTGGCGATCTCGGGCCCCATCTCGCGGAGGACCTCGTCATACGTGACGAGATCGCGCCGGCGGTCGGCGTCAGGGTCGACGGCGGACCTACCGGTCGCCCTTTCCCAGGTCCGGAATCCTTCCTCGGTCGGATAGCAGCCAGCCTCGACGTTGCGGACGTATCCTGCGAGCTGCATCTCGATCTTGAAGTGCTGCGACTGCCAAGGCACGGCGTCATAGGGATTCACCAACCGGGACAGCGCGTCTTGGGCGCGGAAGGCGATGTGGGCACGGCGCCTCTCAGCGACGTCTTCGTCCACAAAGAAGGGAGATGCGATCGTCATCACGCGCTCCCCGCCGGCGGGCCTTCGATCAGGTCGATCCGACGAGCACGGTCGACGACCGCGTCGGCGAGGCTGCGCACCATCGCCTCGACGTAGCGTTCCATGCGCACCTGGCCGTCCCGAACAGCCAGCGTGGAGATCGTGCCGAGCACGACGCTCTCCAAAATCGTCATGACCTCTGCGGTCTTGCCGCCGTCGTCGACGATGGGGTTCACGATGCTGCCGACGATGCCGGGGGTCGCGGCAAGGTGGTGGGCGAGTTGGATATCGGGGTCTCGGGACATGCTGCCTCCTCAAGCAGGGGCAGCCCGTCGACGAGCCGCCGACAACCCATGATACCGATTCGTTTTCTTTCTGCTCGGCTCTGCGTCCGGCGCATGGCTCGGGCATCCGTCATGTGTCCTGGGAATCCGCTGCACCTCACGTGGGGTGCAGTGAGCACCACGTCGGGTCCAGGTGCGCTTGACTGCAGTGGAATGGATCCAGCTCAGTGCCGGGACGACGGACGACGAGGACCTCACAATTCACCGTGGCAGCGGCTGCTTCCTGACGGATCAGGGCTATCAGAACGTGGCCGAGACCCGAGTGCGGGCGCTGCTAGCCAACCGCGTTGCGCTGATCCTGGAAGCCCGCGGCTGGTCGCCAGTCGCGGCCGCCGAAGCGACCGGCCTCGAACCCGAGGTCTTCGTGCATGCGCATCAAGGGCGGCTCGACAAGATCAGCGTTGGCGACATGATCGAGGCGCTAATCCGACTCGGGTCGGACATCCTGATCACGATCGGAGAGGCCGTCGAGGGCGAGCGGGGCGTCGCGCTGGTCCAAGGCCCCGACGATGACGACTGACGACCGCTTCAAGCTGCTGATGCACCGCATGATCGCGCGACGGCTCGACGCTTCCGCGATCGCGGCAGCGCGCGCCAGGGTCGACGCCCTCGACGATGGGCGGGAATGCCGGCAAGAATGGCGGGTCCTCCTCTCTCTGCCGGCCCACCAGCTTCGCCGGCGGCTCACGGAGCGGTCCGAGGAGATGACGCGGCTACGCCTTTCGTCGCCGTTCCCCGCTGTCTGCGATTTCACCGACGAGGCGCTGCGACGCCGGATGTGGCGGCTAGCGAAGAAGCAGCAGGACCTCGACATGGTGCAGATCTATGTAGATCTGATGGACGTCGATGATGAGTAGGCCCTCGCTCTTCGATCTCGTCGACCGCATGCGGCGCGATCAAGCCGCGCGCGCTGCCGCTGGCCTGCCAGAGCCGTGGCTGGCCGAGTCCGTTCGCCTGGGCGTTCCCTGTCACTACGGCGAAAATGGCCGCATCGTTCGGCACGATTCCGATGGCAGGCGTTTCGAGGTCACCGGCAAGGGCGCGGTCATCCGCGAGATCGAACCGGGATGGCCGGCTGAAATACCGGCTGTTTCAGCGGACTGAAATAACTCGGATTTCAAACCAAGCTCTGGTCCCTTGCTCGGCCCGCCCGCAGGATGGTCGCCAGGAGGACGACATGTCGAAAGTTTGGTTCACCGGTGACAGCCACTTCTGCCACGCCAACATCATCAAGTATTGCAATCGCCCGTTCGAGAACGTGGACGAGATGGATGCGACGCTGATCCAAGCTTGGAACTCCGTCGTCGCCAAAAACGACATCGTCTACCATCTCGGAGATTTTGCGATTTCTCGCGACCCTCGGACAGTGCGCCGGATTTTCTCGCAGCTGAACGGCAGCAAGTTCCTGACGCCAGGCAATCACGATGCGCGGGCGACGCTCGATCTGCCTTGGGCGTGCAAGGACCATATCCAGACGAAGACCGTCGAGGGGGTGCATCTGGTGCTCTGTCATTACGCGATGCGCGTCTGGCCCGGCTCGCACCATGGCTCCGTCCAGCTCTACGGACACTCGCACGGCACGCTCCCGGGCACACATGCGCAGCTGGACGTTGGCGTCGATTGTTGGGGATTTGCCCCGGTCGGCATCGAGGACATCAAGCGGCGCCTCGCGGAGACCCCCGCGCCCGCGATCGAGGAGCCCCGCGCGTTGACGGTTCCGTAAGACCGTGCGCCTAAGGTCACTCTATGGGTGTCCTACGCGATCTTTTTCCGCCTCTCAAAGACGACCTGAAGGTCCTCGGCCCCCAGGTCTTCGGTGATGGCTGGAAATACCGATTGGCCGCTCACTGCGAAGTCGCGGTCCGCACCGTTCACCGCTGGTGCGATCCTAAAGAGAAGACCCGGGCGCCCCCGGTCGAGCTGATCAACTGGCTTCGCGATCAGGCCGAGACGCTCCAGACACTGCGTCTGCGCGAGGAGCTATCGAAGAGTCTTCAGACTCAGATCACGTCCGGTCAGCTGCATCCCGACGTCATCGCCGCGCTGCTCGCGGACCTCGCCGAGGACTTCAAGACGGCGAAAACCCCAAAGGACAAGTCCCGGTCACCCAAGGACTGACCAAGCTCCCTTAACGACCCGTTAAGGCCATTCCATTCCAGCGCTTGAGCGGTCACCCATAGTGTGCGAATCGGTCACCCATAGAGTGATCGAAGGGGTGGCTATGGGCACGGACAGCGAATACGACGAGACCGACCGCGAGATCGCCGGTCTGGTGCCGGACTGCATCGCCGCAGAACAGCGCAAGCTCACGCATATGGTCGGCGACGACGGCCCGACGACGACCGAGCTCCTGGCCGGCTGGCATCCCCGTGAATTGAATTGGGAAACCGACGCTGCGCGCTGGGCCTCGGGGCTACTGCACGACGCCACCCCGCCGGGGCTGCCCGCACTCCCGCCGGCGGTCGATCGCGCGCTGCGGGCGATCACCAACAAGCCCTCCTTCACGTCCCTGCTCGCGCTGCGGAAGGCCGCGATGCGCCGGCGAGGCGAGTGGAATCCGAAGTATGTCGACCGGCTCGAAGAGTGCGAGGTTCGGGCTGACATCTATCTCTGGAACCTCGGCGACGAGGCGGCGACGCGGCGGGTTGCTCTGCATGCGCTTCGCATGATGCCGCAAACGCCCAAGTCGGTGCTACGCGTCGGGCTGCTTGAGACAGCGCTGACCGCTGTTGGCATGCCGCAGCGCCATCTCATCGGCTTCATGCGACGGACGGCGCTGATGTGCGAGCTCTACAGTCGCGCCGGGACCACCGCGTCGATGATGCGCGACTGGCTCGACCGGTATCATGACGCTCGCCCGACAAGCGATGCGGCCGTCGTCGAGCATTTCATGGACGACGACGACATCCTCCCCGAGCCGGAGGGCTTGCGCGCGATCCTCGTGCAGCGCCCGCGCGACCTTGTCGTCATCCCGAAGATGACGAAGAAGCCGCGCTCGGATTCCCCCGCGTATGCCTTCTACGACATCGCCGGGAAGCCGCTGCCGCTGGTGCGGTTCGAGGGCGACCTGGGCGCGATCGCGCGGGTTCTCTGCGCGCGCTGGCCCTGGGCCGCGATGTCCATCGAGACCATTCTGATGGACTTGGTCGGCACCGACTGGATTCGTCTGCGTCCGACGCTGCTTCTCGGGCCGCCCGGCACCGGCAAGAGTTCGCTCGCGATGGCGCTGGCCCGGGCCTTGGGCCTTGAGCCGACGCTTTACAGCGCAGCCGGGAATTCGGACGGCAGCTTTGCGGGCACGAATGCGCAATGGGCGACGGCTCGCGGCAGCGTCAGTTTGCAGGCCGTTCTCCGCGCCATGGCGGCGAATCCCTGCGTCGTGATCGACGAGATCGAGAAGTCCGGGACGAGCCGCCACAACGGAAATCTCCAGGACGCGCTCGTCCCGATGCTGGAGCCGGCGACATCCAGGGCGATCTTGGACACCGGCATCGAGCTGCCCGTCGACATCTCGCAAGTCAGCTACCTCGCCACGGCGAACGGCCTCGACGGGATCACCAGCCCGCTTCTCGACCGCCTCCGCGTGCTGACGATCCCGGCGCCCGGACCCGAGCACCTGCCCGTCGTCGCGAAGCAGATCGTGGCTGACCTGCGCCGCGAGCGGAATGCCACCGAGGTCTGGCTGCCCGACCTGGACGGCGAGGAACTCGACCTGGTGCGCGAGCACTGGGCCGGCGGCTCGATGCGCGCCGTCCGCCGCATGATCGAAACCATTGTCGCGGGCCGCGAGGCCTTCGCGGCCCGGCATTGAGGGGGTCGCCATGAAGATGACCGCAAATCTCGAAGCGATCGCCGACGTGATCGAGGACGCGCTGATGTTCCGCCAGGTCTGCCCGCACACCGGCGGCGGCGCCTACCAGCGAGTCAAGGGCATCGCGCACCTCGTCAAAGACGGCTCGATGGGCCCCGACGAGGCCCGCCACCTTGCCCTGCTCGCGCTCAAGAGCGCCCTCGACACCCCGCGGCTGCCCGACGCGCTGACAAAGCGCCTGCTGACCCGAAAGACCGATCTGGAGTTGACCCATGCGTAGCCCCGCCGAATCCCGCCTCGCAAACCAGGTCGCGCTCGTTCGCGCCAAGCGTCTCGTAACCGGTTATGTGCCGGACCAGATGTGGGGCTCGCCTGTCCGCAAGCGCTGGCCCTTCCGCCTGATGTGCGAGATGTCTTGCGGCCCGGGCTGGCACGACCTGGTCGTGGCTCTCAACGAACTGCTGGACGTCGAGGCGGATGCCGATTTCCGCTTCACGCAGATCAAGGAAAAGTTCGGGCAACTGCGTTGCTACTGGATCGGCGCCGACCCCTCCGGACGGATCGACGAACTCGTCGAGGCTGCCGAGGAGATCTCGGCAAGCATGTGCGAGACCTGCGGCGCCGACGCCAAGATGCGGCAGACCCGCGGGCCATTCGGCTACGTTCATGCAGCTTGCGACGAGCACGCCATGCCCGATTCCGACGTGGTCAGGGTCAAGACGGAGAAGATCCGTCTGGCCGGTGCAAAGGCTCGCTTGAACCGGTTCGAGCGCGAGGGTGGCGACGATGAGTGATCTCACCTTCGACGAGAAGCTCCGCTCCGCCTATCGCGACCTGGATCTCATCAAGTCGGGCTGGCGGCCCGACGCGACGATCGAGGCCGTCCCGCTCGACGGTTGGTATCCGATCAGCCATCGAGCGCTGGACCTCCCGGCGCTCGCCGGCTGGGCCGACCATCCGCGACTGGGGCAGACGATCATCACGACGAGCCCGGTGCTCTGGATCGACGATGGCCGGACGATCGCCCGGTGCCTGTCGCGCTGGTATCGGCTGGGAGAGCCCCGGAGCCATTTCCTGAGCGTCCCGCTCACCGGGTGGGATGACGTCGAGGACCTGCGCCGACGCGTCGAGAATGCGGTTGCGATGAGTGTCAAGCAGTACCGGTTCAGAGGAAGCGAAGGCGAGGGCGAGAGCTGATGAGCTTCATCGTCATCACCTCCGCCGAAGCCTACGACACCATCGTCGAGTCCGGCGAAATGCCTGGGCTGCTCGCGCTCGGCGCCGAGATCGTTCTCGTCAGGCCGCTCTACGACGAGCTCGCGCGCGATCCGGCGACGGCTGCCTTCATCGCAGCGCACACGCCGCCCTTTTCCATCGTTCGGCTCCATCCATGGTCGCGCGTCTACACTGCGGTTTCGGATTACCTGCGGAACTACGGACGGGACCGCTTCGCTGCTGGTGAGCGAGGCGTCCTCGTCATGGTCGATGCGGGCGATTGGATCACCTTCAACCGCGAGCCCAACCGCTACTTGGCGATCGCCGGCCCAGGCTGCGTCGACCTGATCAGAGCCCATCTCGAAGGATCTGGCCGATGAACTTCATCGTGCTCGTCGATGTCGAGACCGTGCTGAACGTCCGCGCCGCGGGCATGCTGCCTCGGCTCGCGACGCTGGGCGCCGACATCATCATCGCGAGGCCGCTCTACAACCGGCTCCGCCTCGGCTCCGTCGCGGAGCTGATTGATCGCTTCACGCCGCCGATCACGCTGATCGGGCCCGATGAATGCAATTGGCGCCGCTGCTGGCAGATGGTGCCGGTCGTCGTCTCGGTCTTCATGCTTGGCGCGGGGCGTAAGAGGATGGAGCGCGGCGAAGCTGGCGTTCTCATCGTCCCGCAGGGGCACGAATGGTATTCGCCGCGGCGGCTGGGGAACCTGCGGACGCTGCTCGTCGACGAGTAATTGGACGTGAACGTCCAGCGGCACTTCGACGAGGTCGCCACGGGACACGATATGGAATCCGTCCTCACGCTCCTGAAGGAGGTCTCGGACGTCCCGCCCGATCCAGGCGACGAGATCAACTGATGCGCAGGTGCGCCCTCCGTGGCGCTGACGTGAGCGCGACCTGCGCACGATTCGGGCGCAGCTGGGGTGCAGGTGCAAGGCACAAGAGGGAAAATGCGATGGCCGAGCCGGAAAATCACTACGACATCGTCGCCGACATCATGCTCGACATCATCGAGAGCGAATGGTCGTCGGCCGAGAAGCTATGGCTCGCGCAGCACCTCCGGGCCAGCCACCAGGCTGCCCGGCGCCTGGTCCTCAACAAGCGCTTCGTCTGGAACGACGACCGGCCCGGTGAGCCTTACAAACTCGACGCCGCAGCAGAGGCGGAGATCCTCGCGCTGCGCGGGGACATCGCCAAGCGCCGGGAGCACGCCTGCGAGGCGATTGGGAACGCCCGCCTCGCAGGCGCCCGGCTATCTCGCGAATACATGGAGCTCACCGAGCTCTACGTCCTTGGCTTGATCGACATCGACGAGATGGTCGAGCGCGGGAAGAGAATGTGGGGGAATCCAGAATGAAGACGCTCGCCATCATCGCAGCCACCGTTCTCCTCGCCACGCCGGCGAGCGCCCAGCTATCCGCCGAGGCCTTCACCTGCGGCGCCGAGGTTCACGAAGGCAACCGCTCCACGGTCATCTCGGCGAGGAAGACCGGCGCCGGCTGGACGGTGACGATGGAATGCTCAGCGCCAGACCGGGGCGGCCGGCAGAAGGTGCTGAGGTATCGCGGCTCCGCGCGCTGGGAGAACGGTGTGATGCTGGGGACGCTCGACCGCGGGATGCGGATCACCGTCGCGCCCAGGGAGGATGGCAGCCTGGGCGTCGTCACGTCGGGAGTGGACTGCGCCCGGGGGCCGGGCCTGCTGACCAGTGGGGGCGGGTGAGGCCGTGAATACGGGGGCCGCGAGCGGTCAGCCGGGTTCGATCCTTCGGATAGCAACGCCTCCGGATCGAGCCCCTCCATGGCGTGACGTGCGCACTCACAAACGCGATTCAAACCGTGCGTGTAACGGGGGGACGAGAAATCCAGCCCGGCAAGTTGACGCGTGACGTCACCATCGCATCGGCAACTCGGCCAACGATCCGGGAGCTCCCTTCCCAGCTCCGGAAATCAAACGAATCGCTATCATCGTGGAGCCACCGGAGATCCGAAGTTGTTGATGAGCCTGCCCTTCACCTACGCCGCAAAGGTACTGCCCTCCCGGCGTCATCGTATTCCCGACAGCGTGATCGTTCGGGCCTATACGGATGTGCTCGTTCCCGAACTTTCCGCTTCGGAGATCAGCCCCGCCATCGTCCTCGAACGCGGGCAGGCTCGCGCCACCTTGTTCGACTGGACCGGTCGGCTGTTCCGGCCGGCTCGCCGGCGGTCCAATGGCGAGCCGCTGTCCGTGGAGGATTTCCAGGTCGAGGTCTCGGAGCGCTTTACTGGCGCTGGTAAACTTGTCGCGCACACGGCGGTGGATTTCGACACGTATCTCGTTCCCACTGCTAACAGCCGCTGGAATGTCGGATCGAGCCTGGAGGGAGAAAGCAGCGCGTTGTCGCTTCACACCTTCCCGGCCTGGACCGCAGAGCGTGGGTGGCGAGGGCCTGTCGTTCGGGAATCATCCGAAGATTGCGAGAGGGGACGGGCACAGGTGCTCTACGCCGAAACGCTCATCCTCGTCGACGGTGCGTTGTATATCGCTTGCCCAGAGCCGGTTTGGGCGGTCCGAACCTGGCCGCGGCCGTCTGCACTAAGCTTGTGGAACAGGCCAACGCTATCCGCGGCCGCGCATTGTTTCCGGCTGGATGAGTTCGAGGTTGCGAAGGCATGGGCGGACCAGATGGGGGCTTTTGTCGCCAACCATGAGCGAGGAATCCATATCCTGGCGGGCAGCAGCGTGAAGCGCGACTGCCTGCTCCATGTTGCCCGCTCGGCCGTGGCGCCGATGGTGCGGTATGCAGCCTGGCCGCCAATGCAAATTTCTGAACAACTTGACGATGCCGTTGCTCTCTGCGAGCGACTCGAAAATGGCGAGATCGCTCCAGATACCTGCGATGTCGCTATGATCCTTGATGCTATGACAACCCTGCACCGAGCGCTTGAGCCGGGCGTCCGACGCGGTTCCCGGTTTGGATATTGGTCACGGATGGAAATCATTGTTCAGCGATGGGCCTTCGAGAAAGCCCGAGGAGAAGACCTGTCTTACTACTCGCAGCTTTCAGGCGACGATCTGGAGGCGCTGCATAATTTGTGATCGCAATCGCATGAAGCCTACCATGCATTTGGCATGCATTCTGTGTATTTGTGCGGAAGCCGAATCGGACGAGGTTTGCGACCTGATGACGTTAGCCATGAGACCCGCTCCAAACTCGTCAATCGCCTGCCTGATATGATCGAGTGGTTGACCGACAATGGTTCGAGCTACATTGAGGAAACTCGCTGCTTCGCTCACCATTGGCGTAGAATCTTTGACGAGACCGAGAGCTCGCAACCCAATGGCCGGGGCATTCGTGCGGGCCATCGAACGCGACTGCGAGAGACGCTACAGGTCCCAGTGGTACCTTAGACTGGCTTGCTGAAACAAAAGCTCGACTTCAGCGATCACAGTTTGAGCTTAGGTCCTGAGCTAATCGTAGAAGATATTGGCCGTAATCGCCCTTGGCGAGCTTTTCGCCGAGCGATGTGAGCTGCACGGCCGAAATCCAGCCTTGTCGCGCGGCGATCTCCTCCGGGCAGGCGATCCGCAGTCCCTGCCGGCTTTCGAGCGTGCGCACGAACTCGCCGGCCTCCAGCAGGCTGTCCGGCGTGCCGGTGTCGAGCCAGGCGAAGCCACGGCCCATCGACTCC
>WPCJ01328008.1_pt1 | contig 12426 bp, 10 predicted proteins | sample 5399831 | NCBI WGS metagenome assembly WPCJ01 (sample SAMN12869470, study PRJNA574797) | sludge metagenome | isolation source: wastewater treatment of pH10 | place: China:Beijing | collected 2019-05-20 | reverse complement strand
TAGCCGCCTCGAGGGGCTTACCCATCTTCTCGGCCTTCTCGTGATAGATCGTTAGGTGGTGGCGCGGCGCCAGCCGGCAGCGCAGCTCCTGGTCGCTGACGAACATTGAGCGGTGATAGGAGAGGTTTCCGACGCCGGTCTCGGGATCCTTGGCGATGAACATCGCCGAGGTGAAGTAAGGCGCGGCGTCACGGTCGGAATAGGTGATCAGCGGCAGCTCGGAGAGCTTGCACTCGATCAGCTCCTCATCCTGCGACTGCACGAAGGCGGGGCCGCCGGCGCTGCTGCCGAGATTGGCGAGATTGCTCCATTGCCGGCAGAAATCGGCGGCGTCGATGCCGATGATCTCGGCCAGCCGCTCGCGCGAGCCATAGACATTGGTGACGACCGGGAAGCGGGTGCCCTTGACCTTGTTGAACAGGATCGGCTTGCCCCAGCGCTTCTGCGCGGCATGGGTCACGGCGGCGAGCTCGTGGAAGGGATCAACCTCCCGGTCGACGACCAGGAGATCGCCTCTCTCCTTCAGGCGCGCGATATAGTTTCTCATCGGATTGTCCTTGCGGATGTGATGTCGGAGCGGGCGCGTCAGCGCCGGCGTTGCGAGGGCCGCCAGGTCAGGGCCATGCGCTCGAACAGCGAGACCGCCCCGATGCCGAGCGTGGTGAAGGCGGTGATCGAGACCAGCGCCGCGAAGACGAGCGGGGTGTCCATGTTGAACTGGCCGAACAGGATGAGATGGCCGATGCCGTCGTTGCCGCCGATGAACTCGCCGACGATCGAGCCCACCAGCGCCAGCGGGAAGGCGACCTTGAGCGCGTCGGTGATGTAGGGGACGGCGTTCATCAGGCGCACCTTGGTGAAGATGCGCCAGCGCGTGCCGCCGGCCAGCGTCGAGAGATCGATGACGTCGGCCTCGATCTCGCCGAGCCCGGTCAGCGAGTTCACGAAGATCGGGAACAGCGCCAGAAGAAAGGCGAGGATGATCTTGGATTCGACGCCGAGGCCGAACCAGATCACGAACAGCGGCGCCACCGCGATCTTCGGGATCGAGTTGAAGGCGGCGAGCAGCGGCATCACGATCGAGCGCAGCATCGGCACATAGATGACGAGCAGCGCGAGCAGGACGCCGAAGACCAGTGCCAGAGCGAGGCCGACCAGCGTGGTCATCCCGGTCATCGCCAGCCCGTGCAACTGGATCGAAGCTGTCTCGGCGAAGCGGCTGGCGATCGCGGACGGCAGCGGCAGCACGTAACCGGGGATGCCCAGCAGCGGCGCGCCGATCTCCCAGGCCAGCAGCAGAACGGCCAGGAAGAGGAACGGGCGCAGGCGCGCGACGAAGGAGGTCTCGGCCATCGTCAGTACTCCGTCTCGCCGGCCTCGATGCCCTCGCGCACCCTGGCGGCGAAGGCGACGAAGCGGGGATCGCGCAAGGTCGCGCTGGTGCGCGAGCGCGGCAGGTCGATCTCGACGATGTCGTGGATCCGGCCCGGCCGCGGCGACATCACCACGACGATGTCGGAGAGCAGCACCGCCTCGGTGATGCTGTGAGTGACGAAGAGCACGGTGTTGCGGCTCTCCTCCCAGAGCGTCTGCAGGGCGAAGCCCATGCGCTCGCGGGTGATGACGTCGAGCGCGCCGAAGGGCTCGTCCATCAGGATCAGCGAGGGCTTGAGCAGCATCGCCCGGCAGATCGCGGCGCGCTGCTGCATGCCGCCGGACAGTTCGAACGGCCGGCTCTCCTCGAAGCCGGAGAGGCCGGCGAGCGCCATCAGTTCGCGGGCGCGCGGCTCATAATCGGCGGCGCGCAGCCCACCCATCTCGGCGACGAAGAGGATGTTGCCGAGGGTGGTGCGCCAGGGCAGCAGCACCGGCGACAGGAAGACCATGCCGACATCGCGGATCGGGCCGGTGACCTCCTGCCCGCGCAGCTTGATGCGGCCGCTGCTGGCGCTGACCAGCCCGGCGGCGATGCGCAGCAAGGTGGACTTGCCGCAGCCGCTCGGCCCGACGATCGAGACGAAGCTGTTCTCGGGCACCGAGAAGGAAGCCTGGTCGATCGCCAGGGTCGAGCCGAAGGTCTTCGACAGGTTGTCGATGACGAGGGAGGTGGACATGGAGGCTTCCGGAGTGCGGTCGGCAGGCTGGGGAGGGTGGCTGGAGCGGCCTATTTCCCCTTGATCGCGAAGAGGTCATCGGGCGTCACCGTCGCGTCGAGCTTCAGCGCCTTCTTGACCAGGTCGATGGTGCGCTGGATGCGCTTGTCCTCGGCCGCGCCATAGCCATGCTCGGCGGTGTAGGGTGTCTGGATCGACTTGATCGCGCCGGTCCACTGCGTCAGCACGGTGTCGCGGTTCATGGCCGGGTTGGCCTTGACCATGATCTCGGCGGTCTCTTCCGGATTCTTGATCGCGTATTCGACCGCCTTGCGCGTCGCGGCGGCGAAGCGCCTGGCCTCGTCGAGGTTCTTCTCGAGGGTCGGCGTGCCGGCGACGAGGACATAGCCGAAGACGTCATAGCCCCAGTCGACGAAGCTGGAGAACTCCACCGTCTTCCCCTGTGCGGTCGCGACCTTGGTCAGGGCCGGCATGTCGCCGTCGGAGCTGGCGGTGAACAGGTCGGCGCGGTTGCTGAGCAGCAGCGAGAAATAGACGCCGGGGTCGGCGGCCTGCCAGTCCAGCTTGGAGGCGTCGAGCTTCTTCTCGTCGAAGATGATCGGCAGCACGACGCGGGCGCTGTCGGTCTGCGACGCCGCGATCCGCTTGCCGATGATCGAGTCCGGCGTCTTGAACGGCGTCAGCGAGGCGAGGCCGCTGGTGGTGACGTCGGTATAGACCATGAAGGCCTTGAGCTTGGCGCCCTTGGCGATCGCCTGGACGACGGGCCCGACCTCGGCCATGCCGTAGTCGGCCTTGCCGCCGTCGACGGCGGCGATGACGAAACCGCTGCCGGTCGCCGGCGCGATGTCGATGTCGAAGCCGGCTTCCTTGTAGAAACCCTTCTCGCGGCCGACGAAGAACGGAGCGTGGCGGCCGTTGTAGACGTAGTTGGTCAGGAAGGTGATCTTCTTCGTCGCCGGCGCCGGCGCCGGCGCCTGGGCCTGGGCCTCGATGCTCAGGCCACCGAAGCCGAGCATGGCGGCAAGGGATGCCGTCAGAATTCCGAGCTTGTGCATCAAAACCTCCCCGTTTTTCCGGAAGGCCGCCGGGCCCCGCCCGCTCGCCGTCCGGATTCGCGTCGCCGCGATCTCCCCTGCCGGCGTGCCCACCGGCTCATCCCCGAATGGCCCGGCTCGAACGAGCCGGGTGCGTGTTCTCTGAGAAAAATTATGTTGTGCTATGCACAACAGTGTTGCACAATACGAGCTTGTCAGCCTTTACCGGCCTCGTCAAGCGAGACGTGGGAGCGTGCCCTGATGAAAAATCCCGTTGCGCAACCGAGCGAAGGGCGAGGCGCCACGGTCGGCGCCGTCGAGCACGCGATCGCCATCCTGCGCTGCCTGTCAGGATCGCCGGAGCCGCTCGGGATCAACGAGATCGCGCGGCGCATCGGGCTGCACAAAAGCTCGATCTCGCGGCTGGTCGCGACTTTGGTGGCGGCGCGGCTGGTCGAGCGCGATGCCGCCTCGGCCCGGATCAAGCTCGGGCCCGGCCTCGTCCTGCTTGCCGCGCCCGTGCTGGCCGAGCTGCACATCAAGGACCTGGTCCGGCCGGCTCTCGAGGAACTGGCGGCGCGATCGGGCGAGACCGCCAGCTTCAACATGTGGGACGGCAACGATGCCGTGACGATCGAGCAGGTCCCCGGCCCCGGCGCGGTCCGGATCTTCTCCGAGCCGGGCCGGCGCGACCCCGGCCATTGCACTGCCTGCGGCAAGATCCTGCTGGCCCATGAGCCGGAGGAGGCGATCGACGCCTATTGCGCCGGTGCGCTGGAGCGCTTCAACGCGCGGACGATCACCGAGCCCGCAGCGTTGCGGCAGGAGCTGACTACGTCGCGCCAGCGCGGCTATGCGCTCAATTTCGGCGAGCTCGACGGCGAGATCAGCGCGATCTCGGCCGTCACCCATGATGCGCGCGGCAAGGTCGTCGGCAGCATCACCGTGACCGTGCCGAGCTACCGCTTCACGCAAGAGCGGCAGGAGGAGTTGATCGCCATGGTCGTCGAGACAGCGCGCCGCCTTTCACGGAGCCAGGGTTAGGCCGCCGCTGTTCGGGATGCTCCGGCGTCAGCGGATGCGCCTCGGGAACTGTCCGGTGCCGCCCGGCGCCGACAGGACCGGCTGGGCCGATGTCGCTTCGTGGGCGCTGCGCAGGCGGTAGCGATCGCCCGGATAGAGGAAGCGGCTGCGTGTCACCGGTACATCGCCGCGCCAGGTCCGGCGGTCGAGCAGCAGGCAGGGCTGGTTGGCGTCGATCTGGAGGGCCTCGCGGCTTTCGTCGTCGGGCCGGATGGCGCGGATCGTGTTGTCGACGAAGGTGACCTCGGTCATGCGCAGCAGATAGGCGTGCGGCGTGATCCGGGTGAAGTCCTGCTCAAGATAGGCGGGAGCCTCGGCGGCGTTGACGAAGCGGTCCTCGATCTGGACCGGCGTGCCGTCCTCCTTGTGGAGCAGGCGCGAGTGGAAAACGGTGCTGCCCGCCGGCAGGGCGAGCAGCCCGATGAAGGGGCTGTCCGGCGCCAGCGCGCAAAGCGACATCACTTCGCTGGTATGGACGCCGCCGCTCGCCGAGATTTCCTCCGAGACGTCGGAGAGCTCGAAGATCGCGCATTGCATGCGCGGGCCGACGACGAAGGTGCCGCGGCCCTGGACGCGCACCAGCATGCCCTCGGTCTGCAACTCCCTGAGAGCGCGGCGCACGGTCAGGGCCGAGGCGCCGAACTCGGCGGCGAGATCTTCTTCGCGCGGGACCTGGAAGTCCGCCGGCCATTCCGCGGCGCGGATCCGCTTTTCGATCGCGGTCTTGATCTGCCCGTAGAGCGGCTGGGTGACCTGAGTCATCTCGGTCATGCAAGGGTCCTCTGCTTGGGGAGGTTTGATATCACAATGCCATTCAAACGGTATCGGTCTCTGCCGCCATTAAGAGCGGCCTGCGCATTTTTTCAACAGGAAGGTGCTTGACACCCAAAGTTCGATCGGATCAGTATCGCGTATTAATATCATATCGACTCTGAAATGATATGATAAAAAATCTAGCCAGGAAGCGCCTCGGTCTCGACTGCGCCCGGCTATGACGGGAGAGATTCTGATGACGTCGCATTCGCCCGCGCTGCGCACGCTGGACATGTACATCGATGGCCAATGGGTGAAGCCGGCCTCCGGGCAGTATTTCGAGACGGTCGACCCCTTCACCGCGCAGCCCTGGGCGATCGTCGCGCGCGGCGGTGCCGCAGACGCCGACCGCGCCGTGCGGGCGGCGCATCGCGCCTTCAAGGGGCCGTGGGGCAAGATGCACCCCTCGGAGCGCGGCAAGATCATCCATCGACTGGGCACGCTGATCGAGGAGCATGCCGACCTGCTCGCCGAGATCGAGGTGCGCGACAATGGCCGGCTGCTAGCCGAGATGCAGCACCAGATCCGCTACATCCCGAAATGGTATTATTACTATGCCGGGCTGGCCGATAAGATCGAAGGCGTCGTGCACCCCTGCGACAAGCCGGCGCTGAGCTATTCGCGGCCGGAGCCGCTTGGCGTCTGCGTCGCGATCGTGCCCTGGAACGCGCCGCTGCTCCTGCTGTCGCTCAAGGCCGCGCCGGCGCTCGCGGCCGGCAACACGCTGGTGCTGAAGCCAGCCGAGCACACCTCCGCCACGGCGCTGAAGCTGATGGAGCTGGTCGAGGCCGCCGGCTTCCCGCCCGGCGTGATCAATGTCGTCACCGGCTTCGGCAAGGAGGTCGGCGAGCCGCTGGTCACCCACCCCTTGACCCGTCATGTCGGCTTTACCGGCTCGACCGCGACAGGCGCGCATCTCTATTCGCTCGCGGCCAAGGACGTGAAGCGGGTCAGCCTTGAGCTCGGCGGCAAGTCGCCGAACATCGTCTTCGACGACGCCGATCTCGACAATGCCGTGCGCGGCGTGGTCGGCGGCATCTTCGGCGCGACCGGCCAGACCTGCATCGCCGGCTCGCGCCTGCTGGTCCAGCGCCGTGTCCACGACGAATTCGTCGAGAAGCTCGCGGCCTTCACCAGGACCGCCCGCGTCGGCGATCCCCGCGATGTCCGCACCCAGGTCGGTCCGATCGCCAACAAGATGCAGTTCGAGAAGGTGCTCGGCTATGTCGACATCGCCCGCCAGGACGGCGCCGAGCTGCTGATCGGCGGCAAGCGTCCGGATGGCGACGAGTGCGCACGAGGCTTCTTCGTCGAGCCGACGATCTTCACCGGCGTCAACAACGGGATGCGGATCGCGCGCGAGGAGGTCTTCGGGCCGATCCTCTCGACCCTGGTCTTCGACGATGCCGACGAGGCGGTGGCGATCGCAAACGACAGCGAGTTCGGCCTCGCCGCCGGTGTCTGGACCCGCGACATGAAGCTCGCCTTGCGCCTGTCGGACCAGCTGGAGGCCGGCAGCGTCTGGGTCAACACCTATCGCGACATTTCCTACACGACGCCGTTCGGCGGCTACAAGAAGAGCGGCATCGGCCGCGAGAACGGCGCCGAAGGCATCCGCGAATACCTGCAGACCAAGGCCGTCTGGCTCTCGACCGCGGACGAGATCGCCAACCCCTTCGTCATCGGCTGAGGGCGATCAGCAGCATGGCCCTTCGACAATGCTCCAATCGGAACTGACGTTATGGCGGTGAGAAAAGGCAGTGAGATCCTGGCCGACGAGCTCAAGCTCAACGGGGCCGAGATCATCTACCACGTTCCCGGCGAGAGCTTCCTCTGCGCGCTCGATGCGCTTGGGGTCCGCTATCCCGAGATCCGCGCGATCAGCTGCCGCCACGAGAACGGCGCGGCGCAGATGGCCGAGGCCTATGGCAAGCTGACCGGCCGCCCCGGCATCGCCTTCGTCACCCGCAGCCCGGGTGCGACCAATGCCGTCAACGCCGTCCACACCGCCTATCAGGATTCATCGCCGATGATCCTGATCGTCGGGCAGGTGAAGCGCGCGCTGATGGAGCGCGAGGCCTTCATGGCCTACGACTTCCGCACCATGTTCGCGCCGATGACGAAATGGGTCGCCCAGATCGACGATCCCAGGCGCATCCCGGAATTCGTGCAGCGCGCCTACCATACCGCGATGACCGGCCGGATGGGGCCGGTTGTGCTGGTGGTGCCGGAGGACGTGTTCGAGGAGGAATGCGAGGTCGCGCCGGGCAAGCCGAGCGTGCCGGCCTCGGCCGGCGACCCTTCCGACGAGGCGGTCGAGCAGGTCTTCGCCATGCTCGCGGCGGCGCAGCGCCCGTTATTGATCGTCGGCGGCTCCGGCTGGACAGAGGGCGCGCGGAGCGACATCCAGGCCTTCGCGCTTGCCAACAACGTCCCGGTCGTCACCACCTTCCGGCGGCGCGACATCATCGACCACCGCTTGCCCTGCTATGTCGGCGAGATCGGCATCGGCTCGAACCCGGCGCTGCTGTCGCATGTCAAGGACGCCGACTTCGTCGTCATGTGCAACGACGCGCTCAGCGACGTGAACACGATCGGCGCCGGCTACATGGAAGGCTTCACGCTCTTCGACATTCCCGTGCCGAAGCAGAAGTTCGTCCACGTAACCCGCAGCTTCGACGAGCTCAACCGGGTCTTCCAGGTCGATCTGGCTCTGCTCGCCGACAACGACGCCTTCGCCCGCCGGCTCGCCGGCCATTCGCCCGTCGATCATGCGATGCGCGGTGCATGGACGGCCACCCTGCGCGAGACCTTCGAGATCGAGACCACGCCCCGGCCCTGCCCGGGCGAGATCGACCTGCCGCAACTGATGAAATGGCTGCGGCAGCGCCTGCCCGAGGACGCCATCGTCACCAACGGCGTCGGCGCCTATGCGACCTGGAGCCAGCGCTATTTCGCGCATTACCGGCTGCACACGCAGCTCGGCCCGATCAGCGGCTCGATGGGCTACAGCCTGCCGGCGGCGATCTCGGCCAAGCTGCTCCATCCCGACCGCGTGGTCGTCGATTTCGTCGGCGACGGTTGCTACCAGATGAGTTCGGAGGAGCTGGCGACCGCCGTGCAGTACGGGGCGGCGGTGATCGTCGTGCTGTTCAACAACAACATGTACGGCACGATCCGCATCCACGAGGAGAACCGCCTCGAGGGCCGCGTCAACGGTACCCAGCTGGTCAATCCCGACTTCCACGCGCTGGCGCTAGCCTATGGCGCCCATGCCGAGCGCGTCACCCGGACCGAGGAATTCGCGCCGGCCTTCGAGCGCTGCCTGGCCGCGGGCAAGCCGGCGCTGATCGAGATGTGCGTCGACCAGGAAGCGATCCACTCGCGCTACTCGCTGACCGATCTCAGGAACCGTCGCAAGGCGAAGCATTGATTGCCCCTGCCGCCGCGGGCGGCAGGCCCTTCCGGCGCCGCGAGGCGGCATCGGCCATTCGAACCCTCCGACAGAAGAGGGTCGCTGCGGATCTGACTGCAACCAACAACCGGGGATTCCAAGATGAACAGGACGATTTCGGCTTTGCTGCTCGCCGGGACGCTCGGCGCGCTGACCTCTCCCGCGCTGGCCCAGGAGTGCAAGCTCAGGGTCACCACCTGGGGCGGCAGCTATCAGAAGACCTATGAATCGGTCGCTGCCGGCTTCGAGAAGGCGCATAACTGCAAGATCGAGTGGGTCGTCGGCGCGAGCCCCGACCATCTCGTCAAGGCCCGGCTCGGCCAGGTCGACGTCGCCACCAATACGCTGCTGAACTCGATCGCCGGCGAGAAGGAGGGTCTGTGGATGACCCTCGACAAGGCCAAGATCCCGAACATGGCGAACCTGTACCCGAACGCGGTCCATTCGCCCTATACGGTCTTCGTCAATGTCGGCGACTACGTGCTCGCCTACAATTCCGACAAGGCGAAGACAGCGCCGACCAGCTGGGACGAGCTGTGGAAGCCGGACTACAAGAACCATGTCGTCATCTACGGCTTCGAGCACATCCCGACGCTCAGCCTGACCGTGCAGCAGGCCGAGCGGAACGGCGGCGGCATCGACACCATCCAGCCCGGCCTCGACCGGATGGCGGCGCTGATCAAGAGCGGCAACCTGATCGGCTCGCTCGACGTCGAAAGCCAGATGGTCTCGCTGTTCCAGACGCAGGATGCCTGGCTCGGCATGCTGGCGACCGGGCGCATGAAGGAGCTGCTGGAGAAGGGCGCCAAGAACGTCAAGTTCGCCCGCCCGGCCGAGGGCACCTTCCCGCTGATCAGCACGATCAACATCACCAAGGCGGCCAAGGATCCGGCCAAGGCGCAGGCCTTCGTCGACTATGTGCTGAGCCCGGAGGTGCAGATCGCCTTCGCGACCCGCAACCTCTACGCCCCGACCGTGCAGAACGCGCCGATCCCGGCCGACTTCCAGTTCCGTGACCTCCTCGTCCAGAACGAGCAGTTCAAGCGGCTGTTCCTGCCCGATCAGGAGAAGATCACGGCGAACAAGGCCAAGTGGCAGAACCAGCTCAACCAGATGACGAGCAAATGAGCGTTCTCGCAAGCGCCGACCGGACGAGCGGGTCGGCGCCATCCTCATCGCAAGGCGCCGCCCGCTCGTCGGGCGCGCCGGTCAAAGCCTCGACGACGCCTTTATCCGGCAAAGCGGATGACATGAACGCATCACAGGACAAGGCCATCGCGGTCGCTTCCGTCTGCCGGCGCTATGGCGACGTCATGGCGGTCGACGACGTCTCCTTCGAGGTCGGCCATGGCGAGTTCGTGTCGCTGCTCGGCCCCAGCGGCTGCGGCAAGACCACGACCCTGCGGATGATTGCCGGCTTCATCATGGCGAGCGACGGCACCATCCGGGTCAACGGCCGGGATGTCACCCATCTGCCGCCCGAGAAGCGCGAGGTTGGCTTCGTCTTCCAGAACTATGCGCTCTGGCCGCATATGACGGTCGCCGAGAATGTCGCCTTCGGCCTCAAGCTGCGCAAGCGCGACAAGGCCTTCATCGCCCGCAAGATCGAGGAATCGCTCGGGGTCACCGGCCTGTCCGGCTATGAGGACCGCCTGCCGCGCCAGCTCTCGGGCGGCCAGCAGCAGCGCGTCGCCCTGGCCCGGGCGCTGGCGCTCGAGCCGCAGCTCCTGCTGATGGACGAGCCGCTCAGCAATCTCGACCGCGCCTTGCGCGTCGCGATGCGGCGCGAGCTGAAGCAATTGCAGTCGCGCCTGAAGATGACGACGCTCTACGTCACGCATGACCAGGAAGAGGCGCTGTCGATGTCCGACAGGGTCGTGATCATGAACCGCGGCAAGATCGCCCGCATCGCCCGCCCGGCCGAGGTCTATGACGATCCGCAGTCGGAGTTCGTCGCCGATTTCGTCGGCACCACCAACTTCTTCGACGGGGCCGTCACCGCGGCGTCCGGCGGGGGCCTGACCGTGCGCACCCGCGGGAACCTCGAGCTGCTCGTGGCAGCACCGGGCCCGATCGCCGCGGGCGAGCATCTCCGCGTGCTGCTGCGCCCGGAGCGCATCCGGATCTACCCGCCCGGCCAGGACGGGCCCAATGTCTTTCCCGGCAGGATCAGCTTCGTCGAATATTACGGCCCGACGATCCGCTACACTGTCCAGCTCGACGGCGGCGAGAGCGTCTATGTCGAGACGCATCAGGCCGGCGGCGTGGCCTCGATCGGCGACGGCGTCCGCATCGGCGCCGAGCCCGGCGATTTCAGGCTGATCCGCAGCGAGGGAGGCCGGCCGTGAGGAAGGGGATGGCGGCTCCGCTCCTGCTCGCTCCGGCGATGGTGGCGCTGCTGATCTTCGTGGTCATGCCGCTGCTCTGGGTGGCGCGGACCAGCTTCAACCAGGGCGTCGACGGCGCCTACATGGTCTCCGCCCTGACCATGGACAACTACGTCCGCTTCCTCGGCAGCCCCTGGTACCTGATCAACACGCTCTGGTTCTCGATCCGCATCGCCATCGTCGCGACCGCGATCTCGGTGCTGCTCGGTTACCCCGTCGCACTCTACATTGCCCAGACGCGCGGACTGCAGAAGAGCATCCTGATGACGATGGTGCTGGCGCCGTTGCTGATCGGCCTCGTCACCCTGGTCTATGGCTGGATCGTCATCTTCCGTGGCGGCGGCCTGCTGAACTCGCTGATGATCGCGATCGGCGTCTATGACGAGCCGGTCCGCTATATGTGGGATCTCAAGGGCGTGATCATCCTGCTGGTCTATATCGGCATGCCCTATATCGTGCTCTCGCTGCTGGACTCGGTCGAGCGGATCAATCCCTCCTTCGTCGAGGCGGCCCGCAATGTCGGCGCCAATCGCTGGCGTGCCTTCTGGAGCGTCACCTTCCCGCTGACGCTGCCCGGCCTCTATGCCGGCCTGGTGATCGTCTTCACGCTGAACTTCTCGGCCTTCGCGGTGCCGCTGATGGTCGGCGCCAACGACACGCAGATGATCGGCCTCGTCATCTATCGCGAGGCGCTGCTCAACAACGACCTGCCTTTCGCGTCGAGCCTGTCGGTGATCATGATTCTGGCCAATGCGACAATCTTGACCGGCATGTCCTTCCTGTTCGGCAAGCTGATACTCAACCGGCTGGAGGCCAAGCGATGATGCGGCTGGACCTGGGTTCGCTGGCGCTGCGGCTCGTCACCTATCTGGCGATGGGCTTCCTGTTCTTCCCGATCCTGATCACCCTGCTGGTCTCGGTGAATCCGCAGGAGTTCATCCTGCCGCCCTCGGGCTTCACGCTGGAATGGTTCCGCCAGGCCTGGACCTCCGACAATTTCGTGCGCGGCATGGGGGTGAGCCTCTGGCTCGGCATTGCGGCGACGCTGATCGCCAACACGCTCGCCTTCATGGTCGTGCTGGCGATGGTCCGCTACGATTTCCGCGGCAAGGCGCTGATCAACCTCCTGATCATGTCGCCGCTGCTGATCCCGACGACGATCTTCAGCCTGGCGCTCTATGTCTTCTTCGCCCGGCTCGGCTTCGGCTCCGGCATTCCGGCGCTGGTGATCGGGCATTCCATCCACGTCCTGCCCTTCGCCGTCCGCATCCTGACGGCGAGCATGCAGAACTTCGATCTCTCGCTGGAGGAGGCGGCGCGCAATGTCGGGGCGGGGCCGGTACGGACGATGATCTCGATCACCCTGCCGGTGATCCGGACGGGCCTCGTCTCCAGCCTGGTGCTCTGCTTCGTCCTGTCCTGGAACGACTTCCCGATCTCGGTCTTCCTGGCGCCGGCGGGCTGGACGCCGCTGCCGGTCGAGATCTTCTCCTACATCAAGTTACAGTACTACGCGGTCGGGGCGGAGCTCGCCAGCT
>WPCJ01057795.1_pt1 | contig 12426 bp, 9 predicted proteins | sample 5399831 | NCBI WGS metagenome assembly WPCJ01 (sample SAMN12869470, study PRJNA574797) | sludge metagenome | isolation source: wastewater treatment of pH10 | place: China:Beijing | collected 2019-05-20 | reverse complement strand
CTCGGTGGCGCAGGTCTGGTCGTAGAGCAGCAGCGAGACGCCGGATACGGTCGCAAGCTAGCGTTGGCCGGCATCGGCTGCCACTACATGACCACCTGGATGCCGGACCGCAACACCAGCACCTTCACGCAGATGGGCGGGGAGGGCGTGACCTGGGTCGGGCAGGCGCCGTTCACCACGGACAAGCATGTCTTTGCCAACCTGGGCGACGGCACCTACTTCCACAGCGGTCTGCTGGCCATCCGCCAGAGCATCGCTTCGGGCGCCAATATCACCTACAAGCTGCTCTACAACGATGCGGTGGCCATGACCGGCGGCCAGCAGGCGGAAGGCCATCTCTCGCCCGACCAGATGGCACGGCAGGTCGCGGCCGAGGGCGTGAAGCGCATCGCCGTGGTCAGCGACGACCCCGGCAAATATCCGCCCGGCACGCAATGGCCGGCCGGCACGACGCTGCACCACCGCGAGGAGCTCGACGCCGTCCAGCGCGAGCTGGCGGCGACGTCGGGCGTCTCGCTGCTGCTCTACGACCAGACCTGCGCCACCGAGAAGCGCCGCCGCCGCAAGCGCGGAGCCTATCCTGATCCCGACAAGCGCGTCGTCATCAACGAGCTGGTCTGCGAGGGCTGCGGCGATTGCGGCGTGCAGTCGAACTGCGTCTCGGTGCAGCCGCTGGAGACCGAATTCGGCCGCAAGCGCCAGATCGACCAGTCGAACTGCAACAAGGATTTCTCCTGCGTGAAGGGCTTCTGCCCGTCCTTCGTAACGGTCCACGGCGCCCGTCCGAAGAAGGCGGAGCCGATGCGTCTCGATGCGCAGGCGCTGGGCGAGGCCGATATCCCCGAGCCCGCCGTGCCGGCGCTCGACCGCAGCTTCGCGGTGATCGTCACCGGCGTCGGCGGCACTGGCGTCGTCACCATCGGCGCGATCCTCGGCATGGCCGCCCATCTCGAGGACAAGGGCTGCGGCATGATCGACATGGCCGGCCTCGCCCAGAAGGGCGGCGCGGTCTTCAGCCACGTCAAGCTCGCGCCGAGACCCGAGGACATCCACGCCATCCGCGTCACGGCCGGACAGGCCGATCTCGTTCTGGGCTGCGACCTGACCGTCACCGGCTCGAAGAAGGTGCTCGGCGCGATCCGGCCCGAAGGCGGCATGGTCATCGTCAACACCGCCGAGAGCCTGCCGGGCGACTTCACCCGCAATGCCGACTTCTCACTGCCGACCGAACGCCTGAAGCGCGCGATCCTCTCGGCCGCGGGCCGCGACAACACCCGCTTCCTCGACGCGACCGCGACGGCCGTCGCCTTCCTCGGCAATGCCATCGCGGCCAATATGCTGATGCTCGGCCATGCCTGGCAGCTCGGCGCCGTGCCCTTGTCCCGCGCGGCGCTGCGCCGGGCGATCACGCTCAACGGCGAGGCCGTGGCGATGAATCTCGAGGCCTTCGAGCTCGGCCGCCGCGCCGCGCATGATCCGGCCGCGCTCGACGCGCTGCTGGCCCAGGCCAAGGCGCCGACAGCCGCCCGCCATCTCTCGGAGACGCTCGACGAGATCATCGCCCGCCGCGTCGCCTATCTCACCGCCTACCAGAACACCGCCTATGGCGCCCGCTACCGCCATCTCGTCGCGCGCGTGCAGACGAAGGAAGCGGCCGTCTCGCCCGGCCAGACGGCTCTGAGCGAGGCGGTCGCACGCAATCTCTTCAAGCTGATGGCCTATAAGGACGAATACGAAGTCGCGCGCCTCTACAGCGACGGCGCCTTCCGCCAGCAGCTCGCCGCGACCTTCGAGGCCGACGGCAAGGATGGCAAAGCGCTGCGCTACGAATTCCACCTCGCCCCGCCGCTGCTGGCCCGGACCGATCCGAACACCGGCCTGCCGCGCAAGATGAGCTTCGGGCCGTGGATGATGGGGGCCTTCTCGCTGCTGGCGAAATTCAAGGGCCTGCGCGGCACCGCCTTCGACCTCTTCGGCTACACGCAGGAACGCCGCACCGAGCGCCGGCTGATCGCCGATTACGAGGCGCTGCTGAACGAACTGCTGACCAAGCTCACGCCGGAGAACCACGCGCTCTGCGTGGCGCTGGCCGCGATCCCGGAGAAGATCCGCGGCTTCGGCCATGTGAAAGAGCGGCACCTGAAGGCGGCGAAGGCCGAGGAGGCGATGTTGCTGGGGCAGTTGCGTGAGGGGCTGCCCGCGGCCTTGCCACAGGCGGCGGAATAGCCGGCAACGCTCTGTGCCGTCATGCTCGGGCTTGACCCGAGCATCTCGTGACAAGCAGGCTCTGGAGCCCCTTCCTGAAGGAGATTCTCGGGTCTACGCTCCGCTTCGCCCGAGAATGACGCCACGCTGCCCGAAGTCTGCCCCCGCCAACCCGGATAACCGCCACCTTGATCGCCCCCGAAGAGCTGCGCGCCATCGCCTCCTGGTCCCGCGATCTGTCGGAAGCGGAATTCGAGGAGGCGCGGCGCGGCATCAGTTTCAGGAGCTACGGCAAGAACGCCTCGATCTGCCATGTCGGCGACCGGCTGGAATCCTGGACAGGCGTGGCCGAGGGGCTGGTCAAGATGGCCACCACCTCGAAATCCGGCAAGACCGCGACGCTCGCGGGCCTGCGCGCCGGCGCCTGGTTCGGCGAGGGCACGGTGATCAAGGCCGAGCCGCGCCGCTACGAGCTGGTGGCGCTGCGCGATTCCAGGATCGCCCTGATGCGCCGCTCGACCTTCCTCTGGCTGTTCGAGCATTCGGCCGCGTTCAACCGCTTCCTCGTCCACCAGTTCAACGAGCGCCTCGCTCAGTTCATCTCGCTGGCCGAGACCGAACGCACGCTCGATTCCACCGGGCGGCTGGCCCGCAACCTCGCCTGGCTGTTCAACCCGATCCTCTATCCCGACCTCGACCGCACGCTCACAGTCTCACAGGAGGAGCTCGGCATGCTCGCCGGCATCTCGCGGCAGATGGCCAATCAGGGGCTGGCGAAGCTGGCCGCGCTCGGCCTGATCGAGCTCGGCCATGGCAGCGTCACCATCATCGATCTCGAGCGGCTGGCGCGCTATGAGGGCTGAACCCCGTTGCGGCGCGCATCCCCGCGCGCCGCGCCATGACAACGAGATCTGGAGCATTTTCGAGCGAAGCGCGCACCGGTTCGCGTGGAGAAAATGCTCTAGAAGATCTTCATCCGGGCCGTGATCAGGAAGCCCACCGGCGCACCCGGCATGTTGTAGTTCTCGGTCGTCCCCAGCGACGAGGCATAGTAGCGCCGGTTGAGGACGTTCTGCACGGTCGCGGTGATGTCCCAGCGCTCGTCCTGGTAGCCGGCACCAAGGTCGAAGGTCACGTATCCAGGCAGTCTGGTGATGTTGTATTGCGAGGCGAAGCGGTCGCTTTCGGCATGCATGCCGGCGGCGATGTAGAAGCCTTTCGGCAGTTGATGCCTCACCCACAGATTGGCGCTGTGGCGTGGCATCAGCGCCGGCACGTTGCCGTTGACGAGGCGCCCGTCGGGCCCGCGGTCGCCGCCGTTCTTCAGCTCGCCGTCGAGATAGGTGTAGCCGCCTGTCACCGACCAGCCTGGAGCGATCTCGCCAGTCACCGCAAGCTGGAGGCCGCGAACCCGCTGCGTGCCGATATCGATAGCGAAGGTCGGATTCAGCGGATCCGCGCCCTGGACGTGGTTCTGCGTCATGTCGAACAGGGCAACGGAGATATTGGCCTTGTCGTTGAGGTCGTATTTGGCACCGACCTCATAGCCCTCCGTCCGCTGTGGGGAGGAGTTGTCGGCGCCGCGCCGGAAGGCCGCGAAGTCGGCCAGCGGCTGAAAGGACTGGCTGTAGGAGGCATAGAGCGAGAGCGGCTGCCAGGGCTGGTAGATGATGCCGGCGCGCGGGCTGAAGGTCCGGTCGATCCGGCTGAGATCGACATTGCTCGCGGTCTTGTCGTTGCGCTTCTGGCCGAGCCAGTCGAAGCGCCCGCCGAGCATCAACTTGACCTGCGAGGAGACCTCGATCAGGTCCTGCACATAGACGCCGGCGGTCTTGAATTCGTTATGCGCGTTGGTGCCCGGCAGCGCGTCGGGCGGGATCGCCGGCAGGAACTGGAGCTGCGGCGCGAACAGGGAATAGGTCGCGACGCCGTTGCGCCCGAAATTCTGCTCGCGCTTGTCCTGCGCGCTCAATTCGACGCCATAGAGCAGCGTGTGCTGCATCCCGAAGATCGTCGCCTTCTGCGTCAGCTCGTTCTGCCAGGCCACGCCAGTCTCGTGCCGCGTGCGGTGGCTGAGATCGAGCGTGACGGTCGGTGACGGACCCGCGGTCGGCGAGCGATAGGTCACGTAGTTCCGCTCCAGCGCGAAGTCGTAGAAGCGGAAGGCGCTGCGGAACGACAGCGCGTCGTTGAAGCGATGGTCGAGCGCCACCGTGACGCCGCCGACATCGAAGGTGTTCTTGTTCTGCTTGTCGCCCGCGATCGAGCCGTAGAATGTCTTGTAGGGCACCTTGGCCGGGCGGCCGTTCCAGGAGGGAATACCGAGATCCGCGAGCCGGTCGTCGTGCAGATAGTCGCCCTGGATGGTGAGCCTGGTGTCCGGCGTCAGATTGAGCAGCAGCGAGGGGGCGATCGCCTGCCGCTTGACGAAGAACTGGTCGCGGAAACCTGTCGAATCCTCGATGGCCCCGGTCAGCCTGAAACGTGCGAAATCATCCGCGCTTTTCGTGCCGAGGTCGACCTCGGCGCGGCGCTGGCCAGCGGTGCCGAGCGTCACGCCGACCTGATTGAACGGCTCGGCCAGCGGCTTCTTGGTGATGCGGTTGACCAGGCCACCGGGCGAGCCGCGGCCGTAGAGCACGGAAGCCGGGCCCTGCAGAACCTCGATCCGCTCGATATTGGAGGGATCGCGATAGTAATAGGACTCGTCGCGCAACCCGTCGACATACTGGTCGGCGAGCGCGCTGAAGCCGCGGATGCGGACCTCGTCGCGCTGGCCGTCGCCCATCGCCATGCTGACGCCCGGCGTGTAGCGCAGCGCATCCTGCAGGCTGAGCGCATTCTGCTCGTTGAGCTGCTGACGCGGAACCACGGAAACCGTTTGCGGAATATCGCGCAACGGCACCGGCATCTTCGCCCCAGTGCTTGCTGTCGGTGCGAAATAGCCAATGGCAGCGTCGCTGCTGCCTTGCACCTCGATCGTATCGAGAGCGACCGTCCCTTCCGCCGGGCCGGGGCGCCCCTGCCCTGATCCGCCTTGCGCGTTGCCAGCCCGCTGAGCCTGCACTCCACCCATGCCGATCAGGATTCCGACGAGGGACGCGAGGGGGAGAAGCGCGCGCCTGTTCGCAGAAGAATTATCGCTCATCTCTGATCTACGCTGAAACAATCTAAATCGCGTGCCGAAATATTTCCTCGACACCGCTTCGTCAAGAAGGTGTCAATTTTGAATCGCTCATAGATTATAACTATTCAAATTTAAACGCGAACCTGGCGCTCCGGGCGCTCGATATTCCTGAGGGAATACTGTATCGTCGCGACGAACGAGACGAGATCGACCAATCGGCGCAAACGGCACTGGGCATCGCAGCGTCACCATCATCGATCTCGAGCGGCTGGCGCGCTACGAGGCGTAGCCGGATCATCGGCCAGCGCCGCGCCTGCCAAGCTGGCGGCACAAAATCTCGCTTCGCGCGTTGCTCTTCCCGAGGCGCCCTCCGGCGCGACGGGATTGAGACAATGTTCTGGTTCTTCGAAGCCTTCGCAAAACGCATCAACGAGCAGGCCGCGGAATACGCCGCGGCGCAGACACAGGTTCTGAAACGCGGCTTCGGCCTGTGGCCGGATTTGACCGCCCAGCCCGTCAGAATCGAAAGCTCTTCGGCAAGGGACAGGCGGCTTCACCGCCTCGCAATGGCGAACAGCGCCTCGCGCCCTCGCTGAACGCCAGCAGAACACACCGTTCAGGCGGGGTTCCAACCCGGGCTGTTCAAATCCTCTCAGTCGATGCAAAAGAAGGACATATTCGATGCGCAAGCTTCTGATTGCCGCCAGCCTGGCCCTGGCTGCCTTCGCCGCGGCCCCTGCCGGCGCCGCCGCACCGCAGAGCCTCCCGCAGGCTGAGCAGCTCGACAAGCTGCCGGCCGAGTTCACCCGCCACAACCGCGAGCACCGCCACTGGGAAATCCAGCGGAACATGGAACGGCGGCACTTCCGCCATGGCCGTGGCTATGACCGCGGCTACGGCTATCGCCACCATGGCGGCCCGCCGCCCTGGGCGCCCGCGCATGGCTATCGCCGCCACCACGGCTATCGCTACTGAGCATCCAGCCTGAGAGGCCCGTCCCCTGACCGGCGGGCGGGCCTTTTTCTTGCGCGGGGCGTGGCGAAGACGGTTTCGGCGGCGTGCCGGTCAGGCCGGCGCATTGAAGACGGCTTCGATGGCGTAGCCGTCCGGATCCACCACAAAGGCCGCGTAATAATGCGGCCCGTAATGCGGGCGCAGGCCAGGCGCCCCGTTGTCCTGGCCGCCATGACGGAGCGCGGCCTCGTGAAAGCGAGCGACGGCCGCGCGATCGGGCGCCGCGAAAGCGAGATGGAACCCCGGCCCCGGCGGCCTTTGCCCGTCCGGACGCAGCTTCAGGGCCAGCCTGTCGCCGCCGCCGGGAGCGCCGTAGCCGACCGCCTGCCCTGTCTCGCCCGGGCGCAGATCCTGCCAGACCCTGACATAGCCGAGCGGCGCCAGCACAGCGTCGTAGAAGGCGCAGGCACGCTCGATATCGGCAACGCCGAAAGACAGATGATGAAGCATGAGTCGGTCCGCCACCGTCGCAGGCACGGTTCCGCCCGCCGATTCAATCTGCCGAATTCGTGAGGAAAATCAGGGCCGAAGCAAAAAGCCGCGCAACACATCTGCGTGAGAAGCATACTTCGGCGGGACAATAGTCACCAAAAGGCGAATTGTCTGTCAAGCGGGTCCTTGCAAGGATGATGGCCGCCTGCAAGTCTGGCATGAGAACGAGGCCGGAAACCGGCCCGCGGAAGTCGCCACGACGCATGGCGGCTCGACAGGGAGAACGCAATCGTGGCGAGCGGCACCGCCGTTGAGGCGGACACCTTTCCGAAATTGCTGTTGCGCAATGCCAGGGAGCGCGCCGCGCGCGTCGCCTTCCGGCACAAGGACCTCGGCATCTGGCAGTCCTGGAACTGGGCGGAGGTGGCGGAGCATGTCCGCAGCTTCGCCAAGGGCTTGCAGGATCTCGGCCTGAAGCGCGGCGAGAAGGTCGCCATCATCGGCTACAACCGGCCCAGGCTCTATTGGTCGATGTGCGCGGCGCAATGGCTCGGCGCCGTCCCCGTGCCTGTTTATGCCGACAGCGTCGCCGAGGAGATGGCCTATGTCCTCGACCATGCCGAGGCGGTCTTCGCCGTGGTGCAGGACCAGGAGCAGGTCGACAAGATCCTCTCGATCGCCGAGCGCCTGCCGCATCTCCGGCACATGCTCTATGACGAGCCGCGCGGCTTGCGCGACTACGACCACAGCAAGCTCCACGCCATCGAGGCGGTGATGCAGGCGGGCGCCAAGGCGCTGAAGGACCCGCAGCAAGCCGCCGCCCTGCAAAGCGAGATGGAAGCCGGCAAGGGCTCCGATCTCGGCATCATCCTCTACACCTCCGGTACGACCGGACGGCCCAAGGGCGTGATGCTCTCGCATTACAACATCCTGATCGCGGCCGAGATCGGCTGCAGCTTCGACGGGCTGAACGAGAGCGACGAGGTCATCGCCTATCTGCCGATCGCCTGGGTCGGCGACCACGTCTTCTCCTATGCGCAGGCGATGCTGGCCGGCTTCTGCGTCAACTGCCCGGAAAGCCCCGAGACCGTCATCGACGACCGCCGCGAGGTCGGCACGACCTACGCCTTCGCGCCGCCGCGCGTCTTCGAGACCATGCTGACCATCACCATGGTGCGCATGGAGGATGCCGGCGCCCTCAAGCGCAGGATGTTCCACTACTTCCTCGGCGTCGCGAAACGCTATGGCGAGCAGATCCTCAACGGCGAGAGCGTGCCGCTGAAGGGCCGGCTGCTCTACAGGCTCGGCGACATCCTGGTCTACGGCCCCCTGCGCAACCGCTTCGGCCTGACCAACATCAAGGTCGGCTACACCGCGGGCGAGGCGATCGGCCCCGAGCTCTTCCGCTTCTACCGCTCGATCGGCGTCAATCTGAAGCAGCTCTACGGCCAGACCGAAGCCGGGGTCTACATCACCATGCAGCCCAATGGCGAGATCAAGGCCGACACCGTCGGCAAGCCCGCGCCGATGGTCGAGATCCGCATCGACGACAATGGCGAGGTGCTCTACCGCTCGCCCTCGATCTTCGGCGGCTACTACAAGGACCCGGACAAGACCGCCGAGACGATGACCGCGGACGGCTATGTCCGCTCGGGCGACGCCGGCTTCTTCGACGAGGGCGGCCATCTCAAGATCATCGACCGCGCCAAGGATGTCGGCAAGCTCAACAACGGCGATCTTTTTCCGCCGAAATACATCGAGAACAAGCTGAAGTTCTATCCGAACATTAAGGAGGTCGTCGCCTTCGGCCAGGGCCGCGACTACGCCACGGTCGCGCTCAACATCGATCTCACCGCCGTCGGCAACTGGGCCGAGCGCCACAACGTCGTCTACGCTTCCTATCAGGAGCTTGCAGGCCACGATCTCGTCTATGACATGATCGCCAAGCACGTCGACGAGGTGAACCGCTCGCTCGCTTCCGAGCCGATGATGGGCGGTGCGCAGATCAAGCGCTTCCTCATCCTGCACAAGGAACTCGACGCCGACGACGGCGAACTGACCCGTACCCAGAAGGTCCGGCGCGGCTTCATCGCCGAGCGCTACGCCCCGCTGGTGACGGCGCTCTATGACGGCTCGGAAGCGGCGGACATCTCGACCGAAGTGACCTTCGAGGACGGGCGCAAGGGCGTGATCTCGGCCCGCGTCAAGGTCCGCGACGCCAAGACCTACCCCGTGACAGCCGAGGGAGCGCCGGCGACGGCGAAGGCGGCATGAACGCGGAACCGATGAACGTGACCGGCACCCCCCTCCGCGACAAGGGCGAAGTCCTGCTCTCGGTCGAGAACATCTCGCTGCGCTTCGGCGGCGTGAAGGCGATCACCGATGTCTCCTTCGACATCCGCAAGGGCGAGATTCGCGCCATCATCGGCCCCAACGGCGCCGGCAAGACCTCGATGCTGAACTGCATCAACGGCTTCTATCAGCCGCAGGAAGGCCGCGTCGTCTTCAAGGGCGAGCGCCGCGCCAAGATGCGCCCGCACCGCGCCGCCGCCGGCGGCATCGCCCGCACCTTCCAGAACGTCGCGCTGTTCAAGGGCATGTCGACGCTCGACAACATCATGACCGGCCGCACGCTCAAGATGAAGCGGGGCTTCTTCTGGCAGGCGCTGCGTCACGGCCCGGCGCTGCGCGAGGAGATCGAGCATCGCCGCGTCGTCGAGGACATCATCGACTTCCTCCAGATCGAGCACATCCGCAAATTGCCGGTCGGCAAATTGCCCTACGGCCTGCAGAAGCGTGTTGAACTGGGCCGCGCGCTCGCCATGGAGCCCGAGTTGCTGCTGCTCGACGAGCCGATGGCCGGCATGAACCTCGAGGAGAAGGAGGACATGTGCCGCTTCATCCTCGACGTGAACAACCAGTTCGGCACGACCATCGCCCTGATCGAGCACGATATGGGGGTGGTCATGGACCTCTCCGACCGCGTCGTCGTGCTCGAATACGGCCGCAAGATCGCCGACGGCACGCCCGACGAGGTGAAGCGCGACCAGAAGGTCATCGACGCTTATCTCGGCGTGGCGCATTGAGGAGCGTGGAGACATGAGCGACATCGCCACCCGCCCCGCTCCGAACCTGCTCGCCAGCCCGCTGGTCAAGTTCGGCCTGCTCCTGGCCGCCATCGTGGTGGCGCTCGCCGCCGGCATTTGGCTCGATTCCTCCAACACGCTCTACGCGATCTTCGTCGACCCATTCCGGCAGATGGCCCAGGCGCCCGACCTGCTGGTGCAGACGATCTGGGAAGGGCTCGTCTCCGGCGTGCTCTATGCCCTGATCGCGCTCGGCTTCGTGCTGATCTTCAAGGCTTCGGGGGTGTTCAACTTCGCCCAGGGCATCATGGTGGTGTTCGCGGCGCTGACGCTGGTCGGCCTCTACGAGAAGGGCGTGCCGGCCTTTCTCGCCGTCATCATCACGCTCGGCGTGATGTTCGCGCTGGCCGTGGCGATCGAACGCGTGGTGCTCAGGCCTCTGGTCAACCAGCCCGACATCATCCTGTTCATGGCGACCTTCGGCATCACCTATTTCCTGATCGGCTTCGGCGAGGCGCTTTTCGGCGGCAATCCCAAGCAGATGATTGCCGACCAGCTCTATCTGCCCAAGGGCGCGATCGACCTGCAAATCCTCGGCGGGCTGGTCTCGCTGCAGAAGATCGACATCGCGGCCGCCGTCATCGCCTCGCTGATGATCGCCGCGCTCGCCGCCTTCTTCCAGTACACCCGCATCGGCCGGGCGCTCAGGGCCGTCGCCGACAGCCACAAGGCTGCCCTCTCGGTCGGCATCTCGCTCAACCAGATCTGGGTGATCGTCTGGTTCACCGCCGGCATCGTCGCGCTGATCACCGGCATCATGTGGGGGGCGCGCTCGGACGTGTCCTTCGCGCTCGAGATCGTGGCGCTGAAGGCGCTGCCGGTGCTGATCCTCGGCGGCTTCACCTCGATCCCCGGCGCCATCGTCGGCGGCCTCATCATCGGCATCGGCGAGAAGCTCGGCGAGTTCTACTGGGGTCCCCTGGTCGGCGGCGGCATCGAGAGCTGGCTCGCCTATTTCATCGCCCTGGGTTTCCTGCTGTTCCGGCCGCAGGGCCTGTTCGGCGACAAGATTATCGAACGCATCTGAGGAGCCGGAACCATGCTCTACCGTGAGGCCGGCCAGTACAAATCCACCTACGCCGCCGATATGGGCGTCTTCCCGCTCCGGGAGGACCGGATCGGCATCGCCGTCATTCTGGCGATCGCCCTCGTCGCCATTCCCTTCTTCGGCAGCGACTTCTTCATCGCTTCGGTGATGATCCCCTTCCTCGTCTTCTCGCTGGCGGCGATCGGGCTCAACATCCTCACCGGCTATACCGGGCTGATCTCGCTTGGCACTGCCGCCTTCATGGGGGTCGGCGCCTATAGCTGCTACAAGCTGACGACGCTGTTCCCGGGCGTGAACATCATCGTCCTGATCCTGCTCTCGGGGCTGTTCTCGGCCGGCATCGGCGTGCTCTTCGGCCTGCCCTCGCTGCGCATCAAGGGCTTCTACCTCGCGGTCGCGACGCTCGCCGCGCAGTTCTTCCTGCAATGGGCCTTCGTGCGCGTGCCCTGGCTGTTCAACTACAACGCTTCGGGCGCGATCGAGGTGCCGCAGCGCACCCTCTTCGATATCCCGCTCACGGGCGCATCCGCCACCCCGGAGACGCGCTATTTCGTCTGCCTCGGCCTGGTCGTGGTGCTGACCTGGTTCGCCTCGAACCTGGTCCATGGCAAGCTCGGCCGCTCCTGGATGGCGGTGCGCGACATGGACATCGCCGCGGAGCTCATGGGCATCAAGCTGCTCAACGCCAAGCTGATGGCCTTCGCCGTCTCCTCCTATTTCGCCGGGGTCGCCGGCGCGATGATGATCTTCCTCTGGTACGGCGGCGGCGAGGCGGCGGACGTGTTTTCGATCCGGCTGTCCTTCAGCATCCTGTTCATGGTCATCATCGGCGGATTGGGCTCGCTGATCGGCTCCTTCTTCGGGGCGGCCTTCCTCTCGGTGCTGCCGACGGCGCTGAAATTCGGCCTGCCGGCGCTGGGCGTCCCGATCGGCGGCGCCGCGGCCGAGCACGTCACCTTCATGCTGGTCGGCGCGCTGATCATCTTCTTCCTGATCGTCGAGCCGCACGGCCTCGCAAGGCTCTGGCAGATCGGCAAGCAGAAATTGCGGACATGGCCCTTCCCGTACTGAGGCGGGAGAGAGTCCAACAAACGACCGGCACGCCAGAAGCGCCGGCGAAAAGCAAGACGGGACCGGCTGGAACCGGCCCCGGAGGAAACGAACGGAGGAAGTCCATGAAGACGAGCAAGTTGATGAAAGCTGCCGGACTCGGGGCCCTTTTGGCCGCCACCGCCATCGTCGCGCCGGGTTATGCGCAGGACAGCGTCTATTTCGCCAACAACGCCTATCGCACCGGCCCGTTCTCGGGCTCAGGCATCCCGATCGGCGACGGCATGCGCGACTACATCACGATGATCAACGAGCGCGACGGCGGCGTGAACGGCGTCAAGGTCATCTACGAGGAATGCGAGACCGGCTACGACACCAAGAAGTCGATCGAGTGCTACGAGCAG
>WPCJ01271657.1_pt1 | contig 12430 bp, 10 predicted proteins | sample 5399831 | NCBI WGS metagenome assembly WPCJ01 (sample SAMN12869470, study PRJNA574797) | sludge metagenome | isolation source: wastewater treatment of pH10 | place: China:Beijing | collected 2019-05-20 | reverse complement strand
GCTCGATGCGCTGGCGCAGGCGCAGGTGGCGCAGGCGGCAAGGCGAGTCTCGCTGGTCACGGCGGTGAGCCCGCGGGCGCTGGTCGACGTCGTCTTCGTGCTCGTCGCCTGCGCCCGGCTACTGCGGGCGATCGCGACGATCTATGCCGGGCGTCCGGGAGCGCTGGGCCTGTTCAGGCTGGCGCGGCAGGTCCTCGGCCATCTCGTCGTCACCGGCGGCATGGCGGCGGGCGATGCCGTCATCCAGCAGGTGCTTGGCCAGGGGCTGGCGGCGCGCCTTTCGGCCAAGCTCGGCGAGGGCGTGCTCAACGGCTTGCTCACCGCCCGGATCGGGCTAGCCGCCATCGCGGTCTGCAGGCCGCTGCCCTTCATCGAGGAGACGCCGCCGGGCCTGTCGGATGTCGCCGGCGATCTTTCCGGCTGGGGCGGCAAGGAGGGGTGAGCCTCGATGGTCATTCCGGGGCGACGCGGAGCGTCGAGCCTGGAATCCAGAGGCGGTGCGGGTTCCGGAGAGGCTTCTCAAGGCCCGCGCCTTTGTGACAAGGCGCATCGGTTCTGGGTTCCGGGCTCAGGACTGCGTCCTGCCCCGGAATGACGACTGAGCCCGGCAGAATTTGCCGGCGCTGGAGGAATCTGCCCGGTTGGAAACGTCGGGAAACCTTTCGAAAACCATCCAAGCTCTTGAAATATCTCAGGCACGGCGCTGGCACAGGCCGTGCAAAACCAGCCTCGGTTCGACATGCCGCCCATGGGGGGCGCTGTCCAGGTCTGACGACCAGGTGAGGTTGCGATGGGTGTTTTCAGTGCTCTGACGACGGCCGTGACGGGCATGCAGGCCCAGTCCTATGCCCTCGAGAATATCTCCGGCAACATCGCGAACTCGCGCACCGCCGGCTTCAAGCGGGTCGATACCAGCTTCTCCGACCTCGTGCCGGATTCGGCCCTGAACCGGCAGATCGCCGGCTCGGTCGCCTCCTATAGCCGGGCGACCAATACGATCCAGGGCGACCTCAACGCCACCCGCATCGACACCAATGCGGCGATCAACGGCGACGGCTTCTTCGTGGTCGACCAGCGCCAGAGCGGCGTCGGCGCCTCGACGCAGTTCGCCAACACCAACCTCTACACCCGCCGCGGCGATTTCGACTTCGACGCCGACGGCTACCTCGTCAACGGCGCGGGCTACTATCTGAAGGGCCAGAAGATCGATCCCGTCACCGGCCAGGTGATCGGCAGCCAGCCCGATGTGCTGCGCATCACGAAGGACCAGTTCCCGGCCAAGGCGACGACCCAGATCGAATACAGCGCCAACATCCCGGCCTATCCGAAGACGAATGCGGCCAACACCTCGACGCCGGGCTCCGAGCTGCTCAATGCCGGCACCGGCTTCGGCACGAACCCCGGCGTCACGCCGGGCGGCACCGGCACCGTGGTCGGCAGCGACCTGACCACCTTCCTCAACCGCTCGATCCCCGGCGGCCAGGTCACGGTCTACGACTCGCTCGGCAAGGCGACGAGCGTCGAACTGCGCTGGGCCAAGGTCTCGAACGCCACGACCACCCCGGCGCCGGGAACGCCCGATACCTGGAACCTGTTCATCGCCGAGAACACCGGCGCGACCGGCGCGACCGTCGCCTATCGCAACGTCAACACCGACATCACCTTCGACAACACCGGCAAGATGACGAGCCCCGCGAGCGGCAACATCACCATCCCGCCGATGACGATCGGCGGCACCGCGATCTCGCCTGCCGCCGCTCCCATCAGCATCGTCACCAACGGCACCAGCCTGACGCAGAACGGCGACACCAGTGGCCAGATCGACGCCCGCAGCATCCGCCAGAACGGCTACACCGCCGGCACGCTCGACCGGGTCTCGATCTCGAACGAGGGCCAGGTGATCGGCACCTTCAGCAACGGACAGGTCGTGGCGCTGGCCCAGATCGCGGTCGCCCGCTTCAATGCAGGCAATGCGCTGAAGCGCCTCGACGGCGGCGCCTTCGAGGAGACGATCGAGTCGGGCGCGCCGATCGTCGGCCTCGGCACCTCGGCGCTGATCGGCGGCAATGTCGAACAGTCCAACACCGACATCGCCGACGAGTTCTCGAAGATGATCGTCACCCAGCAGGCCTATTCGGCCAACACCAAGGTGATCTCCACGGCGCAGGAGATGCTGCGCGACGTCTTCAACATCATCCGCTGAACGGCTGAGCGCAGCCCGGCCTGACGGCCCAGAAGGGCCGGGCCGAAACCGACCGGACCAGTACGACAGGAGTTGACGATGGGTCTCAGCACTTCGCTCGGCACCGCGATTTCCGGGCTGAACAGCGCCCAGATCGGCATCGGCGTCGTCTCGCAGAACGTCGCCAATGCCGGCACGCCCGGCTATGTCCGGCGCAATGTCTCGAGCGTCGACTCGATCAGCGGCGGTACCGTCGGGGTCAGCAGTCCCAACGTCCAGCGGCTGCTCGACCGCATCGTCCAGCACCAGCTGCTGCAGGAGAGCTCGGGCGCGGCCTATACCTCGACCCGCGCCCAGGTCTTCGCCAATCTCGACCAGCTCTACGGCGCCCCCGGCAGCAAGACGGCGCTGGACTCGATGTACAGTACCTTCACCAGCTCGCTGCAGGCGCTGCAGAACGATCCGTCCTCCTACACCAACCGCACCGCCGTGCTCGACGCGGCGAGCCAGCTCGCCAACCGGCTGCGCGGCCTGTCGGACGGCGTCCAGCAGCAGCGCGCCAACGCCGAGTCCGGCATCGGCTCGGCGGTCAGCCGCGTCAACGAGCTGCTCGACCAGCTGACCAACGTCAACGCGCGCATCGTCAACGCCCAGCAGACCTCCGCCACCGCGGATCTGCGCGACCAGCGCGATCGGATCGTCTCCGAGCTGTCGCAATATGTCGAGATCCGCACCGACGAGCGGCCGAACGGCGCGCTCAGCATCAGCACCGCCTCCGGCACGCAGCTCTTCGACGGCCGTCCGACGGTCAAGTTCGAGTTCGACGCGCGCGCCAATATCGGCCCGCAGTCGCAATGGAGCAGCGATCCGACCAAGCGGACCGTCGGCACCATCGTCGCGCGGGATCTGTCCGGCAACAGCTTCGACGCGATCGCCAACAACACCTTCCGCTCCGGCGAGATCGGCGCGCTGGTCGAATTGCGCGACAAGACGCTGGTGCAGGCGCAGGCGCAGCTCGACGAGATCGCCGCCCAGCTCTCCAGCGCGCTCTCCGACCGGGAGGTCGCCGGCACCGCTGTCACGGCGGGTGGCTTCAACGGTTTCGACGTCGATCTCAGCGGGCTGGCTGCCGGCAATTCGGTAACGCTCGACTATAAGATCCCGCCCAGCGGGCAGACGCAGCGCTTCACCTTCGTGCGCGTCGACTCGGCGGCGTCGCTGCCCCTGCCGGCCTCGGCCCAGGGCGACGCCAACAACCGCGTCATCGGCATCGACTTCTCTGGCGGCCCGGCCTCGGTCGCGACGCAGATCCAGGCGGCCGTCGGCGCCGGCTTCACCGTGTCCAACACCGGCTCGACGCTGCGCGTCGTCGGCAGCGCCACGCGTGACGTCGCCGGCCTGATCGCGCGTCCGACCCAGACCTCGCTGACCGGCGGCACCGCCGAGATGCCGTTCTTCGTAGACGCCGGGCGCAACAATACCGCCTATACCGGCTCCTATGAGGGCGGGGCGCAGTCGGTCGGCTTCGCCTCGCGCATCGCCGTCAATCCGGACCTGGTTGCCGACCGTTCGCGGCTCGTCATCTACAACACCAGCCCGGCGACGCCGCAGGGCGATACGACCCGGCCGAAATTCCTCTACGACCGGCTGACCTCGAGCCAGCGCAGCTTCACCAATGCGACGGGCTTCGACGGTTCGGCCGCAACCTCGACCGGCACGGTCTCCAGCCTGGTCCAGCGCATCGTCGCCGGCCAGGGCCAGGCGAGCGAGCAGGCCAAGCGCCTCGACGAGGGCCAGCAGGTCGCGTTCGCCTCGGTCCAGAGCCGCTTCACCGAGGACACCAAGGTCAATGTCGACCAGGAAATGTCGACGCTGATCGAACTCCAGAGCGCCTATGCCGCCAACGCACGCGTCATCTCCACCGTCAAGGAGTTGCTCGACGTGCTGATGAGACTGTGAGGAGATAGGTCATGACCATCACCCCGACCGGTACCGGCGCCTATCGCCTCGCCAATCCCAACCAGTTCGTCTCGATGCGCGGTCAGCTCGACGATCTGCAGCGGCAGCTGGCGACGCAGAAGAAGTCGGAAACCTTTGCCGGCCTCGGCATGGATCGCGGCACCAGCCTCGACCTCAACAACAAGCTTTCGACGCTGGACGGCTATCTCACCAACATCCAGCGCTCCGACGTCAATCTCAAGCTGATGAGCAAGGCGGTCGAGAACTTCACCAAGCTCGCCGGCGAGACGCGCGCCGATGCGCGGCCGGACAGCTATGTCGAGACCTCGACCGGCCGCACCTCGCCGCAGGTTCTGGCCGAGGAGAAGTTCAAGCAGACGCTCGATCTGCTGAACTCCCAGGTGAACGGCCGCTATTTGTTCTCGGGCCGTACCTCCGACGTCGAGCCGGTGGTGGACTATTCGCTGATCATGGACGGCGATGCCACTCATGCCGGCCTGAAGCAGCTGATCTCCGAGCGCAAGCAGGCCGATATCGGCGCCGGCGGCATGGGCCGGCTCGTCACCGGTGGCGTGGGCACGAGCGCGACGATCGCCGAGGAGGCGGCCGGGCTGCCCTATGGCTTCAAGCTGACCGGCACCTCCAGCAGCACGGCTGCGATGACCACGGCCTACAACGCCGGGCCGCCGGCGGACATCGCGGTCAATGTAGCGGCTCTGCCGCAGCCCGGCGACACGCTGAAAATCGCGTTGAAGCTTCCCGACGGGACGACCGAGGAGGTCACGTTGACCGCCCGCGCGGCAGGCACCACCGGCTCCGCCGCCGATGGCTTCGTGATCGGGCCCGACACCGCGACCACGGCCGCCAATCTGCGCGCCTCGATCAACGCCGCCCTGTCGCGCGAGGCTAGCACATCGCTGTCGGCTTCCTCGGCACAGGTCGCGGCGAAGGACTTCTTCGCCGGCAGCCCGAGCAATCCGCCGCTGCGGGTGCCCGGGCCGCCCTTCGACACCGCGACGGCCGCGCCGGCGCCGGGGACTTCGGCCAACACCGTGATCTGGTACCAGGGCGACGACGCTCCCGGCTCTGCCAGGGCGACGGCGAGCGTCCAGGTCGACCAGGGCCAGCAGGTGGCGGCCGGCGCCCGCGCCAATGAGGAGGCCTTCCGCACCGGCCTGGCGCAGTTCGCGATCATGGCGGCCGAGACCTACCCGGCGAGCGATCCGAATTCGAAGCTGCGCTACGATGCGATGACCGAGCGCGTGCGTAGCACCATCGGCTTCCCGACCGGGACGCAGAACCCGTCGGAGATCATCGTCGAGCTCGGCTCCGCCCAGACCGCGATGGCGCAGGCCAAGGAGCGGCACACCGCGACCAAGGATTATCTGAGCACGACGCTGTCCGGCGTGGAGGACATCACCAAGGAGGAGGTGGCGATGCAGATTCTGGCGCTGCAGACCACCTTGCAGGCGAGCTACCAGACCACGTCGATGCTGTCGCAGCTGCGCCTGACGAATTATCTCTGAGCTCGTCGGCAACGGATCCCGAAACAGGAAACGGCCCGGATCGCTCCGGGCCGATTTCGTTCGTGTTCCGAATTGTCGCCCGATGGCGTTCAGCGCCCGCGCAGGCCGGCGGCGATGTCGCGGTTGATGTTGACGAGAATGCCGATCGCGCCCGGCTCCGGCGCCGCGGCGATCTGGAAGGTCCGGTTGAAGATGAAATTGGCCAGGCCGAGGATGTTGCGCTTGATCTCGACCGGCAGCGGATTGTCCTCGGCGATCACGGCCGAGACCAGCAGGGTCCAGAGCTTGCGGTTATAGGCCAGCGCGCCGTCGATTTCGCCGGAACGGTTGGCCCAGTCGTCGACGATCATCTGCAGACGGGCGCCGGCCTTGAGCAACAGGCCGGCTTCGAGTTCACGCGGTGACTGGACGTTCTGTGCCGTCTTCGACGCCGCGGCGTAGGCATTAAACCCGCTTTGCATGCTCGAGCAGTTCCGCCTCGTACGAGATCAGCTTCTTGGCAGCCTTGAGAGCTTTGTAGAGCTCACCGCTTAAGATGCAGTTATTGATTTCGGACATATGCGGCAAAGCGCTCGGGGCCGCCTGCATGAAATCGCGCACGAGCTGGAAGTAGACTTCATGCTCCGCCGTCGGGTCGCCGGCGAGATACATCAGCTGGATCGCAAGGTAGATTTTCTTGGCCGGCGTGTCGGCGCTGGCCGCGGTGAGGATGTCCTTCTCGCGCAGGATTGGCGCCTCGCCCTCGATGAAGAAGCGCGTGCGCTGCTCGTCGTTGCGGATGACGACCGAGCCGATGATGATGCGCTCGTTCGGCTTGAGCTCGACCTTGAGGGCCATGTCTGTCCCGCCTTCTGGCTGTTAGGGGAGGGGGCTCAGCCGAACAGGCGCAGCACGCCCTGGTCGGCCTGGTTGGCGAGCGAGAGGGCGGTCTGCGAGAGCTGCTGGCGCGTGTTGAGGGCGAGCAGGCTGGCGCCTTCCTCGTTCGGATCGGCCAGGACGAGATTGCCCGCGCCGGTGGTCAGCACGTTGGCGAGCTCCTTGGTGAAATCCTGGCGGGTCTGCGCGACCGAGAGGTTCGAGCCGAGCGTCGAGGCCAGCGACTTCAGCGAGGTCAGGGAGCTGGTCAGGGCGGCGGTCGCCTTGTCCAGGTCGGCGTCGTTCTGGAAGTTGATGAAGCCGGCGAGCTGCGTGTTGATCGCGCGCGGGATGCCGAGATTGTCGGCAGTGAGGTTGGTGCCCTGCACGTCGAGCTTGGTCTGGTTGCGGCCGGTCTTCTCGTTGAAGACGATCGAGAGACGGTCGCCCGCCAGCAGGTTGATGCCGTTGAAGCTCGCATCCTTGGCGAGGTCGTCAATCTTGTCGCGCAGATCGTTGAACTGGTCGATCAGGTTCGAGCGCACCGAGGAGGTGATGTTCTGTCCCTTGATCGCGCCGGCGGGGGTCGCGTCGCCGGCGACGAAGCCCAGGGCCGCGTTGCTGGTGCCAGTTCCTGCCGCGGTGATCGCTGCGGCATCGGCCGCGGCAATGTCGGCAGCAGCAGCCGGCGCTGCGACGTCGGCCTTGCCGAAGCCGAACTGAAGGTCTTCGGAGCCGCTGCCCTTGACGTTGAGCTGGCCCTTCTCGTCGACGAAGGCGGTAGCGATGCCCGACTTGTTGATCTGGTTGACGATGTCGCGCATCGTCACGTTCGCGCTGTCGAACGCGGCGGTGTAGGTCGTGGAGCCAGCCTTCAAAGAGATGGCGAAGCGGGTACCGTTCGCGCCGAGCTGGATGCCACGGTCGCCGGAGTTCGTCGCCGTGGCGGCATCGGCAACGCCGTTCGTGGTGGTGGCCGGAGCGACGATCGTATCGGTGTCGAGCAGGCTCTTGTCGAGCGCGATGTCCTTCAGGCTCTTCGCGGTGACGGCAACTTCACCTTGGGTGGCGAGGGCACCGCCGGCCTTGGTCGGGCGGTTCTGCGCCGCGTCGGCCTGGGCCTGCTTCACCGTCGACTGCAGCGACTGGACCAGCTTGGTGATGCCGTCAATGCCCTTGGAAGCAGCCTGGATGGTCTGGATGCCGTTGGAGATGCCGTCGAGCAGACCGGTAAGCTGGCTCGAACGGTCATTCAGCGAGGCGGCGGTGAAGTAATTGACCGGGTTGTCGATCGCGGAATTGACCTTCCGGCCGGTCGCGAGGCGATTCTGGATCACGCCTTGCTGGGCCGTGGTCTGCTGAAGGGTCAGCAGGTTGTTACGGACGCCGTTCGACAGGATGGTGTTGGCCATTTCAGGTCCCTCAGACAGCGCGCTTCGGCGCTCAACCAGCTTGCTCGGGACCGACAATCCTTTGTTAAGGCTAATATTCGGTTAATGGCGTCGATTGGCGCAAACGAAAAGCGGCGGAGCCAAGGCTCCGCCGCTCTTTGTGCTTCGTCCCGCGTTCTGCGGGCTGATCCGCTCCTGCGGACCGAAGATCAGCCGAGGAGGCGCAGCACGCCCTGGTCGGCCTGGTTGGCGAGCGAGAGCGCCTGCTGCGAGAGCTGCTGACGGGTCTGCAGCGCGAGCAGCGAGGCGGCTTCCTGGTTCAGGTCGGCGTTGGTCAGGCTGTCGGCGCCGGTGGTCAGGGTGTTCGCCATGTCCTTGGTGAAGTCCTGCCGGGTCTGGACGACCGAGAGGTTGGCGCCGAAGCCCGAGGCCAGCGACTTCAGCGAGGTCAGCGTGTTGGTCAGCGACTTGCTGGCGGCTTCCAGATCGGAGTCGTTCTGGAAGTTGGTGGTGCCGGCGAGCTGCGTGTTGCCGGCCTGGACGATGCCGAGGTTGTCCGAAGTCAGGTTCGTGCCCTGCACATCGAGCTTGGTCTGGTTCTTGCCGGTCTTCTCGTTGAAGATGACCGACAGACGGTCACCGCCGAGCAGGTTGATGCCGTTGAAGCCAGAGTCCTTCGCCATGTCATCGATCTTGCTACGCAGATCGTTGTACTGGTCGATCAGGTTCGAGCGCACCGAGGAGGTGAGGCTCTGTCCCTTGATCGCGCCGGCGGGGGTCGCGTCGCCGGCGACGAAGCCCAGGGCCGCGTTGCTGGTGCCGGTTCCTGCCGCGGTGATCGCTGCGGCATCGGCCGCGGCAATGTCGGTAGCAGTAGCCGGCGCTGCGACGTCGGCCTTGCCAAAGCCGAACTCGAGGTCTTCGGAGCCGTTACCCTTGACGTTGAGCTGGCCCTTCTCGTCGACGAAGGCGGTGGCGATGCCCGACTTGTTGACCTGGTTGACGATGTCACGAATCGTCACGTTCGCGCTGTCGAACGCGGCGGTGTAGGTCGTGGAGCCAGCCTTCAACGAGATGGCGAAGCGGGTACCGTTCGCGCCGAGCTGGAGGCCACGGTCGCCGGAGTTCGTCGCCGTGGCGGCGTCGGCAACGCCGTTCGTGGTGGTGGCCGGAGCGACGATCGTATCGGTGTCGAGCAGGCTCTTGTCGAGCGCGATGTCCTTCAGGCTCTTGCTGGTGGCGACGACTTCAGCCTGGGTGGCGAGGGCACCGCCGGCCTTGGTCGGGCGGTTCTGAGCCGCGTCGGCCTGGGCCTGCTTGATCGTGGACTGCAGGGAGCCGACCAGCTTGGTGATGCCGTCAATGCCCTTCGAAGCAGCCTGGATGGTCTGGATGCCGTTGGAGATGCCGTCGAGCAGACCGGTAAGCTGGCTCGAACGCTCATTCAGCGAGGCGGCGGTAAAGAAATTGACCGGGTTGTCAATCGCGCTGTTGACCTTCTTGCCGGTGGCAAGACGGTTCTGGATCTGAGCGGACTGAGCGGCGGTCGACTGCAGCGTCGCGAGGTTGTTGCGGACGCCGGCAGAGAGAGAGATAGCCATGTTTCGATACCTTCCTGGTATGGTGCCTTCTGGCGTTGCGACCGTTCTGGCCGCGACCTGAGGACCATCGGGCCGGATCTCGTAACGAGCGGTAAATCCGAGCTGGCGAATTGCTCACAATCCGGGCGAAGTCGCTGTGTGGTTAACAAGTGTGAAACGGCTGGATCGGCCGGGGCCAATGCGCAGCATACGCGGCCGCGCGAACGAAAAACGCCGCCAGCGGGGGCTGGCGGCGTCGAAAGGTGAGGGAGGCTGAAGAGCTTAAGCGAGCCGCTCGACTTCGTGGCTGCGGGATGCTTCGGCGTCGCGGTTGCGCTCAATGATCTCGCGCGACCAGATGCGCAGCTTCAACAGCGTCTCGTCAGGGAGCTGCTCGACCACTTCGCCGGTGTCGCGGTTGGTCTTGCGCAGGATGACGCTGCGCGTCTTCGGCTCGATGTCGAGACGCCGCTCGATCACGTCGCGCAATTCCTGCTGGCGGCGCTGCTCGTCGAAGCGGCGCTGCTGGATCGCCTCGTCCTGCGCGCTCTGCTGGCGCTGCGCATCGGAGCGACGCTCTTCGGCCCGGGCGCGGATGTCGAGCTGGACCGGCTCGCCGGCCGCAACCGAGCGCACGGTCTTCTCCGGGGGGAGCTCGACCGGCGTCGCGCCGTTCTGGACGGAAATATCGGTGCGTATCGTCGCCTGGACGGCACCGGTCGCGAACGTCTTGGGTGTCGCGCCGAAATCCATTCTGGACTCCTCTCGCAAGGGCGGACTTCTTCCAAGCCTGAGAAGATGCGGCAGAGAGTTGAATCCGCCGTTAGAGAAATTGGTAAATTGCAATGCGTTTTGCGCATTTCCTGCGCCTCGACAGCGTTAATGCCGCTTAGGTCGAGTCTCCTCGCAGATTAACCATGCCGTTGTCCATCAGCAGCAAGCGTTTGATCTGGGCATGCCGCAAGTGCTTGAGCGGTTTTTCTTGAAGACGCGGGGCCTACAGACTCTTCGAGATCACCAGAGGGCCGGCGTTGGGCCGCGCGAAGACTCCCGCGCCCACAGTCGCTGTCGGTCCGTAGCCGGGCGCCCTGTTCTGCCTGTTGGTGTCGACGGCGAGGTCGCGCATGATCGATTCCGAGATCGCCCGTGCTGTCGCCAGCACCGTCTGGTTCAGGTCGATCAGTTCCTGGAAGGCGAGATGGGCGTTCTTCAGGCGCTTGACCTTCTCCGGGGCGAAGCGGGCGAGCGCCACCGCATTCAGCTTCACCTGCTCGACGCCCTTCATATAGACGCCGGCGAGCTCGGCCTTGCGGGCCTCGCGCTCCATCGCATCCTTGAGGCGCCCGGCCTTGACCAGCCCGGTCTCCTCGCCGACGACATGGGAGAGGGCGCTCAGCGTCTCCATGACGGTCTCGATCAGGCTGTTGGCCTCGACGGCGTTCGAGACGCGCGGGCGCTCGTCGACGACGCGCATCCGGTCAAGCATTGCCGGCTCCCGACGCCTTGCCGGCCGAAGCCTGGACCTGGATCAGGTCGCGCATGATCTGGTCGGAGAGGCCGACGCCGCCGGACTTCTGGATCTGCTTGGCGTATTCCTGCGTCAGCATCGAGCGCCAGACATCGCCGCCGGTGCCGTTCTCGCCGAGCGGGCCTTCGGTCCCGCTCGAGCTCATCATGGTCTGGGTGAAGTTCTCGAGGAAGACGGTCTCGAAATCATCGGCGGTCTTCTTCGCCTTGCTGTTCTGCGCGGAGCTGATCGCATCGGCGATGCCGCCGGCGAGCTTGGTGGCGGCGCCGATGGCGAGCTTGGCGGCGGGGGCGGCGAGGAGGGCAGTCATTACATCACCTCGATGTCGGCTTGCAGCGCGCCGGCTGCCTTGATGGCTTGCAGGATCGAGAGCAGGTCGCGCGGGCCGATGCCGAGAGCGTTCAGCCCATCGACCAGCTCGCGCAGGGTGACGCTCTCCTTGACGAGGGCGAGCTTGTTGGTGCCCTCGGTGTCGACTTTGACGTTGCTGCGCGGCACGACGACGGTCCGGCCATTGCCGAACTCGTTGGGCTGGCTGACCTGCGGCTCCTCCGAGATCGTCACCGTCAGGTTGCCCTGGGCGACGGCGACGGTGGAGACGCGGACATCCTTGCCCATCACGATGATGCCGGAGCGCTCGTCGATGACGACGCGGGCGCCCTGGTCGGGCTCGACCCGGAGCTGCTCGATATCGGTGAGCAGGCGGATCATGTTGCCCTGGAAGCGCGGCGGGATCTGCAGCACCACGGTCGAGGGGTCGGTCGGCTCGGCCGAGTCGCCGCCGATGAAGTCGTTGATCGCGGCGGCGATGCGGCGGGCGGTGGTGAGGTCGGGATTGCGCAGCGACAGGCGCAGCGTCTTCAGCTTGTTCAGGGCGAAATCGATCTCGCGCTCGACCAGGCCGCCATTGGCGATGCGGCCGACCGTCGGGACGCCGCGGGTGATCTTGGCGGCGTCTGCCTCGGCTGAGAAGCCGGCGATCGCGACCGGCCCTTGCGAGACCGCATAGACCTCGCCATCGGCGCCGAGCAGTGGGGTCGCGAGCAGCGTCCCGCCCTGCAGCGACTTGGCATCGCCCAGCGCCGAGACGGTGACGTCGAGGCGCGTGCCCTGGACCGCGAAGGGCGGCAGGTTGGCGGTGATCATCACCGCCGCGACATTGGCGGTGCGCATGCTGGCGCCGCGGGTGTTGACGCCGAGGCGCTCCAGCATCGCCTGCAGCGACTGCTTGGTGAAGGGCGCGTTGTTGAGCGTGTCACCGGTGCCGTTGAGGCCGACGACGATGCCGTAGCCGAGGATCTGGTTGCTGCGGACGCCCTCGACCGAGGCGAGGTCCTTGATGCGCGAGAGCGCGGTGCCCATGCCGCCGCTGCCGGCGAAGGCGGTGCGCGAGACGCCGGCCTCGGCTG
>WPCJ01017334.1_pt1 | contig 12441 bp, 14 predicted proteins | sample 5399831 | NCBI WGS metagenome assembly WPCJ01 (sample SAMN12869470, study PRJNA574797) | sludge metagenome | isolation source: wastewater treatment of pH10 | place: China:Beijing | collected 2019-05-20 | reverse complement strand
GACCTTCGAGATGGAATGCTCTATTGATCCGAATTATGGAGAATACTGGCACGGCCAGGTGGAGATAGACGCCTCTGAGAAGCCCCATAAGAAATCTGCCTGGGGCAAGCCGGGAAGATATGTATACCGCTATTTTCTGGAGAGAAGGAATAATGAGCCCATCGACTGGATCATAGACCCCTATGCCAGGGAGTTTGGCATCGGGAAGCTTTCCGCTTTTACATTAGGCTACGAGCCTCATATCTGGAGCGATGAAGAAGAGCTATGGAAGACTCCCAGGCAAGAGGATCTCATAGTCTATGAGCTGATGATCAATGAGTTCGGCGGGGACATGAGGACTGCCACCCGCCATCTGGAATACCTGCAAGACTTGGGAGTCAACTGCATAGAGATCATGCCGGTCACCAATATATCCAACACCACAGACTGGGGATTTCTGCCCATCGGCTACTTCGGGGTGGACGAGAGGTTTGGCAAAAGAAGAGATATGCAGAGGCTGATCGACTCCGCCCATCAAAAAGGGATAGCTGTGATCCTGGATATGGTCTACGGCCATACGGACAGCCTATTTCCCTACTCCTACCTCTACCGAGAGATGGGCTTTGGGGAGAATCCGTTTCTGGGGTCCTTCGCCAAAGACCTCTTCGGAGAGAGCACCGACTTCAATCGAGCCCTAACCCGGGACTTCTTCTATACGGTCAATCACCACTGGCTGAGCACCTATCACGTGGATGGGTTCAGGTACGACTGCGTTCCCAACTACTGGGACGGACCCACGGGCCTGGGTTATGCCAATCTGGTCTATCAGACCTACAAGCTGGTCTTTGGAATGAGAGGATCTCAGGACCATTGGCAGAGGTTCTTCGAGGGGGATGAGATCCACCTTATCCAGTGTGCAGAGCAGCTGGAGGAGCCGGTGGAGGTGCTGGATAAGACCTACAGCAGCAGCACCTGGCAGAACCAGACCTTTGATGCTGCCATTGCCGTGGCCCGAGCCGAAGCCAGTGAATTAGCGGGCCGTCTGACCTATCTTGGCCATCGGCTGGGCCTTGTCGGCTATCCAGCGAAGGAGAAGATCAATGAGGACACCATCCAGAAGAGCGCCCTGCAGTATATTGAGAACCACGACCACTACCGGTTCGTCTGCAACTTCTGCACCATCAGCAGGGATGACAACGATCTACTGAAGGAGGGGGACAGAAGGTATTGGTACAAGGTCCAGCCCTATCTGATAGCGATCATGACTGCCAGGGGGATTCCCCTGATCTGGCAGGGCCAGGAGCTGTGCGAGAACTACTTCCTCCCGGAGAGCGGCATGGGGAGGGTGGTGATTTTCCGGCCGATGAGGTGGGACTACTTCTACGATCCCATTGGAAAGAGGACCATCTGGCTGACCAGAAGGCTGATGAAGCTGAGACGGAAGGCGCAGTTCCTGAGGGGGGAGCACTGGTTTTATGATGATCCTGAGAGATACCAGTCCCGAGGACTGCTGCTCTTCTCCCGGCGGGCAGGTGACGCTTTCAGCCTGGTGGCCCTTAACTTCACAGATAGCGATCAGAAGGCATACTTCTCCTTCCCGCTGGGAGGCGATTACTATGAGGAGATTCATGGGGAGGACAGCTTCAGGGCAGGGGCAGGGGAGTGGCTAGAGATCTGCATCCCCAGCAACTACGGGAGGATCTGGACCGTCGAGGGCGGTGAATGAAGATCACTCGCCTGGTAGACAGGTTGATCACACCCTGGGCCGACACGGCTCGGACGATATGAGGCCGGAATGGATCAGCAGCCTGGATGAATCGGAGGGAGGGATCCCCGGACATTATTTATGCGAAGCTGAGTATTAGCCCCCGATACAATGAATAAGCCCTTTCCCGATCCATCCCTCGGCATGAGGCATGACCTCCATCCAGGGGATATCGGATATATCATATACATGCACGGCATCTTCCATGCTCTCGAGCAGGGCTGGGACCATACGTTTGAGGTTTATGTGGCTGTGCCTTTGGCGGAGTTTGCCCAGTCCAAATCCAGCCGGGAGAAGATATGGATCCTGGAGGAGGGTGATCGGATCGCGGGCTCGGTGGCCATAGTCAAGCGCACAGAGGAGGAGGCTCAGCTTCGCTGGCTTCTCCTGGAGCCGGAGATCCGGGGGCGAGGAATCGGCAAGTGGCTGGTGGAAGAGGCCCTGGATTTCAGCCGCATCTCTGGGTATGAATCGATCTTCCTCTGGACGGTGGAGACCCTTTACATAGCAGCAAATCTCTATCGATCGGTGGGATTTGTTCAAAGGGAGAGGCTGACTCATGAGATCTGGGGGAGCACGGTAACCGAGGTCAAGTACGAGCTGCCATTGTAGGCACCTTTCTGGCCTGCTTGGAGAAAGGATGGAGAAACGGCCTGGGCAGCAAAAAAAGAGATTCGTCGCTCCATCTCCATCCATTGCTCAGGCTAACCTATTATCATGCCCTTATGGGTCATCTTGGGCTTGATCAGATCGCTACTGGGAGTCATCAGTGGATGGTCATCCTGGCCATCATACTCAAAGCTGTGGCTGGCATCGCCCAGGCCGTTGCCATCCGAGTCATTACCCTTATAGTCAGACCAGTAGTTTCCCAATAGGCCGGTGTAGCTCTTGCCTGCAGATGAGTAGCTGATCTGTTCAGGAGAGTGCCAGATGTTCTCTGAATCAGAGGACAGGGCATTCTGGAGGTTATCTATAAAGTCGTTCAGATAGATTGTGTTTTGGTTTGATTCGCGCAGGTAGATCCCGATTGAGTTGCCTGTCACATTGTTATTTGTCACTGTATTTCCCGAGCAGCCATTGAGAAGGCCGATTCCCTCCTCTTTGCTGCCAATGGCCCGGTTCTCCTGAATGATGTTATCTCTTGAGCCCTTGATGGCGATTCCATGATCGTTGCTCAGGGCGGCGTTATTGAGGATGGTGTTGTTGTGGGAATAGTAGAGGTATATGCCCATGGATGCGCCGGATGCAGTGTTGCCCTCGATGATGTTCTCGTCCGAGTGGGCCAGCATGATGCCGTCGCTGGAGAGAAGGCCCATCACCCCCTGGCAGCGGACGGAGGCATTGTTGTTGACGATCTTATTTTTATCTGAGACCATGAGGTAGATTGCAGCTCCACATGCCTCTATGGTGTTATTGCTGATCGTGTTGTGGCTGGAGGTGACGTCAATCCCGTCTCCATTCGGGTTCACTATTCTAAATCCGCTTATCTGGCTGTTGTTTGCGGTCATGAACACCGATCCGAGGATAGATCCGGCGTCTATTACCGGCATGCCCTCTCCAGAGTCGATGCCCATCAGGGCAACCTCCTTTTTAATATCCAGGGTTCCCTGGTAGGTGCCGCTCATAACCTCGATGATGTCGCCTGTGCGGGCCTGATCGATGGCCTCCTGAATGCGTTCCCCAGGTTGGACGGTGATGGTGGCCGCCAGAGCCGATCCGCATATCAGGAAGAGAATCAGGATGAGAGATACAATCTCCCCCGACCTCTTGATACCAGAGCAAAAAACCTTCTTTATCATCGATGTTATCTAGACGGCAGGGAATAAGAAATTTTTCCTCTGGACAGGGGGTTGCAGCTGATCTGGAAGGAAAACACGACAAGATATCGCAGGAAGCACCATTTCCATGCAGAGGATCGAGACGTCATAGTTCGAATTGTAGGCTGCTCTGAAATCCTTGCTTGGCGACATGTCTACTATCGTTGGCATTGATGATCAAGTCTTAAATAGCATGAGACGAAAACTATACATATGCTTGAGAGTCTGGAACGCAAAGACCGAAAGCGACCCATTCCCTACGAGTCTGATGTTGAGAAGACCGATGAGGAGATTGTAGAAGGCTTGATGGAGATAGCAGCTCTTTCGCTTACCGATGTACTGGAAGATGAGCCAGCGTATGAATGAGGATTTTAAAAAAGGTGATATAGTCTTAGCACCTCTTTCCTATTCAGATCTGGTTAATGACAAGCTCCGGCCTTCGCTGGTTTTGTATCATGATATCGATGTGAGGCAACTCACTGTAGCATACATATCAAGCAAAGTTCCCGCCAACCCAAGCCTTTGCGATATTGTGATCTCGCTGGGCACTCCTATGAGCATTAGGGGGGTCTAATATATCCTTCTGTGGTTAAGGTCCATTGGATCACTATTGTCAAGAGAATCATGGTGGAAAGGAAATTGGGCGAAGCCAATGAGGAGCTGAGAAAGAAAATAAATAAGATTTTGCCGCAGGCCCTTTCAATCTGAGAACGATCCGATGAGCATTCCAAAGCATGATGACAGCTAGACAAGCTATGAAGGGGTGGATTGAGGGATTGATATTGATATTGAAAACATGAACATGTGCAATCTTAGGCGCCATAGTTATTGGAACTATCTCACCCCAGCGCCAGATCGAGGCCACCCACCATCAGATAAATGCAGGGGATACTACGATCATTAAGGGCTCCGCAACCAGAAATCCCAATAACTGGATTTTCGAAAGTGGCCCCGAATCATAACCTGACAATGCACAATACCCTCTCAAGTCCGATAATCATATCTCTTTCGAGCGCGTATAAGACCATCATGAAACTGATTTATCCCTTATTCATTCTTATAATAGCGATAGCGGCGCCGTCAACCTGTCAAGAGAATGCAGAGGAATGGCTGGAAAGAGGCAATGAGCTCTTTAGCCAGGGGGATTACGAAGAGGCCATTGAGGCATACGATGAAGCCCTCCGGCTGGATCCAGAGAATCCCGTGGCATGGAGCAATAAGGGCACAGCACTCATCAATCAGAGAAGATACGAGGAAGCTATACAGGCCTTTGATGAAGTCATAAGGATAGACCCAGAGCTTGCTAGTGCCTGGAGCTATAAAGGCGGCGCACTCCATGAGCTGGGGGAATATGATGAGGCGATTGTCGCTCTTGACCAGGCCATAGGTCTGGAGCCGGAGAATGGCTCGATCTGGAGCCTTAAGGGATCTGCTCTCTATTTTCAGGGAGAGTACGATGAGGCCCTCACTGCGATTGAAGAGGCCATAAGGCTGGAGCCGGATAGTACTATTGCCTGGTCCCTTAAAGCTGATATTCTTTATGAACAGGGCGATTACCAGGAGGCCATAACTGCAGTCGATGAGGTCATAAGGCTGATGCCAGACTATCCTGCTGCCTGGGGCAATCGGGGCGAACTTCTCTGGCGACTGGAAAGGTATGATGAGTCTTTGGAGGCACTGGACAGGGCGATCCAGCTCGATTCCGATCTTGCCGACGCCTGGTACAACCGTGGCGAAGCCCTCAAGGCTCAGGGTCGGGACGAAGAGGCAGATGTTGCCTATACCAGAGCGAAAGAGCTGGGGTATTCCAGTTGAGTCAAGAACGGCAATCGATGCATCTCGATAGGCCAACTCGGGAAGTCCCCATCCTTTAGAGAGGTCTCCCGGATTGCGAGTCCGGGGGAGTTGCGACGAAGTCGCAACAGGATGAAAGCGGAGTCCTTTGCCCCAATTACATTCGTCCCGCATAGATCACCTATATATCCCGTCATTCCCTCCACTTAACTAAGACATGATTCCATGCAGGCTTCAAGTGCTACTTGGATGATCGATCACTTCTCTCTCGGGGAGATTTTGGATTCGCCAGACAATTCCACAGAGTAGGGAGGGAACACCCCGAATCTGTCCAATGAGATCTGAACCTCTGCATCGCGAATCTGATGTAAGTTTGGGCCAATGAAACGGAAACCGAAAATTCCCGCGAAACGCGCCCCGATGCCAGAGGGCTATGACGGCGTAAAAACGAAGAAGCAGCAGGGAAGCCCCGGCCTTTAGGCCGTGGGAGGAGTTCACAACAAGAAGATCTACGAATATGATGGAATTAAGAGCTTTATAAAATGGTGAGGTAAGATAAATGACAAGTATTGTACATTTTGAGATACCTGCTGACGACATTCAGCGAGCAAAGACCTTTTACTCCGACCTCTTTGGATGGAGGATGGAGAGCATGCCTGGGATGGATTATACAATGATAGACACCTTTGGCGCACCTGGTGGAGGCATGATGAAGAGGATGCATCCGGAACAGCAGATCATAAACTACATAGGAGTGCCGTCGGTTGACGAGTATGCGGCGAAAGCGGAGAAGCTGGGCGGCAAGATCATAGTTCCCAAGATGTCCGTCCCTGGAATGGGCTACTTCGTGGTCTGTCTGGACACCGAGAATAATGCCTTTGGAATCTGGGAAATGGACATGAAAGCAAAGGAATAATCGGATCTATCATCCGACTCCCATTTTTCTTCCGATGGCCCACAGGAATAGCCTGGAATGGAACTTGAAGAAGAACAGAAGGCTAATCTCTGCCGGGCCTCACCCACATAATTCGGATTCAGCAAAGAGCCTAAAAAATCTCTGCCACATCGGGCTCATCTACATCCTGAAGGTCTTCGGGATGTGCTCTGCTGCCAAAAAAAGAAAATATGGATCTACTTGATCTTTTTCTGGAGCTTCTTGAGCTTCTTCTTGGCAGATTCGCTGCCTCCAGCTGCTTGCTTTGCAAGCTCCTCTGCCTTGGCCTTCTTCACTTTGTTCAGCTTCTCCAGCTGTTTCTTGCTCACGGGCATGCTGTCACCTCTTATTTCGCCTCTGGCAGACACTTTAGATCTTTTCCTTTTTAAGAATATCCCTGCATTATTTCTGCCAGCCAACCACCAGCAGGAAGTTCAGCAGGACATCAGAGATATTGAATAAGTCCACAAAACCACAAAACAGCATGATTCTTTTTTTTGAAGGCAGGCTTTGGAATCGCACCCGAAAGATGAAAAACCAGGTAGACTCCATAGACGAGGCTGATATGGGCAGTGAAGGCCGATGTGCCTTGGGGCTTACAGCCCGTCACAAAACCGGCCAAGACTATCGAGCACCCGAATGCGTCCTTGAACGCGAATAGCAATGCGAACCCTTTAAGGGAACTTAAATCTGCCCATATCAGATGAGGGAATAAATGAAGAGACAAGAGAATAAAGCTTGTGGTGCAGATATTCACAAGAGATTTTTGATGGCCTGCATTCTCTCCAGGGACGGCTCAAAAGTCCTAAATCGGTTCGATATGACCGTAGAAGGCGTTCTTTGTTTCGCATCCTGGTTGAAGGATAATAACTGCAAAAAGGTAGCAGTAGAGTCTACAGGCAATTACTGGCATTTAGTCTACCAGGTATTAGACGACGAATTTGAGTTCATCCTAGGAAATGCATTCAAAACTCGTCGTCATTCTGGTGCTAAAACGGATAAACGAGATGCAGAATGGCTTGCGGAACTGTGTCTAAATAACCAGATCGAACCCTCAATGATTCTTCCTAAAGAAGATCGCGAACTAAGGGCGCTAACCAGGGCAAGAAAGGGCTATGTTGATTTCAGGTCTAAGCTTAAGGCCAGAACCATTCAGGAATTGGAGGCATGCACCATTAAGCTTGCATCAGAACTCTCAGATGTTTTCGGGAAGTCTGGAAGACACGTTCTTCAAGGACTAGTTGATGGCAGAAGTGCGGATGTCATAGTCGAGTCGATACCCTCCAAGAAGGTGAAGAAGAATAAAGAGAAGATCAAGCAAGCCATTATAGCTGGCCTTTCACCAATCAGCATTTTCCTCATAAAATCTCATATTCAAATGATAGATGAAGTCGATAAGAAACTCGTGCAGTTGGATGCACAGATCAGCAGACTTCTTAAGGCGAGAAAAAGGGATGTTGAGATCGCGATGTCTATTCCAGGAATTGGTTTTGTATCCGCGGCAGCGATTCTATCTGAGATAGGAGATTACAGGAATTTTGCATCTGGGAAAAAGTTAGCAGCGTTCTCTGGACTCGATCCTTCTGTTTATGAATCTGCAGGAAAAAGGTATAACGGCAAGATCACTAAAATGGGATCAAAGTACCTCAGAAGGATGATAATCGAGTGCGCCCATGCATTATCAAGGACTAAAGCCAAGACGCAATTAAAGAGGTTCTTCTTGCGAATTATGGCCAGAAGAGGGAAAAATATAGCTACTGTTGCTTTAGCCAGAAAAATGCTGGTAGTGCTACATCATCTCCTCATCAACCAAGAGATGTACAAAGATGATGGCTTAGCCAAGCCAAAGAATGTTAAGGTCAGCTTTTCGGAAGAGTCAAAGTTGGATCCTTCCTCTCTGTAGACGAGGATCAGTGCTGCAGCCATCGGACAGACGAGCACGAGTGCGCCTGCAGGCAGACTGAAGGGAAGAGGAAGCTCTTGCTCAGCCATGCCACCTGCCAGCCAGAATGGTACTGATAGTGCGAAGAGCAAGATGAAGAACTTGAGAGTGGACCTCTTAGCTGATCCTGGGGATGTCATCACCTACCTCAAATGTTCTCCCCCTGATACCTCCCCTCATACAGCTTCTCCGCCTCATTCTCCAGCCTCATGAACACCAGCTGCATCAGCCGGGCGTTCTTCTTCAGCCGCAGTCCAGAGGGATTATGGACCACGAGCAAGCTCTGGCTGCGCCCCCGGTATCCCGGATCCCAAAGGGCAGTCTCCAGGCTAGCCCCGCAACGCAGGAGGGTAGAGCGGGCCCTTGCCAGGGCAGCCACATCTCCGGGAATATTTACGATCTCATTGAACGTCACCAGATAGGCTCCGGCGGATAGATCGATCCAGCCGGATTGGTCGAAATCCAGTGGTGCCGTATCCGGCAGCTTTCGTTCACTATTTTCAAAGGCCACCGCCCCGGAAGATGTGAAGCGCTCTATCTTCTGAACTGTCAGCTCCATACCACACATCTGAGTCTGAGTCTTCGAGTCGATCATGGCCTCAATTAGGCAGGATGCATCATTACCAGTAATAATAGTAATAAGGACACCTCAATTCGTTAAATTCATTCTCATTAAGCCTAATATGCATCATACTCTAGCATATCTATATATTCCTTAAATCTGTGTCGCTAGGTATCTTCCTTTAGATCCAGTATTTTTGAAGCCCTCAAATACGTTTGTTGGAGCATCAAGATAATCATGCCCGCGAACGAAGTGGATGATACTTTCAACTACTCCAGTCCAGGAACATCGCAAGAAATTAGAGTTCACTTCAAGAACTCATTCAGAGGTGCAGATCAGAATCTGGCTACAATAGATGGCCTGTGGCAGACTTCAGAGGCTAATCCAGTTAAAATGCTGATCGCCGACTCCCAATCCCATACTGTGGCTTCAGGGACGCTTATGGCATTGGAAGAGGTATATGAGCTGGTGATCCAGTCCATAGATATCGATGGAAATAGAGTGTACCTGGAGCTCTACAAAGATGGAATTGTTATCGATTCCAAGATAATCATGCCCGCGAACAAAGTTGATGATACCTTCATCTACTCCAGTCCAGGAACATCGCAAGAAATTAGAGTTCACTTCAAGAACTCATTCAGAGGTGCAGATCAGAATCTGGCTACAATAGATGGCCTGTGGCAGACTTCAGAGGTCGATCCTAATCCAATATTGATTGCCGACTCCAGATCCCGCACAATGAACTCCGGGACGCCTTTAGGATTGGAAGAAGGATATGAGCTTTTGATCCAGTCCATAGACATAGATGGAAATAAATTGCACCTGGATCTCTGTAAAGATGGTATGGTGGTTGATTCTCAGGTGATCATATCAGAGAACGAGGTTGATAATACCTTCATCTACTCCAGGCCAGAAACATCGCAAAAAATTAAAGTTCGCTTTAAGAACGCTTTCAGAGGCGCAGAACAGAGCTTGGCCACAATAGACAACATCTCGCGGTGAATCTAATGGATGGGAGGCATAGATCGTAAGTTAAATAGCATAGATAATAGCAAGGTTAATTATGAAAATCATATACACCAAAGTATTCGATAACGATCAGGATAAAGCCCTGAAGTTTTACACACAAATCCTGGGCTTTGTGAAGAAAAGCGACATTGGCGCGGGGGATTACAGATGGCTTACCGTTGTCTCGCCTGAGGATCAAAACGGCACCGAGCTTATACTTGAACGGAATAATAATCCAGCAGCAAAAAATTATCAGAAAGCAATTTTCGAGCAGAGCATTCCCGCGATAAACTTCGGCGTTTCTGATGTCCACGCAGAGTATGAACGACTGAAGAATCTCGGGGTGAAGTTCACAATGCAGCCGTCAGAAGTAATGGAGAATGTGACCATAGCCGTCTTCGACGATACCTGTGGCAACTTGATACAACTACAAACGATAGGATGAGGAGCGCTTTAATAATGAAAGTCATCTTGAGCAGAAAAGGATTTGACTCCGAGTTTGGTGGGTATCCCAGCCCAATCCTTCCAAATGGGCAAATGATCTCGCTCCCTATTCCCGATCAAAATGAAGAGCTAAGATACTCAGATGTTATGGCGGGTGACTCGACTTGTTACGATCTAATGAGAGATCTCATGCCTAGCATAAAGTCGAGCAACGAACGAATAGATCTTAGTAATGATTTTGGGTGTCATTTGGATCCCGATATCTTTAAAAATGCTATCCATCGAGAGCCAAATTGGAGACCTTTGTTTGGCCAGGTGGATGCAGCACAAGGTCACCTGCAAAAGCAAGATGTTAGAAGAGACGATCTGTTTCTATTCTTTGGAAGCTTCAGGAAAACCAGAAACGATGATGGTAAGCTGGCATACGATCCCCATGAAAAAGAGATGCATGTTATTTTCGGATATCTCCAGATAGGAGACATAATTAAGGTAGACCAGAAATTCGATGTGCCTGAGTGGATGAGTTATCATCCCCATGCCAATAATGCGAGAAAGAGCAACGAAACAAACACCATTTACGTAGCCAGGGATCATCTAAGTTGGAATGAGTCCCTTCCTGGAGCAGGAAGGTTCATTTTCAGCGATAGACTTGTTTTAACTAAGAGAGGATACTCAAAATCCAAGTGGGCCCTGCCCGACTGTTTTAAAGAAGCAAAAATCAGCTATCATAAAAAACCTTGGAAAGATGGATACTTCAAATCGGCGGGAAGGGGACAGGAATTTGTCATCATGGATAATAATGGTGTAGAAGAGTGGGCCAGGAATAAGATTGAAGAATCTCAAATTGATCGTTGAGCAGAAGGAGTGGGAAGAGTGCCAGGTAATCATATCATCGGAAACGTCGGTCTGTATTACACCTGCTATCAATTATCACGAAGAGGTTGGAATGTAATGCCTACCGCGCGCAATGCGCGTGGGATCGATATCGTAGCATACAATAGCGATGGATCGTGTTTTAAAGGGATTCAAGTCAAGTCTCTGAGAAAACGCAATTCTGTGCCAATGGGAGGTAGTCTGGACAATATTGGAGGAGACTTCTGGGTCATAGTAAATGATGTGCTTGAAAAACCAAATTCATTTGTGATGCTGCCCTCGGAAGTGAAGGAAAACGTTCATCGAGGAGGAAGAGATGGGCGAGTATCTTATTGGCTGGAGCCAAGATGTTCGAGGCCGTTTCAGTCCTCTTTAGAGCTTCCTATCAAGAGCCATTGTGGGGGAAGTATTGCAGCCATTTGGGGAATTCCATTGATGCAGTATGTATATTTTTTAGAGGATATGCTTTTGAGCATCAGGGCAGAAGCCCTTCCTATCCGCCCGCTGCTGTAAATGCAATAAAGAAGTCTGAAGATAACCATGGATCTCCCCAAGATATATGGAAAAATTTTGGTAATTCTCTCCGCAATAAAGGATTAAATAAAGATATAAATCCTTTGTATCACGATGATAACTCATGCAATACTAATGAAATGTGTATTTGGTGTGCGTTAGGTTCTGAAAACATAGTCTCTGCATCGAAGGAAGATTTGAATAAAGATCAGATCAAAGCGGCTCATGATCGATTGAAAAGAATACGTGGAGTAGGAAATAAGATTGCATCGCTCTTTCTGCGTGATGTCGCTGTGAATTATAATTTGACGCCTATCAAGGATAGATGGCTTTTGCAGCCAGTAGATATCTGGATTCGCAGAATAGTCCAGTCATTGAATAATTCGAGCGAAATGGATAATAGAGCAATCGCAGAATGGATTGTTGATCGTTGTAAGGAGTGCAATATTAATCCAGAACGATGCAATCAAGGCATGTGGTACTTTGCGGCCAGAATTGCAGGATCGGATTTCGAATTGGAGCAATCCTTGCAGGATATGAATTATGCCAGAAACCTTCTGAAAAATCATATTTCAGTTCTAAAGACATCATCATCAGCTGCTATTGAACTTGAGTCACAACTAAATAATTGGCTCTTCGCTGAATTGTGTGGGTGAGTTCCGGCAGAAATTATTGCCTTTGCGCCTCTGCTTCTCTGTGGTTAGGTCAGAGCATAGCGGTTCACTACAGAGGCGCGGCACACTACCACCTGTTTCTGCTCACTCTTGGAAATGTGATGATCCAATGATCGGATATTGAAGCAAAACAAGA
>WPCJ01096427.1_pt1 | contig 12447 bp, 9 predicted proteins | sample 5399831 | NCBI WGS metagenome assembly WPCJ01 (sample SAMN12869470, study PRJNA574797) | sludge metagenome | isolation source: wastewater treatment of pH10 | place: China:Beijing | collected 2019-05-20 | reverse complement strand
CCCCACCCTGCACAGCTTCGCTGTGCTTGGGGGGGAGGGATGCCATCAGCATTCGCGCGCTAAAGAAGAAAATTACTCCGCCGCGTCCAACCGCGGCGGCACTGGCCGCTCCACCGGCACCGGCGGATCGTAGCACTGGATCGGCGGCAGGTTGCCGGTGAACTTCTCCACCTGCACCACCGTCAATTGCCCCGTACATCCCTGCGCCAGCGACGACGTCCCGATATCCCGCGTCAGCACATTCGGATTGCCGTGCACGCAGAGCGGCTTGTCCTCGTTGATGTCCTCGGGATCGTAATAGGCGCCGGTCGGCAGCTGGATCACGCCGGCCATCACGTCCTCGGTGACGACGACAAAAGCCAGGCATGCGCCGCGCTCGTTGAACAGCTTGATGATGTCGCCGTCCTTGATCTCGCGGGCCTCCGCATCGACGGGATGCATCCGCGCGACCTCGCGGCCGCGGCGCTTCTCCGCGGCGCTGTGGCCGCCGAAATCGAGCTGGCTGTGCAGGCGCGAGGCCGGCTGGTTGGCGACCAGATGCAGCGGCGTCTCCGCCGTCGGCATATCGAGCGGCGGCAGCCAGGCGGGATGGCCCGGGCAGTCGGCATAGTTGAAGCCGGCGATGGTGGACGAGAAGATCTCCACCTTGCCGCTCGGCGTCGGCAGCGGGTTGTTGGCGGGATCGGTGACGAAAGCGCGCAGCGTGCCGCCATCGAGCGGCTTCTGCGGCAACAGGATCTCGCCATTCTTCCAGAAGGTCTCGAAGTCAGGCGCTTCCAGCCCCTTGGCGGCAAGGCCGTCCTGCGTGGTCTTGTAGATATACGCGAGCCATTGGCGCGTGGTGCGGCCTTCGGTGAATTCCTGTCCCTTGCCGAGGCGTTCGGCGAGGCCGGAGAAGATGTCGTAGTCGTTGCGCGCCTCGCCGAACGGCTCGGCCATCTGATGCATCGCGACCATCAGCGGATCGGTCTGCGCGCTGCCGATATCCTCGCGCTCCAGCGACATGGTGACGGGCAGCACGATATCCGCATGACGCGCGGTGGCCGTCCAGGCCAGCTCATGCACCACCAGCGTATCTACCTGCGCAAAAGCCTGACGCAGGCGATTGATGTCCTGATGATGGTGGAACGGATTGCCGCCGGCCCAATAGACCAGCTTGATATCGGGATAGGTCATCCGCTTGCCGTTATAGTCGAACGGTCCGTTCGGATTCAGCAGCATGTCGGAGATGCGCGCCACCGGAATGAAATCGGCGACGCCGTTCTTGCCCTGCGACAGGCCGGCGATCGGTACGTCGTTATAGCGACGGCCGTAATTGGCGATGGCGCCGAGCGCATAGCCGAAGCCGCCGCCGGGCAGGCCGATCTGGCCCAGCATGGTGGCGAGCACCGCCGACATCCACACCGGCTGCTCGCCGTGCCGGGCCCGCTGCAGCGAATGAGAGACGGTGAACAGCACGCGCTTGCCGGGCAGGCGGCGCGCGAGCTTGAGGATGACATCTGCCGAGAGGCCGGTGATCGGAGCGGCCCAGGCGGCATCCTTCGGCTGGCCATCGCTGCGGCCCATCAGATATTTTTCGAACTCATCGAAGCCGGTGCTGCAGCGATCGATGAAGGCGCGGTCATGCGTGCCGTCCATCACCAGGGTATGCGCCAGCGCCAGCATCAGCGCGACGTCCGAGCCCGGCGTCGCCTGCAGCCAGTCCTGGTTCACTTCGTCCGGCAGGTCGGTCTTCAGCGGCGAGACCAGCACGAATTCACCGCCACGCTTGCTCACCGCGATCATGTCGCCATGTTCGGTGTGCTTGCTGATGCCGCCGCCGGCGACGCGCGAATTCTTGGTGTTCATGCCGCCGAAGGCGACGACGAGGTCGCAATGCTCGACCACTTCGTCCCAGCCGATATTGCGGCGGGTCATGTCCTCGTAGTCACCGAGGATGCGCGGGATGATCACCGTGGAGGCGCCGGCGGAATAGGAGTTGACCGAGCGGACATAGCCGCCGAGCGCGAAGTTCAGGAACCGATGCACCTGGCTCTGCGCGTGATGAAAGCGGCCTGCGCTGGACCAGCCATAGGAGCCGCCGAACACCGCCTGCGGTCCATGCGCATCCTTCACCCGCTTCAGCTCGCCGGCGAGCAGGTCGAGCACCTCGTCCCATTCCATCTCGACGAAGCCGTCGCGGCCGCGGCGGTCGCTCGGGCCGGGTCCATTCTCCAGCCAGCCGCGGCGCACCATCGGCTTGGCGATGCGCGCCTTGTGGCGCAGCGCTTCGGGAAAATTCTGGATGATCGGATTGGGATCGGGATCGATCGGATGCGGCGAGATCACGAGCTGGTCGCCCACCCACTCACCGGAGAAGGCGCCCCAATGCGAGGAGTGGGACATCTTGCCTTGCGGCCGGGTCGTGCGCTCGTTCGCCTTTGTCATGCAATCCCATCCGTCATCGCATCGTCATCAATGCTTTTGTCCATAAAGCACGGGAACGGCGGAGTCGACGACCACCTCGACAAGGCTGAGGCCCGGATGCTGCAAGCTATGCCGGAAAGCCTTTTCAAGTTCCGAAGACGTGCTCACGCGCGTGGCATGCGCGCCCAGTCCTTCAGCAATTTTGAGGAAATCTATGCCGGGCAAGTCCAGCCCCGGAACATTTCGCACCTGCATCACCTGGCTGAACGAGCGCATGGCGCCGTAGCCGGAATTGTTGATGACGACGACGGTCAGCGGCAGCTTGCGCTGGGCTGCTGTCCACAATGCCTGGATCGAATACATCGCCGAGCCATCGCCGATCAGGCACACGGTGCGGCGACCCGGATGCCCCAGCGCCATGCCGACCGAGGCCGGCAGCGAATGGCCGAGACCGCCGGATGACATCGTGTAGAACGAGTTGGCGCCGCGCATCGGCAGATATTTGTGCATTGCAGGGCGATGCGACGGCGCTTCTTCCACCAGCATGGCGTCCGCAGGCATCGCCTGCGACAGCGTGTGCAGCAGATAGTCGATCGGGATCGGATCGGCGGCGACCGGCGCCGGCGGCAGCACGCGGCCCTTCGCAGCTTCTCGCTTCGTCTCCGGCAGCAGATCGCGCAGCATTGTCAGCGCCGGCTTCATGGTGGCAATGATGCTGGTGCCGATCGGCGCGACGGCGGCGCTATCTGCATCGTCGGTGATCTGGAAGATCGTGGTGCCGCCATCGAAAATCGCCGCATGGCCTTCCACATGAAAGGTGAAGACCGGCGCGCCGATGACCACCACGAGGTCATGATCCTTCAGTGCATCGGAAAGCTGCGCAGGCGAGGCGTGCAGGAAACCGTGAAATTGCGGATGCCGTTCCGGAAAACTGCAGCGTGCAGAGAATGGCGCGACCCACACCGCCGCCTTCGTCTTCTCGGCCACGGTAACCATCTCATCGACACAGCCCGCGCGATCGACGCCGGGGCCGACGACGAGAGCCGGGTTTTTGCTCCTGCCGAGCGCAGTGATCAGTTGCAGCATCGCGTCCGGCGCGGGGCCAAGCTCGCGGCTGACATGCCGTGCCTCGATCAGATCCGCCGGCTGCGTCCAGTCGTCGATCGGCACCGAGACGAAGGTCGGCCCGCAAGGCGGCTGCATCGCGACATAATAGGCGCGGGCGATCGCCGCGGGCACATCCTCGGCGCGGGCCGGCTCGACGCTGTATTTCACATAGGGCCGCGGAAATTCCGACGCCCGCTCCGCATAAAGGAAAGCCTGCAGCGGCAGGATGCTGCGCGCCTGCTGCCCGGCGGTGATGACCATCGGCGTCTGGTTGCGATGCGCGGTGTAGATATTGCCGAGCGCATGGCCGACGCCGGCAGCCGAGTGCAGATTGACGAAGGCCGCATTGCGCGTCGCCTGCGCATAGCCATCGGCCATGCCGACGACAGAGGCCTCCTGCAAGCCGAGGACGTAGTCGATGTCATCGGGCCAGTCGGACAGGAAAGGCAATTCGGTGGAGCCGGGATTGCCGAACACTTTGGTCATGCCGAAGCCGCGGAGCAGATGCAGCGTGGCGTCTTTGACGGTGGTGGTCTTGGAATGGGCCAAGGCGGTTTCCTCACGGTGTCAGGCAGTTCTCTGCCGTGTGTTGTTGACTCATCAACAGCGGAAAACCGCGGGGAGTCAATCCGGGAGGAGGCGCTCCACTTCTCCCTCCCTCAAGCGGCGTAGCCGCGCAGCGGGGAGGGTGGATCGATGCGAGCGTTCAGCGAGCATCGAGACGGGTGGGGTGCTTCCCCAAACTCGACGTCACGTGGGGCACCCCCACCCCGGCCTTCGGCCGACCCTCCCCACAAGGGGGAGGGTAAGGTAGGCCATCTACTTCCCCTCAAACGCCGCGATCAGCGTCTCCAGCTGCTCGCGCTCACCCTCCGCCTTCTCGCTCGGATCGAACAGGACATTGCGGAGCAGGAAATACTCCGTCTCATCCTCGATCCGCCCGCGCTTGAGCGTGCGTGCATAGTGCCGCGAATAACGCCGGCGCAGTTCGGAGAGGGAGGGAATGTCATGCAGCCGCAGTTCGCTGTCGAATTTTGCGACCTCCATCGGTGTGAACTGCAGCGACATGTCCATGCAGTCACTCACGGCCTCGCGCAGCGCTGCGGGCGTCATCGTTTGTGCGTCGATCAGCAGCTTTTCAGCGGGCCGGTATTTTCCCGCGAAGAAGGACAGGAAGTCCTTCAAGCGGGTTTCATCGATGTCAGTCTCGTCCGGCATATAGAATCCCCTGCACCACCACTCCGTCCCTCATCCTGAGGAGCGCGTTCTTGCGCGCGTCTCGAAGGATGGCCGCAAGCTCCGGAGCCACGCCAGCTCATGGTTCGAGACGCGCGCCAGGGCGCGCTCCTCACCATGAGGGGCCGAGTGCGTGGCTGCAAACCTACCAGCTCGCCGTGGCCTTCATGGTCGGCGCGCCCTTGTCGTTGGCGGTCCAGACCTCATAGCCATTCGAGATCTCGTTCGCGTTCACCGTGAAATCGGCGCCGTCGAACAGCGGCGACACGCCGCGATAGCTGAACTTTGCCGGCGCCTTGCCGCCCTTGAGCTTCGCGGCAAACTCCACCAGCAGCGCCGCCTGCAGCGGGCCGTGGAAGACGAGGCCGGGATAGAACTCGACCTTGGTGACATAGTCGCGGTCGTAATGGATGCGGTGGCCGTTGAAGGTCAGTGCGGAGTAGCGGAACAGCAAAACGGGATCGGCGTAGTGCGTTTCCTGATGCTGGACGGCGGGAAGCTCCTTCGGCGCGGGTGCCGGCGGCGTCATGCTGGTCGGCATGTCGCGATAGACGATGTCCTGGCGCTCGCGGATGGCGACGCCGCGCGGCGTCGAGATCACATGTTCCACATTGACGAAGCACAGCGTGCCGGTGGAGCCGGTCTTGATGTTGACGTCGAGGATGGTCGATTTGCGATTGACCTCGTCGCCGACGCGGAGCGGTTCGATGAACTGCACCTCGCCGCCGGCCCACATGCGGCGCGGCAGCGGCACCGGCGGCAGGAAGCCGCCACGGGCGGGATGGCCGTCCGGGCCGAGCTTGTCCATGGCGGCCACCGGCTGCGCCAGGCACCAATGGGTGGTGAAGGGGGCGGCGTCGCCGGTCTTCGGCGTACCGATGTCGAGGAACAGCGTGGCGCGCAGGCCCTTCACCAGCTGCGCGGTGATCACGTCGGACTGCTCGTCGGTGCGGCCGATCCACTGCTTGAGATGATCGATGTCGAGTTGGTCGGTCATGTCAGCTCCTGACTTCTGCAAGCTTACTTCTGGACTTGGCCGATGCCGGGCACCGCGCCATAGCTGCGATCCGCATCCATCCAGATCGCGCCGGGCGCGGGATAGGCGACCGGGCCGTTCGGCGTATCCACGGTGATACGGCGCAGATGCGGATGTTTTGACAGATCCGCCATGGTGTTGACTTCGGCGAAGGCGATGTCGGCATCGCTCAGGCGCTGCAACAGTTCCTCGCGGGTGAGCGAGGCAAAGATGTCGCCGACCACCTTGTCGGTGTAGTCGCGGTTATGCACGCGCTCGACATTGTTGGTCATCTTCGGATCCGTTGCGAGCTCGGCATTGCCGAGCACCCTAGCGCACAGGATCTTCCATTCGCGCTCGCTCTGGATCGAGATCAGGATGCCCTTGCCTTCCTTCGAATGGAACACGCCATAGGGCGCGATCGAGGGATGGGCGAGGCCCATGCGCTTCGGCTCCTTGCCGTTCTCGGCATTGAGGAGCGGCACGGTCAGCCAGTCGGCCATCACGTCGAACATGGAGATGCGGATATCCGCGCCTTCGCCCGACACGCTGCGCCCGATCAGCGCTTCGAGGATCGCGGCATGGGCGGCGGCGCCGGTGGCGATGTCGACGATGGAGACACCGACGCGCGACGGGCCTTCCGGCCCGCCGGTGATGGAAGCGAGGCCGCTCTCGGCCTGGATCAGGAGATCATAGGCTTTGCGATGCGCATAGGGGCCGGTATCGCCATAGCCGGTGATGGTGGCGCAGATCAGCCGCGGATAATCCTTGCGCAGGCGCTCCAGCGTGAAGCCGAGCTTGTCCATGGAGCCGGGCTTGAGATTCTGGATCAGCACGTCGGCGGTGGCGATCAGCTCTTCGAGCTGCTTGCGGCCTTCCGGGGTGGCGAGATCGACCACGGCGGAATCCTTGCCGCGATTGAGCCAGACGAAATAGCTGCTCTGGCCTTTGGCCGCCGCATCATAGCCGCGGGCAAAATCGCCTTCCGGGCGTTCGATCTTGATCACATGGGCGCCGGCATCGGCCAGGCGCGAACTGCAATAGGGCGCCGCCACGGCCTGTTCGACAGCGACGACGGTGAGGCCTTTGAGCGGCAGCATATGATTTCCCCGAATTTATCAGCCGTCATTGCGAGCGCAGCGACTTGTCCGCCGTAGCTCGAGGAGCGAAGGCGGAAGCAATCCAGAAAGCCACGGGGAAGACTGGATTGCTTCGTCGCAAGGGCTCCTCGCAATGACGGAGGAGGGGCCTGCGCGTGAAAACGCGATCAGTACGAGCGCGGCATTCCGAGCACATGCTCGGCCACGAATGACAAGATCAAATTCGTCGAGATCGGCGCCACCTGATACAGCCGGGTCTCGCGGAACTTGCGCTCGACGTCGTATTCCTCGGCGAAGCCGAAGCCGCCATGGGTCTGGATACAGGCATTGGCCGCTTCGAAGGACGCATCGGCCGCGAGCATCTTGGCCATATTGGCCTCGGCGCCGCATTCCATGCCGGCTTCATATTTGCGCAGCGCTTCCTTCACCATCAGTTCGGCCGCGCGCATGTTGGCGTAGGCCTTGGCGATCGGAAACTGGATGCCCTGGTTCTGGCCGATCGGACGGCCGAACACCTGGCGCTCCTTGGCATAGGCCGATGCCTTGGCGATGAACCACTTGGCATCGCCGACGCATTCGCTCGCGATCAGGATGCGCTCGGCATTCATGCCGGAGAGGATGTAGCGAAAACCCTTGCCCTCTTCGCCGATCAGGTTTTCCTTCGGCACCTTCATGTCGGTGAAGAACACTTCGGTGGTCGCATGATTCATCATCGTGCGGATCGGGCGGATTTCGAGGCCCTTCTGCTTGGCCTCCTTCATGTCCACCAGGAACACCGACAGGCCGTCGGTGCGCTTCGCGGCCTGTTCCTTCGGCGTGGTGCGCGCGAGCAGCACCATCAGGTCGGAATATTCGGCGCGGCTGGTCCAGATCTTCTGGCCGTTGACGATGTAGTCGCCGTTGTCGTCCTTCTTGGCGACGGTCTTCAGCGACGAGGTGTCAGTGCCCGAGGTCGGCTCGGTGACGCCGAAGGCCTGCAGGCGGACTTCGCCGGTGGCGATCTTCGGCAGCCATTTTGCCTTCTGCTCGTCATTGCCATGACGCAGCACCGTGCCCATCGTGTACATCTGGGCGTGGCAGCCGCCGCCATTGCAGCCGGCGCGCTGGATCTCTTCCAGGATCGCCGCTGCCGCCGACAGCTTCAGGCCCGAGCCGCCATACTCTTCAGGGATCAGCACCGAGAGATAGCCGGCCTCCGTCAGTGCATCGACGAAGGCCTTCGGATAGGCCATCTCGCGATCGAGCTTGCGCCAGTATTCGCCGGGAAACTGCGCGCACAGTTTGGCAACGGCATCGCGGATGTCAGCAAATTCGTCCGCTTCCGCGGCTGCATGTTTCGTCAAGGAACTGGCTTCTCTTCTCGAGGGGAAATTGGGTAATCCCGGCCACGAGATCCTGCCGCTCAAGTGATCCGAACAGGCAGATGCTCATAGCCTTTGACAAAGCTCGAATACACGCGCTTGGGTTCCCCCACAACTTCGATGTTTTCGAACCGTTTCAGTATTTCCTCCCAAACGATCTTCAATTGCAACTCCGCCAGGCGCATGCCCACGCAGCGGTGTATGCCGAATCCGAATGACAGATGAATCTTCGGCCGCTTGCGGTCGATGATGAATTCGTTTGGCCGCTCGATCACCTCGTCGTCGCGATTGCCGGAGACGTACCACATGACGACGCGGTCGCCCTTTTTGATGTCCTTTCCGCCCAGATTGGTATCCTGCAATGCTGTCCGACGCATATGCGCCAAAGGCGTCTGCCAGCGGATCACTTCCGGCACCATGGTTTCGATCAGCGCCGGGTTGTCGCGGAGCTTCTGATACTGGTCGGGATTCTCGTTCAGCGCGAGCACCGAACCGGTCATCGTGTTGCGGGTGGTATCGTTACCGCCGACGATGAGCAGGATCATGTTGCCCATCAGATTGTCCTTGTCCATGAAGCGCGTCGCGTCGCTATGCGCCATCATGGAAATCAGGTCATTCCGCGGGTCGGAATTGACGCGCTCGTTCCAGAGATTCTGGAAATAGGCGGCGCACTCGTCCATCTCGCGGCGGCGCTCCTCCTCGGACGACACGATGCCGCTCTTGGGCAGGGCGGTCGCGACATCGGACCAGCGCGTCAGCTTGCGGCGCTGCTCGAACGGGAAGTCGAATAACGTCGCCAGCATCTGGGTGGTGAGTTCGATCGAGACGCGGTCGACCCAGTCAAAAGTCTCGCCGCGCGGCAGCCCGTCCAGCACCTTGCAGGTGCGGGTGCGGATCAGCTTTGCGAGTTCGTCGAGATGTTCGGGCGTGAACATCGGCGTCACGGTCTTGCGCTGCGGCGTGTGCTTGGGCTCGTCCATGGAGATGAAGCTCGGCCAGCTATAGCCTTCCGGCTCGTCGCGAATGCCGATGCCGCCGAGCTTTGAGTCTGACGAGAAGATGCCGTGGCTGGTATCCACCTTCATGATGTCGTTGTACTTGGTCACCGACCAGTAAGGTTCGATCGGCGCATTGGTGCAATAGTGCACCGGCTCCTCCGCGCGCAGCCGCTCGAAGAACGGCCACAGCGTATCGGTGGCGAACAGCTTTGGCGCGCCCGGGTGAAAGTCCTTCAGCGGCATCGAATAAGCGAGCTCGCGCGCGATGCGGTCGCGGGTCGCCTTGTCGGGATCGATACGGTTCTGGATGTTCATGGCGTCTGCTCTCTTGGTGATGTCGTTCTATTAGTTCGGGATACGGACGGGCAGCGTCTCGTAGCCCTTCACGAAGCTGGAAAAGACCCGGTGCGGTTCATCCACCACTTCGATGCGCTCGAAGCGTTTCATGATTTCTTCCCACACGATCTTCAGTTGCAGTTCGGCGAGGCGAAGTCCGACGCAGCGGTGGATGCCGAAGCCGAAGGAGAGGTGGCGGTTGGGCCGCTCGCGGTCGATGATGAATTCATCGGGCCGATCGATCATCTCCGCGTCGCGATTGCCGGAGACGTACCACATGACGACCTTGTCGCCCTTCTTGATCTGCTTGCCGCCGAGTTCGGTATCGGCGGTCGCGGTGCGCCGCATATGCGCGAGCGGCGTCTGCCAGCGGATGATCTCCGGCACCATGCTCTCGATCAGCGCCGGATTGGCGCGCAGCTTGTCGTATTCGCGCGGAAACTGGTTCAGCGCATAGACGCCACCGGACATCGAATTGCGCGTGGTGTCGTTGCCGCCGACGATGAGCAGGATGATGTTGCCGAGGAAATTCTCGGGATCGAGATTCCGTGTGGCGTCGCTATGCGCCATCATCGACAGCAGGTCGCTCTTCGGCGGCGCATTCATCCGTTCCTGAAACAGCCGGCCGAAAAACTCGCCGCATTCGCGCAGCTCCTTCTGCCGCTGCGTCTCCGCTTCGGGCGTCGGTGGCAGCATGGTGGCGACATCGGACCAGTGCGTCAGCTTGCGGCGCTCCTCCCACGGGAAGTCGAACAAGGTCGCCAGCATCTGCGTGGTGAGTTCGATGGAGACACGATCGACCCAGTCGAAGGTCTCGTTGCGGGGCAGGGCATCGAGCACCGTGGCGGTGCGCTCGCGGATCAATCCGGCGAGTTCGTCCATATGGTTTGGCGCGAACATCGGCGCCACGGTCTTGCGCTGGGCGGAGTGATGCGGCGGATCGGTGGCGATGAACATCGGCCGGCGAAACTGCACGCCGGCATCGCGAATCGTGATGCCGCCGAACGCCGCTGCCGATGAGAATGTGCTGTGATTGATCTCCACCGACATGATGTCGTTGTATTTGGTCACCGACCAATACGGCCCGAACATGCTGTCGCGGCAGTAATGCACGGGGTCCTCGCGGCGCAGGCGCTCGAAATAGGGCCAGAACGTGTCGTCGCGGAACAGTGCGGGATTGCCGGGGTCGAAGTCTTCGAGCGGCGTCGCATAGGCGGCTTCGCGCGCGCGGCGCTGCCGCCGCGCGTGTTCGGATTCAGGCGCGTGTTCGGATTCAAGCTTGCGATCGGACTCAATTGTCCCATGCATGACAATTCCCCGGCTTCGTTTCGTCCCTGGTGCACACCGTCTTGCTTCGCGGTGTCTTTATTGCGTCTAATTAGATGCCGGAATGGCGATTGACGCAAGCGCGACTACAACTTTCGGACGAACCGGAAAGGTTGATTTGCCGGCGCATTTGCTGTCTTCAATGGGATAAATGCGCGCTTGCCGCGCAGCAAACATGAGATGACCGGAGGCCGCCCGATGATCCCGAACGCCCAGCGCATGTTCAACTTCGACCTCGGGGAGACTGCGGAGGCGATCCGCGAAACGGTGCGCGATTTCGCCCAGAACGAGATCGCGCCGCGCGCCGATGCCATCGACAAGACGAACCAGTTTCCTATCGATCTGTGGCCCAAGCTGGGCGAACTCGGCCTGCACGGCATCACGGTAGAGGAGGAATATGGCGGAGCGGGGCTCGGCTATCTCGAACACGTGCTGGCGGTGGAGGAAATCTCCCGCGCCTCGGCGTCGGTCGGTCTGTCCTACGGCGCGCATTCCAATCTCTGCGTCAACCAGCTCCGCCGCAACGGCAGCGAAGCGCAGAAGCGCAAATATCTGCCTGGCCTGATTTCGGGCGAGCATGTCGGCTCATTGGCGATGTCCGAGCCCGGCGCCGGCAGCGACGTGGTGTCGATGAAGACCCGCGCCGACAAGAAGGGCGATCGCTACGTGCTCAATGGCAGCAAGATGTGGATCACCAATGGTCCGGTGGCGCAGACCTTGGTGGTCTATGCCAAGACCGATCCCAATGCCGGTCCGCGCGGCATCACCGCCTTCATCATCGAGAAGGGGATGAAGGGATTCTCGACGGCGCAGAAGCTCGACAAACTCGGCATGCGCGGCTCGGATACCTGCGAACTCGTTTTCACGGATTGCGAGGTGCCCGAGGAGAACGTGCTCGGCGAGGTCGGCCGCGGCGTCAATGTGCTGATGAGCGGTCTCGATTACGAGCGTGCGGTGCTGGCGGCCGGTCCGCTCGGCATCATGCAGGCCTGCATGGATGTGGTGCTGCCCTATGTGCATGAGCGCAAGCAGTTCGGCGAGCCGATCGGCAATTTCCAGCTCGTGCAGGGTAAGGTCGCCGACATGTATGTGGCGATGAATGCCTCGCGCGCTTACGTCTATGCGGTGGCGAAGGCCTGTGACCGCGGCGAGACCACCCGCGAGGATGCCGCCGGCGCGATCCTCTATGCGGCCGAACGCGCGACGCAATGTGCGCTCGATGCGATCCAGCTGCTTGGCGGCAATGGTTACATCAACGACTATCCGACCGGGCGCCTGCTGCGCGACGCCAAGCTGTACGAGATCGGTGCAGGGACGAGCGAAATCCGCCGCATGCTGATCGGCCGCGAACTGTTCGCGAAGAGCGGTTAGATTTCCGCAGCCGTAGGGCGGATGAGCCGAAGGCGTCATCCGCCGTTCTTCGCCACACACAATCGGCCGGCGGATTACGCTGCGCTCATCCGCCCTACAGCCGCTCGATTACATCGAGCGGCTGCTGAAGGATTATTGAGGACAGTGATGCCGTAGGGCGGATGAGCCGAAGGCGTAATCCGCCGTTCTTC
>WPCJ01230532.1_pt1 | contig 12448 bp, 9 predicted proteins | sample 5399831 | NCBI WGS metagenome assembly WPCJ01 (sample SAMN12869470, study PRJNA574797) | sludge metagenome | isolation source: wastewater treatment of pH10 | place: China:Beijing | collected 2019-05-20 | reverse complement strand
CAGATCCCGGCCTGGTATGGCCCGGACGGCAAGGTGTTCGTCGCCGAGACCGAAGAGGAAGCTGTCGCGAATGCGCTCGGCTACTACGTCGAGCAGGAAGTCATCACGGAAGAGCAGGGCCATGACATGGCGCTCGATCCGGACCTGCGCGCCGGCTTCATCACCCGCGACGAAGACGTGCTCGACACCTGGTTCTCTTCGGCGCTGTGGCCGTTCTCGACCCTCGGCTGGCCGCAGACCGACGAGGATGTGAAACGCTACTATCCGACCAACGTCCTCGTCACCGGCTTCGACATCATCTTCTTCTGGGTTGCCCGCATGATGATGATGGGCATGCACTTCATGAAGGACGTGCCGTTCCCGACCGTCTACATCCACGCCCTCGTCCGCGACGAGAAGGGCGCCAAGATGTCGAAGTCGAAGGGCAACGTCATCGATCCTTTGAACCTGATCGACCAGTTCGGCGCCGACGCGCTGCGCTTCACGCTGGCCGCCATGGCCGCTCAGGGCCGCGACATCAAGCTCGCCACCTCGCGCGTCGAGGGCTATCGCAATTTCGCGACTAAGCTGTGGAACGCCTCGCGCTTCGCCGAAATGAACGAGTGCGTTCTGCCCGCCGGATTCGATCCGACAGCGGCGAAGGAAGTGCTCAATCGCTGGATCGCCCACGAGACCGTCAAGGCGACGCGCGAAGTCACCGAGGCCATTGAGGCCTATCGCTTCAACGATGCGGCCGGCGCCGCCTATCGCTTCGTCTGGAACGTATATTGCGACTGGTATCTCGAACTCGCAAAGCCCTTCATGATGGGCGAGGACGGCCCCGCAAAGGCCGAGACTCGCGCCATGGTCGCCTGGGCGCGCGACGAGATTCTAAAACTGCTGCATCCCTTCATGCCCTTCATCACCGAAGAGCTGTGGGCGGTCACCGCCAAGCGCGACAGCCTGCTGGTGCTCACCCCGTGGTCTCGCAAGACACGGGGCATCACGCGCGAGCAGGAAGCTTTGATCGTCGCCACCGCCGCCAGCGATCCGATGGTTGCGCCGATCCTGCTCGGCGATCCCGCGCCGGTGTCGGAAGATTTCACCGATGAGGCCGCCGAAGCCGAAATCGGCTGGGTGGTCGATCTCGTCACCGCCGTGCGCTCGCTGCGCGCCGAGATGAACATCGCGCCCGCCACACTGACGCCGCTGGTGCTTGTTGCAGCGTCTGCCGAGACGCAATCGCGCGCGCAACGCTGGAGCGATGTCATCAAGCGCCTCGCACGCCTCGGCGACATCTCTTTCGCCGACAAGGCGCCGGAAGGCACCGTGCAGCTCATCGTCCGCGGTGAAGTCGCCGGCCTGCCGCTCAAGGGCCTGATCGATGTCGCCGCCGAGCAGGCGCGGCTGGAAAAGGAGCTCGCCAAGGCAGAGGGCGACATCAAGCGCGCGGATGCGAAGCTGTCGAACGAGAAGTTCGTGGCCAATGCGGCGGAAGAGGTCGTCGAGGAAGAGCGCGAGAAGCGCGCGGCGGCCGAAGCGCGGAAGGCGAAGGTGCTGGAAGCGATCGAGCGGCTGAAGGGGATGAGTTAAGCGGCGCTCTCTCGGCCGTCATTGCGAGCGTAGCGAAGCAATCCAGAAAGCCAAGAACTGGATTGCTTCGTCGCAAGGGCTCCTCGCAATGACGGAGTCATTTCCCGAATGGCTTGCTCAAATACTTCGATCCCCGCACGCCATAGCGCCACGGCAGCTCCACAGCCTTGGTAATCCCGATCCTGATCCCCGCGACCACGTCCGGCGCTTCCGTCCGCGCATGCAGCGCGATCGGCGGCTTGTCCAGCGCCAGACCGTTATGCGCGATGCTGATGCCCAGTGCCTGACACAGTTTACCCGGCCCGGAACACAGTGTTCGCTCATCCTCCTGTCCGCGCCGCTGCCGCATCTCGTCTAGTCGAAATGTCGGCCGCAATGCGCGGATCAGCACGGCGCTTGCGGAGCCTTCGCCCTCGCAGACGAAATTCACGCACCAATGAATGCCGTAGGAGCGATAGACATAAGCATAGCCGGCCGGACCGAACATGATCCGGTTGCGCGGCGTCTCGCCGTTATAGGAATGCGCGGCAGGGTCGGTGTGGTGATAGGCCTCGACCTCCACAATCTCGCCGCCGACGCCGTCCACCAGCAGAGTTGCCCCGATCAGTTCCGGCGCGACTTCGTGGACGCTGCGATCGAAGAACGCACGATTCAGTACTTTGCCCAGTTTATGGACGTTTTGGTCAGGTTTTCGGGCCATTCTTACACGATATGCTTGGATGCAGGGCGGGGTCGGGCGAGGGCGGGTTGCGGGCGCGCCCCCGGCGGATTACCTAGGGCACTGCACAGAACGGACAATTCATGGTCGTCGTCCTCGATACCGTATCATCATCGCAGGTTCGCCCGCGCCACCCGGAAAAGGTGAATCGGCCGGATAATTTTTCGCCGCAGAAGCCGGACTGGATCCGCGTCCGCGCGCCGACCAGCCGTGGCTATAGCGATACCCGCAAGATCGTCAAAGAGAACGGTCTCGTTACCGTCTGCGAGGAAGCCGGCTGCCCGAATATCGGCGAGTGCTGGCAGAAGAAGCACGCCACCTTCATGATCATGGGTGACACCTGCACCCGTGCCTGTGCCTTCTGCAACGTCAAGACCGGCATGCCGAACGCCCTCGATGCCGACGAGCCCGCGCATGTCGCCGAAGCCGTGCGCAAGCTCGGGCTTGAGCACGTGGTCATCACCTCGGTGGATCGCGACGATCTCGCCGATGGTGGCGCCGAGCATTTTGCCCAGGTCATCCGCGCCATTCGTGCGGCATGCCCGACGACCACCATCGAAATCCTGACACCCGACTTCCTGCGCAAGCCGGGTGCCCTCGAAGTCGTGGTCGCCGCGAAGCCCGACGTGTTCAACCACAATCTCGAAACCGTGCCGTCGCGCTATCTCAGCGTCCGCCCCGGCGCGCGCTACTTCCATTCGCTGCGCCTGCTGCAGCGGGTAAAGGAGCTCGATCCCACCATCTTCACCAAGTCCGGCATCATGGTCGGCCTGGGCGAAGAGCGGCCCGAAGTGCTGCAGGTGATGGACGACATGCGCTCGGCCGAGATCGACTTTCTCACCATCGGGCAATATCTGCAGCCGACCCGCAAGCATCACGTGGTGTCGCGCTATGTCACGCCGGACGAATTCGCCGGCTACGAGAAGGTCGCCTACACCAAGGGCTTCCTGATGGTGTCAGCCAGCCCGCTGACGCGCTCGTCGCATCATGCCGGCGAGGACTTTGCCAAGCTGAAGGCCGCACGCGAAGCCGCGCAGCGCTAAGAGTTACGACATGCCCAGATTCGCCAACAAGCGCCGCGTGCGCCACGCCGCTTCGCAGATGTTCGATCTGGTCGCCGATGTCGAGCGCTATCCGGAATTCGTCCCGCTCTGCAAGGCGCTGAAGATCCGCCAGCGCACGCAGAACGCCGACGGCACGGAAGTCATCGTCGCGGACATGACGGTGTCTTTCAAGCTGGTGCAGGAGACTTTCACGAGCAAGGTGACTCTCGATCGCGCCAACCTGAAGATCCTCGTCGAATATCTGCGCGGCCCGTTCAGCAATCTCGAAAACCGCTGGACCTTCGAGCCGAAGGGCGAGAGCGAATCCGATGTCGGCTTCTTCATCAATTACGAATTCAAGAGCCGCATGCTCGCGATGTTGATGGGCACCATGTTCGACACCGCGTTCCAGCGCTTTGCCGCGGCGTTCGAGAAGCGCGCGGACGAGGTGTATCGGGCTCAGCGGACCTAACTCCGTCCCTCATGGTGAGGAGGCGCGCAGCGCCGCCTCGAACCATTTTGGCTGGCTCCGAGGCTGTGGCCATCCTTCGAGACGCCGCTACGCGGCTCCTCAGGATGAGGGCAGAGTATCACTCCGCTTTCGGCTTCGGCGTCGTCGGCTTCTTCACCGGCCGCGTCGCGGCTTTCCGACGCGGCGATCGGGCCACGCGCGAGCGCACGCTGCTCGCCAGTTCCGGCTTCTTCTTGGCGGGCTGTTGCGGGCCGCGGGCCAGATCCATCAGCATCCGCAGCGCCTCCAGCACCGAGCGCTGACGCACCGCGCTGCGGCCGATGGCGCCGAAGCGGCATTCCTTGCTCGCGATCCGCCCGTCGCGCGCAGCGACGGCAAAATGCACCAGGCCAACCGGCTTGCCCGGAGTCGCGCCGCCGGGACCGGCGAGACCAGTAATCGACACCGCGAGATCGACATCGGCTTCTTCAAGCGCGCCGACCGCCATCTGGATCGCGGTCTCCTTGCTGACGGCGCCGAAACTCTCCAGCGTCGTCACCTTGACGCCCAGCATTTTGTGCTTGGCCTCATTGGAATAGGTGACGAAACCACGGTCGATCACGTCGGACGATCCGGGAATTTCCGTCAGCGCGCCGGCGACGAGGCCGCCGGTGCAGGATTCCGCGGTCGCAATGGTCAGCTTGCGGCTGCGGCAAAGATCGAGCAGCGCGCGGGAGAGGGCTCGTGCGTCGCTGCCGGCCATGTCAGTCCACCCAGGGTAAGCGAATCGTCGCCGCCGCGGTTGCGGCAATGCCTTCCTCGCGGCCGGTGAAGCCGAGGCGCTCGCTGGTCGTTGCCTTCACGGCGACACGCGACACCGGCACGCCCGAGATCTCACTGATGCGCGTGCGCATCGCATCGCGCAGCGGGCCTATCTTCGGCCGCTCGCAGATCAGCGTCACTTCAAGATTGGCGATACGGCCGCCGCGCGCGGTGACGCGGCCGACGGCGTATTCCAGAAACTTGTCGGAGGCCGCGCCCTTCCATTGCGGGTCACTCGGCGGGAAGTGCGAGCCGATATCGCCATCCGCCAATGCGCCGAGGATCGCATCCACCAGCGCGTGCAGGCCGACGTCGCCGTCGGAGTGCGCGAGGAAGCCGCGCGTATGGGGCACGCGGACGCCGCAGATCATCAGGTGATCGCCGTCGCCGAAAGCATGCACGTCATAGCCCGTGCCCATGCGGATATCGCCGAGCGAGGCGGCGAGGCGGGCTTCTTCGCGGGAAAAGTCTTCGGGAGTCGTCAGCTTCATATTTGCAGGATCGCCTTCAAAAGTCGCCACGGTCAATCCCGCCCATTCGGCGAGCGCAGCGTCGTCGGTGAAATCGTCACGTCCCTCGGCCGCTGCACGACGATGCGCTGCGAGGATGACATCGAAACGAAAGGCTTGCGGCGTCTGTGCGATGCGCAGCTTTGCCCGTTCGGGTGTCGCTTCCACATGACCTTTGTCATTGACCACCTTGATCGTATCGACGACCGGTGCGGTGGGCACGGCCGCGCCCGTGATCTGTGCTGCCGCGATGGCGCGCTCGATCACGGCGGCTGAAACGAAGGGGCGGGCGGCGTCGTGAATCAGCACGATGTCCGGCGCCTGATCGGCCAGCGCCTCAAGACCGGCATGAACCGAAGCCTGGCGCGTCGCGCCGCCATTGGCAGGAGCCTGATACCGGAGCCCCGCGACCGCCTCATTGAACAGAGCGACATCGTCCGGATTGGTAATGGGTTGCACCGCAAACACCTGTGGATGCCCACAAAACGGCTCCATGGCGCGAGCGATCACGGGACGACCACCGATGGTGCGATACTGCTTCGGTCCGCCCCCGCCGGCACGCAGGCCACGGCCGGCAGCGACGATAATGGCGGCGGTCTTCAGTGATTTTGTCATCAGGCTCAGGTGATTAAGAGGTAAGCGTTTGATCGCATGCCCTTAGCACGGCCGCGCGGAAAAGCAGTAGGATTACACGCGCGTGACGCATATCCGTGCATTGCTGCACTGCACTTGCAAAATGGATGCACTTGGCTAATGTGTAGGCATGACAATTGACTGCACAACAAATGTGCGCATACTGCGCCCAGTCTCCGCAACGCTGCGGATGAGAGCAGGACGAGCAGGTCTGTGACCCCGGACGCACTATACAGCAAGCCACTGAAAATTGGTGACGTGGAAATCGCCAACCGGGTCGTCCTTGCGCCGATGTCGGGCATTACGGACGCTCCGTTCCGCCGGCTGACTGCCGAACTTGGCGCCGGGCTGGTGGTTTCGGAAATGACCGCCAGCGACGATCTGGTCAATGGCCGCCCGATGTCGGTGCTGCGCTGCGAGGCGACCGGCGTAGGCCCGCATGTGGTGCAGCTCGCCGGCTGCGAAGCGCACTGGATGGCCGAGGGCGCACGTATCGCCGAAGGCGGCGGCGCCGATATCATCGACATCAATATGGGCTGTCCGGCGCGGCACGTGACTGGCGGCCAGTCTGGCTCCGCGCTGATGCGCGATCTCGATCATGCGCTGACACTGATCGAAGCCACGATCTCCGCCGTCAAAGTGCCGGTGACGCTGAAGATGCGTCTCGGCTGGGACGACCGTTCGCTGAATGCGCCAGAGTTGGCGCGGCGTGCGGAGGAGGCAGGCGTGCAACTCATCACCGTGCACGGCCGCACGCGCTGCCAGTTCTACAAGGGCGATGCCAACTGGGACGCGGTGCGTCCGGTGAAAGAAGCGGTGTCAGTGCCCGTCGTCGTGAATGGCGACATAACCTCCTACGACAAGGCCGTCAGCGCGCTCGAGGCCTCGGGCGCCGATGCGGTGATGGTCGGCCGCGGCGCCTATGGCCAGCCGTGGCTGCCCGGCCAGATCGGTCGCCGACTTGAGACCGGCGTTGTGGAAACAGCGCCGACACTCAAGCAGCAGCTCGCTTATGTCTGTGCGCTCTATGACGAGGTCTGCCGTCATTACGGCCTGCGCATTGGCCTGCGCCATGCGCGAAAACATCTCGGCTGGGCGCTCGATGCAGCCGCCGTCACATCAGGCGCTCCGGCCGAAAAGCTGAAGGCCTGGCGCGCGTCCATCCTCACCTCCGAAGACCCGTCCGGCGTTCAGCGCGCGCTCGGCGAGGCCTTCGATGATTTCGCATGGAGTGCTGCCGCATGAGCGCCGCAGAGTATCGTCGCCTGGCTCCCGCCGACAGTGAGGCCATCCTCAATGCGCTGCCGCATCCGATCATCGTGATCGCACCGGATGGCAAGATCGTCGACGCCAATATGGCCGCGGAGTCCTTTTTCGATATTTCGGCCCAGTTCCTGCGCCGGCAATCGCTGAAGGAGCTGGTGCCGTTCGGCAGTCCGCTGCTGGCGCTGATCGACCAGGTGCGAACGGCCAATTCGCCGGTCAACGAATACAAGGTCGATCTCGGCACCCCGCGTATCGGCGGCGATCGGCAGGTCGATCTGCATGTGGCGCCGCTCACCGAGCGGCCCGGCCATATCGTCGTCATGCTGCAGGAGCGCACCATTGCCGACAAGATGGACCGCCAGCTCACCCATCGCAGCGCCGCGCGTTCGGTGATCGCGCTGGCCGCGATGCTGGCGCATGAAATCAAGAATCCGCTGTCGGGCATCCGCGGCGCCGCGCAACTGCTCGAACAGCAGGCTTCCGCCGAAGACCGCATGCTGACCCGCCTGATCACCGACGAGGCCGATCGCATCGTCACGCTGGTGGATCGCATGGAAGTATTCGGCGACGAGCGCCCCGTCGCGCGCGGCCCGGTCAACATCCATTCGGTGCTCGATCATGTGAAGCGCCTCGCGCAATCCGGTTTCGCGCGCAACATCCGTTTCATCGAGGATTACGATCCCTCGCTGCCGCCGGTCCTCGCCAATCAGGACCAACTGATCCAGGTCTTTCTCAATCTCGTGAAGAATGCTGCGGAAGCCATCGTCGATCTCGGCTCCGATGGCGAAATCCAGCTCACCACCGCATTCCGGCCCGGCGTGCGCCTGTCGGTGCCCGGCAAGAAGTCGCGCGTGTCGCTGCCGCTGGAGTTCTGCGTGAAGGACAATGGCCCCGGTGTGCCCGAGGACCTGTTGCCGAATCTGTTCGATCCTTTCGTGACCACCAAGCCGACCGGAAGCGGCCTGGGTCTTGCATTGGTGGCGAAGATCATCGGCGACCACGGCGGGATCATCGAGTGTGAATCCCAACCACGAAAGACCACGTTCCGCGTACTGCTGCCGATGTTCAATCCAGCCAAGAACCTTGACGACAAGACCACAGACATGAGCAGCGACGATGCGATGTCATCGGCGCCGGGCTCGCAGAGTTAAGACGAGGACTGACGATGCCTGCAGGAAGTATTCTGGTTGCGGATGACGATACGGCAATCCGCACGGTCCTCAATCAGGCGCTGTCGCGCGCAGGATACGAGGTACGTCTCACCGGTAATGCCGCCACACTGTGGCGCTGGGTGAGCCAGGGCGAGGGCGATCTCGTCATCACCGACGTGGTGATGCCCGACGAGAATGCGTTCGACCTGCTGCCGCGCATCAAGAAGATGCGCCCCAATCTGCCGGTCATCGTGATGAGCGCGCAGAACACCTTCATGACCGCGATCCGCGCATCGGAGCGTGGCGCCTACGAATATCTGCCAAAGCCGTTCGACCTGAAAGAGCTGATCGCCATTGTCGGCCGTGCGCTGGCCGAACCGAAGGAGCGGGTGGCAAGCAACGACGATGACGGTGAATTCGACTCGATCCCGCTGGTCGGTCGCTCGCCGGCAATGCAGGAAATCTACCGCGTTCTCGCCCGCCTGATGCAGACCGACCTCACGGTCATGATCTCCGGCGAATCCGGCACCGGCAAGGAACTGGTCGCCCGCGCGCTGCATGACTACGGCAAGCGCCGCAATGGCCCGTTCGTCGCTGTCAACATGGCGGCGATCCCGCGCGACCTGATTGAATCGGAGCTGTTCGGCCACGAGCGCGGTGCCTTCACCGGCGCCAATGCCCGCGCCACCGGCCGCTTTGAGCAGGCCGAGGGTGGCACGCTGTTTCTCGACGAAATCGGCGACATGCCGATGGAAGCGCAGACCCGTCTGCTCCGCGTGTTGCAGCAGGGCGAATACACCACGGTCGGCGGCCGCACCCCGATCAAGACCGACGTCCGCATCGTGGCGGCGTCAAACAAGGACCTGCGCATCCTGATCCAGCAGGGCCTGTTCCGCGAAGACCTGTTCTTCCGCCTCAATGTCGTACCACTGCGCCTGCCGCCGCTGCGCGAGCGCATCGAGGATCTGCCGGACCTGATCCGTCACTTCTTCGCGCTGGCGGAGAAGGACGGCCTGCCGCCGAAGAAGCTCGACGCGCTGGCGCTGGAGCGCATGAAGCAGCATCGCTGGCCGGGCAATGTCCGCGAGCTCGAAAACCTCGCCCGCCGGCTTGCCGCCCTCTATCCGCAGGACGTCATCACCGGCCCGGTCATCGATGGCGAACTGGCGCCGCCCGCTGTGGCCTCGGGTGGTAACGCGCCGACCACCGTGGATAATCTGGGTGGTGCCGTCGAGGTCTATCTGTCCTCGCACTTCTCCGGCTTCCCGAATGGCGTGCCGCCGCCGGGCCTCTATCACCGCATTCTCCGCGAGATCGAGGTGCCACTGCTGACCGCCGCGCTGGCAGCCACCCGGGGCAATCAGATTCGCGCCGCCGATTTGCTCGGCCTCAACCGGAATACGCTGCGGAAGAAGATTCGGGACCTGGACATTCAGGTGTACCGGACGGGGGGGTAGACTGTGCCCCTCATGGTGAGGAGGCGCGAAGCGCCGTCTCGAACCATGAGATGGCTTGTCTCTGAGCTTGTGACCATCCTTCGAGACGCGGCTCAGGGCCGCTCCTCATGATGAGGACGGAGTTTCCTGATTTTTCACCGCTCGAACGGTGAAATTGGGCGACCTGCGCAATCCGCGGCTGTTCTACGCCGCGGATTTGTCGTAATTGGGCAACATTGTTGTATGATTGCATCAGTGCGCGGCAGGTAGCCACCCAGCCCGTGCAATCGCGGCCCGCTCAGCAAAAATCCCGGAATGACGAACGCAGAGACGTCGGCTCCAGTCTTCGAACCATCGGTATTTGAGTCGCGCAGGCCTCTGCGCCGGCTGTTCGTGCCCATGGCCGTGGGTATGGCGCTGCTGTCGGCCTGTCTCACCTTCCTCGTCCTCAACGGCCTGACGCCGATCGCGCCGACCCATCTGGTGGTCGTCTCGTTCCTCCTGATCAACGCCGCCACCATCCTGCTGCTGGTGCTGATCATCGCCCGCGAAATCTGGAAGGTGGTCCAGGCGCGGCGCCGGGGCAGAGCTGCTGCCCGCCTGCACGTCCAGATCGTCAGCCTGTTCTCGGTGATCGCCGTGCTGCCGGCGGTGCTGGTGTCCATCGTCGCCAATGTCACCCTCGACCGCGGCCTCGATCGGCTGTTCTCCGGTCCGACCAAGGCCGTGATCGGCAATTCCATGACGGTGGCGCGGGCCTATGTGAACGAGCATGCGCAGCTCATCGGCGGCGACATCCTCGGCATGGCCGACGATCTCGCGCGCATTCAACCGCTGTTCTATCAGGACCGCGGCACCTTCCGTTCGCTGATGTTGGCCAATGCCAAAGCGCGAAATCTGCCAGGCGCCATGCTGATCGACAAGGATCGCAATGTCATCGAGCCCGACCAGCCGGGCGTGAGGCAGGAATTCGAGCCCCCGCCGGCAGAGTTTCTGGTCAATGTCAGCAACAGCGAGCCGGCCATCACCATCATTCCCGATGGCAACTATGTGGCCGCGGTCATCAAGCTGCGCGCCTTCGACAACATGTATCTCTATGTGGCGCGAAAGCTTGATCCGCGGGTGGTTGCGCAGATGGCGCAGACCCAGGCGAGCGTCGCCGACTACACCGAGCTGGAATCGCGCCGCCTCGGCATCCAGATCGCCTTCGGCCTGATGTTCACCGTCATCGCGCTGACGGTTTTGATGTCGGCCGTGCTGATCGGCCTCAATTTCTCCAACTGGCTGGTGGCTCCGATCCGCCGTCTGGTCAGCGCCGCCAATATGGTCTCCACCGGCGACCTGCATGTGCAGGTGCCGGTGATCCAGTCCGAAGGCGATCTCGCTCATCTCGGCGAGACCTTCAACAAGATGACCTCGGAGCTGCGCAGCCAGCGCGACGAGCTGGTCTCGGCCTCCGATGTCATCGACAGCCGCCGCCGTTTCATCGAGGCCGTGCTGTCTTCCGCTTCGGCAGGCATCATCGGCGTCGATGGCTCCAACATCATCGGCATTCTCAACCGCTCGGCTGAGAAGCTGGTCGGCCATTCCGAGTCCGAAGTACTCGGGCATCCCCTGCACGAGATCATCCCCGAACTCGACGAACTCATGCAGAACGCCCGCGAGAGTGCGCAGCGGCTGGTGCAGGGACAGATCACCATCGATCGCGAGGGTCGCGAGCGCAATCTGTCGGTCCGCATCTCGGCCGAACAGACCAGCCAGTCGCGCGACAGCTATATCATCACCCTCGACGACATCACGGAGCTGGTCTCAGCGCAGCGCACATCCGCCTGGGCCGACGTCGCCCGCCGCATCGCCCACGAGATCAAGAACCCGCTGACGCCGATCCAGCTCTCCGCCGAGCGCATCAAGCGCAAATTCGGCAAGGTGATCGTGGACGACAAGAACATCTTCGAGCAATGCACCGACACCATCGTGCGTCAGGTCGAGGATATCCGCCGCATGGTGGACGAGTTCTCGCGTTTCGCCCGCATGCCGAAGCCGGTCATCGAGGGCGAGGATGTCGCCGACACCGTGCGTCAGGCCGTCTTCCTGATGCGCGTCGGCCATCCCGAACTCGATATCAATGCCGAGATCAAGGAAGAGCCGCTGAAGGCGCAGTTCGACCGCCGGCTGATCTCGCAGGCCCTCACGAACATCATCAAGAACGCCACCGAAGCCATCGAGGCCGTGCCGCCCGAAGAACTCGGCAAGGGTCGCATTGATGTCACAGCGTTCAGCGAGAACGGCCAGATCGTGATCGACGTCGTCGATAACGGCATCGGCCTGCCGACCACCAATCGCTCGCGTCTGCTGGAGCCCTATGTGACGACGCGCGAAAAGGGCACCGGCCTCGGCCTCGCCATCGTCGGCAAGGTGCTGGAGGACCATGGTGGCGGCATCGAACTCGGCGATGCATCGAGCATGCGTCCGGGCCAGCGCGGCGCCTGGATGCGGCTCCGCTTCGCCATTTCCGGCCACAAGTCCGATGCAGAACAAGGCGAGGCGAAAGCGTCGCCGGGCAAAGACACGAAGATCGAAGCCGTCACCGGCAGTTGAACAGAAGAAACGTGACCAGGACAGTTTGACCCATGGCAAATGACATTCTGATCGTCGACGACGAAGCCGATATCCGCGATCTCGTTGCGGGCATTCTGGAGGACGAAGGCTTCACGACACGGACTGCGCGCGACAGCGACAGTGCGCTCAATGAAATCTCCAACCGGCGCCCCAATCTCGTTTTTCTCGACATCTGGCTGCAAGGCAGCAAGCTGGACGGCTTGCAGCTTCTCGAGCAGGTGAAGAAGG
>WPCJ01326270.1_pt1 | contig 12449 bp, 17 predicted proteins | sample 5399831 | NCBI WGS metagenome assembly WPCJ01 (sample SAMN12869470, study PRJNA574797) | sludge metagenome | isolation source: wastewater treatment of pH10 | place: China:Beijing | collected 2019-05-20 | reverse complement strand
GCGGGCTTTCGGTGCGCCAGGAGGACATCCGCTTCCACGGCCATGCCATCGAGTGCCGCATCAACGCCGAGGATCCGAAAACCTTCGTGCCCTCGCCCGGCACCATCACGCACTACCACACGCCGGGCGGCCTCGGCATCCGCGTCGATTCGGCCGTCTATTCCGGCTACAGGATTCCGCCCTACTATGACAGCCTGATCGGCAAGCTGATCGTGCACGGGCGCAACCGCGTCGAGTGCATGATGCGGCTGCGCCGGGCGCTCGACGAGTTCGTGGTCGACGGCATCAACACGACGCTGCCGCTGTTCCGCGACCTGATCGGCAATATCGACATCGCCAATGGCGATTACGATATCCACTGGCTCGAGAAGCACCTCGCCAAGGGCGAGTAACGGATCGGGGGCGCGATGACCCGACCGCTCGCGCCCGGAGACCGCATCCCGGCCGACCTTCTGCTGCGCGCCTATGCGTCCGGCGTCTTTCCCATGGCGGAGAACGCCGACGACCCGGAAGTGTTCTGGGTGCGGCCGGAACTGCGCGGCATCATCCCGCTCGACGCCTTCCACCTGCCGAAGAGCCTCGCCAAGGTCGTGCGGCAGGGCCGCTTCGACATCCGCTTCGACAGCGATTTCGCCGGCGTCATCGACGGTTGCGCCGAGGCGCGGGACGGCCGGACCTCGACATGGATCAACCGGCCCATCCGCGAAGCCTACGGTGAGCTTTTCGCGCGCGGTTACTGCCACACCGTCGAGGCCTGGCGCGAGGGCAAGCTCGTCGGCGGCCTTTACGGCGTGACGCTGGGCGGCGCGTTCTTCGGCGAGAGCATGTTCTCGCGGGAGACCGATGCCTCGAAGGTCTGTCTCGTGCATCTGGTCGAGCGGCTGCGCGCGCGCGGCTTCAGGCTCCTCGACACCCAGTTCACCACCGAGCACCTCAAGCGCTTCGGCGCCATCGACGTGGCGCGCAAGCGCTACGAGCAGTTGCTGGAAAACGCGCTGGAAGCCAGCGCGCGCTTTGCGCCGTAGAGGCTCAGTTGCTTCCGGCGGTTTCGGGCGGCGGAACGTCGGACTGTTGCTTGCAGGCCTTGAGCCACACGTCGTAGACGGCATGCTCGACGGCGTTGAGGCCGGGGCTTTCGGCGAACATCCAGCCGGTGAAGATGCGCCTGATCTTGCGGTCGAGCGTGATCTCGTCGACCTCGACGAAGGAATCCGTCCTCGGCTCCTCCGTCTCCGGCGACGACCAGCACACGCGCGGCGTCACCTGAAGCGCGCCGAACTGCACGGTCTCGTCGATATAGACGTCGAAGGTGATGATGCGCCCGGTGATCTTGTCCACGCCGTTGAACTCGGCCACCGGGTTGCTGACGCGCTCGGCGAGCGCCGGCGCGGCGGCGAGCGCCAGCAGCACCGAGGCGGCGGACGCCGTGCGGACGCAACGCGGCAACAGGCGGATGATGTTTTCCAGGCGATTGCCCATGCGGCGGCGTGTCCGGTTGTTCGGTAGCGGATGGCTATCGGTTAGACGGCAATTGTGGCGACAAGAGCCCCGCACGCGCGACGATTCAACCAATCGGGGCTGGCGATCAGGACGGCGTCCATGCGTCGTAGTCGCCGGTGACGCGCGGCCGCTGGCCGGAGGTAAGCACCGACCCTTGCGGACGATACGCGCCGGCGGAGCCGGTCAGGTTGGCCTGATGCGGCTTCTCCCACTCGTGCGGCGTGTAGCTTTCCCCGGTCGGCGGGGTGTCGACGCGGTGGTGCATCCAGCCGTGCCAGCCGGGCGGGATCGCGGACGCTTCCGCATAGCCGTTGTAGATGACCCAGCGGCGCGTGCGGCCTTCCGAATCGGTACCGCCCTGGTAGTAGACGTTGCCGAATTCGTCCTCGCCCACGCGGGTGCCGTTGCGCCATGTGTGGAAGCGCGTGCCGAGCGTCTGCCCGCTCCACCAGGTGAAGAACTGCGCAAGAAAGGTTTTCATCGATTCCTCCGGCCCGTCAGCCGCTTTGCATGCGTTATGCCGCCACACAACCGGCTTTGCAAGCGGCGGCGGTGCGGCGAATTCGATTGCGCCTGCCTTTGTGCCGTTCATCCTGAAAGCTGACGCAGGGGCAGGTTTGTTCGCGGGGGATATCATCGACCCTGTCGTCACGCGATTCCGGTCGGGACGGGATCGGAGCGCTCCGCTCAATCGGCCCAGACGATGGGCCGCTCGTAGACGAGCGCGGGGATGCCGGATTCTCCGCCTCCGCAATTGGCCGTGCGTCCCACTTCCGCAAAGCCCTGCGCGACGTAGAAGGCGATGGCCTTGAGGTTCTTCTCCTCGACCTCCAGCCGCACGCGCGCGGCTTCCGGGAAGCAGCTTTCGATCTCGTCGAGGAGCAGGCCGCCGATGCCCCTGCCCTGAAATTCGGGCAGAACGTACAGTTGCTGGAGTTCGACCGTCGCGCCGTCGCCGAGCGAGGCGAAGGCCATGCCGCCGATCCGCTTGCCGTCGTCGGCGACGAGGAACTCGGATCGCGGGCGGGAAAGCCTCGCCTCGAGCGCCGGGATCGAATGCCACTCGTCGGTGATTTCCGTGACACGCTCTGCGCCATGGATCGCGTCGTAGGTGTCGTGCCAGGTCGCGATCAGCAAGGCACGGACCGCCGGAAGATCGCGCGTCGATGCGGTGCGCACGAACATGGCGCTACTCGATGCCGAGCCGTGTCTTGACGAGGTCGTTGACGGCCTGCGGGTTGGCCTTGCCGCCGGTCGCCTTCATCACCTGTCCGACGAACCAGCCGGCGAGCGAGGGCTTCTCCTGCGCCTGCGCCACCTTGTCGGGATTGGCGGCGATCACCTCGTCGACGGCCTTTTCGATGGCCCCGGTGTCCGTCACCTGCTTCAGGCCGCGCGCCTCGACGAGGGCACGCGGGTCTCCACCCTCGTTCCAGACGATCTCGAACAGATCCTTGGCGATCTTGCCGGAGATGGTGCCTTCCTTGATCAGGTCGATGATCGCGCCGAGCTGGTCGGGCGAAACGGGTGTCGATTCAATGTCCTTGCCCGACTTGTTCAACGCGCCGAGAAGGTCGTTGATGACCCAGTTGGCGGCGGCCTTGCCGTCGCGGCCGGCGGCGAGCCTCTCGAAATAGTCGGCGATCGCCTTCTCGGAGACCAGCACCGAGGCGTCGTAGGCCGACAGGCCGAGCTTGTCGATCAGGCGCATGCGCTTGTCGTCGGGCAGCTCCGGCAGGTCTTTCGCCAGCGCGTCGACATAGGCCTGGTCGAACTCGAGCGGCAGCAGGTCGGGATCGGGGAAATAGCGGTAGTCGTGCGCCTCTTCCTTGGAGCGCATCGACCGCGTCTCGCCTTTCACCGCGTCGAACAGGCGGGTTTCCTGGTCGATGGAACCGCCATCCTCGAGAATGCCGATCTGGCGGCGCGCCTCGTATTCGATGGCCTGCCCGACGAAGCGGATGGAGTTGACGTTCTTGATCTCGCAGCGCGTGCCGAACGGCTCGCCCGGCCGGCGCACCGACACGTTGACGTCGGCGCGCATGGAGCCCTCGTCCATGTTGCCGTCGCAGGTGCCGAGATAGCGCACGATGGTCCTGAGCTTGGTCAGGTACGCCTTGGCCTCGTCGGACGAGCGCATGTCGGGCTTCGACACGATCTCCATCAGCGCCACGCCCGAGCGGTTCAGGTCGACGAAGGACATGGTCGGGTGCTGGTCGTGGATCGACTTGCCGGCGTCCTGCTCCAGGTGCAGACGCTCGATGCCGATCTCGATCTCCTCGAAATTGCCCTGACGGTCGGGGCCGACGGAGACGATCACCGTGCCCTCGCCGACGATGGGCTGCTTGAACTGCGATATCTGGTAGCCCTGCGGCAGGTCGGGATAGAAGTAGTTCTTGCGGTCGAACACCGACTTCAGGTTGATCTGCGCCTTCAGGCCGAGGCCGGTGCGGATCGCCTGGCGCACGCACTCCTCGTTGATGACCGGCAACATGCCCGGCATCGCCGCATCGACGAGGCTGACATTGGCGTTCGGCTCCGCGCCGAAGGCCGTCGACGCGCCCGAGAACAGCTTCGCCTGCGAGGTCACCTGCGCGTGGACCTCGAGGCCGATGATGATCTCCCAGTCGCCGGTGGCGCCGGGAACGAGGCGCTTGGGGTCGGGCGTGCGCGTGTCGATGATCGTCATGGCAATCCGGTTCTGTATCTGGGAGCGGCCCGCAAGCGGCCTCGGCATAAGGCTTTCGCTAGATCAAACCGCGCGCGCATGCAAGCGTCCGCGGCGGTGCGCGCGCCGGGGTTGGCTTTTCCCCGGCGCAGCGGTATAGGCGGCGGCAGAAAACAGGTGTTTTTTGCCGCACATTTTTGAGTCCCGCTGAAGCCCTGACGCGCCTTGTGGCCGTCAGGGCATGAAAAACCCGAACCGCCGCCGCTTCCCGCGGCGGCTGGATTTGTCGTGGCCTTCGCAGGCCAGGTTTTTCCGGACTCTCATCATGGACATCACACGCGCCGAACAGCGCATCCTGCATCTGCTCGCACAGGGCGGATGGATCGCCGTCGAAAAAGACGAGAAGGGGCGCATCGAAAACGCCCATTGCCACACCCGCGACAACTGGCGTTACACGGCCTTCGACGTGGAGCTTTTCCGACGTCTGCGCCGTCGCGCCGCCATCGCGTCGAAGGATGGCGGGCCGTACCGCATCACGCGCCGCGGCCTCGCACTGGTGCGCGCGAGGCTCGACAACCGCTGAGCGGCAGTCTTCTCGACCCCAGAAAAGGCGCCCGCCGTGACACCGGCGGGCGTCTGCCTCAAGCGGTGGCGATGTACTCGCGGATCTGATCGACCTCGCGCACGGCCTCCTCGATGCGCCGCTTCACCACGTCGCCGATGGAGACGATGCCGTCCAGCCGGCCGCCCTTCTCGACCGGGAGATGGCGGAAGCGGCCGCGCGTCATCACTTCCATGACGTGTATGACGGTGTGCGTCTCGCGGCATGTGGTGACCTTGGCCGTCATCACCTGCGAAACCTTCAGCGCGAGAGCCGTCTCGCCGGACTGGCCGATGACGCGCACGATGTCGCGCTCGGAAAGTATTCCCAGTATCCTGTCGTCGTCGTCGATCACCACCAGCGCGCCTATGCGCTTCTCCGCCAGAAGAGCGGTCGCCTCCGCCAGCATCGCATCGGGGCCGAGCGTGACCACATCGCGGCCCTTCTCATCCAGAATAGATTTCACGGTCATCGGCGCGCTCCTCCGGTTGACGGCTCCAGCGACCATCGCGTGAGCCGGTCTGCCTCCCGCAGCCATGACATGGTGCGCTGAAGCGCTCCGATTTTCAAGGGAAGCGTCAGGCGCGCCTGTCGAAAGCGCGCACGAGCAGGAAGCCGGCGAGGAAGCCGCCGATATGGGCTTCCCAGGCGATGCTGCCGCCATCGTCGGGCGCGCCGAAGCCAAGGCCCATCAACAGGTTGACGGCGAGCCATACGCCCAGGAACGTCACCGCCATGCGCGAGCGGAACACGTCGGGAATCGACAGGATGCGCCCCGCGAAGGCGGCCCTGCCGACGCTGCGGTCGATACGGAAGCCGAAGCGCGCGGCCGCGCCCATCATGCCGGAGATCGCGCCCGACGCGCCGACCAGCGGCACCGCGTCAGACGGATGAAGAACGTAGTGCAGCGCGACCGCGGCGAGCGACGTGACCGCCCAGAACAGAAGGAAGCGCAGCGCGCCGATCCGGTTGGCGAGCGGCGAACCGAAGGCGGCGAGCCAGATCGTGTTGACCGCGAGATGCCCCAGCCCGCCATGCAGGAAGGCATAGGTGAACGGCGCGAGAAAGGCGTAGACGTCGAGCGCATAGCCGCCGGAATAGCGCAGCGGAAAGAAGGCGTAATGCAGGATCAGGTCGAAATCCTGCTGCGGCGTCAGCAGCCAGACACGATAGAGATGGACGCCGATGCAGGCCGCCGCCAGCGCGACGACCACGCCCGGCAGGTTGAACATCGGCTCCCGCGCCACGGGCGTGGAAGCGGCAGCCTCGTCATATCGGGCGTCGGCTTCATGCTGTTCGGGTTCGCGATCGCTGGTCATCGCAGACGGGCTAGCAGAGGTGGCGGGGCTAGTAAATCAAAAGCCGCCCGGACCCATCCGCTTGCGGACGGTCGCGGACGGCTTCCGGTCGAGCCCCCTGCTCATCTCCCGAGATGTGTCGCGATCCGTAATGCCGGCTCGCGCCCCTCTTGCTGGAACCGAACGTGCCACAGCTACCTGGCTCCGGCAACGTAAACCATTCGTTAACCTTAACAATTTGGAAAGCCGTGCATAACGGTTAACGGGGGTGGCACGGCTTCTGCTTGTTGCGGCATGTAACGGTCAAAGGACGACTCTTCTGTTCGCCGATGACACAACCGCGTTGAACAGGGGGCGGTGGAGATATGAAACAACAAGGAACGATCGCGTTGTTCCAATATTGGAACAGGTTGCGCGGCTCGCGGCCCGCACCGCAGCGCAGCGAGATCGAGCCGGTCGACATCAAGTCGCTGCTGGCGGACACCTTCATTCTGGAAAGCGACGCGCGCGGCGAAGCGATCTTCCGGCTTGCCGGCACGCGCCTTTGCGCAACCTATGGCCGCGAGTTGAAGGGGTACTCCTTCCCTCTCCTGTGGTCGCAGCGCGACCAGCGTATCATTTCGCGACACGCCTTCTCGGCATTCCATCACAACGCCGTGGTGGTGGTGACCTTCGAGGGAATAAGCCGCAATGGCAAGACGAACCCCTTCGAGCTGGTTCTGCTGCCGCTCGAAAGCGGACAGGGCAGCCCGCGCCTCCTGGGCGCGATCACCCCGCTCGAAAAGCCCTACTGGCTGGGAGCCGACCCTATCCTGGAGAACAGGATCGACGCACTGCGCGTCGTCGACCCCGCACGCGAGCAGCATTTCCTGCCGAACCGCTCGCTGATCGACGCGCCGTCGCTCGCGCCGCGCCAGCATTCCATCCTCGACGGCGAAGCCGACGGCGGGCGGCGCATCCGCCATCTCGTCGTGTTCGAGGGCGGCAAGGAAGGATAGCCGCGCACGCCGGACGATCCGGGCCGCTCGGGAGCAGCCGATATTTCGGCGAACCCGCTTCGCTGTTCCGGTGCGGTCGCTCCGGGCGCGTTCATGCGGCCGGACGCAGTCGCCCGGCTGCGCAATCCCCTAGGCAGCTTCCCTGTCGGTGAGGAAGTCGAGGATGGCGGCGCAGAACACGTCGTTGCGGTCTCCCGCGACCATGTGGCCGGCCCCGCTGACATCTATGGACGTCGCCGCAGGCGCGAGGTCGAGGAACTCCTTCACGTAGTCGGCATGCACCAGTTCGGACTGCATGCCACGCACCAGCAGCACCGGCAGGTGCAGGTTGGGAAGGTTGGCGAGAAGGCGCTCCATGGTCTCCCTGCCGCCGAAGTTGACGTTTCGCTCGCTCTTCATGAACGCCGGATCCCAGTGCCAGCGGAAGCGGCCGTCGGGGCCGAGGCGCAGGTTCTTGCGCAGGCCGTCGAGCGAGCGCGGCCGCTTGCGGTGGGGCATGTAGGCTGCGATGGCGTCCGCCGCCTCGTCCAGCGAACCGAAGCCCTCCTCCATCTGCGCGCCCATGAAGCTCTGTATCCGGGCGACGCCGCCGACATCCATGCGCGGCGTGATGTCGACGAGCACGAGCGAATCGAGCAGCGGCCCGTGGTCGAGCTCGGCGATCAGCGACGACAGCCCGCCGAGCGAAGCGCCCACCGCCGACGGCGCGGCATGAAAGCGCTCGGCCGTCTGCCGGATGATCGCCGCCCCGTCGGCGCCGTAATCCGCGAAAGTATAGTTGCCGCTTCCGACCCACTCGCTTTCGCCGTGGCCGCGCAGGTCCACGGTGATGGCGCGCATGCCGGCGTCGGCGACGCGCTTCGCGGTCATGTCCCATGCGTGGCGGGTCTGGCCGCCGCCGTGCAGCAGCAGCACCGGATGGCCGCGGCCGTCCCAAAGATCTGCGGCGAGCCGGTTCCCCTCGGCCCCGGTGAATTCGAGCGGTGTCGGTGTCATGAGATCGGATGTTCCTCGAGAAATTGCAGCACCCTGGCCTTCCACGTCCGGTCTCCGACCGAAAGCATGTGGTCGCGGCCTTCGATATCGAACGCTTCGGCGTCCGGCATCAGCGCGGCGAGACGCCGGGCGGAGCCGGCGATGTCGTCCTTCGTGCCGACGCCGATGAGCGTCGGGCAGGAAATGCGTGAAACGTCGTCCTCGGCCAGAAGCTCGCGCGAGGTGGCGATGCAGGCGGCCAGGGCCTGCCTGTCGCTCTTCGTCTGGTCGGCGAAGGCACGGAACATCTTGCCGCGCGGGTGGTCTATGGCCGCCGGATCGGACGCGACGAGCGCTTCCGCGATCGGATCCCAGTCGCCGACGCCGTCAACCATGCCGTAGCCGAGACCGCCCAGAGTAAGCGTCGCCACCCTCTCGGGATGGGCGAGCGCCATGAAGGCCGAGACCCGCGCGCCCATGGAATAGCCGAAGACATGCGCACGCCCGATGCCGAGATGATCGAGGAGCGCGACCGCGTCGCCCGCCATCAGCGACGGCGTGTAATCGGCGGGATCGTAGCTCCTGGTCGAGCGCCCGTGTCCGCGATGGTCGAACGCGATCGCCCGGTATCCGGCCTCGCTCAGCGTCTTGACCCAGCCCGGCGCGACCCAGTTGACGTGAAGGGACGACGCGAAGCCGTGGACCAGCAGCACCGGCTCGCCCTCGCCGCTTCCGCCTCTCCTCCCCGCCCCTTTGCCCGCTTCCGCGGCGCGGTCGACATAGGCCAGCTCGAAGCCGTCGTGGTGAAAGCTGTCCATGCCCCGGCAATGCCCCTCGTCGACGTTCAACCCGCGCCGGCTATCCTGTCGATGCGCGGGTGACGCACGAGGTCGCCGCCGGCGATGCCGGTCTTTTCGGCCGTTCCGGCCTTCAGTTCAAGTACGAAACGCGCCGGAGCCTCCGGGGCGATGGGCGCGACGGAATAGGGCTCGCCCGGGAGAACGGCCACGACCTTGCCGTCGGCCCCTATGAAGACGAGGTCGAGCGGCATCGGCGTGTTCTTCATCCAGAAAGCCAGCCTGCGCGTCTGCTCGAACACGAACAGCATGCCGTGATCGTCGCGCATCTCGGTGCGGAACATCAGGCCGGCGGAGCGCTCGCGGTCGTCGTCCGCCACCTCGATCGAGAAACGGCGCTCCCCGTCGGCTGTCCGGACGGTCAGCGGCGCCGGGTCGACCGGCAGGATCATCGGCTGGCCTTCCTGGGCGAAGGCGTGTCGGCCCGTGGACGGCATGAGGGCGGACAGGACCGCAGCAAAAGCAAGCGCAAGCGCGGCAAGCCCGAGGGAACGCACCATGATTCACCCTGTCTGCCGGGGCTGGAAGGTCGGGATCAGTGAGAAGCCGGCAGAGTGCCAATGTCGGGATGAATTTCGGCGGCCATAAGGCCCTTGTCGCCGCGGCCGAAACGCACCAGCACCACCTGGCCGGGGCGCAGCTCGGCGATGCCGTAGCGGCGCAGCGTCTCCATGTGGACGAAGATGTCCTCGGTGCCGTCGCCGCGCGTCAGGAAGCCGAAACCCTTGGTGCGGTTGAACCACTTGACCAGCGCACGCTCCAGCCCGCTTTCGGGCGTGACATGCACGTGCGTGCGCGGCATCGGCTGCTCGGCGGGATGAACCGCGCCGGAATTGTCCATCGAGACGACCTTGAACGCCTGATGGCCGCGCTCTCCCTGGCGTATCAGGCACACGACACGCGCGCCTTCGAGAGCGGTCTGGAACCCGTCCTTGCGCAGGCAGGTCACGTGGAGCAGCACATCGCCATAGCCCGGCTGGTCGGGAAGAATGAATCCGTAGCCCTTCGCGACGTCGAACCACTTGATCGCGCCGGAAATCTCCGTCAGCGCGGCCTCGTTTCCGTCCTCCGGATTCAAGGCTTCGTCATTGGCCGCATATCGCTCTTGCGCGGAGGCCTTGTCCCCCATCCCGACGCACCTTCCTGCAACCGCCCGATTGATTCTGATGTACAGGATAACACTGTGTATTCATGGGTTAGCAAGTGCCATGCCCGATTTTCAACATATCATCCGGGACAGAGCCTCCTTGCGGGCCGTTTCCAAGGTTGCCGGAAGCGCCGGCGCGCGCCATATCGGTGAACGACAGCAACTGAGGAAATCGACCCGATGCGCTATCTGCACACCATGGTCCGCGTGAAGGATCTCGACCATTCGCTCGACTTCTACTGCAACAGGCTCGGCATGAAGGAAGTGCGGCGGATCGAGAACGAGGCGGGCCGGTTCACCCTCGTGTTCCTCGCCGCGCCGCAGGATGAGGAAGCATGCGTGGCGAGCCGCGCGCCGCTGCTCGAACTGACCTACAACTGGGATGCGGAGGACTACGCCGGCGGCCGCAATTTCGGCCATCTCGCCTATGAGGTCGACGACATCTACGCCACCTGCCAGAGCCTGATGGACAACGGCGTGACCATCAACCGCCCGCCGCGCGACGGCAACATGGCGTTCATCCGCTCGCCGGACGGCATCTCCATCGAGCTGCTCCAGAAAGGCGAGCCGAAGCCCAGGGCCGAGCCGTGGGCATCGATGGACAACACCGGAAGCTGGTAGTCTCAGCGCTTGCGGCGCTTGGCCTCGTCGATCAGCATGTTGGCGATCTGCATGCGCAGCGCCGCCCGCTCGCGCTGGTCTTCGGGCACGCGGTCGGGGTGGTAGCGCAGCGCGAAGGCGCGCCGGGCGCGGTCGAGATCCTCGGGCTTGTTGGCGGCGTCGATACCGAGCTCGCGCGAGATGGAGTGCGGATCGAGGAAGAAGAGATCCTCCAGCGCCGGTTGAAGGTCCGGCGCGGAAGCCTGCGTCTTCGGCTTGTCCCGCGCCCCGGGCCCGGCGGCGTTCTCCCGGTATTCGTGCATCACCCGGTCGGCGGAATACGAAGCGTTCTGCGTGCGCAGGCGCTCGATCTGGGCCAGCATATCCACCCGCAAAGAGGGCGCGGCGACGCCGTCCTCGTCCGCTTCCTCGGCTTCCGCCGACGCTGCGAGCAGGTCATCGAGCAGTTCGGTGAAATCAAGCTCGGTCTTGGCGCCCACCGAAACCTCCATCCGGGGCAATTCGTACGTGTGGGAACCTAAGCGGCATCTGGTTAAAAAGGTTCCCTCCAAATCGCGCGGATTTTCCGCATGGCTGACATGCATTTGCTGCAGTGCACAATTTCTGGGAATCGACTATGGTCCTGAAATGGGAGGTACTTGTACGGAGCCTGCCATGGGTTTCTTCACCGAGATGTTTTCGCGCCCTCGCCCCGAAGCGATCGAGCGCTACCGCAACGCGCTGATTTTCCTCGAATCGATGAGTCCATCGGACCGCACGGATATCGGAATCCGGCCGGCCGATTTTCCGCGCATCGCGCGCGAGATGTCGCAACGCCGCCTCTGCTGATCTCGCCTTTTGCCTGACGGCAGGCTGCGGGGTACGATCGCCAGCCTCCGGGGAGGGAGAATCATGCCGCGCCGCCTGCTGCCTGTCGTCTTCGCCTTCATCGCCACTGCGGCATATGGGCAGGATGCACCTGCCCATGCGACGCCCGCCGACAAGGCGAAGGCCCTGTTCGCGGCCACGGCGGCCTCGACCTGCGACGCCGGGGCGGGCGATATCGAAACCCACGCGATCGGTTTCCGCTTCACCTACGATTCCGAAGACGATCCGGAGCGGATGGCGACGCTGTTCCGCTTCTTCTGCTTCAGCGGCGCGTATAACGAGATTCATGTCTACTTCATCGCCGACGACGAAGGCGTGGTCGCGCCGCTCCATTTCGCCGAGCCGCAATACGACGTGCGCTACGCCGGCGACACCGACGAGAAGGTCGAGGAGATCGCGATCACCGGCTTCACCGCTTCCTCGCAACTGGTGAATTCCAGCTACGACCCGGAGACCCGGACGATCACCGCGCATCCGCAATGGCGCGGGCTCGGCGATGCTTCGTCGCATGGCGTATGGCGGTTCAGCGACGGCGGCTTCCGCCTCGTGCGCTATGAGGTCGACGCCTCCTACGACGGCGAGATCAATCCACAGGTTCTGGTCGACTACGACAGCGCGCCCTGAGCCGGCAGCGGCTTCAGCGCGCCTCGGCCATCCAGTTCAGCACCGCGCGCCAGTCGGACATGCGGATCGGCGTGCCGTGGCTTCCCGTCTCGAAGCGCACGAAGCGCGCCGGATAGCCGGGCGAGCGCTTCAGGACGGCGCGGAAGAATTCCTCCTGCCGCGCGACGGGATAGACCCTGTCGTTGCCGCCGTGGCCGAAGAACAATGGAACCTTGCGCCTGAAGGCATGGCTGGAGAAGAAACCCTCGTCCCAGTGGGAGCCGAGCAGCATCAGACCGCCCAGACGCGGCGCG
>WPCJ01099258.1_pt1 | contig 12466 bp, 13 predicted proteins | sample 5399831 | NCBI WGS metagenome assembly WPCJ01 (sample SAMN12869470, study PRJNA574797) | sludge metagenome | isolation source: wastewater treatment of pH10 | place: China:Beijing | collected 2019-05-20 | reverse complement strand
ACGCCGGCTTTCCCGAACGCCGAAGTGCTCGTGCCGGCCGCCGAGTGGAAGTACTGGAACGACGATGGCGAGATGGCCAAGGCGTCGTCCGATCGCATGAAGGGCCTGTTCGCCAGCAACCGCAAACTCTTCAATGACGGCCTCAAGGGCAAGGTCACGCAGTATGAGTGGGGCAAGGACGTTGCGCCGGGCCTGCTGGCGGTGGAAGCCGCCGGCCATACGCCGGGCCATACGTCCTTCATTCTCTCGTCGGGCAGCGACAAGCTGTTCATCCAGTCCGACGTCACCAACCAGCCGGCCCTGTTCGCAGCCAATCCCGGCTGGCATCTGATGTTCGATCAGGATCCGGCCATGGCCGAGGCCACCCGCCGCAAGGTCTATGACATGCTGGTGGCCGAGAAGATGCGCGTGCAGGGCTTCCATTATCCATTCCCGGCCAATGGCCATGTGGTCAAGGACGGCGGCGGCTACCGCATCGTGCCGGCGCCCTGGAGCCCGGTGTAAGTCAAACTCTCCTTCATCCTGAGGAGCGCACTCTTGTGGGCGTCTCGAAGGAGGGCGCGGAGGTTCGAGCCTCGCCATTCATGGTTCGAGACGGCGCCGATGTGGCGCCTCCTCACCATGAGGGCGGAGATTGTCGAAGTGACAAAACAACCTTGACCTTTCATGGGCGCCGCTCTATGTCGGCGCCCATGATCCATTTCGTGACCAGCGCCATCGCCCGCCGTCGCCGCATTCCCGCGGCAGCAGGCGCTCGTCACTAAGGATCGCCTCACTGCCGCCGGATACGGTCCGCGGCAGTCTCTCTCCCGAACAGCAGCGCGATCGATCGTCCGGCGGCCTTCACCCAGAAGGAGCCCGATATGTATACCCCGCCGAGATTCCAGACCGACCGCAGCAACGCACTCGCGTTCGCGGACGCGCGTGGCTTCGGCACGATTTGCGCCTTCGACGGTCGCAAGCCGATCGGGTCGGCGGTGCCGTTCGGTCTCGCTTACGGCAATGACGGCACGCCGCATCTCGCCTTCCATCTCGCCCGGCAGAACCCGCTTTTGAAGCTCGCCGACGGTGTGACGCCATGGGCCATGGCGATCACCGGCGCAGACGCCTATGTCTCCGCCGACTGGTATGCATCGCCCGATCAGGTGCCGACCTGGCTGTATCAGGCCGTGCATCTCACCGGTCCCGCGCGCCTTTTGTCCGATCGTGAGCTCGGCCCGCATCTTGACGCGCTGAGCGCAAGGTTCGAAAGCTGGCTCGCGCCGAAGCGGCCCTGGACGTCGGAGAAGATGGCGGCGGGGCGGCTGGACGCGATGAAGAGGGCGATTGTCGGCGTGGTGATGGCGGTGGATGAGGTGGAGGGGAGCTTCAAGCTCAACCAGCACAAGTCCGACGCCGATCATCTGGCCGTCATGAGCGCGCTGGCGATGCGGCCGGAGCCGGCCGCCGTTGAGATCGCGGACGAGATGCGCAAATTACGGCCGCATTTGTTTGCGGAAGAGACGTCACATTTGGCTGCTATGGCCGAGGCGGAAGGATTTATGGGATGAGCAACAAGAAGAAAATCGGCATTCTGGGCGCCTCCGGCTATACCGGGGCCGAACTCGTGCGGCTGCTGTTGCGCCACCCGAAGGTCGAATTGACGATCCTCACTGCCGACCGGCGGGCCGGGCAACAGATGGGTGACGTCTTCCCGCAATTCGCGCCTTACGACCTGCCGACGCTGGTCTCCATCGACAGCGTCGATTGGGCCACCGCCGGTCTCGACCTCGTATTCTGCGCGCTGCCGCATGCGACCACGCAGAAGATGTTGCAGGATCTGCTCGCCAAGGCGCCGGAGACCAAGGTCGTCGATCTCTCAGCCGATTTCCGGCTCAGCGATCCCGCGGCCTATGCCAAGTGGTACGGCCACGAGCACCATGCGCTGGAGCTGCAGAAGGAAGCCGTCTATGGCCTTGTGGAGGTCTATCGGCGCGACATCAAGAAGGCGCGGCTCGTCGCCAATCCCGGCTGCTACACATCCTGTGCCCAGCTCCCGCTGGTGCCGCTGATCAAGGCCAAGGCGATCGACACCGACGAGATCGTCATCGACGCCAAGTCGGGCATGACCGGCGCGGGCCGCTCCGCCAAGGAGGAGATGCTGTTCTCGGAAGTCTCGGACGGCTTCAACGCCTATGGCGTCGGCAAGCACCGGCACATGGCCGAGCTCGACGAACAATTCTCCAAAGCCGCGGGCAAGGAGGTCATCGTCACCTTCACGCCGCATCTCCTGCCGCAGAACCGCGGCATCCTCTCGACGATCTATGTGCGCGGCCGGCGCGGCAAGACTGCCGAGGAGCTGCACGAGATTCTGGTGAAGCAGTACGAGAAGGAGCCGTTCGTCTACGTGCTGCCGTTCGGCAAGACGCCGCACACCCGCCATGTGCGCGGCTCCAACATGACCTTCATCGGCGTCGCCGCGGATCGTATCCCGGGCCGTGCGATCATCGTCTCGACCCTCGACAACCTCACCAAGGGCGCGTCGGGGCAGGCGGTGCAGAACATGAATCTGGTGCTCGGCTTTGCCGAGACCATCGGCATCGATCAGCCGGCGATGTTTCCGTAACTCCGCCTGCGTAGCCCGGGTGAAGCGTAGCGTAACCCGGGGACCGGCGTTTCAACTATCCCGACATCCCCGGATTACGCTGCGCTCCATCCGGGCTACGCCCAAAACAAAACGGCCCGGACGAAAGTCCGGGCCGTTTCTCATTTCATTTCAGCCTGCAGCTTACGCAGCGGCCTTCTTGTCCGTCGGCACTTCCGAGATCGTCTTCAGGATCTGCGAAGCGATCTGGTAGGGGCAGCCCTGGGAGTTCGGGCGGCGGTCTTCCAGATAGCCCTTATAGTCGTTCTTCACGAACGAGTGCGGGACACGGATCGAAGCGCCACGGTCGGCAACGCCGTAGGAGAACTTGTTCCACGGCGCGGTCTCGTGCTTGCCGGTCAGGCGCATGTGGTTGTCCGGACCGTAGACATTGATGTGGTCCATCAGGTTCTTGTCGAACTGGGCCATCAGGGCTTCGAAGTAAGCCTTGCCGCCGACCGTGCGCATATACTCGGTCGAGAAGTTGGCGTGCATGCCCGAGCCGTTCCAGTCGGTGTCGCCGAGCGGCTTGCAGTGGAATTCGATGTCGATGCCGTACTTCTCCGTCAGGCGGAGGAGCAGGTAGCGTGCGATCCACATTTCGTCGGCGGCGCGCTTGGAGCCCTTGCCGAAAATCTGGAATTCCCACTGACCCTTGGCCACTTCGGCATTGATGCCTTCGTGGTTGATGCCGGCGGCCAAACAAAGATCGAGATGTTCTTCGACGATCTCACGGGCAACCGAGCCGACATTCTTGTAGCCGACGCCGGTGTAGTAGGGGCCCTGCGGAGCCGGATAGCCTTCCGACGGGAAGCCGAGCGGACGGCCGTTCTCGTAGAAGAAGTATTCCTGCTCGAAGCCGAACCATGCGCCGGGATCGTCGAGAATGGTGGCGCGGTGGTTCGACGGATGCGGGGTGACGCCATCGGGCATCATGACTTCGCACATCACGAGCACGCCGTTGACGCGGGCAGCGTCCGGGAACACGGCGACCGGCTTCAGCACGCAATCCGACGAGCGGCCTTCGGCCTGCTCGGTGGACGAACCGTCGAAGCCCCACAGCGGCAGCTGTTCGAGGGTCGGGAAGGCGTCGAAGTCCTTCAGCTGGGTCTTGCCGCGCAGGCTCTGCGTCGGCTTGTAACCGTCGAGCCAGATATACTCGAGCTTATACTTGGTCATTCAGGTCTCTCACGAGTTGGCGAAAGGAGTGAACCCCGGCAGGAGTAAACTCTGGACAATGCCGGGATGGGAAGTTCCATCCCCAGCGGCGCGTCTTCATAAGCACGTAGTATGCCAACTTGTCGCGGTGCAACGGTTTTGTGACGACAAAGTCGGCGGTGTCCCCAGCCGGCCATCCGGGACCTCCATGAGCCGCGCGGCGTTTACGAGAATCATCCGAAAATTCCCGAGTTTTCAGGTGCTTTTGATGTGCGGATCAAAATACCGCCTGCTCAATTGCGTTGCATGGCCATTTTTGCAGGAACTTTTCTGCCTTCCGCGCGCTCATTCGATAGCGATCGGGGCGTTCCGTCACGGCTAAAATCTGCGTGCCCAAAGCGCATGCTGCCTGACTGCGCATATTAGTGGCATTTGCCTGCTTTTTATGAGGCATCCGGCACAAAGGGCGAGCGAGCCTGTTACATTTCAAAGACCTGATGGCCAAACCGACAGAAAAACGCGTCAGGCAGGAGATCCAGGAGATGAGACCTACCAATCATTCCGATCAAGATCGGGCGACTGCAACCATCTATCAATTCCCGGTCGGCGGTCGTGCCGCGCTCACCCGGCGCGCCGGTGAGATCAAGCCGGTCGACTTCCGCGACTATCCCGCGGTGGATTTCGGTTCAGGCTGGTACCACGACGATGCCATCGCAGAGGACAAGAGGAAGGTGGAGCATTGATGGCGACAAGCAATCGCCGGCACGGCAACTTTTATCCAGATGACGATCAGGGTCGAGACAGCAATGTTTCGGCCCTTTGTCGTAAAGCGGCTTATCGTTCACTGCTCTTGAGAGGATTCCGCGCAGCCTCCCGTGCTGCGTGCAGATCATAAGCACGTTGGTCATGCCGGGTCATAATCCGACCCAGGGTGATGATTGCGACCGCAGCGACGACCGGGAGCGAAAGTGCCGCGAGTTGGACGAGGGTCATTCCTTGATCCCTCCAATAACGGAGTCTGCCTGTAAATGTAGGGCTAGCGAGGCGAGTACGCAAATCGCAGAGCCAGTGAAAACGAGGGCGGGGTCGACCGGTTTCGCGTTCCAGCCATAGATGACGGTGATCAACGGCGCGACAACACCCGTCGTCGAAAATGCCGCAGCAACCGTGTTGTAGAAGTTGGCGCGGATTTTGAGGCGTTCGTTGAAGACTTGCTTGTTCACTTATCGGAATGCCTCGGTCGATCGGTTGAGAGGTCTGGCAACCTTAGGGTGTGTATCGAGGTCGAGCAACGAGTGATTTTGTGCGAGTTGAACGATGTGGCCCGGCTCACGTCCCGAAAATCGACCAACCCAGCCGCCGCGTCAGTTCTTCAAGGGCGATGCGGCCGAGATGGGAGTTGCCGTGGTGGTCAAGGCCCGGCGCCCACACCGCGATCGAGGCCTTGCCCGGCGCGACCGCAATGATGCCGCCGCCGACGCCGCTTTTCCCGGGCAAGCCGACGCGATAGGCGAATTCACCGGAGCCGTCATAGTGGCCGCAGGTCAGCATCAGCGCGTTGATGCGGCGTGCTCGTTCGCTTGAGACGACGGACAGACCCGTGGAGGGATTGCGGCCGGAATAGGCGAGAAACCGGGTCGCCATGGCGAGTTGCCGGCACGACATCGCAATGGCGCAGTGATGGAAGTAGACGCCCAGCGTAAAATCGACGGGGTTTGTAATCACGCCGAACGACTTCATGTAATTCGCCAGCGCGGTATTGCGAAAGCCTGTGCGCTTCTCGGAGGCCGCCACCGTCTCGTCGATGACGATGCTGCTGTCGCCGGACAGGAACTGCATGAAGCGCAGGATTTCGCCGATCGCCTCGCGCGGCTGATGGCCCGACAGGATCACGTCGGTGACCGCAATCGCTCCGGCATTGATGAAGGGATTGCGCGGCACGCCGCGCTCGCGCTCGAGCTGGACGATGGAGTTGAACGGATTGCCCGATGGCTCGCGGCCGACATGTTTCCACAGCCGGTCGCCCACCATGCCGAGCGCCAGCGTCAGCGTGAACACCTTCGAAATGCTCTGGATCGAGAACGGCACATCGGCATCGCCGCCGGTCGCGACATGGCCATCGGCATCCACCACCACCAGCGCGAACTGGTTGGGATCGACACCCGCGAGTTCGGGAATATAGCTCGCGACCTCGCCGCGGTCGGGCCGCTGCGCCATCTCCTCGGCGATTTCGGTGACGACGGTCTGAAGATCGGGCGTGGCGTGACTCATGCGGGCAGAACTAGCGCATCCCGTCTCAGACCGGAATACGCAGGATCGCGACGGCGAGCACCGCCTGGGCGACGAAGCCGATGACGAAGGCCACCGTGCGCAGCACCGGCAGGCCGAGCGTGTAGACGATCAGATGCGCGATGCGCGACCAGAAATAGACCATGCAGGCCATCACGGTCGCCGGGGTCGAGACGTCGGCGAGGTTGAGGATGATGACCAGCGGCGCGAAGATGATGAGGTTCTCCACCGCATTGTCGTGGGCGAACATCATGCGGTTGGCCCATTCGGCCTGCGGCTTGTCGGCGCGCGAGGGATTGGCCATGGCGCCGCCGACGCCGCGCACCATGATGCGGTTGAGAATATAGGGCAGCCACATGATGCCGGTGAGAATCACCGTCAGCGTCAGCCAGAACAACTCGCGCGTCATGCGGATATCCTTTCACGAAATTCCCGCGAAAACGCGGAGGGAAGGTCATGCAAATCGGGAGCAAGGGCGGCGGGCGCCACGCTCAGGTCGAAGCATAGACGGTTGGTATGACAACGCCAAGGGAAGCAGCAGGGAAGCGCGTTACGCCTGCACCCGCACGTAACTCCCCGGCGCATCCTCGATCGCCGGATAGCTCTCGGTCCCCACACCCCGCGCGGGCACCTGTTCGCCGTCGATGCCGCCGATCCATTCGCGCCAGTTTGGCCACCACGACCCCGCATGCTCCGTCGCCGACTTCATCCAGTCCGCGACATTCGCCGCGTGATTGTTCTCATTGGTCCAGTATTGATACTTACCGGATGACGGCGGGTTGACCACGCCGGCGATATGGCCGGAGCCCGACAGCACATATTTCACCGGCCCGCCGAAAAATTGCGAGCCATACAGCACCGACTCTGCCGGCGCGATGTGATCCTCGCGCGTGGCGAGATTGTAGACGGGCACCTTGACCTTCGAGAGGTCGAGCCGGGTGTTGTCGAGCACCATGTTGCCGGTCGAGAGCTTGTTCTCGAGATAGCAGTTGCGCAGATAGAACGAGTGATTGGCGGCCGGCATGCGCGTCGCGTCTGAATTCCAGTGCAGCAGGTCGAATGCCCGCGGCATGTTGCCCTTCAGATAGTTGTTGACGACATAGGACCAGATCAGGTCGTTCGAGCGCAGCATGTTGAAGGCCATGGCCATCTTGCTGCCTTCGAGAACGCCGACGGCCTGCATGTCCTTTTCCAGCGCCGATATCTGATCCTCATCGACGAACACCATGAGGTCGCCGGCATGAGTGAAGTCCACCTGCGCCGCCATGAAGGTCGCCGAGGCCGCGCGCACGCGGCGGTGTTCGGCGAGCCAGGCCAGTGTCGAAGCGAGCAGGGTGCCGCCGACGCAATAGCCGATCGTGTGCACCGTGAGTTCGCCGGTGACCTTCTCGATCACATCCATGGCCGCCAGCGGGCCCTGCTTCATATAGTCCTCGAAGGTCTTGGCCCCGAGCGCCTTGTCGGGATTGACCCATGAGATCACGAACACCGTCAGCCCCTGATCGACGCACCATTTGATGAACGACTTCTCGGGCTTCAGGTCGAGAATGTAGAACTTGTTGATCCAGGGCGGCACGATCAGCAGCGGTGTCCGCAGCACGCTTTCGGTGGCTGGCGTGTACTGGATCAGCTGCATGATCTCGTTCTGGTAGATCACTTTGCCGGGCGTCGTCGCCATGTTGACGCCGACGGCCAGGTTGCTCGGATCGGACTGACGGATGCGCAGCGCGCCGCGGCCGGCTTCCATGTCCTCGGCGAGCATGGACATGCCGCGCATGAGGTTGCCGCCGTTAGAGGCGACCGTCTCGCGCAGCACTTCCGGATTGGTCAGCACGAAATTCGACGGCGAGATCGCATTGGTGATCTGGGTGACGTAGAACTCGGCCTTCTTCCGCGTATGCGCGTCCAGCCCCTCGGCATTGCGGACGAGGTCGAATGCCCATTGCGTACCGAGCAGATAGGCTTGCAGCACGAAGTCGAAGAACTGGTTCGACTTCCATTCGGGATCGCTGAAGCGCTTGTCCTTGAGCGGTGCCTGCGATGATGGCTCCGCGCTCTCGCCAGTCATCCGGCGCATCGCATTGCCCCAGAGGTCGAGGTAAGCTTTTCCGAGCTTCATCTGCAGCTCGGCGGAGCGTTTTTCGTCGGACAGCCAGTAATTGGCCACCGTGCTGAAGGTCTTGATGATCTCGGTCAGTTCGTTCGGCGGCTTGTCGACGGTTTCGCCGGTCTGGCGCGGCTGTAGATAGGCGGCCAGCGCCTTGCCGCTGCTTTCCATGGCCTTGGCCATGTTGAGCGCGAAGGCTTCCGGATTGAACGGCTTCGCCGCCCCGTCGTTGGCTTTGCCGTTTGCTTGACTGCTGGCAGGGCCGGGGGCGGTTTTGGTGTCGGCGACGTCGGTCATGGCGCGGCTGCGGTTTCATTCCAATGCGGTGACGATACGTCACCACGCGGGAGCATGATGACACAGTTCGCGGATCGTCGCAGGATTCGATGTGCTGCGCTGCGTCATGCGTCTTGCTTCGGTCATATTGAAAGCCCAAGCCGCTTTCTGCGCCGTTCTGACGGCGTTAAAGATTTGTCACCTAGATGGTGCGGCGCGGCGGACGAGGTCGTGCTGGAATGGTAGGTTGTGGCGTGAGGCGTTTGAAAACAGCGGGTGGAGAGACGGGCGACCGGGCATGGGCTGCGGCGGCAGTGCTGGCGCTTGGCCTCGCGCTTGGCGGCTGCGCCTCGACCGTGGCAGATCTGCCGGTTGTGGGCGCACCGGCGAGCCTGCCAGCCCGGCCCGCCCAGCCGGGCGAATACCTGCCGGTGCATGACATCCCGACCGCCCGCAGCAATGACAAGACGCTGGCTCCGGCTGATCAGGCCAAGCTCGAGGCCGATCTGATCAAGGCCCGCGACCGGCAGGCCGTGGCGGCCCCGGCAGATGCCGCGGCAAAAACCTCGGCCCGCTGAGCGATTCCACCCGGTCGTGACTGGTGTCACCCGGTCCCCATGCTAAAAAGAAGCGATTCAACCGCACCTTGAAGGCGGTTCCCCCGGAGCCCGAGACCCATGGAAGACTTTTACCGCATTCGCCGTCTGCCGCCCTATGTGTTCGAACAGATCAACCGAGCCAAGGCCGCCGCGCGCAATTCGGGCGCCGATATCATCGATATGGGCATGGGCAATCCGGACCTGCCGACCCCGCCGCATGTGCTCGAAAAGCTGAAAGAGACCCTCGGCAAGCCGCGCACCGATGGTTATTCGTCCTCCAAGGGCATTCCCGGCCTCCGTAAGGCCCAGGCCGGCTATTACGCCCGCCGGTTCGGCGTGAAGCTGAACCCGGACACCCAGATCGTCGCCACGCTCGGCTCCAAGGAAGGTTTTGCCAACGTCGCCCAGGCGATCACCGCGCCGGGCGATGTCGTGCTCGTGCCCAATCCCAGCTACCCCATCCACGCCTTCGGCTTCCTGATGGCCGGCGGCGTGATCCGTTCGGTGCCGTCGGATCCGACCCCGGATTTCTTCCCCGCGGTCGAACGCGCCATCCAGCATTCGATCCCGAAGCCGATCGCGCTGGTGGTCTGCTATCCGTCGAACCCGACCGCCAAGGTTGCCAGCCTCGATTTCTACAAGGACCTCGTAGCCTTCGCGAAGAAGCACGAAATCTACATCCTGTCCGACCTCGCTTATGCCGAGGTCTATTTCAACGACAGCAACCCGCCGCCCTCGGTGCTGCAGGTGCCGGGCGCCATCGATGTCTGCGTTGAATTCACATCGATGTCGAAAACGTTCTCGATGGCCGGCTGGCGTATGGGTTTTGCCGTCGGCAACGAGCGCATCGTCTCGGCGCTGACCCGTGTGAAGTCGTATCTCGATTATGGTGCCTTCACGCCGGTGCAAGTTGCGGCCACCGCCGCGCTCAACGGTCCCGAGGATTGCATCCGCGAGATGCGCGACACCTATCGCAAGCGTCGTGACGTGCTGGTGGACAGCTTTGGCCGCGCCGGCTGGACCATTCCGTCGCCGGAATCGTCGATGTTCGCCTGGGCGCCGCTACCTGAGAAATTCCGCGAAGTCGGCTCCATGCAGTTTGCAACGCTTCTCGTTGAGAAGTCGGGTGTCGTGGTGGCGCCCGGCATCGGCTTCGGCGAGCATGGCGAGGGCTATGTCCGCATCGCCATGGTCGAAAACGAGCAGCGCATCCGCCAGGCTGCCCGCGGCGTCCGCCGCTTCCTTGAAAGCGGGCCGGAAACGTTGCACAACGTGGTTCCGCTCGCCAACCGGCGATAAGGCCAGCGCGGTCGCTGCAAGGCGTCCGCGCATTCTTCGGCTCACTAAGAAAATCCGACAGGTTACAATTCTATGGTCGCACCCCTCAAAGTGGGTATCGCGGGTCTCGGCACCGTTGGCGCCGAAGTCGTCCGTCTCATCGAACAGCAGCAGTCCATCCTTGCCGCGCGCTGCGGCCGTGGCATCAAGGTCGTGGCGGTCACCGCCCGCAACAAGGCCAAGAAGCGCGGCATCGACCTGCGCGGCATTGACTGGATGAAGGACCCGCTGGCGGTCGCCACCCATCCCGAGGTCGAGTGCTTTGTGGAATTGATGGGCGGCTCTGGCGATCCCGCCCTCGGCGCCATCTCGGCTGCGCTCGCGGCTGGCAAGTCGGTCGTCACGGCCAACAAGGCTCTGGTCGCCAAGCATGGTGTCAAGCTCGCGACGCTGGCTGAGAAGAACGGCGGCGCGCTGAATTACGAGGCCGCCGTCGCTGGTGCGATCCCGGTCATCAAGACGATCCGCGAGGGCCTGTCGGGCACCACGGTCAATCGCGTCTATGGCATCCTCAACGGCACTTGCAATTACATCCTGACCCGGATGGAGCAGGAGGGCCTGTCCTTCGAGGAATGCCTCAAGGACGCGCAGCGCCTGGGCTATGCCGAAGCCGAGCCGTCCTTCGACGTCGATGGCTACGACACCGCGCAGAAGCTCGCCATTCTCGCCAGCCTCGCTTTCGGAACCAAGGTCAATGAGAGCGCGGTCTCGGTTGAAGGCATCTCCACCATCGCCGCGGAAGATCTCCGTGCGGCTGCTGATCTCGGCTATCGCATCAAGCTGCTCGGCGTCGCCATGCGCACCAAGACGGGCATCGAGCAGCGTGTGCACCCGACCATGGTGCCGCTGACGTCGTCCATCGCACAGGTGATGGGCGTGACCAATGCCGTTACCATCGACGGCGCCGGCATCGCGCCGATCACGCTGGTAGGCCCCGGCGCAGGCGGCGCCGCAACGGCCTCCGCCGTGCTGGCGGATATCGCCGATGCCGCGCGAGGCGTCCGCGCGCTGCCATTCGCGCAGCCGGTCGCCAAGCTCCAGACCACCACCAAGGCGCCGATGGAGCGCCATGAAGGCGGTTATTATATCCGCCTGATGGCCCGCGATCTCGCCGGCACCGCGGCACGGATCGCCACGCGTCTTGCCGAGCAGAAGATCTCGCTGGAATCCATCGTGCAGAAGCACCCGAACGGCCAGCTCGAGCCGATCGACGGCACCAAGAAATCGTCACCGGTGCCGGTTATCCTGATCACCTATGCGACGTCCGAAGACGCCATGCGCCGTGCGCTGCAGGCGGTGCAGAAGGACAAGGTGATCTCGGGCAAGCCGCAGGTCATTCGTATCGAGAAGAACTGAACGCCCTCGTAAGAGTTATACGGGGGCAGCTGCCCCAACGGGGTGTCTGCCCCCGCCGAACTAAAGGAGCCAATCGATGTCCACCCATATTTCCGTCCCGCCGCAGCAGCTCCTCGAGCGTATCCTGACGCTGGAAATTGTCCGCGTCACCGAACGCGCGGCAGTGTCGGCAGCGCGCCTGCGCGGACACGGCAAGGAAAAGGCGGCCGACCAGGCCGCCGTGGACGCGATGCGCCGTGAGCTCAACAAGCTGCCGATCGAAGGCACCATCGTGATCGGCGAGGGCGAGCGCGACGAAGCCCCGATGCTGTTCATCGGCGAGAAGGTCGGCATCAATGCCGGCCCCCGGGTCGATATCGCCGTCGATCCGCTCGAAGGCACCACGCTGTGCGCCAAGGACATGCCGGGCTCGATCGCCACGCTTGCGATGGCCGATGGCGGCACGCTGCTGCATGCGCCGGACGTCTATATGGAAAAGCTTGCGATCGGCCCGGGCTACGACAAGAACCTGCTCGATCTGGATGCGCCGCCGGCTGAGAACATCCAGCGTCTTGCCAAGGCCAAGGGCGTGCCGGTGTCGGAGATCACCGCACTGGTGCTGGAGCGTCCGCGCCATGAACCGCTGATTAACGCGATCCGCGCCACCGGCGCTTCGCTGCGCTTGATCCCGGACGGTGACGTGGCCGGCGTCATCCACACCACCGATCCCGACAAGTCGGG